>Ga0256835_1000913_pt1 | contig 19136 bp, 12 predicted proteins | sample PIR30metaG_FD_185972 | JGI IMG/M metagenome (GOLD analysis project Ga0256835, IMG submission 185972) | Hydrothermal vent microbial communities from East Pacific Rise, Pacific Ocean - PIR-30 | ecosystem: Environmental > Aquatic > Marine > Hydrothermal vents | place: Pacific Ocean: East Pacific...
ATGCAGCGGGCCCAGCTTGTACATGTGGTTGCTCTGGTTGGTGCCGCTGCCGGCATTGAAAAAGGAATACATGCCTGCGATCAGCAGAGTCGACTTGTGGTGGGTGACGGTGTAAGGCCCGGCAAACACCGAACAGGCTTCTCCATGATAGGCCGTGCAGTTGCTGAAGAAAAGCGAGTGCTCGGCTGAGAACTGTTTGCCCAGATGACAGGCATGCCCCACAAAACAGTGATCCAGGATCACCCCGTCGCTGACGTGGCTCCCTTCTTTCAGGATGAAATGTTTCATGATCACGCCGGGACCGAGGGTCACAGGGTCGGAGGCGCTGCTGTGGATGCTGCCCTCTTCAAGATGCAGACAGCCTTGCAAGGTGGTGTGGGGGCCGATAAGAACATTGCGTATGCGGTGAACCTGTTCGATCACCACATGGTCGCCGATGTCGCCTTGCCGGCTGCTGCGGCGGCGCGTATGACGGTCGACCATCCGGTCGATGCGCCGGATCAGCCGGGGGCGGTGACGGTACATGGCCACCATGTAGGCTAAATGGGCGGTGAGATGGTCGAAGATCTTTACGCTTCGCCCGCCGGTTTCGTCGAGAACGTTCACCACGGTGCCGTTGCCAAAGCTGTTCTCCCCCTCAACGGTCAGACTGCCCACGTCGCAAATCTTCACCCTTCGCCCGATGCGGTAACGCGAGATGACCCCCGACACATGCGAGATGAGTGTGTCGGCCCCTACTTCGCAATCATGGAGCGCGGCATGGTAGATGCCCGCAGCGATCTCCCGACCGTCTTCCGCCACAAAATGGCGGGTGAAAGGGTGCAGGACGATCTTCCCTGAGAAATGAACATGCCGGATCTTCGCCGGATCAAAAGGATCGTACACGCTTACCTGCTTCCAGTCGGTGCAGGTGCAGCCCTGGCGTTCCAACATCGCGATCTCTTCGGGGGTGAGCTCTCTGGGAAAGGACATAGCGGGATGTTATTCGACAGTTACCGATTTGGCAAGGTTGCGGGGTTGATCGACATCACACCCCCGCAGCACGGCAATGTGATAGGCCAGCAGCTGCAGGGGCACCACCGTGAGCAGGGGGGAGAGAGGCAGCAGCGTGGACGGCACCGTGATCAGATGGTCGGCCAGTTGCCGTATCTCTTTTTCCTCCTCATTGACAATGGCGATGATCTTTCCGCGCCGGGCCTTCACCTCGCGAATGTTGCTGAGGATCTTGTCATAGGTGTTGTCCCGGGGGGCGATGAACACCACGGGCATGTTCTCATCGATCAGGGCGATGGGACCGTGTTTCATCTCGGCCGCCGGATAACCCTCGGCATGGATGTAGGAGATCTCTTTCATCTTTAAAGCGCCTTCCAGGGCCACCGGGAAGGAGTATCCGCGCCCCAGGTACAGGAAATTGGAGGCGTGTTGGTATTGCCGTGCCAAATCCTTGATGGGTTCGTGGTTATGGTCGAGGATCTTCCGGATCTTTCCGGGGATCTCCCTGAGTTCCCTTACCAGCCGGGAGAAGGAGTCGTCGTCGAGGGTGTTCCTGGCTTTTGCCAGCCAGAGGGCGATCATGGCGAGGACGGTCACCTGCGCCGTGAAGGCTTTGGTAGAGGCCACGCCGATCTCGGGACCGGCATGGGTGTATACGCCGGCGTCGGTTTCGCGGGGGATGCTGGCTCCCACCACATTGCAGATACCCAACACCTTGGCGCCTTCCTGACGCGCCTGGCGGATGGCTGCCAGCGTGTCGGCCGTCTCGCCGCTCTGGCTGATCGCCACGATCAGGTCCCCCGGCCGGATCACAGGATGACGGTAACGGAACTCCGAAGCATATTCCACCTCCACCGGGATCCGGGCAAACTCTTCGAAAAGATATTCCCCGATGAGGGCGGCATGCCATGAGGTGCCGCATCCCACGATGATGATCCGCTCCGCCTTCTTCAAAAGGGGCAGGAGCGGAAAAAGTCCTCCCAGATGGATCTCCTGACCTTCATCGGGGATCCTGCCCCGGATCGTGTCGCGGATGGCGGCAGGCTGCTCGAAGATCTCCTTCAGCATGTAATGGGGAAAATCCCCTTTTTCGACCTCGCCGATCTCCTCGTCGAGGGTCTCGATATGGGGCCGGAGAGGATGGTGATCGTCATCGAGGAGGAGGAGACGCTCCTCTTCCAGGATCACAAGCTGATCTTCTTCCGGGAAGACCACCTTGTCGGTATGATCCCGGAGGGCCAGGGTGTCGGAGGCGAGATAATGGGCTTTTTCCCCGATCCCGATCACGAGGGGACTGCCCCGACGCACGGCAAAAAGACGATGAGGTTCGTCGGTGCAGAGGATCGCCAGCCCGTAGGTGCCGGTGAGCTTTTTCAAGGCCAGCCGCATGGCCAGGGCGGCGGGGATCTTGTCTTTCAGGTAAATGTATTCGATCAGGTTGACAATGACCTCACTGTCGGTGTCGGACGTGAAACGGTATCCTCTTGCCATGAGCCGCTCGCGCAAATGGACATGGTTCTCTATGATGCCATTGTGCACCAGCAGGAAATGTCCGTGCATGGAGCGATGGGGGTGGGCGTTCCGTGATTCCGGAAGACCATGGGTGGCCCAGCGGGTGTGACCGATGCCGGCTCTTCCGCTCACCGCATCCTCGCGCACGGACTTCTCAAGATCACTCACCTTGCCCTTGACACGGTGTAAATGAAGCCGTTCCCCCAAAACAGCCACTCCGGCAGAGTCATATCCGCGGTATTCCAGCCGCTTCAGCCCTCTGATCAGTATCGGCCAGGCTTCTTCCCGGCCGATATAGCCAATGATCCCGCACATGGGTTTTTGGTTTTGTTGCGACCGAACAAAAATAAGAATAAGTTCTTTTCCGGCCGAACCAAAAACGGAAAAAGTTCAATTTTTTTTGAACCAAATGTGGGAGGGGTTGAATAAGAGGAGGATAGGATCAGAGGAGTGCGGAGATCTTTTGGATCTTCTTTTCCAGTTCTCCGGTTTCATCTTCGTGGGAAGAGAGGATCTTTTCCGCTGTGATGAGGTCGTCGCGCAGGAGGGCGAGGGTGGCATCGCGCATGGTGGTGATACTTTGGTTGAGCATCTCGGTGAGGAGGGAGATCTCGCGGTAAATGTTCTTTTCCACCTCTAGGTCGATGCGGTTGCGGAAGACTTTTCCGAAGCGTTTCCGGAAGAGGGGCATGGGGATCAGGAACCAGAGCAGGTCGAGGTTGCTCTCAAAGGCCCAGTACACCGACACGTCAGGCCGTTCCAGGGACGGTAAAGGCAGTTCGATGGGCAGGTCGTGGAGGGTGATGCCAAGGACTTCCTGCAGACGGCGGTTGCGTTCGCGGCGGGCTTCGTCGAGGTAACGGGTCAGATGTTTGTGGGGTTCGGCCAGCAGCTTCTCCCATTCCTTGCGGGTGTTCTCGGCCAGCAGATCGATCTCCCGCACCAAACGGGAGGCGAGCCATTGCTCAAAACGGCGGGAGATCTCGTGCAGGTTGCCCCGCCATCCGGGGTAGTCATGGTCGAACTCTTCCTGCAGTTTGCGGGTGATCTCCTGGCGGTGGGGCAACAGGATCTTCTCCAGCCGTTCTCGCATGGGGGCGGTGTAGCTTTGGACGATGACCTTGAGTTCCTGGCGCCGGCGTTCCATGTCTTCACGCTGTGCGGCCAGCAGACGGGCCAGGGCTTCCCTGTCTTCACGGGCTTTGCGGGCCGCTTCCAACGAGGCTTCCAGGTAGCTCAGACAGGCCCGGGCCAGCGAACGTGTCTTGTAAGCCAGGATCTCGTCGGAAAGCTGATTGCTCCGTTCGGCCATCGGACGGATGATGTTCTCCAGCACCGTCTGCCGGAAATGAGCATCGTTACGCATCACCGAATAGCGATACACAGGATAGATCTGGTGAAATTGATCCTCCATCGTTCGGCGTATGAACCGCTCGATCTCCTGCAGGTCCTTCTCCTCGTACAGATCGGTCTTTGTGAGAAGCAGGTAGATGCGGGGCGTGTAGGTGCGCAGCTCCCGGATCAGGCGCAGGTCCTCTTCCGATAATGGCGTGCCGGGGTTGATGGCCACGATGGCCAGCCCCGTGTCGGGGGTGAAGTCGAGCGCTGCCTGTGTGTTGTGTGAAAAGATGCTGCCCACCCCCGGCGTGTCGATGAAACGCAGGCCGCGGTACTCCTTCAGCGAAGGAAGTTTGACCACCACCTTTGCCACCTGCCGGTGGTTGTTGGTGTTGACCTGCTCGTTGATGTATTCGCCGATCTCGCGGGCGGCGATGCGCTGCCGTTTGCCGTCGAGAAAAAAGACCGTCACCTCCTCCTCTTCCCCATATTCGAGGATGGTCACCACATTGGTCACCGGCGTGGCGCCAACGGGAAGGATGTTGGTGCCGGTGATGTGGTTGAGGAACGAGCTCTTGCCGGCCTTAAACTGGCCGAAAACCGCAATGTTGATGGTGCGGTCGCGGCGGTAGAGGGTCTCAATGGCCTCGAAAAAGCGGTGCAGCCCAGGGAAGACCAGCGGATCACACTCTTCCTTCAGCTGCCGGAGCGCCTCCGGCATGCGGGGGGCGTTGGAAGATTCGTTCGGATTCTCTGTCGCGTCCATCATGGCATTTGAGGGTCTACGAAAATAGAAAAAATTATCGCAACCATTCGATCAACAACACTTTTTCTGTGGAAGGGGTGATCTTGTAGCGGTCGTCGATGCGCATGCCGGGGATCCAGACGATGCGTTCCCCTTCGGTGACCAGCCAGAGGTTTTCTTTATCGACAAGAGAGAGCTTTTGGTCGATAAAGAAGTCGCTGAGTTTTTTCATCCCTTTCATGCCGAGGGGGCGGAAGTAGTCACCCGCCTTCCAGCGGCGGATCACGAGAGGCCAAGCGATAAGTTCCGCGTCCACAGCCGCGATGTTGGGATCGCCGGGGATGCGGAAGGAATCATCCCTTTCAAGGATGCGGAAATGGAGGTGCAACGGCTCGGTGATCATTTCCGTACCTTCTTCCACATAATAACGCCGTTCTTTTTCTTTTTCCGGCAGGGGGGTGATGATGAGGGTGTCGCGGTCTTTGACGAGACGGTGGGTGGGGGAGAGGAACTGTTTCCCCGGGGGGGCGTCGAGGTGGTGCAGCAGGGTGTTCACCGTGCCGGGACGGAAGCCAAAGGGCTTGAGCAGCTCGAGGAGCACCGCCTCCCAGGCGGCGGTCTGTCGCAGGGGCGCCAGGGGGATCAGGTGGTGGTCGCCGCGGTCGAGCAGGAGCCGTGGCCGCATCTCTCCGACATACCTGTCGAAGAGCTGCACCACCCCCCGCAGACGGGCGGCGGTGGCGGCCAGCGTGGTGGTGAAGGAGGGGTTCATCTCCTCAAAGAGGGGGATGATCTGGTGGCGGATCTTGTTACGCATGTACTTCACCGTGCGGTTGGAGGAGTCCTCCCGCCAGGCGATCCCCTGCCGCAGGGCCCAGGCTTCGATCTCACGGCGTGAGGCAAAGAGGAGGGGGCGGATGAGGGCCTCCTGCCGTACGGGGATAGAGGCCAGACCGCGCAGGCCCGTGCCGCGCGTGAGGTTGATCAGCAGCGTCTCGGCCACATCGTCGCGGTTATGGGCCAATGCGATGCGGTCGTACCCCTCCCGTCGCCGCACCTCTTCGAACCAACGGTAACGCAGCTCCCGTGCCGCCATCTGCACCGAGATGCCTTTCTCTGCAGCATAGGTGGCGGTCTCAAAACGCCGTATGTAGAGGGGAAGTCTTCTCTCTTCCGCCCAGCGCCGGATGAAAGCCTCATCTTCATCGGATTCTTCTCCCCGCAAGGAGAAATTGCAATGGGCGATGCCGCAGCGATAGCCCCGTTCCACCAAAATATGGGCCATCACCATGGAGTCGATGCCTCCGCTCACGGTCAACAGCAGCCGGTCGTCCGCAGAACAGAGCTGCTGCTCCCGGATGAACTTCTCAAGCCGTGCCGGAAGATCTTCCATAAGAGGTTTTGGGTGAAGATAATAAAAGTTGTCCAGAAGGGGAGGGCCCGGGATATGTCGAATGTTTAAAACATTCACCATATCCTTGGAACGGTACCTCACGGGAGGGCCCGGCGGATCGTCCGTGATCCCCCGCCGGCCCTTAATGGTCGTGCGGGATGCCGCGGATGTGGAGGATCAGGTGGTCGCGGTCGTCCAGGTCGTCGAGCCATCCGTAATTGGCGTCATCCTTGCTGTCGAGCTCGCGGATGTAAGGTTTGATGTCGAGCAGGGGAGTGCCGTCGAGCACGTCGAGGCCGGAGGTGTGGATCGTCCGCCCTTCCACCTTCAGGAGGCGGACGATGCTCAGACCGATGGGGTTGGGACGTGCCGGCGAACGGCTGGCGAAGAGCCCCACCTCGCGGCCGTCGGCCCACGGGGGCTCGACGGTCATCGACAAAGGCTTCTTCACACGGTCCATGTAATAGAGCAGATAGATGTAGCGAAACTTCTCCAGCTCCGCCAGTCCCCCGGCATACGCTTCGTCCACTTCCACGAAGAAATCTTCCGTGTCGGACTCCACAGGCTGGTAGGGGGCGTATTTGCCGTAAGGCGTATGGATGATGCCGATCGGCTTCAGCGGGATTTCCATGGGATGGTCGTTTGGTTTTTATACCCCAAAACTACAAACTTACAACGGAACGGACAGCATGTAGTCCGCCTCCGCTGAAGCTCCGGCGGACACGATAAAGCGATAATGCGATAAAGCGATCCGCCTCTGCCAAGACAAAAGATAAAAGGAAAAAGATAAAAGGGTTCAGGCATTGTCACATTGTCAAAGCCAACTCGATACTCGATACTCTGAATCCGGAACTATGCTGGTAAGGCAAAAGGGTTAAGGCAAAAGGCAAAAGTGGAGTTAGGAGTATCGAGTTAGGAGTATCGAGTTAGGAGTATGGAGTATCGAGTCAGGCCCACCGGCAGATTCCGCTTCGGCTTCGCCTTGCAGAATCCGGGTGTCATTGACTTTAGGCACTCGTAACTTACCACTTTAGTCACTTCCGGTAGTACTCCAATCACTTCTTTTTACCACAATCCATTGGTTTTTTGGTTGTCTTCCCACACGGGAAGGCGGAAGTGGTCGCCCCGGAGCTTCAGGACGTTGCGGAGCCATTCTTCAGGATAGCCGACAGCCTGGGGGCGTCCCCGTTCGTCCTGGACATAGCCGTCGTTGTATTTTCTCACCAGGTCGTTGGCCAGCTCACGCCACCGCCGTACCACTGCCTCGCCATGGGAGACGCTGTAATCTGTGAGGAAGGCGATGGCAGCATGGGGGTCGTCTTTCAGGAGGATATGGGTAGCCTTTTCGACCGCCGGCTGCCAAGTGAAGAAGTTGCCTTCGAGCTCTTGCTGGACCTTCCGGATGTCTTCGACCATGTACGAATACTTGAGGTTGGCGAAGTTGGCCACGAAGTTGAAGACCCACCAGGCCGATTCCCAGGAGAAGCGGCGCATGCTGCCGGTGGAGAAGGAGGGAGGCACCTGGGTGATCCCGCAGTAAAGAGGGACATAACAGGTGGTGTAGGTGTCGTCGAGGCCGTACCAGAAGACCCCGCCCACGGGGTCGGGCAGCCAGCTGCGGGCTTGCGAGACGAACGAATAGGCGGTCTGCTGGGTCGAGATGGGCCGTTCCCACGCATATTCCACGCTGTCGACCTTCCAGGTGATGGGACGCCAGCGGTTGGGCGTGCCGAAAGGACCCGCATCGACACCCTTTCTCATATCATAGGGCGTGCCTTCATAGTGGTCGCGCATCAAGGCCATCACATCCCGGACGGAAAGTTTCCGGTCCGGCTTGATGAAGAGGGGATAGGGGTCGGCTCCTTCAACGCCCCGGCAGAAGTCGGGCGAGAGATGGAGCGAAGGGGCGGAGCGGCGGAAGATGCTCCATACCCGGCTGGCCGTGTAACGCAATTTGGCGGGTGTGACCACATCATAGGCTTCGTTGAAGCGGAAGGGCTTGCCTCCGGTGGTGTCGTAATAGCCGTGTTCGAGGGCGAAAGAGATCACGTTGGGAGAATAAAGACAGTTGTCCGGGTCGTCGAGAGGAAAAGTGGAGATGCGGGCGCGGTTGGCGTGGGCGGAGATATAGCCGTCGGGGACCCGCAATGCCACCCAGATGGCCCCCTTGCCGCCGGGACCTGTGCCGATGATCTCCATATACCATACCTCTTCGGGGTCGGCGATCGAGAACGACTCGCCCGTGCTGGCATAGCCGGCTTCCTCCACCAACCTTGCGATCACGTGTATCGCCTCGCGGGCCGTGCGGGCCCGCTGCAGGGTGAGGTTCATCAAGGTCCAATAATGGAGGGCCGCATCGGGATTCTGCAGCTCCGGCCGCCCGTCGAAGGTGGTCTCACCGAAAGAGACCTGATGCTCGTTCATCAATCCCACCACCGCGTAGGTGTGAGGAACCTGTTTGACCCGGTGGATGTGGCCATGGGCATCGCGGAATTCCAGATATTCGTCCGGACCGTGGTCGGCCGCCGGCGTATAACGCAGATGCGGCAGGAACTCCCCGTCGCACGAGTAGGTGATGATCACCGAGCCGTCCACCGTGGCCCCTTTGGTGACCAGAATGTTTGTGCAGGCCGGGAGAGGGGTTCCATGAATGAGGAGAACGAGGAGCGTGAGCGGGAAAACGAAAAAGGCTCTTTTCATGACAAAAAGAATTAGGAATGACGGTCGAAGTTACACTTATTTTCCGGGATACGGAACACAAAGTCCCCTTGTCAGCGGCGCAGTTCTTTCAGGATCTCCTCCAGCTCCCGCAACTGGGAGCCTTGCAGTTCCAGGTCGCGGATGAGGGTGGTCTCCCCCGGATAAGTGAAGATCATCACCACGGTCAGGAAAAGGAAAAAGCCGGTGAAGATGACCCGGCCTGTCATCAGAAAGAAAATGATCGAACCCATTGCCGGAACCTCCAGGATCGCGATCCGCAGAAGGAACGGAGAAGCGTACAGGATGAGTTTCCGCGTGAGGGGGGTGTTGCGGTCGATCGTCCTTTTCCGTTTCCGGTAAATCCATTCCGAGGCGGGCAGGCCGATGAAGGTGAATGCCATTTCGGCATACACTAACATCTTGCCGAACGTTTCATCGGGGTAGAGCGGTTCCCCGTTCAAGAAGTTCAGGAGGAGCACGCCGGCAAAGAAGAGCACCAGCGAAATGAGCATGAAACGGTGCATTTCGCGCAGACGTTTGAGCTGAGCAGCACCCGGAGAGAGGTTTTTTCCGTCGTTTTCCATGATTTGAGGGATCTGGTTACCCTCGAAAGTTACAAAAATCACCCCCCTTTTTTCACTCGCAGAAAGAAAATCTTTCTCCCTCCGCAAGCACCCTCCCATATGAGTTTCCCACTATCTTTCCAACCGGCAGACCGGCAATGTGTTGTGAATGAAAATGTCCGTTCCCATGGTCGAGTCACCTACGTAGGTAGCTACGTAGATAACTACGTAGAATAAAGATTATGGTTTCTTTTGCATGATTATACAAATATTGATATATCAAGATATTCAGGATTTTTGATACACTCATAAAACCCGAAAAGTTTCCAGAAATTTTTTATGATTTCTTTTTTATTTTCAGGGAAGGTTTTTCAAATTTGCAAGGTGGAACGGAAAGATCCCGGCAGTATCGCATTTCGTGCTTCAGGGCCGGGGGGAGGGCGTGAACGGCTCTTCCTGGCGGTGCTGATGTTCGCTTTCTCATGGGTGGTCGTCGGTGATCTCGTGCAGTTCCATCTTGACCTGATCTATAGCCATGCCGCACATTCCTGGCATCAGCCTTTCACCAAGGCTGACGGCGATCATGGGAAGACCTTGAAGACCCAGAAAAAGGTGAAGGATGGCAATGGAGATCATCCCGTACTGGGATTGTGTCATTCCATCGCTTTGTTCCTTTACGAAGGGGAGGCTTCGGTTCTGAAGGTTCCCGAAGGGGAACATTCGTTCCGTGGTCTTTTCCGTCTGCCCTCCCTCCGGGCTCCGCCAATCCTTTAATCCTTTTCCACCCCCTTTTCAGGGGTGAGCATTGCTTTATCCATTGTTCGGTTATTCGATTGAAAAATCTTGGGATCATGAGGAAACTCGTGTTTTTCCTGGCAGGTATGTTGTGGTCGTTTGCGGCTCATGCCCAGGAGGGGCGGGTGCGTGTGACGGATGCGGTCACCGGCAGGCCTTTGCCCTATGCCGACCTTTGCTTCGTGCCTCTCCATGGCGGGCGGCAAAGGTGTACGGTCAGTGATGCAGAGGGCTGGGCGCAGGTGCGGTGTGACGACAGTTGTGTGGTGACGGTGACCATGGTGGGGTACCGTCCGCTACAGGACACCCTCCCTCCCTCTGGTGCCTTTTCCCTCCTTCTGCATCCGGATCTTTTGCATCTGGAGCAGGTGGTGGTCACGGCCACCCGCACGCCGAAGAGCCTGAAAGAGGTGCCGGTGATCACCCAGGTGGTGGAGCGCCGCACGATCACGGCCGAAGGGCTCTCCACCGTTCGGGAGGTGCTGGCCCGTGAGATCCCCGGCATCTCGTTCCAGCGCGGAGGCTTCGGTCCCGATATGAAGATGCAGGGCCTCAGCGCCAAAAATGTTCTCATCCTGGTCGACGGAGAACGCCTGGCCGGTGAGACGGGGTACAATATCGACTATTCCCGTCTGAACACGGCTGATATTGAGCGGATCGAAGTGGTCAAAGGCGCCGCCTCGGCCCTCTACGGCTCGCAGGCCATGGGCGGGGTGATCAACATCATCACCCGCGAGACCCGGGAGCCCTGGGAGATGAATGCTTCCCTCCGGTGGGGAACGCCCAATGAACGCAACTTCCCGGCACGCTCCCGCCAAGAGGATCCATACCACTACGAACGTCATCTCGATCTGTTCAATTACGACCTGCACCTGGCCGGCGGTGTCGCCCGCGACCATTTTACGGAACGCACCCTGATCGTGGCCAAAAGCTTTGACGCCTACCGCCTCTATGATGAAGTGCCGGTGGAAAAACATTATCTCAGTGTGGATACCGTGATCACGGAAAAACTCAATCCTTTCCCTACCGGCATCCCCGGCTATCGTGACTGGCAGTTCGATCAAAAGGTGGGACTGTCGCTCTCCCCCCAGGTGGAGCTCCATCTGCATGGGGGGTATTATCACCACGACGAGTTCGATTTCGTGCCGGACAAGGTGCATCAGCGTTACCGTGACGTGACGGCAGGCGGGAAGATGGCGTGGACCCCCGGCGAACGTTTCCGCCTGGAAGGGGCGGTCCACTATGATGCATATTCAAAATATGATCATTATGAGAAGCTGGGCGAGGATCATCTCCACTACCGCAACATTTTCTGGGACCCGCGCTTGTTGGCGGAGGTCCGCTGGAGGGAGCGTCACACCCTGACGGCGGGGACGGAGTTCTTTTCCGACCAGCTCTTTTCCGACCGTCTCTTCGGAGATACGGCGGCGTATCGCGGAAATACGACCTTCATCCTGTTCCTGCAGGAAGAAGCAAGGTTGGGGCCGCAGTGGGACCTTACCGTGGGGGTCCGTTTGGACCGCCACGATGTTTTCGGCACCCATCTCTCCCCGAAGCTTTCGTTGATGTACAAGCTGAAGCCCCTGACATTCCGGCTGAACTATGCCCGCGGCTTCCGCTCACCTTCGGTGAAAGAGCTGTACATCGACTGGCATGTGGCGTGGTTCACCATTCGCGGGAACCAGGAGCTGCGGCCCGAGACCAACCACTACCTGTCGGCTTCGGCAGAGGTGAGCCGCCCCTGGTTCGACATTGCCCTCACCGCCTATTCCAACCATCTGCGGGACAAGATCGAAGGGATGTGGAAGGAGAACCAGACGGTGTACCAATATTTCAACGTGAGTGAGGTGAGTCTGAACGGCCTGGAAGTGACCGCCCGCCTCCGTCCCGTCCCCTCCCTCTCTCTGGATGCAGGCTATAGCTATGTCCGCGACCGCCGCCCCCAGGGCGAGCTGGTCTCTGCCGTGAGTCCTCACAGCGGAACCGTGAAAGCTTCGTGGAACTTTCGCAAAAGGTTCTACCGCCTGCGGACCACCCTCGCGGTGAACATCACCGGGGCGAAGGATTATCTCATGAGCGACCGCATCCTTTTCCGGGGAGAACGTGTCGAAGCCTGGTACCCCGTCCATTTCGACCCCTGGGCCATCTGGCGTCTGACGGTGAGCCAGCGCTTCCGCTATGGCATCCGCCTCACCGCCGGCGTCGACAACCTCTTCGACCATACCCCCCGGGTGGTCAGCTTCAATACCTCCATGAGCCCCGGACGTACCGCTTTCCTCACCCTGGCGGTCGACTTCGGGAAAATGGCGGATGAAAAAGAAAAATAGCATTTGGATCAATAAACTTAAAAAATCACAACTATGAAAACCAACGTTCTGAACCTTTCTGTCGCATGGATGATCGTTTTGTTCATGGGGGTCTCCTGTTCGAAAGAGACAATCCCTCCTCCGGGCGATGATATCACGGTAAGTCTGACCACGAAAGATAATGTAGTCACTGATCGGTGGGTCTATTTTTCGTTCGAGACCGGCGCGGAGGTGGAGGGGGTCGACTCGTCGAACTTCCAGGGTTCGACGGAGTGGGATATCGCCTTTCACAGCCGGCATGTACGTCTCAACGGAGGCGCTTCGGGCCCGGGGAAAGCGGCCGCCCTCGACCTGGGGCAGGTGGACTGGGACTCGGTGGTCGAAGCCCCGGACACCGGTTATGTAGAAGACCGGTGGGTGGACAGCATCCTCTTTGCCGGCGTGGGCGAGGAGGGCCCCATCCTCGTCGGCACTTTTCTGAACCCGGCTTTCGAGACCGCTTTTACGGTGGATATGACCACCTATCCGCCCACCTACCTGGCCAACCGCAATGTGTATGTGGTCCGCACCGGCAGGGGGCGTTATGTGAAGATCATGCTCACCGACTATTACAACGACAAGGGCGAGAGCGGTTACATCACCTTCCGCTACCGCATGGCTGTGGAAGGTTCTCGGCGTTTCTGACCGGTGTGGGGCGGAACAGGGGGGTGGAGAGGTACCGTTCGCCGCGGTCGGGGAGGATCACCACGATGTTTCCCTGTGTGAGGCTGTGGGCCAGGCGCAGGGCACCTGCGAGGGCGGCGCCGCTGCTCATGCCTGCCACCAGCCCCTCTTCCCGTGCCAGACGACGCGTGGTGTGATAGGCCTCTTCGTCGGAGATGTAATAGTGCAGGTCGGCCAGTGAAGGATCGTAGATGCCGGGGACGAGCGACTCTTGCATGTTCTTGAGCCCCTGGATCTTGTGGCCGGGGAGGGGCTCTACCGCCACGCTCTTCACCGGCAGCCTGTGATCCCGAAAATAGCGGGCCAGCCCCGTGAGGGTGCCGCCGGTGCCGAGGGCGGCCACCACATGGGTGACCGCCCCGCCGCTGTCGCGCCAGATCTCGGGGGCGGTGGTGCGGTAATGAGCCTGCCAGTTGGCCGGATTGTTGAACTGGTCGGGATGGTAATACTTGTCCGGCTCACGCTGCATCATCTCCCGGACGGCGGCGATGGCGCCGTCGGTCCCTTCGGCGGCGGGGGTGAGCAGGATTTCTGCGCCGAGGGCCTCCAGCATCATGCGCCGCTCGACCGACACCCCCTCGCTCATCACCAGCCGGCAACGATAGCCTTTGACTGCCGCCACCATTGCCAGGCCGATGCCCGTGTTGCCGCTCGTCGCCTCGAGGATCGTCAGCCCGGGGTGCAGCCTCCCCTTCGCCTCGGCCGCCTCCACCATCGCCAGCGCCGTGCGGTCTTTCACTGAGCCGCCGGGATTGAGGCCTTCCACTTTCACCCAGAGACGTACCCCCGCCCGCGGCGAGAACCTTTTCAATGCTACCAATGGCGTATTGCCGATCGTTGCAAGTATCTCTTTCATTTTTTCATGGATTATAGGGTTGCGGAAAAGCATAAAAAAAGACTCCCGGAAATCTCCGGGAGTCTTGATAAGGTCGTTGGGAATATTCTCATCAACAGTGATGACAACACGACCCTCCTCCTCCCGGAGCACATCCGGAAGCACAACAACAGGTATGGAGGGTGTGTTTGCTCATGACACTGCAAAGATAAAGAACCTTTCCGGAAAGAGGAACGTCCGGGGGCCGTTTTTTTTTACCGTTCGAACAGGTCGCCCAGGATCGAGCTGGAACCTTTGCGTCTGTTCTCACCGGTGGGGGCCAGTTGCCGGATGAGTTTCCGTATGGGCATCGATTGCAGCCATACTTTGCCTGTTCCGCGGAGGGTGGCCAGGAAGATTCCCTCGCCGCCGAAGAACATCGACTTCAGGTTGCCGGCCCTTTCGATGGTGTAATCGATGGAAGGGTCGAAACCCACAAGGCATCCGGTATCCACACGGAGGGTTTCGTTGTGCAGTTCTTTTTCCACGACGGTGCCTCCGGCGTGGATGAAGGCCAGGCCGTCGCCCACGAGTTTTTCCAGGATGAAGCCTTCACCGCCGAAGAAGGTGGCCCCGAGCCGTCGGGTGAAGGCGATGGTGATGCGGGTGCCGAGGGCGGCACAGAGGAAAGCATCTTTCTGCAAGATCACCTCTCCTCCCAGAGCGGCCAGGTCGAGCGCCACGATGGTACCGGGATATGGAGCCGCAAAAGCGACATGTTGCTTGCCACTGCCACTGTTGGTGAAATGGGTCAGAAAGAGCGACTCACCCGTGAGCCCCCGTTTGGCGGCCGACCACAGCTTTCCCAAGACCCCCTCGGAGGGATCGCTGCCGTCACCCAGCTTCGTCGTGAAGGTGATCCCCTCTTCCATATAGAACATACTCCCCGCTTCGGCGATCACTGTCTCGCCCGGATCCAACTCGATCTCCACATATTGGATGTCATGTCCTTCGATCCTGTAATCCACTTCATCGGCTTTCATCGCTTCGTATTTTAAGATTAAACTGTTTTTAAAAATAGAAAATATTCTTCATGTTCTTCATGATGAGATCTAATAGTTAAATGGAAAAAACGATTTCCGGGAAAATCGTAATTTTGGTCAGAGGTGAAAAAATGAATGTACCCGCTCTCTCCGGCGGCACGGGATGTTGAAAAATATTTGAACAAAATGAAAATCACGCCATCGTTTAGTTTGTTGTTCCTCTCCATCTTTTTCCTGTTGTATTCCTGCCGGCAGCAAGGAGAGGAGGTTCTGCGCCAGGCTCTTCTGGAAGGCCCCTGGTATCTTCAGAGCAGTGACAGTGTCGCCGCCGGCGGAGAGGTGATCAGCACCGCTGCTTATGAGATGAAAGGGTGGTATGCCACCCGAGTGCCTTCCACGGTCTTTCATGCCCTTGTGGAGAACGGGATGTACCGCGACATTTTTGTCGATGACCATCTGGCGCGGATCTCTCCGGTGCCTTTCCGTGCATCCTGGTGGTACCGGACGCGTTTCTCGCTCGACAATGTGCCGGATGGTGTCTTGCTGAAGTTTGACGGCATCAACTACCGGGCGAATGTATGGGTCAACGGTCATCAGGTGGCCGATACGCAGGAAGTACGGAACAGTTTTCATCGTTTCTCTTTTGATATTACTCCATTTGTGCGGGAAGGGGAGAACGTGTTGGCGGTCGAGGTGGTGCCGCCCCGCCCGGGTGACTTCACCATCGGCTTTGTCGACTGGAACCCGGAGCCTCCCGACCGGAACATGGGACTGTGGCGGCCGGTGTGGCTGGAGACCCATGGAGGGGTGGAGGTGAGCGAACCTTTTGTGGTGTCCCGTCTCAGTGACGACCTGCGGCAAGCTGCGCTCACCGCTTCGGTGAGGATCAACAACCATGCCCGAAAACCTCTTGACGGCGAGGCCGTCTTTGCCTATGAGGGAGGGGAGGTGCGAATCCCCGTTACCCTCGCTGCCGGTGAACAGCGAAAGATCCTCTTCCGGCCGGATACCTTCCGGCAACTTCGCCTTGAGAATCCCCGCCTCTGGTGGTCGCATACCCTCGGCACCCCTCATCTTTACCATGCACGCTTTTCTTTTGAGAAGAAGGGGAAGGTCCTGAATGAGCGGAAGGTGCGTTTCGGGATCCGGAGCGTCGGGTCCTTCTGGAATGACCATGGAGAACGGGGGATCCGGATCAACGGGAAGAAGATCCAGATCCACGGGGGTGGCTGGACCGACCGCATGATGCTGGATGATACGCCCCTGAACACACTCCGCCAGCTGGAATATGCCAGGGAGGCCGGCCTCAATGCCATCCGTCTGGAAGGCTTCTGGGGGAACAGCGAGACCCTCTACGACCTGTGTGACAGCCTGGGCATACTCATCATGGTGGGGTGGAGCTGTCAATGGGAGTGGCCGAACCTGCTGGGCAAGACCACCGACCCCCGTTACGGAGGGGTGCTCGGCGAACAGGACATCGCCCTGGTGGGCAGGGGCTGGCGCGACCAGATCGTCTGGCTGCGCAATCATCCCGCCATCTTCGCCTGGCTCGGGGGCAGCGACCTGCAACCCAAACCCGAGGCGGAGAAAAAATATCTGGCCGTCTTGCGGGAGTATGATACCACCCGGGTTTACATCGGCTCGGCCAAGAAGACCACCACCCTCGCCGGCCCCAGCGGCGTGAAGATGGAAGGACCTTATGCCTATGAGCCTCCCGTCTACTGGTTCTCCGACACCCTCAAGGGCGGAGCCTATGGCTTCGCCACCGAGATCGGCCCCGGCGCCCAGGTGCCCCCCCTCGCCAGCATTCACAAAATGCTCTCCCCGGCCCACTGGTGGCCTCCCGACACCATGTGGAACTTCCACTGCGGACGGGGAAGGTTCGGCAACCTCGACCGTTACCTGACCGCCTTGCAAAAGCGCTATGGAAAAGTGAAGGACCCTGATGACTTCGAGAAGAAGGCCCAACTGTTCAACTATGATCTGATGCGCCCCATGTTCGAAGCCTACTCGGCCTACCGCTACCGTGCCACCGGCCTCATCCTTTGGATGCTCAACTCCGCCTGGCCCGAAATGTACTGGCAGCTCTACGATTACTATCTCAACCCCAACGGAGCATACTATGCAGCCAAAAAAGCCTTGCAACCCTGGCATGTGGTGTACGACTACCACCGGAAAAGCCTGTGGACGGTCAACGACCGCCTTGAAGATGCACCTCCCCTGACCCTCCGCGTTCGACTATTCGATTTGAACTCGAACCTGAGATTTGAGAAAAATATGCCGGTGACGCTGGGCGCCAACAGTGCATACGAGGTACTTCCCCTGGCTGACAACCTTCCGAGAGGGGAAGTGTTTTTCCTGGATACCCGCCTCTATGACCACGACCATAACGAGGTCGACCGCAATTTCTATTGGATCTCTCCCGTACCCGACCTGCTCGATTATGAGGATCCCCACACTCTTCCCTGGGTGCACACCCCATCGAAGCAATATGCCGACTTTACCGCCCTCAATCGCATGCCCGCTGCGGAGATTGCATGCAGCCTGTCGTACATGTCCGACGGAGGCACAATGACTTGCCGTGTGGTGCTGGAGAACAAAAGTTCCGTAATCGCTTTCTTTGTCCATGCCGATATCCTGGACGAAAAGAGCGGTGATCCCATCCTTCCCGTCTATTGGTCGGATAACTATTTGTCCTTACTGCCTCATGAGAAAAGGATCCTCATAGCCCGCATACCTGGTGAAGAGGCCGCCGGAAAAACCCCTCTTCTCCGGGTCCGAGGATATAACCTCCCTTGATCTCACCGGGAAATTTGTAGTCTCAGTTTGTTATGTAAGTGTATCTCAGTGTGATGTGTTTTTTTGTCTGCCTAGAATCGGATATGTTGGGGTGAAGTTTTATTGGGATAGTGTATCTTCGTGGTGTTTGAATAAAAAAATGATGCACCATGAACAGAAAAAGCATGGTCATAAGTTCGCTGCTGGTGGCACTATTCTTTTCACTTCCTGTGAAGGGACAGAAAAGCAGCGGGAAAGGGATCTATCACAAGGGCTGGATCGATCTGAACAAAAATGGAATAAAAGATATCTATGAAGATCCGGCCCGTAGCATCGACGAGCGGGTGGAGGATCTTCTCTCGCGGATGACCCTCGAGGAGAAGACCATGCAGATGGTGACGCTGTACGGTTACGGGCGGGTGGCGAAAGAGCAGCTTCCCGTGCCTTCCTGGAAAGATGCGCTGTGGAAGGATGGCCTGGCCAATATCGATGAACACTGCAACGGGGTGGTCGAATCGGATTACATGTACCCATATTCGAAGCATGTGTTTGCGCTCAATGCGGTGCAGCGTTTTTTCATTGAGGAGACCCGTCTGGGCATTCCCGTGGAGTTCACGGATGAAGGGATCCGGGGGTTGAATCATACGAAGGCCACCTGTTTCCCGGCCCAGATCGGTGTGGCCAGCACGTGGGATCGTCACCTGGTGCATGAGATCGGCAGGATCACCGGCCGTGAGGCCCGGGCACTGGGTTATAATAATGTGTATTCCCCCATCCTGGATGTGGCCCGCGATCCGCGCTGGGGCCGTATCGTGGAGACCTATGGCGAAGATCCATTTCTGGTGGCCGAGTTGGGGATCCAACAGGTGCGGGGCATCCAGGAGAACGGCGTGGCAAGCACCCTGAAACACTATTTCCTCTATTCCATGCCGAAGGGCGGACGGGACGGCAAGGCACGCACCGACCCCCACGTCACCGATCGGGAATCGCGTGAGCTCTATCTCTATGTGTTCCGGCGGGCCATTGAAGAGGGCGGAGCCCTGGGCGTGATGAGCAGCTATAACGACTACAACGGCATCCCTGTCACCGGCAGCAAACACTACCTCACCCAGGTATTACGGCAGGAGTTCGGGTTCCGGGGATATGTGGTGTCGGATTCGTGGGCGGTACGTTTCATCGAGTCGAAACACCATGTGGCGGCAACATACAAAGATGCCGTACGCCAGGCTGTGGAGGCGGGTCTCAACGTACGTACCACCTTCGAGCCGCCTGCCACCTTCATCACCCCTTTGCGCGAGTTGGTACATGATGGCGACCTTGCTGTCGCCACCATCGACGACCGCGTGCGGGATGTGCTGCGGGTGAAGTTCTGGGAAGGGCTTTTCGATCACCCCTATCATGACGAAAAAGCGGCAGAAAAGATCGTGCGGGCT
>Ga0256835_1000914_pt1 | contig 19133 bp, 12 predicted proteins | sample PIR30metaG_FD_185972 | JGI IMG/M metagenome (GOLD analysis project Ga0256835, IMG submission 185972) | Hydrothermal vent microbial communities from East Pacific Rise, Pacific Ocean - PIR-30 | ecosystem: Environmental > Aquatic > Marine > Hydrothermal vents | place: Pacific Ocean: East Pacific...
CGGCGACCAGGCAAGCTTCAGTAGCGCCCGCTTCGGCGACCAGGCACGCTTAATGAACGCCCGCTTCGGCGACGAGGCAAGCTTCATGAACGCCATCTTCGGCGACCAGGCACGCTTCCGGTTCACCCGCTTCGGCGACGGTGCAAGCTTCAGGAAAGCCCGCTTCGGCGACGATGCCGGCTTCGGGGACGCCCGCTTCGGCTACCAAGCCAGCTTCTGGGGCACCCGCTTCTGCGACGAGGCAAGCTTTATGCGCGCCCGCTTCGACGACGGGGTAAGCTTCTTTGAAGCCCACTTCGGCGACGAGGCAAGATTCTGGGACGCCCACTTCGGCGACCAGGCCGGCTTCGAGGACGCCCGCTTCGGCGACGAGGCAAGCTTCAGTAGCGCCCGCTTCGACGACGGGGTAAGCTTCTTTGAAACCCACTTCGGCGACGATGCAAGCTTCAGTAGCGCCCGCTTCGGCGACGATACACGCTTCGACTATGCCCACTTCGGCGACCAGGCAGACTTCGAGAGCACCCGCTTCGGCGACCAGGCACGCTTCGAGATCGCCCACTTCGGCGACGATGCAAGCTTCTATAAAGCCTGTCTTGGCGACGATGCAAGCTTCTATAAAGCCCGTTTTGGCGACGAGGCAAGCTTCGAGAGCGCCGAGTTCGGCGATAAGGTGAGTTTCGTTAACGCTCACTTCGGCGACTCGGCTTGGTTTGTACAGACGACCTTTGAGGGAACGGTGGATTGGCGAGGCGTTCAGGGCCGGGAGCGGGCCTACGCGGCCCAAGGAGGCCCCCAAGGCCAGGAGCAATCGTTTAGCGGTGAGCTGTTCCGTCCCGCCGCGCCAAAGCTGATTTTCGAAAACACCACCTTTGACGGCCCGGCCTGGTTCTACAATCTGGACCTTTCGCGCGCCCGTTTCGAGCAGGTGGACCTGGGCAAGGTCTCTTTTTGGAAGTCCCAGATATCCCGGACCAAGTTTATCGTTTGCACCTGGGCGACCGGCCTGGAGAATCGGCGCTTCCTGCGCCACCTCGAAAATCACAAAACGGGCGAGCAAGAAAAAGAGAAAAACCAACGGCCCTGGCTGGAGCGCCGCGCGCCCCTGCTGCGCCTGCGCCGCCCCCGCCTGCTCTTTGATGAGCTGCTATGGCGCAGGCAACGGGTCAAGGAAAAACCAATCAACGATGCACTGGATCCGTTCGGGTGGCTGTGGCAGGCTCTTTGGCGCGGCCTGCCCGAGCAGCAGACGGAACTTCCTAAGTCGCCGGATGATTACAAAAATATTCAGCCCGGCGATATCGAGGTGTTGGCCTTGCAGCTAAAGCGGTCCTTGGAAGACACCAAGGACCCCATAACCGCCGGCGATTTCCACTTCGCGGCCATGGAGATGAAACGCGAAAAGGCCCGCGACCAGGGCCGCCGGGGCCGGGCCGGGGTCCTGTGGCTCCACAAGATGCTAAACGGCTACGGCGAACGCTACGGCCGCACCATGGTCTGGATCGCCCTGCTGGTGGCACTAAGCGCGGTGGCCTACTGGTGGATCGGCGAGGATGGACTCAAGTACGCCCCTGAAGCCGCGCCCACGGGGGGGCTCCTCTCCACCCTGATAGGTTTACTGCCCATCAAGCTCTCCAGCGCCGGGCACATCGCTCCGTTGGACTACCTTTCTTTTGCCATGCAAAACGTGCTGCCCTTCAAGTTCGGCCACCCCATACTGCTGGCGGCCAAGCCCTGGGTACGCCTGCTGTGCTTTGGTGAGACCTTCATCGGCACCTCCCTGTTCACCTTCTTTGTACTGGCCCTGCGGCGGCGCTTCCGGCGCTAGGCGATCCGCGCCGTCCATTTGACAACCCCGGCGGGCAAAGTTATCATTTGGCTAGTGGTTATCAGTAGTTGACGCCCCACGCTTCCGGCAGGGGCCAAGGATGCTCCTTTGGCGAAACAACCCGGCAAGATAGTCTCCCCCCCGGCCGAGGCCCTGCTGCAGGCCATGACCGTGGGCGTGGTGGCCATGGACCGCGACCTCAACATAACCGCCATCAACCGGCTGGCCGCCAAGATCGTCTCGCTGCCGGCCGAACAGATCATCGGCCGGCCCTGCCACGAGGTCTTCAAGTCGTCGTTGTGCGAGGCCGACTGCCCGGTTAAGCGCGCCTTGTCCACCGGCCAGGAGCAGCACGGCCTGGACGCGGTGATCATCCGGCAGGAGGGGCGCAGCGTCTACCCGGTGAGCGTCTCGGCCGCGCCGCTGTTTGACCAAAACGGTCATGTTATCGGCGGGGTGGAGACCCTGCAGGGCCTGCAGCTATCGGAGGTGCTCGAGCGCACCAACGAAAACACCTGCGGCTGGGCCGACTTCGTGGGGGCCAGCGCCAAGATCGCCCGCATCTTCGACACCCTCAAGGTGGCCGCGCCCAGCGATATCACCATCCTTATCGAGGGCTCCACCGGCACCGGCAAGGGGCTCCTGGCCCAGATAATCCACCAGCAGAGCCCGCGCCGCAAGCGGCCGTTCGTAAAGGTAAACTGCGCGGCCCTGCCGGAAAACCTCCTGGAATCCGAGCTCTTCGGCTACCTGCGCGGGGCCTTTACCGGGGCCGAGCGCGACAAGCCGGGGCGCTTCCAACTGGCCGAGGGCGGCACCATCTTTTTAGACGAGATCAGCGAGATGCCGCTTTCGCTGCAGGCCAAGCTATTGCGGGTGATCGAGGACAAGGAGTTCTACCCCCTGGGGGCGCGCAACACCTACAAGGCCAACGTGCGCATCATCGCGGCCTGCAACCGGCCGCTGGACCAGCAGGTGGCCGCCGGGCACTTCCGCGAGGACCTCTTTTACCGCCTCAACGTCATCCGCATCCACATCCCCCCCCTGGCGGAGCGGCGCGAGGACATCCCCCTGCTCATCCGCCGCTTTATCCAGCGCAAGAACATCGAGCGCGGCACCTACATCTGCCGCTTCTCGCCCTCGGCCCTGGACCTGCTGCTCAACTACGACTACCCCGGCAACGTGCGCGAGTTGGAAAACCTCCTGGAACACGCCTGCCTGCTGTGCCAGGGCGACATCATCCAGGAGGACCACCTGCCTTGGTCCATCCGCGACCAGGCCGCCGGGCATACCCGGCCGCCCGAGGGCGGCGAGCCCATAGACCCCGCCACCGCCGCCCGCCGCCAACGGCTCATGGAGGCCTTGATCGCCAACGACTTCAACCGCACCAAGACCGCGGCCATGCTCGGCATCGACCGCACCACCCTGTGGCGCCGCATGAAGCGCTACGGCATCCAGGTCAACTAGCCCAGGGTACCTCTTGGCCCTGGGCTGGTGGCGCCCCTGGGGCGTCTGTGGTTCCGGGCGCCGAAGATGTTGCGCAGCGTTGCGCTTTGTTGCGCCAAATTATCGCAACACATCGCAACTGAAAATTAGCCCAGCGCCACGGCCAGTTAGCCCTTTTGTAACCGCTCCACTCCGCTGAACAGTGCTCAGAAATGTTGCATCCCCCGTCAGGGCCCGGGGAGGTATGGCCGCGCGATCATTGACCATTCGGGGATACTCCCGGTTGGCACGACTCCTGCTCTACTCAATCGTAAGGTACCGATACGGGACAGAGTATGCGCAGCCCGGTCAAACATCATCGGACCAAGTTCGGCAACCGGCTGTCAATCAAGCTCATCGCTTGGGTTGGCTCCGCCATGTTATTGTTATTTTTTGCCTTTGCCTTTATCGCCATACGCATGCAAGAGCAGCAGCTCATCAAGCACACCCTGCAGGCGTCCCACTCCTTCTCCGACCTGGTCAAGCGGGCCACCCGCTTTGCCATGCTCAAGGATCAGCGCGAGAGCGTCCACCAGATCATCGACGCCATCGGCAAGCAGCCCGGAGTGGAGTTTCTGCGCATCTTCAACAAGAAGGGCAGCATCATGTTCTCCAGCCGCAAGGCGGAGACCGGCCACATGGTGGATATGCGCGGCGAGGCCTGCTACGGCTGCCACAAGGCCGATCAGCCCCTGGAGCGCCTCACCCTTTCGGACCGCAGCCGCATCTTCACCACCAAGGGACCACGCCCCCACCGGGTGTTGGGGGTGATCAACCCCATCTATACCGAGCCCTCTTGCTACACCGACCCCTGCCACGCCCATCCGCCGGACCAGAGCGTGCTGGGGGTGTTGGACGTGGGACTCTCCCTGGCCCACGTGGACGCCGAGGTGGCCACTTCCACCCGCCGGGTCATCGGCGCGGCGCTCTTTATTTTCCTGGCCGTGACCGGGGTGCTGGTATTTTTCGTCTTTTACTTCGTCAACCGTCCCCTGTCCTCCCTGGTGCGGGCCAGCGCGGCCATCGCGGCCGGCGATTTCGAATACCAGGTGCCCCGGCTAAGCGACGACGAGATCGGCGACCTGGCCCAGGCCCTGGACAGCATGCGCCAGGGCATCAAGGAGCGCACCGAGGCCCTGGACGAGAGCCGCCGGGAATTCCAGACCATGTTCGAGCAGGTGCCCTGCTACGTGTCGGTGCAGGACCGCGACCTGCGCCTGGTGGCCTTTAACAAGATGTTTGACCGCGACTTCCACGGCCGGGTGGGCGAGCACTGCTACCAGGTCTACAAGGGCCGCGACAGCAAGTGCCCCAACTGCGCGGTGGCCAAGAGCTTCGCCGACGGCCGGGTGCACTCGGCCGAGGAGGAGGTGATCGGCCGCGACGGCACGGTGCGCTATTTTCTCAACCTCACCACCCCCATCGTGGACCGCGACGGCAACATCAACTCGGTGATGGAGATGGCCACCGACGTCACCGCCCTGCGCACTCTGGAGCAGGAGCTGCGGCTCTCCGAGGAGAAGTACCGCCTGTTCTTCCACCAGGGGCCCAACCCCATGCTGGTGCTGGACCAGCGTTCCCTGGAGATCATGGACGCCAACCAGCGGGCCGCCGACGAGTATCTCTACAGCGTTCACGAGCTCATCGGGCGGTCCTTTCCCGAGCTGGTGGACCCGGCCGACCAGTCCAAGGTGCGCCGCTTTATCTTCAACGCCGAGCCCCTGCTGCCTAGGGTGCAGATCACCCGCAAGAACGGCAGCCGGGTCTACGTCAACCTGCGCGCCTCCTACGGCGAGCACCTGGGACGGCCGGCGGTGATCGTAACCTCGGCCGACGTGACCGAGACCATGAAGGCCGAGCAACACCTGGTGCAGGCGGCCAAGATGGCCACCCTGGGCGAGATGAGCGCCGGGGTGGCCCACGAGCTCAACCAGCCGCTGAGCGTCATCGCCACCGGCACCAACGTGCTGCGCAAGCAGCTCAAGCGCCAAAACACCCTGGACCCGGCCACCGCCGCGGCGGTCATCTCCGAGATCATGGACCAGGTGGAGCGGGCCACCCGCATCATTAACCACCTGCGCGAGTTCGGGCGCAAGGCCGAGGTGACCCGCCAGCGGGTGAGCGTCAACGACTCCATCGAGGGGGTCTTCAACCTGCTGGGCCAGCAGCTCAAGGTGCACGATATCGCGGTGCGCCGGGAGCTGTCTTCGGACCTGCCGCCCATCTGGGGCGACCGCAACCGACTGGAGCAGATACTGATCAACCTCATCCTCAACGCCCGCGACGCCCTGGAGGAACAGCGCGCCGGGCAGGCGTCCCCGGGGCGCGAAGACCTTATTACGGTGCGCTCCTTCCGGGACCGCGAAACCGGCCGGGTGGTGGTCACCGTCAGCGATAACGGCCCCGGCATGAGCCAGGAGGTGATCAGCCGCATCTTCGAGCCCTTCTTCACCACCAAGGAAGTGGGCAAGGGCACCGGCCTGGGGCTGTCGATCTCCTACGGCATCGTGCGCGACTACGGCGGCAAGATAGAGGTGGATTCCGAGCCCGGCCGGGGCACCACCTTCCGCCTGTCCTTTCCCCCGGCCGGGGAGGACGCCTGATGGCAGTGCAAGCGCCGCCGGCCTATCGACGCGTCCTGCTCATCGACGACGAGCCGGGCATCCGCCGCATGATGAGCCTGGATTTGCAGGGCGAGGGCTACGAGGTGACCACCGCACCCAACGGTGAGACCGGCCTGGCCGCCTTCCGCCGGCTCAACCCCGACATTGTCATCACCGACCTGAAGATGCCGGGCATCGACGGCATAGAGCTGCTGGGGCGCATCAAGCTGATGAGCCCGGACACCGAGGTGATCGTCATCACCGGCCACGGCGACATGGAGCTGGCCATCAAGAGCCTGCAACTGGACGCTTCGGACTTCATCACCAAGCCCATCAACGACGAGGCGCTCTACGTGGCCCTCAAGCGGGCCCAGGACCGGCTGGCCCTCAAGGCCGAGCTGCGCTCCTACACCCACGAGCTGGAAGACAAGGTGGCCGAGGCCACCGAAAAGGCCCTGGCCGTGGAGCGCCTGGCCGCGGTGGGCCAGACGGTGTCGTCGCTGGTGCACAGCATCAAGAACATCCTCTCGGGCCTGCGCGGCGGCTCCTACATGGTGGAGGAGGGGATCGGCAGCCTGCGGGCCGAGGTGGCCGGCCAGGGCCTGAGCATGGTCAACCGCAACATCCGCCGCTTGGCCGACCTGGTGCGCGACCTGCTCACCTTTTGCAAGCCCCGCACCCCGGAGCTGTCGCCCCACTTGCTCAACGACTTGGCCGCCGAGGCGGTGCAAAACCTGGCCGCCGAGGCCGAGGAGCGCGGGGTGCGCCTGGAGTTGGACTCCTCAAGCCGCCGGGCCTGGGCCCTGGTGGAGCGGCCGGCGGTGCTCGACGCCCTGATGAACCTGGTGTCCAACGCGGTGGACGCCGCCGCGGAGGTGGAGCAGGGCCGGGTGACGGTGGCGGTGGGCGGCCGGGGACAAGAGGTTTGGATAAGTGTGGCCGACAACGGCCCCGGGCTGGAGCCCGAGGCGGCTCAAAAGATATTCCAAGGATTCTTCAGCACCAAGGGCGCGGCCGGCACCGGCCTGGGGCTCATGGTTTCTCAAAAGACCGCCTGCGAACACGGCGGGCGGGTGGAGTTTGAGAACCGGGCCCCCGACGGCGCCGTCTTTTGCCTGGTGCTGCCGGCGATCGAACCGCCGCCGGATGGCGGCGGCGCTAACCCCTAGGGGCGGTCGCAAGGCGCCCGCGGCCCGGTAGCCGGGGGCGGAAAGGAGGACAGGCCAATGATCCAGTACCAGACTATCTTATTCTGCACCGACTTCTCCGAGGACGCCAACATAGCCTTTTACCACGCGGTGGACCTGGCCAAGCGCTACAACGCCAAGCTGCACATCATGCACGTGCTGCATTCCATCCACCGCTACATGCCCTCGGAGACCGACGAGGGTACTGACAACGGCAGCGTCACCGACGCCTCGCCGGACATCCTGGCCAAGGTGGAGCAGAAGGTGCGCCGGCAGTACGAGCCGCAATTGGAGGGGCTCAGGGACGTGGAGTACATCATCAAGGTGGGTACGCCCTTTGTGGAAATCCTGCGCTGGGCGCGGGAGCACAAGCCGGACATCATCATCATGGGCGCCCGGGGCGCCTCCGAGTTGGAGCAGACCCACTACGGGTCCACGGTGGAGCAGGTGAGCCGTCGGGCTCCCTGCCACGTGATGGCCATCCGCAATCCCGAAAAGACCTACACCTTATAGCCGCGGGGAAAGGAGCAGCAAGATGGCGAAGAAGGTTTTGGTGGTGGACGACGAGATGGACGTCCGCACCTATATCTCGACCCTGTTGGAGTCCAACGGGTTCAAGGCCACGGTGGCCGAAAACGGCGAACAGGGCCTGGCAAAGCTGAAGGAGGCCCGGTTCGACCTGGTCACCCTGGACGTGATGATGCCCAAGGAGAGCGGTATCAAGCTGTACCGCGAGATGAAAAACGATCCCGAACTGTCGGCCATTCCGACGATCATCATCTCCGGCCTGGCCAAGAAGACCTTCCTGCATTCCCAGAAGGTACTCGACAAGTTCAAGGGCCAGCAGGTGCCCGAGCCCGACGCCTACATCGAAAAGCCGGCCGAGCCCGAAGAGCTTTTGGTCGAGGTGAAGCGCCTGGTGGGCTGAAAGGGGGCCGATTGTGAGCCAGCAAGTCTCCGCCGCGCCGGAGAGCAAACCGGCGCCCCCGCCGGAGCGCCCGGCCACGGCCGCGGACGCAGAACCCCTGCGGCCCGACGGCGCCTTCATGCGCCAAGTGGAGCGCGACACCGGCATATCCATCGGCGCGTGCTACGGCTGCAAGAAATGCAGCAACGGCTGTCCGGTGACCTTTGCCATGGACCTGCACCCCTACCAGGTGGTGCGCCTGGCCCAGTTCGGCCTGGTGGAAAGCCTGCGGGCCAGCTCCACCATCTGGGTCTGCGCCTCCTGCCAGACCTGCCTCACCCGGTGCCCCAACGAGGTCGACCTGCCGCGGCTCATGGACTATCTCAAGCAGACCGTGGCCCAGGGCCAGGTCCCGGCGGCCGAGGAGAAGACCCTGGTGTTCCACCGCGCCTTCCTGGGCGAGGTGGCCAAGCGGGGCCGGGTGTTCGAAGGCGGCATGATGGCCCGCTACCTGCTCAAGACCGGCGGGGCCTTTGGGCCCGAGGCCATGGCCAACGCCAAGCTGGGGCTGGCCATGTTCAAGCGGGGGCGGCTCAAGCTGCTGCCCCACCGCACCCGCGACCGGCGCTGGCTAAAGGCGGTGTTCAAGGCCAAGGAGGCGGGATCATGAGACAGGTGGGTTACTACCCGGGGTGTTCGCTCACCTCCACGGCCATCGACTACCACGAGTCCATCATGGGAGTGGCCGAGCTGTTGGACATCGAGCTGGCCGAGGTGGACGACTGGAACTGCTGCGGGGCCACCGCGGCCCATAGCCTGGACCACGCCGCGGCCCTCAACCTGGGGGCGCGCAACCTGGCCCTGGCCGCCCGCGGGCCCCAGCCGGTGGTGGTGCCCTGCGCCCTGTGCTTCAATCGGCTCAAGACCACCCAGCACGAACTGGCCTCCGACACCAGCGGGGTAGTGGCCGAGATCGCCGCCCTGGGGGGCGACTACGCCGGGGCCCACGTGGTGGAGCTCAACCGCTTTCTCACCAGCGAGGGGATTATCGCCGAGGCGCGCAGCAAGGCGGTGGCCTCCCTGGCCGGGCTCAAACCGGTGTGCTACTACGGCTGCCAGGGCCAGCGTCCACCCAAGATCACCGGCCACCCCGCGCCGGAAAACCCCACCGGCATCGACCGCCTGCTTAGCGCCCTGGGGGCCGAGGTCATCGACTGGCCCTACAAGACCGACTGCTGCGGGGCCTCCCACTCCCTGGCCCGGGCCGACATCGTGCACCACCTGGTGGCCCGGCTGTACCAAGAGGCCCTGGACCGCGGGGCCAACTGCATCGTAACCGGCTGCCAGATGTGCCAGGCCAACCTGGACCTGTACCAGCAAGAGATCGCCGGGCAGATGGGCCGGGCGGTGAACCTGCCGATTTTCTACTTTACCGAGCTGATGGGCCTGGCCCTGGGGCACCGCCAGACCGAGCGCTGGTTGGCGCGCCACATGGTGGACCCCCTGCCCCTGGCCCGTTCGGTAAAGACAGCTTAAACGAGAGGTCGAAATGAGCGGCACCGATTTAAAGCCCCGGCAACCCTCGGGCGCGGTATGCGTGGCCGGAGCCGGCATCGCCGGCATGCAGGCCGCCCTGGACTTGGCGGCGGCCGGCTACCTGGTCCACCTGGTGGAGAAGAACATCTCCATCGGCGGGGTGATGGCCATGCTGGACAAGACCTTCCCCACCAACGACTGCTCCACCTGCATGATCAGCCCCAAGCTCATCGAGGTGGCCAGCGACCCCAACATCAATATCATCAGCCGGGCCACCATCGTGGACATGGAGGGCGCCCCCGGCGACTTCACCCTGCGGGTACGCAAGGAGCCGCGCTTCATCGACGAGAGCAAGTGCACCGGCTGCGGCGAATGCGTGGGCGCCTGTCCCATCGAGGTGCCGGCCGACTTCAACCAGGGGCTCAACCAGCGCAAGGCCATCTACCGCCACTTCCCCCAGGCCATTCCCAGCGCCTATGCCATCGACCGCCTGGGCACCAGCCCCTGCAAGGACGCCTGCCCGGCCGGGGTGAGCGCCCAGGGCTACGTGGCCCTCATCGCCCAGGGACGCTACCGCGAGGCCCTGGCCCTGGTGCGCCGCGACAACCCCCTGCCCGGCATCTGCGGCCGGGTCTGCACCCATCCCTGCGAGAGCGCCTGCACCCGGGGCGAGGTGGACCAGCCCATCGCCATCCGCGAGCTCAAGCGCTTCGTGGCCGACTGGGAGGTGGCCCAGGGCGAGATGGACCTGCCGGCCACCAAGGACCCGCGGCCGGAGCACGTGGCCATCATCGGCTCCGGCCCGGCCGGGCTCAGCGCGGCCTACTACCTGGCCCTGGAAGGCATACCGGTAACCATCTTCGAGGCCTTGGAACGCCCGGGCGGCATGCTGGCCGTGGGCATCCCGGCCTACCGCCTGCCGCGGGAGGTGATCGACTACGAGATCGAGTACATCAAGGCCCTGGGGGTGGATATCAAGCTCAACAGCCCCATTGGCCGCGGCCTCACCCTGGGCGACCTCAAGGCCCAGGGGTACCGGGCCGTGTTCATGTCCACCGGCGCGCACAAGGAACTGCGCCTGGGAGTGGGCGGCGAAAGCCTGCCCGGGGTGGCCAGCGGGGTGGAGTTTTTGCGCCAGGCGGCCCTGGGGCGGGCCGAGTCGCCCGGCCGGCGGGTGGTGGTCATCGGCGGCGGCAACGTGGCGGTGGACGCGGCCCGCAGCGCCCTGCGCCTGGGCAGCCAGGAGGTCACCATCCTCTACCGCCGCACCCGGGCCGAGATGCCGGCCTACGAGGAGGAGATCGAAGACGCCCTGGCCGAAGGGGTGAAGATAGAGTACCTGGCCGCGCCGGTGGCCTTCGAGGCCCGGGCCGGCCGGGTGGCCGCGGTCAAGGTCATCCGCATGGAGCTGGGTGAGCCCGACGCCAGCGGCCGGCGGCGACCGCTGCCGGTGGAGGGTTCGGAGTATCTCATCGAGTGCGACGGGGTGCTCAGCGCCATCGGCCAGACCCCGGACCTGGACTTCCTGGAGCCCAAGAACGAGCTGGCGGTCACCGACCGGGGACGCCTGGAGGTGGACCCGGTGACCCTGGAGACCTCGCTGCCGGGGGTGTTCGCTGGCGGCGACGCGGTGCTGGGACCGGCCTCGGCCATCCAGGCGGTGGCCATGGGCCGGCAGGCGGCCGAGAGCATCGACCGCTACCTGCGCGGCCAAGACCTGCACCAGGGCCGCGAGCGTCCCAGCGACCCGGTGCGCCCCGACGCCTCCGGGGTGGCCCCGGCCCCCCGGGCCCGGGCGGCTCACGCCAGCCCGGCCGAGCGCATCCAAGACTTCCGCGAGGTGGTGGAGGTCTTTACCGAGGAGCAAGCCCGGGCCGAGGCGGCCCGCTGCCTGGCCTGCGGCATCTGTTCGGAATGCTACCAATGCGTGGAGGCCTGCGCCGCCAAGGCCATCGACCACACCATGGCTCCCCAGGAGGTGGAGCTCAAGGTGGGTTCGGTGGTGCTGGCCCCGGGGTTCATCCCCTTTGACGCCAAGCTCAAGCCGGAGCTGGGCTACGGCCGCTGGGCCAACGTGATGACCAGCCTGGAGTTCGAGCGGCTAAACAGCGCCAGCGGCCCCACCGGGGGGCACGTGCAGCGCCCCGGCGATGACAAGGAGCCCCAGCGGGTGGCCTGGATCCAGTGCGTGGGCAGCCGCGACGCCTCCATCGGCCGCGACTTCTGCTCCTACGTCTGCTGCATGTACGCCACCAAGCAGGCCATCATCGCCCAGGAGCACGTGGCCGGCCTGGAACCCACCATCTTCTACATGGACATCCGGGCCCAGGGCAAAGGCTTCGACCGTTACTACGAGCGGGCCAAGGACGAGCACGGGGTGCGCTACGTGCGCTCCATGATCAGCCGGGTGATCGAAGACCCGGCCACCGGCGACCTGACGGTGCAGTACTTCAACGAGGCCGACGAGCTGGTGAGCGAGACCTTTGACCTGGTGGTGCTCTCGGTGGGGCTCTCCCCCAGCCCCGAGGGGGTGCAACTGGCCGGGGTGCTGGGGGTGGAAACCAACCGCTTCGGCTTTGCCGAGCGCGGCGACATCAACCCGCTGATCACCAGCGCCGAGGGGGTCTTCACCTGCGGCGGCTTCCAGGCCCCGCGCGACATCCCCGACACGGTGATGCAGGCCTCGGGCGCGGCGGCCCAGGCCGGCGAGCTGTTGGCCCAGGCCCGCGGCAGCGAGGTGGTGAAGGTCGACTGGCCGGCCGAGCGCCCGGTGGAGGGGGAGGAGCCGCGCATCGGCGTCTTCGTCTGCCACTGCGGCATCAACATCGGCTCGGTGGTGGACGTGCCGGCGGTGGTGGAGTATGCCTCCCGCCTGCCGGGGGTGGCCCACGCGGTGGAGTTCCTCTTTACCTGCGCCACCGACTCCACCGAAAAGATCGCGGCGGCCATCGGCGAGCACCGGCTCAACCGGGTGGTGGTGGCCTCGTGCAGCCCGCGCACCCACGAACCGCTGTTCCGCGACTGCCTCAAGGGGGCGGGGCTCAACCCCTACCTCTTCGAGATGGCCAACATCCGCGACCAGTGCTCCTGGGTGCACGCCGCCGACCACCCGGCGGCCACCAACAAGGCCAAGGACCTGGTGCGCATGAGCGTGGCCCGGGCCCGGCTGCTGCAACCGCTTAGCCAGTTCCCCTCGCCGGTGGTGCAGTCGGCCCTGGTCATCGGCGGCGGGGTGGCCGGCATGACCGCCGCCCTGAGCCTGGCCGACCAGGGCTTCCACGCCACCTTGGTGGAAAAGAGCGCCGAGCTCGGCGGCATCGCCCGCCGGCTGGGCACCACCCTGGAGGGCTTCGACGTGCCCGCCTACCTGGAAGACCTCGTCGACCGGGTGACCCACAACGGGCTCATCGAGGTGGTGCGCGAGGCCGAGGTGGTCTCCACCAGCGGCCACGTGGGCCAGTTGCTCAGCACCCTGCGGGTCGGTGAACAGACCCGCCAGGTAGAGCACGGCGCGGTGATCGTGGCCACCGGCGCGGTGGAGTACCAGCCCACCGAGTACCGCGCCGACGATCCCCGGGTCACCACCCAACTGGCCCTGCACCAGGGCCTGCGCGACGCCCCCGAGGCGCTGGCCGGCGTCGACCGGGTGGTGATGATCCAGTGCGTGGGCAGCCGGGAGGAAGAGCATTCCTACTGCAGCCGCATCTGCTGCTCGTCCGCGGTGGCCAACGCCATCGCCATCAAGCAGCTCAAGTCCGAGGCCGAGGTGAGCATCCTCTTTCGCGACATCCGCACCTTCTCGCTCAAGGAGCTCTACTACCAGCAGGCCCGCCGCTTGGGGGTGAGATTCATCCGCTTCGAGGTGGAGAATCCCCCCGAGGTAACCCCCACCGAAGAGGGCCTGCGGGTGCTGGTGCGCGACGCCATCTTGGGCCGGCCCATCGAGCTCACCGCCGATCGCCTGGTGCTCTCGGCCGCGGTGCGGCCCAGCCAGGACGCCGGCCAGTTGGCCTCGGCCCTGAAGCTGCCCCTGGACGCCGACGGCTTCTTCATGGAGGCCCACCTCAAGCTGCGGCCGGTGGACTTTGTCAACGCCGGGTTCTTCATGGCCGGCCTGGCCCACGGGCCCAAGTTCATCGAGGAGAGCATCAGCCAGGCCAAGGCGGCGGCCGCCCGCGCGGCCACCGTGCTGAGCAAGAGCGAGCTGATGGTGGGCGGCGAGGTGGCGGTGGTGGACGCCGAGCGCTGCGTGGCCTGCCTCACCTGCGTGCGCACCTGCCCCTACGGCGTGCCCCAGCTAACCGAAGACGGGGTGGTGTACATCGACCCGGCCGCCTGCCAGGGCTGCGGCAACTGCGCCTCGGCCTGCCCGCGCAAGCTCATCGAGGTGCAGCACCACACCGACGCCCAGATACTGGCCAAGGCCACGGCGCTGTGACCGGGCATGACCGGCCGGCTATCGCGCAACGATGGAGCCGAGACCATGAGTCGCAAGTATGAGCATCCTGGAGCGCCAAGGCCGTCCATGGCCTTGGCTTTTCCGCGGCGCGCGGGAGTGAATCCCGCCCGCCGCGCAAATCGCTCGGTGCGTGGCCCCTCGCGATTTGGCGGGCCGTCCATGGCCCGCGCCGGGTGCCGCGCAACGGTGGAGCCCAGAGTATGAGTCGCAAGTATGAACCGAAGATCGTGGCGCTGCTTTGCACCTACTGCACCTACACCGCCGCCGACATGGCCGGCAGCATGCGCCTGCAATATCCCCCGGGGGTGCGGGTGGTGAAGCTGCTGTGCACCGGCAAGGTGGACGTGCTCTACCTGCTGGAGATATTCGCGGCCGGGGCCGACGTGGTGATGGTCTCCGGCTGCGAGATCGGCGACTGCCATTTCCTGGAGGGCAACCTGCGGGCCAAGGAGCGGGTGGAGCATGCCAAGCAGTTGTTGGACGAGGTGGGCATTGGCGGCGAGAGGCTGGAGATGTTTCACATCGGCGCCTCCGACGCCCCCAAGTGGGCCGAGGCGGTGGAGATGATGACCAAGCGAGCCCTGGAGTTAGGCCCCAACCCGCTACGCGGCAGGACCACCGAAACGGTTCAAATGGAGGCGTCCCCGTGAGCCCCCTCGCTTGGTCATCATCGCGGCCCATGGATGGGCCGCCCCGGCGCGGCGGCCGCCAGGCCCGGCGCCGGGGCGAGCCGGCCGGATTCACTGCGGCCGGCTCGTCGGCAGCCGCGGCCAAGGATGGCCTTGGCTGCCTGGAGATAGCCGACCAAGCGAGCCTGGGAGCTGGGCCCCAACCCGCTACGTGGCAGGGCAGCCGCAACGGTTCAGGTGGAGGCGGGGCGGTGAGTCCCCTCGCTTGGTCATTATCGCGGCCCATGGACGGGCCGCCCCGGCGCGGCGGCCGCCAGGCCCAGCGCCGGGGCGAGCCGGCCGGATTCACTGCGGCCGGCTCGTCGGTCGCCGCGGCCAAGGATGGCCGTGGCTGGCTGGAGATAGCCGACCATAAACAACGAGACCCCATCTAGCAGGGAGTCGACGAGATGATCATAGCCGAACGAAAGCCATTTGACGAGATTGCCGAGCAGGCGGCCGGGTTCCGGCATGTGCTGGTGGCCGGTTGCGGCACCTGCGTGGCGGTGTGCCTGGCCGGCGGCGAAAAAGAGGCCGGCATCTTGGCGGCCCAGTTGGACATAGCCGCCCAGTTGGCCGGCCGTGAGCAGGATTTCACGGTGGGTTGCGTGGAGCGCCAGTGCGACATGGAGTTCCTGGAAGAGCTGGCCGAGCAGGTGGAGGCGGCTGACGCGGTTATTTCCATGGCCTGCGGGGCCGGCATCCAGTTCCTGGCCGAGCGCTACCCCGACACGCCGGTGCTGGCCGGGGTGAACACCACCTTCATCGGCATCAACCGCGACGTGGGCGTGTGGGAGGAGCGCTGCCGCTCCTGCCACGACTGCCTGCTCAGCCTAACCGGCGGCATCTGCCCGGTGGCCTTGTGCCCCAAGTCCATGATCAACGGCCCCTGCGGCGGGGCGGTCGGCGGCAAATGCGAGACCGACATCAACCGGGACTGCGTCTGGACCCTCATCTACCGGCGACTGGAGGGGCAAGGACGCCTGGCGGCCCTGGCCGAGGTGCGTCCCCCGCGCGACCACTCCAAGTGGTCCCTGCCGGGAACCCAGACCCACCTGGCCTATCAGCGGAGGTATTCGGCCCATGAGTAGGTTTCAGCAAGCACTAAGCGACAAGGATTTCGTGGTCACGCTGGAGCTGGACCCGCCCCGGGGGGCCGAGTTGGGCCCCTGGCTGGAGGCGGCGGCCACCCTGGCCAAGCGGGTGGACGCGGTAGTGGTGAGCGACAACCGCTACGGCGTGGCCCGCATGAGTCCCCTGGTGGCGGCGCTGCGCCTGGCCGAGAAAGACGCCGAGGTGATCCTCACCCTGGCCTGCCGCGACCGCAACCGCCTGGCCCTGACCTCCGACCTGTTGGGCGCGGCGGCGGCCGGGGTGGCCAACCTGCTGCTGGTCAGCGGCGATTTCCCCACCCTGGGCGACCAGCCGGGGAGCAAGCCGGTCTACGACCTGGACTCGGTTACCGCCCTGGGCCTGGCCGGGCAGCTCATGGCCGGCCGCGACGGGGCCGGGGTGGAGCTGGTCGGTGCGCCGGAATTTTTTCTCGGCGCGGCGGCGGCGCCGGCGGCCGATCCCCTGGAGCCCCAGTTGATGAAGCTGGCCAAGAAGCTGGCCGCCGGGGCCGGTTTTTTGATCACCAACCCGGTGGAGGACACGGCGGTGCTGGATGCCTTTTTGGCGCGGGCGCCGGAGGGGGTCCCCATCCTGGCCATGGTGGAGGCCGACACCGGCGCGGCGGTGAAGGCCGCGGCCGAGCGGGTGGCGGCCCTGCGCGCCCTGGGCTCCCTGGCCGGGGTGCACCTGTCGGTGGCCGGCGACTCGCTGGCCGTGGGCGAGTTGCTCGATGGCTCGGGCCTATAGAGAGGAAGCGACGTGGCTTTACAAGACAAGACCGTGGTTGTGGTGGGCGGCGGCATCGCCGGGACCAGCGCGGCGCTGGGTCTGGCCGAAGTGGGCGCACAGGTGGTGGTGATCGAGCGCGACGACTTCGTGGGCGGGCACGCCGCCCGGCTGGCCTGCAAGGCCACCGACGACTGCCAGCGCTGCAACGGCTGCCTGGTGCGCCCGCGCCTGTCGGCCCTGCTCAACCATCCCCGGGTGAGCATTTTGCGTCGCGCCGAGGTCACCGGCATGGAGCGCGACCAGGCCGGCCTGCGCCTCACGGCCACCCAACGGCCGGCCTACATCGACACCGAGGCCTGCACCGGCTGCGGCATCTGCATCGAGGCCTGCCCGGCGGCCGGGGAGGGGGCCTTCAAGCGTCCCGGCTTTGCCGGCGATCCGGTGCGCCTGGCCATCGACCCGGCCCACTGCCTCTATTTCGAAGACCAGCGCTCCACCCTGTGCCGCGACCTCTGCCCCGAGGAGGCCATCGGGTTCGACGGTTCGGAGCAGCACCACGAGCTGGCCGCCGACGCGGTGGTCTTGGCCACCGGCTTCATGCCCTACGAGGCAGCGCGGACCCCGCGCTACGGCTACGGTCAATTGCCGGGGGTGGTGACGGCTATGGACCTGGAGGCCGGGCTGCGCGCCGGCGATAACCCCCTGGCCGCAGTGCCCGAAGACCGTCGGCCCAAGGTGGCCTTTATCCAGTGCGTGGGGTCGCGCCGCCGCCAGGAGGGCAACAACTACTGCAGCCGGGTCTGCTGCGGCTACGCCCTGCGCCTGGGACGCATGCTGGCCCATAAATACCGGGCCGAGGTGAGCGTCTTCTACATGGACCTGCAGAGCTTTGGCCACGACTTCGACCGCTTCCTGGACGCGGCCCGGCAGGAGCTGCGCCTGGTGCGGGCCATCCCGTCGGACCTGGACCGGGGGCGCCAGCTGGCGGTGCGGGCGTCGTACATCGACGACAGCCAGGGTATCGCGGTGGCCGAGGAGTTCGACCTGGTGGCCCTGTCGGTGGGCATGGCGCCGCGGCCCACCAACCCGGTGATAGCCGAGTTGGCCGGCTTGGCCCTTACCGCCCACGGCTTCCTGGAGCCGGGGCCCAAGACCGGGGCGGGGGTCTTTACGGCCGGCGCGGCCGGCGGTCCCATGAACGTGGCCGAATCGGTGGCCCAGGGCGAGAGGGCCGCCGGCGCGGTGGCCCGTTATCTGGAGGAAACGCTATGACCCACACGGTCAAGCAGGGAGTGTTCATCTGCCAGGGAGGCCAGCCGCAACCGGAATCCCTGGAGCTCAAGCGCCTGCGCTGGGCCGCCGAGGCCGGGATGCGCGGGCCGGTGGTGGAAGTGACCCGCGCCTGTCAGGCCGACGGGGCGGCCCACATCGTGCGCCAGGTGACCGAGCTGGGCCTGGACGCCTTCATCCTGGGGGCCTGCCCCCTGGCCAGCCCGGCCGGGGTGCTGGGCCGCGCCCTGGTGGAGCGGGGCCTGGACCCGGGGATCATGCAGGTGCTCGACGTGTGCCGCAAGCCCCAGGGCGGGTTGGGACCCTGCCAGGTGGACGGCGCGGCCGAGAGCGCCCTGTGCCTGGCCCTGGCCGCCCGGGCCGACGAGGAAGAGGTGGCCGACGAGGTGGTCACGGTGAGCACCGCGGTGCTGATCATCGGTGACGGCGTGGTGGCCCTGTGGCTGGCCTCCGACCTGGCGGACCGGGGCTACCAGGTGGTGCTGCTCACCCCCACCCGCCGCCTGGCCCCGCCCCAGCAACTGCTGGGACCCGAGGCCGCCGAGCGGGCCCGGGAGCTGGCCGCCGCCCTGCAGGAGTCCGGGCAGGTACGCCTGGTGCGGGGCGGGCGCCTGCTGGGCCTGGCCGGCACCGCCGGCGACTTCACCGCGCGCCTCAAGGACCGCGAGGGCGAGAGCTTTTCCCTGGCCGTGGGCGCGGTGGTGCTGTGCCAGGGTCCGCCGCCGCGTCCCAACCTGGGTGAGCTGGAGCTGCCCCCGTCGCGCTGGCTAACCCTGCGCGAGATGATCGCCCTGGTGGACTCGCCGGCCCACCTGGAAAAGCGCCTGGACGGTAACCAGGCCCCGGCGGTGGGGCTGCTGGTGGGGCTGGGGGACGAGTCCGACCCCCAGAGCCTGCGGGCCGCCCTGGAGGTGGGCCTGCGGGTGATCGACATGGGCGGCCAGGCCACCTTGTTCACCGGCAACGCCAAGGTGGCCGCCGGCGACCTGGAACGGCAGATGCAGGCCGCCCGCGAGGCCGGCATGCTCCAGGTGAAGTTCACCGGCCACCTGCCGGCCATAAAGGACCAGGACGGCAAGCTGGTGGTGCGCTACCTGGAAGAAGTGCTGGGGCGCGAGATAGTCCAGGAGCTGGACCTGCTGGCCGTGGACGAGACTCCCAGCCCGGACCAGGAGTTCCAGGACTTGGTGCGGGCCCTGGGCCTTGAGCCGGGACGGGACGGCAGCCCCCAGACCGACCGCATGGCCGCCCAGCCCATCTACACCAGCCGGGGCGGGGTGTTGGCCATCGGGCCGGCCGCCCTGGGCGGCGACCTGGTGTCCCAGATGGAC
>Ga0256835_1000915_pt1 | contig 19127 bp, 14 predicted proteins | sample PIR30metaG_FD_185972 | JGI IMG/M metagenome (GOLD analysis project Ga0256835, IMG submission 185972) | Hydrothermal vent microbial communities from East Pacific Rise, Pacific Ocean - PIR-30 | ecosystem: Environmental > Aquatic > Marine > Hydrothermal vents | place: Pacific Ocean: East Pacific...
CTTTTTGTTGCTTTGGGCGCTACATTACCCGCTATCTTAATACTATTCTATTTTTATCAGAAAGATACATACAAAGAGCCTGGTTTTCTGGTTTTGAAAGTATTTTTGACTGGTGTTTTAGTGGCTCTTCCAGCCTTTATTATTGAACTTATTCTTTACTACATTGGTTTTAATTTGCAAATTTTATCTAATCGATTTACTGCTGCGTTATATCAAGCGTTTATTATTGCAGCAATGACCGAGGAATTCTTGAAATTCTGGGCAATGAAAGTCCATGTAATTAAGAGTCCTGATTTTGATGAACCTAAAGATGGAATTGTATATGGAGTCGCAGCTGCTTTAGGATTTGCAGCCATTGAAAATTTCTTATATGCTCTAAATAATATGTCTAATATTGTGTTATTATTAATAATGAGAGGATTATTGTCAGTGCCGTTACATAGTATTGCTGGTGGTCTTTCAGGATACTACTTTGCAAAATGGTATTTCTTTGATTCTAAAATGGGAGAAAAACAATCTACTTTTCGATTTATTAAGCTTTCAATACTTATTCATGGTTCTTTCAATTTCTTCTTGTTCTTATTTGATGGCACATCGCTTGTACTATTAGGTCTTTTAGCAGACATCATTATTTTAATTGTTTCTCTCAAATTACTTTCTAATAGAAGCAAAGAGCTAGATCAACTAGAAAAAACGATGTTCCAGAATTCTTTAGAACAAGCTGACAAAGAAACAATTTTTTAAAATGAAATGAATGTTTCTAGAGTTTTATAACTCCTCTTGTTTTTATTATCTTATGAATTCTGAAGAATTGCTATCTTCTCTTAAGATCGAGCATCGAAAAGATTCTCGCCTGTATGGTAGTGAAGGAGATACAATAGGTCTTTATTCTACTTATGATGTAGTATTTCCCAGCAAAAGAAAGATTCATGTTCATGAAACACTACTTACAAAAGCAAGAGTTCTAAGAGTACCAGACAATGAATTAGGAAGGTTGTTAATTTTTTTGACCACACTTTCTCATAAAAAAGAACAACACAACCCCAATTTTCCCTTTGATACATATCCAAATATTATTTACAGGACAAATAGTACTGAAGACAAGAAAATGAGTATTATTTCTGAATGGTGGAGCAAGAAAGAAATAAGTTCTCCTACATTTGAGCACCATGTTAAAGAATTAAAAATAGAGTTTGGAATTCCAATACTGCATGACAAATATTATCTGTACCAATTTAGTATTGGATGGGATGAAATTGTTGAAGTTGCATCTAAAGAAATAAAGAGTTTCAAATAAATTTGAAAATCCATTATTTTAATGGGTTTGATGTTCTCTCTCTTGAATCTGGAAGCTTCAGAAACAGTAAGCTAGCCAAAAGTCTTAACCCGGCAATTATCAATAGCAATGTAGTGACTGCTTGGATCAATCCTACTTGTGCTTTATAATATTGAAGTACTATTCCTCCACTTAAAGAACCAAAAAATGTTATTATTCCCCATAAAATTTGGTATGTGCCAGAATAATAACCCGCTTTTTCTTCTCCAGCAATATCAAGTAAGTATGCCTGTAATGCGGTAAATCCCCCACCTATTCCGAATCCAGAAATTAGTTGGGGGAAGAACAAATGCCACCATTCTTTTGCAAGGGCAAATCCTAATGGTATAAACATAAATGTTGACAGCCCAATTGCAGCAGCTTTTTTAGGACCGATTTTATCTGTTATATTTCCCCATTTATTAGAACTGTATGCCTGAACAATTGTTGCAGAGAATGTAAGTAATGCGATCTGCCAAGCGGTGGCATGTACTACATCATTCATAACTATGGGGAAAAAACTCCAAGCAAAACTCATGGTGAGCCACCATACAAACATTACACTCAAAAATTTTACAAACATTTTGTCTTTTAGTGCTTCAAAAAGCCCCATTTGGAATTCCTTAGTTTTCTGACTTCTTAAGTCAATTAAGAAAAATGCAAACATCATGGCAAGTAAAATATTTATTCCAGATAAGACGACAATGATCCTAAATTGAACTAGTTCTTCAATGGTGGATGTAAAAGAGATTAATGAAACAAGCAGAAACATTACTGCTACGTAAGAGTATGCTACACTGTTCATTCTCCCTATAAAACCAGCTCTTTTTCCGGATTCAGTATAATCAGCAATACTTCCTGCCCAGGAAGGAGCAACAATACTGATACCTAATCCATTAATTGCAATTATAATAATAGCATCAGTTGGGGTTCTAGAAAAGCCTAATAAAATAGCAGTTACACCAGCAATGAAAAAACCAAGTATTAAAAATCTTTTTCGTCCTAATCTGTCTGAAGCTCTCCCCCAGAAAGGCTGGAAGAACGTGCTTGTAACGTTTTGGGTAGCAGTCATTAGACCCATTTGTGATTCAGTGGCACCAAGCTTTCTAACGTAAATAGGGAAATATTGATAAGAAAGGTTTTGTCCAAAGGACTGCATCATTTGTATTAAATAATACAACCAAACCGGGCTTCTCCGTATTTTAGAGGTAGAAATATTAGAATTACTGGTAATTATGGTATCAACTTCAGACACATTTTTCCCTTAAAAATGGAATGGATAAATTTATTGGAATGTGAAAAAAAAACAATACTATTTAACGGGATTCTTTTTAGGTGTCATTTTTCTTTATCTTTATACTTATAAAAACACCCTTAAAGAAGTAATAACTATTTTTCACTACAGATAAAATAAATATTTTCGCTTCTTTCATAGTATTTTTCCAGATAACATTATCTATGAAAAAGAAAATCATGATGGTATATACAAATAGCAATAAGGGATGCAAGAAACGATTAATATCTAAAATTCGTTCATTTAAGAAAAAGAAAATACCAAATACACTGACATTTTTAATAAATATCAGGACATTTTCGTGAGTTTGGTCTATGGAAAAGTACGGTTTTAATACTTCTATCAGTTGTTTTTTAGGAGTTAGTACTTTTTTCGTTTTATAATATGTTCTTGTAGGTATGTCTTTACTAATCTTTTTACTTGTATTTTCTTCTTCATTTTTTTCTGCTTTTGGAGGAGAAATAATTAAAGAAAGAATAAGAAAAGGGATAAATATTGGGTCGTAATATTTGTATATCCCTCTAGCCATAACAGCATGAGCACCCATTAAAAAGAACAGATATATCTGAGAATGAAATGCAAGATCTCGTTTTAATTGCTGATAACCAAAAAATATCAACCATCCTGTAATTGCAGAAATAATAAGCATTAGGCCTAAATTTCCAAATGAATTTAAAGCTATACGAACCTTTTCAGCGAAATTTGGATAGTTAAGATATAAAAATGATTCTGCTAATGTTACAGATTCTCCTGCTTTTGGCAGATGTAAACTAGATTTTCCTTTGCCAGGCCCAAATATACGAACAAGATATGAATAATAATTAATTGCAATCCATGGATAAGAGCCTATGATTAAATATATGAGGGTTAAAAATGGGAAACTTGTCCCTCTAATTGGGCCATATTTTTTATACCAATATACTACTGCTGGCCCTATTAGAAATAAAGCAATTTGTTTAGTGAGTATAGCAATGACTAGAGCAATAAGTGAAGAATCATCGTGATCAGTAATTAGTAAGTAAAAATATAGCATGATGAAAAAAGTTACTTGTGGCATGTTTAGAACACGAACTACAGAGTAAAATAGTACAACTGGAGAAAAGAAGTATAGAGATGCCGCAAACAATGAAGTCCAGAAACCTTCCTTTGTTCTGACAATAAGATATACCATACTAATGATTGCTGAGTCAAAAACAATGTTGCTCCATACTGCTGATTCTTGGGCATTTACATTAAATAACCAAGCAGGAATAGATATAAAATAAATATAAAATGGGCCGTATACATAACCTCCTAATGGATCTCCTGGGGTCTTCGATCCTGAATATGGATTCCACCCTCTCAGAAAATTATCAATATATGGAACATAATAATACGTCCAGTCGAAGTATCCTTCCCACGGTAGCTCGTATCCATTAGGTAACCCTAAGAACTGTCCAATTTTAGAGGAAAAATTTTTGTTACTAATTTTTAGATAAAAAATTCTTCCAATGTTTTCTTCAAACCAATAGTGTAACCAATGCCGAAACCATATTCCGAGTCCGAATAATACTAACATTACTAAAACGTCTATTATGATTTTACTATGATTACGATAAAAAACAATGATCGAATTAGTGATTTTCCTAGTGACTGGAAATTGAATAAGGTCTTTTTTTTTCCCATTATTGGACACAAGTAACGCCCCAGTAACTAATGACGTTACTCTTTATTATTAATAATTTCTTCTACAATTAGCCTAAATTCTCGAATAGTATATTCAAATGAATGATATGGCCATTTTTTATCTTCAGTATTGACAATGAAGTCACTTAGGGCAATAAGTGTTCCAACTCCATACCCAAGCTCTTTTTGATCTCTTGCTTCAAACCTTGATTTATCAGCTCTCATAGCTTCATCTTCTTCACTTTTCTTCCCACGGTCACTGGTCATTCTGTCTGGATTATTGAGCCGAGCATATCTAGTAGGAGGTGATGCGTGGAAAGAAACTATTTTAACGTTCTCCTCGCTAAATTTATTTCTTAAAAATTCTACTTCGCTCATTGCTTTAACTCCATTTAGCATAATCGCTTTTGCATCTGCATGATGCTCCATTGCATATTCTATTGCTCTTTCTGTAAAATATGAGTCAGAAATAGACTTGCATTCTTTAGCGACTTTAGAAACATTTTCTGGTGTTGCTTCTAATCCTCTTTTCTCGACTTCTTTAAATACAAAAGTTCCTGTTTCAATCATGGGAATATTTTTTTCTTTACTAATAACAGCACAATGGGTTGTTTTACCGGACAAAGGAAGACCGACGACCACTATTATTTTCACGTTGATTCCTCCGTAACAAACAAGACTAAAACTAAGTAGGTCATTAAAATCCTTTTCTAAATAAAATAAAATATTTCATACTCAAAAAATAATCACTTAACAAGTTTGGAAAAAAAACCAAAAATCCAAGAACTAATGAGCATAAACTGACTCCCCGCCCATTTTTCTATATGTCTATTAAACCCTTTCTCAATTGCCTCATTTAAAATAGTATTATCTGCACGTTTCCTCAAAACATGTTTTTTAAATATTTATGGATATTGTCTACAATCAATGGTCCTACTTGTTGTTATAACTTTCTTCTTTTGGTGATGAAGTTAAATTTCTTATCATCTTATGATTTTCTATTTGTTGTAATTCTTCGAATGTTTTCCAGAAGAAATCTCTCAATGCCAAAAGGTAGTTCACCGCCATAAGATAAACATTTTCCTCATTTGAAATGCAAATGTATTAGTATTCTGATTGAACTTCAATAAAATCGCATTATGCTACATAGAACTAATAGAATAAATATTTTTTGATTATATTATGACCTAATATTTTCAACTTGTTTTTTAAAATCCTGGTAGGAACTAATATGAAGTAATAATTTAGCTAACTCTAAAAGTTTTTTCTCATCCACTTTTTCTATTTTTTTTCTAACATTATCAATTTCATCGTTATTTATTTTATATTTCTCTTGTAATAGAGATAACAACGTTTCAAGAATACCTTTTTTTATTCCTTTTTGTATGCCTCTCTGCATACCTTTTTGTATGCCTTCGTTGTAGTTAGGTAATTTTGCTATTTTTATATCAAACATTTTTTTCTTACCTCTTCAAATTTCTTTTAATAATCCTTTAAAAGTGGAGATTTTTTCTAATGATATCTCAGATCATATCATTATTCTATACATTAATCTTTCTCAAAACACTCTCAAAAACTTTCCTAGCTCAAGAGGATATTTCAATTCAAAGCTAAAGCATAAAATAATATACTACGGAATCATTGAATTTAAGAATTTAATAACTGATGTAACAAACCATTTGAATCGGTTAAAATAAAATCATAACTAAAAGAATCTTATCTTTACGATGTAATCCCATATATTACAATTATCAAACTAAAATTAAATCATATAATGACCACAAATTTATCTTTTATTTTTGTGATTTATACAATAATAATTAATAGTACTTGATTACGTTTAGCCGTAGCTAAACGCAATTATTTGATGGTGGATAAAAAAAGTGTTAGATCCGTATTTAAGCAAAAATTTTCTAAAAGTCAATTATTTTTGACCAATTCTTTTTAACGAAATTCCTTATTTTGGGGGCTGATCACTATTAATTGGGTGATCAAAATGGAAAAAAATGGTCCATCCTTGAAATCTTTAAGTCATCCCGTAAGAGTACAAATTCTATTTTTACTAGCAGAAAGACCTGAAGGTAAGTCTTTCAGTGACTTGTCTCGAGAGCTACAAATAGAGTCAAGCGGAAAATTAGCATTCCACTTAGAGAAATTAAGTGACTTTGTGAAAAAAGGAGACAACGGCAAATATATCCTTACTGAAAACGGCTACAAAGCGATTCAAGCTTTAAAACTCCTTGGAGTAAACACAGAGGATGATTTGGTTCAGAATGTTTTCGTAAAAAAGACTAAAGTTACATCCTCTGAATCATTTAATGAACTAAAGGTAAAAGAAGAGAAAGTTGGTAATTCTGAAGAAAAAATAGTTCTAAAAGAAGAGCAAGGTATTAAACAAATAAGTCTGTTGGGAGTAGTACTTGTTATCATACTAGGGTTAATATTGCCAAGTTTCGTTTTTATTTTAACTACAATTCTAAACCAAGATCAAGACTATAATTTAGGGTTTCCTTTGTTTGTTATTACTGCATGGATTGGGAATGTTGTTACAGGTTATGTAATCGGAGAAAAAATTCTAAAGAGTAGTAGTTATGAAGTTTCTGCAAATCCCGGTCTAATTTATACGATAATTATTGGCACTGAGTATTTATTTTCTGTATTTATTTTTTTAGGTATGGGAAATAATTTTTTATTGGTTTTTTATGTTATAATAATGTATTCTGGTCTTATTTTGGGTGCATGGACAAGACATGTAATGAAGTCTTTTAATGGAAAATTTGTTTTTTTACCCAGATTCAATGGAGATAGATTTTTAATTACCGGTCTATTCCTTTTCTTATTATCTTCTATTAATTGGTATTCAAAAAAAATAAGTTACAATATTTATGAGGGAATATCTACAAGTGAAGTCATTAGTCTCAGAATTTATTCCGGTAATATTGGGTTATGTGGGTTCATGGGATTTTTTGTCTATTTACTAATATTATTATTTATTTTTTCAAAAGGCAATATAATTTATGTTCCTTCTTGGAGACCTTATACTGCAACATTAGTAACTAGCTTAATTTTAGGAAGCATTCTTATTTTTCTTCCATATTCTGTGTTTTTAATTAATCTTATTTTCAGGCTACCTCTCACACAAGTTGCTATTATTCTAACATATCTCACATTTTCTCTGTTGTTTTTTGTTTTTGGTGCAATATTAGCGCACAGGATGTATTATGCACATTGGTCATATGTGACTAATTTAAGAGTTTAATTGTCGAGATTTTCATTAAACATTTTTTGTAATGCACCAACTATGAGGAATATTACAATCCCAAGTAAAAAAATAATTATCCCCATTGTTTGCATTATTTTAAAAAACTGCCATGATAATATAGAATAGAACGCTCCAGCACCCAAAATAATTATTATACCACCGATCAAACAAATAATTGCAGTAATTAATAATATCTCCGTTAGTGGACGGTTCATAATAGTGATGTTTAAAGAAGTAGTAATGGTCATTAATCTTAATAATTAAAACCATAGTATTTATTGATTCCTAATCCTTGAAAATTAAAGAATAAACAATTTTAAATCTGAAAAAAATAATGAAGATGAATTAAAATTTGTTAATTAAAAATCAGTTTAATTCCATTATATTCCAGCGTTTTCGTAGTAACGTTTTGCGTCTTTTAGGCCGTTTCCAACAGAGTTCATTACTTCCTGTAATATTGGAATGTTTTGATGTAAGTAATCCTGAAATCTAGAAAAGTCCGTTAAGAGATCGTCTAGCCTTTGTTTTATTTCTTCTCTAATTTCATCGGGTATCTCTTTACTATCTTTTAATCCAATGATTAAACTCTTTAAAAAGTTAAGATCTTTTATTAATTGGTTTAACTGTTTTCCTTCATAATGTAATATCTCGAAAATTCTCTCAGTCCCTTCAGGGGGCATTGCTAGCCCGGAGATGGAGTTAATTGCATCTTGTAGATTTTGTTCTACAACTTCTGCTTCATAGAGTGCTTCATCTAGTTCATCGACTTTCTCTATCAATTCATTAAAGATAGGGTTTGTTTCGGGGAAAGACTTGAGAAGTTGTTTTACTAATGGGGTTAGTTCGCCCTTTAACTTCATTGCCAAGTTTGAAACGACTTCATCGAATCTAACTTGTATCTGTTTCAAGTCTTCATTTGCTGCCATGAAATCATGCATCAAAGAATCGGTTTTCCGAAATTCACTTGTCACCTCGATCACCTTCTCAAAAGCTACCCACGTGATCTTAGTGACCTACGGTCTTAAATTCGTAGGCCACTAATCCAAAAAGACAATTGTAGAGCTATCAATGAATAATTCTTAGTATTGACAAAAAATTCAGGGCATAAAACAGTTTTTGATAGCTCATGAACAATAGCCAACATGGGTAGTTCGTTTAACTATTACGCACAATCATAATTAAACATTATGCGGTATTAAAATACTAGCGAAAAAAAGATTATATTATAAATAGAAATCAAACAAAAAAGTTTAGAAAACTATCCTTTTTTAATTTGGTTGTGTATATATATCCTTTAAAAAAAGTTCATCTCCCCTCATATAATCGTTCCCATAATTCCTTTGGTAATAATGCCTCTTGGACTAATCTTTTAACTTGATCAATGTCGTAATCTATCCTGTGTATTTGAAATTCTTTTTTATCTAAGTCCATAATCGCAAAGCTTGCTCGATTGTCTCTATCCCTAGGCTGGCCAACACTCCCAGGATTAATATAATACTTGTTTTTATTAGATACAACTCTTGGAATATGTGTGTGTCCCGTTATTAATATGTCTGTATCTATCTTTTCTAGCACATCTCTAATCATTTCTAAAGTTCGTTCCTCGTTATAGCCAATTAAATATTCAAATGGTTTTTCTGGATGCCCATGAACCATTAGGATTTTGAGATCTTCATATTTTAAGATAGCTCTTAACGGTAATTTTACTAACCATGCATGGGATTTTGAGGAGATATGTAGTCTTGTATATTCAATAGCAACTTGTGCAAAGGGGTTTAATCTTGCTCTTGTTAATGGACATGTTTCTACCGCGGCAAAATCATGATTACCCATAATCGAAACATAACTAGTTTTTTCTAGTTTTTCCAATGTTTCGTTAATCTGGGTATAGTACCCAACATGATCACCAGCGACGATAATCGCATCTACACTTTCATCATTAATTTTTTCCAGTACTGGCTCAAGCGCCACTAAATTACTATGAATATCTGAGATAACAGCGATTCTTGGGCCGGGAAGTTCTTTTCTGAAAAGGTTAATTTGTGGTGAACATCCTTGTTGAGACATGTCTTAAATTATTGGATACAATAAAGGTATTTGACGTTTCCCTTTAGATATTTTTAGCATATACTATGAATATAGTTTTTTGAACATATTTTTAATAGTAAAAGAAATATTACGAGTAAAAAAATTTAGAAAGGTTTAATATTGCAGAAACGAAATACCAATTGTGAAAAAATTACCAAAAAGAAATAAAATAATTGATGAGTACATAGGAATCTCTTCGTTTCCACCAGCAGAACAAATCACTAATTTGAACACTGAGCAACTATTTATTAATGTAGAAGAACAACAAAAAAAGGACTTAAAGTCCTTTCTAATTTCTAAAACCTTGAATTATAACAAAATGGAAAAAAAATCTGGAGATAATCCTTTAAAACTTCGGCTGAATAAGACCGAAATAGAAGAATTTCAAAAACTAACGCCTTTGGAACATCTAATATTTGCAGAGACAATAAAATATGGAGAAACGTCTTCAGTAAATATTGTTGAAAGTACTCATAAAAGCAAACAATTAGTAAGTAGAGTAATTCGAAAATTATTGAGGAATAACATTATTACATATATGTTTACACCGATTGTAAATAATATCGGACTAACAATGAAATTATTACATATAAAAACCAAAAAAAATGAGGAAAAGCCACTTATCTTGCCTAATACCGACTGGATCTATGCGGTGTGGAAGAATTACCCTGAGACCGCAGATTATTTTCTATTTCTTACGATCCCAGATACAAAAGAAAGTAATCAAGTTTTAATGAGATATATAAACAGGTTATTAGGATGCAAAAATGTTGTAGATGTTGAGGATTACGATCTTCATGATGAAGAAAAGCTCTGGGATGTATACTATAATCCAAGTGTAATTAATAGAAAAACATTGAGATATGCTCCAGCGGACTATAAGGAAAATAAAATTGTGAAAATAGAAGTCCCGTTTAAAACTAATGAAGTTCCTGATTTTTCTGAAGAAGAACTAGAATTTGCCAGTATCTTACAAGTTCATGGTAATCTCCCATTAAGGCAACTAGAAGAAAAAACGAATCTTCCATATAGAAAAGCAAAGGAGATTAAAGAAAAAGTAACAAAGTATTTGTTAAAAGGCTGGGTCTCTTTAGGACCCGCCTTCAATTATACAGGTGTAGAATATTTATTTGATTATTCTACAGAAACATATGAAGAATTACAAGAATTAGCTAAAAAAGTTCCAAAATCCGTATTAACAAGAATAAAAGGATTTCAAGACTTAGTTTTGTGGTTCATAAGAATACATCCAATGGACATTCAAGAGTTAGATCAAATGATTAATGAAAATGACCTTATTCCGGAAGCAAAAATGAAATTAGAATCTGTTATACCAGGATATCTTAGTTACGCATTTCCATTAGAACATTATAACTTAGAAGAAAAAAAATGGGAATTTGACTTTGAGAAGTTTTTACCGTTACAAAGTTAGACTGAGTTACTTAACTTGATTAGTGTGATATTCCTTCTTATTTACGAAAAGGTGGATAAAGACTGAAATCCAAATTAATAATATATGTGATTTATACAGAGCCTCACACTCCATTATTATATTCACTAAATGTGTATGGGAAACAGACAAGCGCTATAATGCTTATTTTTGAAAGTAGTCCTGAAAAAATCCATCTTGTAGTTCCAGTAAAAAAACATAAAATCTTATTGAGATTATCTTTATCTTTATAATATTTTTTCTTGATACAACAACAAGCCCCCACAAAAAGAGATAGCTTACATAATCTAATACTAATATATTAATAATCATTTTGAAATGGTAAGAGAAGTTCCTTAATTGCTTCTTGATCTCCTTTTACTATTCTTTCTCCTGTTTGCTTAATCTTTTCTTGGTCTATTTTATCCTTATCTTCAATATCAAAAATTGCGACTAATTTCATTCTCTTGGGTAAAGAAGAAACAATGAAATAGTATTTTTCATTGGTGCTTTTTTGAGTGTCTGATAATGAAACGTTACTAATAAGATCCTCCGCAAGGTCTAACAACTCGGCAGGATGAATATCGCTTTTCTTTTTCTCAACATAGGTGAAAATTGGAAATCCTATTTGGTTAAAAATAACAATTGCGCGGAGCATTATGTTCACCGTATTATATCTAATTTTTTTATCATTTACAATTTGTTGAAAGAATAATCATTAAAATTGTTTATGACTTCGCTATGAGTTTATGAATATTTGTTGTATTACGTTTTATTTTTTCTTTGCTAAGGAATAAGAAAAAACTAAAAAAATTATGTTTTAATTCATTCTGTGATAAATCTTCTTCTGCAAAGTGTGGATTGTGGCATGTATGAACGCCCAGTATTTTCTTATATAACTATTCTATTTTTATCGTTTGATTATTATACTGTAATTAATTATTAAGATAAAGGTCGCAATAGGCGACTGCAGTAACAGTGGAGAAAATGCTAAAAACCACATCATTTTTACAGGGAAATGATTTCGGGGCAAGTGTCCTGAATAAACAAGAAACCTTGTAAATTTTTCGTTTCTTATTTTTGATTTATAGAGCCTTTACAGTACCTAATCCAAAATATCCTGCAATAATAAAACCAATAGAAATTAAAAGACCAGTAAATAAGTGAAGATTTATTGTAGTGATATTTACAGGTATTAGCTCAAATACTTTTGAGTACATTGTTTTCATTCCCTTAACGGCATTAATTGCTAATGGGACAGTCAAAAAAACAATCAACATGGTATAAGGTAACATTCCAAAAATAATACCAATCATGATTATGATATAAACAATAGCTAATATCCAGGGATATAGCTTAGCAGCACGTGACTTTCCCAACTTTACGATGCTAGTTTTTTTATTAACCGCAGTGTCAGCGTCTAAATCTTGAAAATTATTCACATAAAGTATTAATGCCACTAAGATTCCAACTGGTATTGAACTTATCAATGCGTATTTAGCAGTAGATATTTCTAATGTGCCGGTTTGTAAATAAAAAGCCCCAATCACCGGTAATGGACCAAAACCAATTCCAACTGCCAAATCTCCTAAAGTACGATAAGATAGGTTAAAAGGAGGGGCCGTATAAAATATTGCGAAATAAACACCTAATATTCCTATAAACAGAATAATATTTCCGGGATATATTGTATTTAGATAGAGCCCAATAGCAATACCAGCAAATAGAGAAAAAATGCCAGCTACAAAAATTCTAGCAGGAGTTGCAAGGCGTGATTGTATAAACCTAGAACCACCATTAAAAGGAGTGAAAAACTTATTTATATCATCATTTTTTGAAACATGGTCATAATAATCATTAAGAAGATTAGTCGCGGCATGGATAAATAAAAGTCCAATTAAAGCCAAAAATAAAAGTTCCCATCTTATAGTTTTTTTTACGAAATATGCAGCAGATGTTCCAACTAAGATTGGAATTAATGAGGCTGTAAAGAATGGTGCTCGAGCTGCAAAAAACCAGTATTTTAATTCATTACCAAAGCCAAAAATGATCTCTTTAAACAAAGAATTCCGGTTATTGGGTATCTCATAATGTTCAATTACTTTACCATTCAGATCAATCCTTTTTATCATATATAATTTGACAATAACAAGTTTAGTAGTAGGTGGAAGCTCTTCGATTTTTGAGGGTAATTTTAGTCCTTTTTCTATTAATAACATAAGTTTTTTTTGTATCGTTTTCTTATCTTTAACAAAATATGCTTGCCCATCAGCTATTAACATGCTTTCTTTTATTACTAATTGTACTTCTGGGTTTAAGTGTATCTGTCTTAAATGAGATTCAGGGAAATTTCCAAAAAAATAGACTTCACCATTATTTGTAATTTCAAAAATATTAAGTGAAGTATAATTACTTAGACCTTTAGTATTAGTGATTAAATCTAGTTTTTTAGAACTTAGTAACTCCTCTAAGGTCGTGTTCCTTAAATTCATTAAAGTTTAGCACACAATTCAAATTAAAAAATTAACTTTTTAATAAAATTTTTATCTTTATCTTTTAATACCGTTAGATTTATTTCTAAATAAAAGATACATCGTTAATTTTCAATAAATTGATCAATATATCATTTTTTATCATAAATTATTGTGGGTGCTGTTAAAGCATCTATTTATACGGTTTTCGATTTATGATTCTTTGTTGGAGAAAATTAATTAAATTAATTTTTTTAACTTTTAATTGATGTCCCGAGCCTACATAGGAATCAATATCGGAGCAATTTCCGTAAAACTTGTAGGAATAACAGACAAAGGCGATATATTTATTCGTAGAAAAAATCATTTGGGTCTTCCGTTAAAAGTAATGGATGAATTACTTGAAGGACTCAAAATTGACGGGGAGAAATACTACGGTGTTTCTGGGCATTTAGGAGATATTTCAGAAGTAGTAGCAATAGAAAGAGCTCTTCAATATTACAACGAAGAATTTGACGCCGTAGCTTCTCTTGGTGGAGAAGCAATGGTATTATATGTTCTTAATGGACATGAAATAACAAATGTCTTATCCCATGACAAATGTGCTGCTGGTAGTGGAGAATTTTTTGTTCAACAAATCCAAAGATTAAATCTTTCATTAGAAGAAGCAATTAGACTTGCTAAAAAAGGAAAAAGCATTAGGATTGCTTCTCGTTGCTCTGTTCATGCTAAATCAGACATAACCCATAAATTAAACAAAGGAGAAGCAACAATTGAGGATGTATTATACTCTGTCCTTGAAAGTACTGCAAACAAAGTAATTACTTTAATGAATCAATCTAGAAAAGAAATAAAACGATTGTTAGTTATTGGCGGAGTATCTCTAAATGATACGTTCATAGAGATTTTACAATCAAAAATTCCTGAAGTAGAAGTTGTTGTAAAAGACACGTCACCAGTTTTTGAAGCGTTAGGAGCAGCTTTAATCGCTAAAGATGAACCATTACATAAAAAACCAGTAATAAAAATTCGTCCTAGTTTTTCGGAACTACCTAATCTTGCTCAATTCGAAGAACTAGTCAAAGTTATTCCTCCTCAAAAAGTAGATATTAAAGGAAGAAAAGGTCCTTTTATTCTTGGAGTTGACGTTGGTTCTACTACTACTAAAGCTATTCTTTTGGATCCTAACGATCATGCAATAGTAGCTTCTCATTATGGCCGTACTAATGGTAATCCTGTAAGAGCAACGAAAGAATGCCTACAAAAAATAATTGACCAAGTAGGGGATCAAAAAGTATTCTTAATAGGTGTCACTGGCTCGGGAAGAGAGATCACTGGTGCATTTCTAGGAACTTCTGCGGTATATAACGAAATTTCTGCTCATGCTAGAGGAGCCGCTGAATTTGACCCCGAAGTAGACACTATTTTTGAGATTGGAGGTCAAGACTCTAAATATGTTTATTTACAGAATGGTGTGCCTATTGATTATGCCATGAATGCGGCTTGTTCTGCAGGAACAGGTTCTTTCTTAGAAGAGAGTTCTAAAAGTGATCTAGGAATAACTGTATACGACATCGCGGGTATTGCATTAACAGCTCCATCCCCCGTTAAATTCAAAGCGGATTGCGCAGCTTTCATTAATTCAGATATAAGAACTGCTTTACAAGAAGGCTATGAAAGAGAAAATATTGTTGGAGGGTTAGTATATTCTATTGTCAGTAATTATTTGAATAAAGTAAAAGAAGCGCGACCTGTTGGCAAAAAAGTATTCTTTCAAGGAGGTGTAGCCAAAAACGTAGCTGTTGGATATGCTTTTGCTCAAGCCACTGGCAAGCAGATTATTATTCCCCCCCATCCTGAGTTAATGGGTGCTTTTGGAGTTGCTTTAATGGCTAAAGAAAGATACGAACAAGGTATTGTTCAACCAGTGGAAACTACTCTCTCACAATTATCAGAAGCAAATATGAAACATTTAGGAAGCTTTACTTGTAGAGCATGTGAAAATTATTGTACTATTGAAAGATATGAAGTTGCTGGTAGAAAATTTCCATTTGGAGGTTTATGCAGTAGATATGAGAACCAATGGAAACGTACTAAGAAAATTGAAGAAGAAAAAGATTTGGTGGAGCTTCGAACGAATTTAATATTTGAAGGAATAAAACCAGTAAATAGTGATATAGAAATAAATGATAAAACAATAGGAATTCCCCGTGCACTACTAGTTCACAGTTTATCCCCACTATTCTCAACCTTTTTTGAAGAAATGGGTTATAATGTTGTTATTTCCGGTATAGACCGAGATATGGAGTTAGTTACTAATGCTCCTTTCTGTTATCCTGTTCAAATTGCTCATGGCGCTATTTTAGATCTCAAAAAACATGGCGTAAAGAAAATATTTTTCCCACACATATATAGAATGCCTAAAGGAAATCATTGGAAAGATTCCACTTTTTGTCCGATGACCCAAGGAAGTCCTTTTTATATAGACAAAGCCATTCCTGATGTAGAAATTCTTAAACCAAGCATTGATTTTGCACAGGGGTATGAAAATAGTACTAACCTGATAGATTTTGCGGTAAAAGAGCTAGGGGTTGACCGAAAATCCGCAGAAGAAGCCTATAACATAGCAGTAAAAAAACAGCTTGAAGTCGAAGAAAAATTACGGCAATTAGGAAAACAAGAATTAGATCGGATAATATCTTCAGGAAAAACAGGTATCATCCTAGTTGGAAGAAGTTATAATGCTTTTCCTGCAGAAACATCTCAGTCTGTAGCTAGAAAACTTATTAGCAAAGGAATCCCTGTTATTCCATTCGACTTTTTAGAGTTCCCAGAAGAAGGAGAAACTGCTTGGTATTTCCCAAACTTAATTATGAATGCAGTCAACTTAGTCAAAAAACACGAAAACTTGTTTCTGCTTTATATTAGTAATTACAGCTGTAATGTTGATGCTTTTACACAAAACTTGTTACGATCAAAAATGGGTTCTAAGCCATATTTAATCTTGGAAATAGATGCACATACTGGAGACGCGGGTACTCAAACAAGACTAGAAGCATTTATTGAAATAATTAACAACTATAGAAAGATCTATAAAAAGAAAGAGGAAAAGCCATTCCAGCCTGCAAAAATAATTAACGAAAATGGAAAAGTCTATGTTTTGACTTCTGATGGTGAGAAAGTTGATATTAGAGATAAAAGAGTAAAAATACATTTTCCAACTTTCTCAGTATATCACACTAATGCAGTCGCAATGGGGCTTAGATGGCATGGTCTTAATACGGTTGAAACACCAGACATTAAACTTGAGTTCTCAACGATTGGTCTTCAACATTCTTCTGGAAAAGAGTGTTTACCATTACCAATCGCTTTAGGACATATGTTAACAGTAACTAAAAACAGGGACCCTAATGATATTATATTATACTTCATGTTAAAAGGAGGTGCACCTTGTGTTGTTGATGCTTATTTCGACTATTTTGAGCGTTTTATTAAAGATAACAAGCTGAAGAATGTTGTCGTATTTGATTTCAACCCGGTTGATGGGTTATTAGGAATAAAGCCTTTAGATATTGTAAGAACATTCCCAGAAATGATTGTGTTAGGAGATATAATGCTAGAAATGGAGAATTCTTTGTATGTGGCTGGGGATAAGGACGCAGTACAACAGTTAAGAAAATACTGGAAAGAACTTATTTTAACCTCTAAGACAAGAGATGAATACAAAGAAAATTTAAAGCAATTTATAGAAAAAGTAAAGCAGATACCTGTTCACAAAGATATAAGTAAACTTCCAAGAGTAATAATAACTGGAGATTTCTATGTCCGATTTAGTGACTTCTTCCTCCAAGAAATGAAAGAAAGATTCGCTAAACATGGGATTTTATTCAAGTCTACAGACTTGAATGAATTAATGATGTATATTTATTATGATCACATAGTTTCAATTGCGAATGGATGGAAAACTTCTCCACATACTCTTACAAGCATTGTAAAAGCATTATTCGGCTTGAAAAACGAAGAAAACAAAGTGTTCCTTGCTTATTATGCTACTCTTAAACTATTAGAACGAACTGAACGAAAAATGCGAAACAAGTTTTCAGACACAGGATTACTGTTCGACAAGCCCAATGATGTTCAAAAAATATATTCAAATGCTTCAAAGTATATTTCTCCCTTGATCTTTGGAGAAGCAGTAACTGCTATTGGAAAAGGAATTGAAGCATTAGAAGGGCAGTACGATGGCTTGGTGCTTGTTGGGCCTTATAATTGCCTACCTTACAAAATTTCTCAAGCAATATTAAAGCCAATATATATTGAAAATAATAAACCCTTACTTGTGTTTGACTCAGACATTACTCCTCCCTCTCCAAATGTCTTACGTCTAGCTGATGCCGTAATACAAAAAATAGTTACTCAACATAAACACAAAATGGAAAACGAACAAAATAAAATGGAGAAACTACCATTACTACAAAGAATCAAGCGAAGAATTAGAGGATAATAAAAAATATTAATTTAAAATTTATATTATAGTTTAGCTTTATTAGCTGAAATATCCTCAAAAAACAAAGGTTTAATTCAAATACTACTTATTTTCGTTTCTAATTTTTGATTAATCTTTACGAACTGTCCTTTTTTTTCTTCATAATATTCTAATAATTCTTCCTTTTTTCTTTTAGGAACACCGTACCAATTAGAGAGTAATCTTATTTTATACATAACATAGTCCTTGAAATCATTGATTTTTTGTTCATTAACAATATTAGGAGAATATTTTAATGGACGCCCAATATTAACAGTTATTTTTCTAAATGGAGGTGGTGTAATTCCTTTAAAATAATCTTTTTTTGGATTTACTGTTAATGTTCCTATGATCCCTAGTGGCAAAACTGGAACGTGATTTATTAACGCGTACTTTGCAAAGCCTTTTTTTCCAAAATAGTCTTTTTTTAATGGATGAATAGCTCCTTCCGGAAAAATTCCTAAATATTCGCCACGATCAAGGATTTCTGTTATACGTTTGTTAGTCCAATCAGAAGTTTTGCGTGGAATGTACGGAATAACTCCAAAATAATGACTTGCCTTTAAAATTAAAGGATGAGGAAAAGCCTTTACATTCATTATTATGTGAATATGTTTTGGCAAGATCATCCCCATCAAAAAGGCATCTAACCCAGCTTGATGGTTGGCTACAACAATAAGTCCTCCATTAGGATTTATAAGATCAAGATTTTCTTCGCCATAGATTTCAAGTCTAAAAAAATTTTTAACAGTGCTTTTATTGTCTCTCTTAAAATAATGAATTCTTTATGTATAATGCTTGTCTTTGTCTAATTCTTCTTGTGTTTTTATATTCATCAGATACTTGAACTAACGGTGCATGAAGAAAGATATTGAATATTTTAAAAATAAAAATAAAATATTGTTTGCTTTCATTCTTCTCCACCTCACCTTTGTGGGAGAAAGATTTTCACCAATAGCTTTAAATGGAAATCCCTACCGAGACTGTTATGCATCATTTGGGCAGGTATAGACGTTAGTGGTTATGGAGCGATACTATGCTTTAAAAGAGGCTCCTAAAATCCTAAAAGTATCGGTTA
>Ga0256835_1000916_pt1 | contig 19107 bp, 18 predicted proteins | sample PIR30metaG_FD_185972 | JGI IMG/M metagenome (GOLD analysis project Ga0256835, IMG submission 185972) | Hydrothermal vent microbial communities from East Pacific Rise, Pacific Ocean - PIR-30 | ecosystem: Environmental > Aquatic > Marine > Hydrothermal vents | place: Pacific Ocean: East Pacific...
GGTGAGCGCCCGGGCCAGGTGCGATCCAATGAAGCCGGCCCCGCCGGTTATCAAAAAGACAGACAAGCTACTAACCCTCCCCGGCCGATGACGCGCCGTAGTCTTCCACCAGCCGGGCCAAGCGACCGGCGGTGAGCGCACTGGTGCCCACCTCCCCCACCACCTCGCCGGCCGCCAAGTTGGCCAGGAAGGCGGCCTCCAGGGGATTGAGCCCGGCGGCCAGGGCGGTGGCCAGGGTGCTGATCACCGTGTCGCCGGCCCCGGTGACGTCAAAGACCCGCTTGGCGGTGGTGGGGATGTGAGTGTGACCCTGGGGCGTGAAAAGGGTCATGCCCTCCTTGCCCTGGGTCACCAGGACGATCTGGGTGGCCAGGCGCTCCAGCAGCTTCCGGCCGGCGCGCAGGTGGTGGTCGGGTTGCTCGGGGTCCACGCCGGCGGCGGCCGCCGCCTCCAGGTTGTTGGGGGTCACCACGGTGGCCCCCTGGAACAGCGCCATGTTGCAAACCTTGGGGTCCACCGCCACGGTCAGACCGTTGGTGGTGCAGGCATCCATGAGCGGAGCCATCAGCTCGGGAGTGACCACCCCCTTGGCGTAGTCGCTCACGATCACCGCGCCCACGCCGTCGGCCAGGCGGTCGGCGATGTAGGCCCACATCTTTTGGGCCTGCTCGGGCGCGGCCGGCAGCCGCCCTTCGCGGTCCACCCGCACCACCTGCTGGCCGTGGGCCACCACCCGGGTCTTGACCGTGGTGCAGCGGTCATGCACAGTGACCAGGCCGTCCCGGCTCACCTCCAACCCGCTGAGCAGTTCCTGCACCTGCCGGCCGGCGTCGTCCTCGCCCACCAGGCCGCACAGCGAGGCCTCGGCGCCCAGGGCCACCAAGTTGTGCACCACGTTGGCCGCGCCCCCGAGCATCTGGGTCTCGGACTGCACCTCCACCACCGGCACCGGGGCCTCGGGAGATATGCGGCGCACCCTCCCCCAGATGAAGCGGTCGAGCATGATGTCGCCCACCACCAACAGGCGGACCCGGCCGAAACGGGCGATGCCCTCCAACAGGCGCGCGGACTCGATGGCCAAGCTCATTAAAGCCCCCAAACGCTCAACAACTCAAAGCAATCATCATTATAGCCATTTTCAGGCCATGTCAACTCAATTGATCTCACCGCCGCCATCCCAGGCTGAGGGTGTAGCGCTGGTCGCAATAAGACATACCCGGATCGCCGGCGGCCCGGTGGTCCAGCCCCCAGGAGGCCCGCACCAAGGCCCCGTTGGCCAACTGGCAACTAAAGCCCAGGCCGGCCTCGAAGAAGTGGTCGTGGCCCCTGGCGGCGGGGTCCAGGGGGTTGTAGTCCCAGCGGCCGACGGCCACCGCGGCAAAAAGCTCCACCCCGGGCCACAGGCGCCGACGCAGCTCGGCCGTGAGCCGGTTGGCGGTGAGGTAATTATAGTCCAGCCCGCAGGAGGGAGCGGTCAACAATCCGCGGGTGAAGTCCAGCCTAAGCAGGGTGGCCTGGTCGGGCCGAAAGTCCAAGAATACCCGGGCCACCCAGTCGGCCCCGTTTTCCAGGGCCACCCTGGCCTCGTTCACCGGGTCCCGAAAGTGCCGCCAGGCCACCCCTACCTGGGCCATCCCGCTTAGCCGGCCACCGGGCATGAAGCGCACCCCGGCCATGATGGCGTGCTGCAAGTAGTCCTGCTGCATGAAATCGTCCTGGTCCAAGTAGTCGCGGTGCTCCAGGCGGTACTGCACCAAGGCCCACCGACCCCGGCCCAAGCGGCGCAGGAAGGTGAGCCCGGCCTGGTAGCTTCTTTGGTTCTGCTTGTCCGCCTCGGGCGCGTCGTACTCCCGGTGGCCGTATCCCAACCCCAGCTCCAGGCGCGAGGCCAGGCCGAAGCCGTAGCCCACCACGGCCCGCAGCCGGGAGAAGCGGCGCGAGGTCTTGAGCCCCAACCGAAATAGGTTGTCGCTGCCCCGGCGGTCGCTGGTGCGCTGAAATACCCCCTCGGCGCGCAGGTAATAGCCGGTGAAGCCCCCCAGGCGCAGGCTCAGCCCCAGAGAGTTGGACCACCAGTCGTCATTGGCGAAGTTGTCCACCAGGGGGCTGGAGTCTTCCTTGACCGCCACCATGGCCTGGTAGTCCAGGCAGAGGTAGGAGGCCTGGTGAAAGTCGCGGCGCAGGTGCAGGGCGGGCCGCAGGATGTACAGGGCCTTGGTGATGTCGTGGGTCGGGGCCAGGTGCAGGTTGCCCCGCAATTGCAGGTCCAGGGACCATTCGGTCCATAGCTTCCAGGCGCCCCAGGTGATGGGCCGGCGGGTTTGGGCGGCTTGCACCGGCGCCGCAACCACCAGCAGCCCGGCCAGGACCAGCAGGGCCAGGCGCCGGGGCCGGCGGCTAGGACTCATACCGGGAGGTTCTCCTGGCCTCCAGCATGGCGCGCGCCTCGGCGATGACCTGTTCGGGCTCCAGGGCCAGCAGGCACTCGGGGCGCCGGGGCTGGGGGCAGGCCCGGGCCAGGCAGGGATGGCAGGTGGTGGGCAGGCAGATCACCCGGTGGCAATCGCCGCGCGGCCCGAACACGTCCGGACTGGTGGGTCCGAAGATGGCCAGCACCGGGGTGTCCATGGCCACCGCCATGTGCATGGGACCGGTGTCGCAGGTGACCAGCAGGTCCATCTGGGCCAGCAGGGCGCTGGAGAAACGCAGGTCCATGCCCAGCACCGGCACCAGGGGGCGGCCGGCCTTCTTTTCGGCTCGGCGAAAGAGGTGGACCTCGTCCCGGCTGCCCACCACCACCACCTGGGCCCCGTCTTCCATCAGGGCCCGGGCCACCTGGCCGAAGCGCTCGGCCGGCCAGAACTTCTGGGGCTGGGCGGTTCCCAGGCACATGGCCACCATGGGGCGTTGCATCTCCAGCTCGCAACTGCGCAACCAGCGTACCGCCTGGAGGGTCTCCTCGGAGCGCAGGTATATCCGCATGGGGCCGGGGTTGGGCTCGGCCCCGGCCCAGGCGGCCAGGGCCAGGCGCTGGTCAATGGTGTGGGCCGTGTCGTCCACCCGCACGTTGGACAGCCCCAGGGAGGGATAGTGGTAGCCCTGGATGTTGCCGGCCTTGTCGTAGTGCAGGTGTTTGAGCAGCGGCAGGAAGGTGGGGTTGGCGTGCATGATCAGCAGGCGGTGGTAGTGCCGCCGGCCAACGGTGAGGGCCAGGGCGGTGCGGAATACCAGGTTGGAGCGATAGGTATAGAGCCGGCGGATATGGGGATTGTTCTCCAGCAGGGGCCGGCGAAGCTGGTGGACCAGCACGTCCACCGTAAAGCTGCCGGCCAGGGCGGCCAGGGCCGGGGTGCTCATAAGGGTATCGCCGATGGCCGTGGTGCAGGCCACCAACACCGCCGGTCGGCTCACGGCGCACCTCCTTGGCCGGCCGCCGCCTCCAGCACGTCCATGGTCTGGCTGAGCCACTGCTCTTGGCTGGGCACGGGCGACTGGTAGCCGCGCTCCAGCCCCAGGGCCTCGTGGCAGGCCCCGGCCAGGGCCCGGGCGTCGGCCGGCTGGTCCACCACCCGGCCGACGCCCGCGTGGGTGACCAGTTCGGCGGCCCCGGCCGCGGCGCTCACCACCACCGGCAGGCCCACGGACATGGCCTCCAGGCAGGCGATGGACAAGGGGTCGTAGATGGTGGGCAGGACCAAGGCGTCGGCCGCGGCCAGGAGCTGGGGCACGTCGTCGCGCCGGCCCAACAGGCGCACCCGCCCGGCCACCGCGCAGCGCCGGGCCAGGCGCTCGTAGACCGCGGCCCGGCCGCGCCCGGCCACCAGCAGTACCGCCTCGGGCAGGTGGACCAGGGCCCGGATGATAAAGCCCAGGCCCTTGCGGCCAAACCCGGAGCCTAAGAAAAGCAGCACCGGTTGGTCCGGCTCCAGGCCCAGGGCGCGGCGCGCCTCCCGGCGCGTCTGGGGCGAACGGGCCGGGGCCAGCGACTCTTCGTCCACCCCGTTGTAGATTACCGCGATCTTGGCTGGGTCCACCCCCAGGTAGCGCACCAACTCCCGTCGCACCATGTGGCTGATGGCGATGATCCGTTTGAGGTCAGGCGAATGAAAGACGCGGCGTTCCAAATCCAACAGGGCCCTGTGCTTGGGGTTGATCTTAAACGACAAGCGACGCCAAGGGGTCTCGTGGGCCGCGCGGCGGTGCAGCCAGGCGGCGTGGCAGCCGTCGCTGGTGCGCAGGACCGGGACCCCCGGCACCCGGTCCAAGGCCAGGCAGGAGTCCAGGCCCAGCCGGTCCATCTCCTGCCGGGCCGCCCGGGACCAGGCCAGGGCCTGGCCGTGACTGGAGCGGGCCGCCACCCGGCCCAGGTGCAGCTCCACCCCCGGCGGCGGGGGGCCCTGCCAGGCGGTGGTGATGACGTGCACCTGGTGTCCCCGCCGGGCCAGGCCGCGGGCCAGCAGTCCAAAGGTCCGTTCGGCCCCTCCGGACTGGTCGTACTTGAACCTGATGAGCCCCAAACGCATGGCAGCCTCGGCAAACCGGCCCGGCGCAGCCGCTCTTAGGAATCCAGGGGGGCGGCCCTCTCCGGCAGCATGACGGGTATGTCGTCCTCCACCGGGTAGCGCACCCGGCATTGGTCGCATATCAACCAGGCCTGGTCGCTGCTCTGGCCCAGCCTCCCCCGGCACTGGGGACAAACCAACAGGGCGGTCAACTCCGGGTCAAGCGGCATCGTCCACCTCGCGCAACAACTCCGACACCTGGCGAACCCACGTCACCTCGGCGCTCAGCCCGGCCTCCAAGTCCATCGCCGGCGCAAAGCCCAAGTCCCGGCGGGCCCGGCTGGTATCGGCCTCGGTATGGCGTACGTCTCCCTTGGCCACCTCCAGCCGCCGCACTCGGGCCTGGCGGCCGGTGATGTTCTCCAGCGCGGCGATGACCTGGTTCACGCTCACCCGCGAACCACCCCCCAGGTTGAACACCTGGCCGGCCCCCTGGAGCCCCAGGGCCGCGGTGATGGTGGCCTCCACGATATCGCCCACGTAGGTGAAATCGCGCGACTGCTCGCCGTCGCCAAAGAGCCGGATGACGCCCTCTTCCAGCAGGGCGCGGATAAACCGGTGGAAGGCCATGTCCGGCCGTTGGCGCGGACCGTATACCGTGAAGTAGCGCAGGCTGATGGTATTGACCCCGAAGTTCTTGTGGTAGAGCCGGCAGAGGTGCTCGGCGGCCAGCTTGCTCACGCCGTACGGCGAGACCGGCCAGCAGGCCGATTCCTCGCGCATGGGCAGGTCGTCGGTGTCGCCGTACACGCTGCTGGAGCTGGCGTACACCAGCCGCGGCAGGCCGGTGGCCTTGGCCGCCTCCAGCAGGCGCTGGGTGGCCAGGATGTTGTTTTGGGTGTACACCGCGAAATCGCCGCCCCAGGACCGCCGCACCCCGGCCTGGGCCGCCAGGTGAATCACCGCCTCCACCCCGTCGAGCAACTCCACCAACTCGGCGTCGAGCAGGTCGCTCTCCACCATGGTGAAGGCCGGGTTCTGCCGGGCGCGGACCAGGTTTCTCTCCTTGAGCCGCCGGGAGTAGTAATCGCTGAAGCAGTCGATACCAGTGACCCGGTGGTCCAGGGCCAACAGCCGATCGACCACCTGGGAACCGATGAAGCCCGCCGCTCCTGTAACCAACAACCGCATATATTCTTTCCGTGGCGCCAGGGATGAAACCTTATGGTTGTAGACCGCTCACAATATCATCCATACCCCGGCCGGGCAAGGGGCCCGGCCGCCGCGCCGGCGCTTTAGTAAACCAGGTGTTCCAGCCCGTCCCAGACCATGTCCGGGGTCACCGCCTTGAGGCAGTCCATCTCTTCCTTGGGGCAGGTGCGCTTAAAGCAGCCGGTGCATTCCACCGGGCTTTGGATGGCCACGTGTCCCGGTGGCGCGTCGCGCCGCACGTGGGTGGGTCCGTAGAAGGACACGGTGGGGGTGTCCAGGGCGGCGGCCAGGTGCAGGGGGCCGGTGTCGCCGCCCACCACCCAGGAGGCCCGCTGGCACAGGGCCACCAGCTCGGGCAGCGAAAGGGCCGGCGGCACCTCGGCCTGGCGTATGAAGCTGGCCAAAGACAGGCACTTGGTCCTCTCTTCCAGGCCGGACCAGGTGAGCAGTACCGGGTAATCGCGCGGCAGACGGTCCAGGAGATCGAGCCAATGTTCAAAGGGCCAGCTCTTGGTCTCGAAACCGGCCCCCAGCAGGGCCAGGCCAAAGGGCCGCTCCCACAGGCTGCCCAACTTGCGGGCCACGTTCTTGACCGCCTCGGGTATGGGGGCCAGGTGGGGCGCGATGGGCGGCAGCAGCCGCTGGTCACTCACCGCCTGCAAGGCGGCCAGGTACTGCTCGCGCACCGGGTCCTGGTAGTAGTCCACGCGCACATGGCGGCTGTAGGCCAGGGAGGCCAGGGGCTCGCGGCAGGCGGCGGCGGTGAACCCCACCCGCTTCTTGGCCCGGACAAACCCCAGCAGCACCGCCGACTTGATGAGACGCTGCAGGTCCACCACCACGTCGTAGCGAACCCGCCGCAGGTAGGCCATGTCCCGCATGAACTGGCGGTAGGGAGCCATGGAGCGCGGCCGCCGGCGCGGGCCCCGGCTGTCAAAGCGCACCAGGCGGCGGATGACCGGGTTACCGTACAACAGGGGCGCCAGGTCCCGCTCGATGAGCCAGTCGATCTCGGCCTCGGGGTGGGCCGCCTTGAAGGCCCGCGCCGCCGGCAGGGCGTGCACGATGTCTCCCAGGGAGCTGGATTTTACGATGAGAAGTTGCATGGGCTGTTGCCTAGCTCCCCCAACCGCGGTTGTCAAGCATGGCGGTTTTCACCCGCCCTGGTCAAAATCCACCGTACCGCCGCGGCCAAGTCAGCGGCGCGGTAATCCGGTTCCCGGTCCCCGGCCGGCGGTTGGCCGCCGTGACCGGTGGCCACCAGGATGGTCGTGAGCCCCACCGCCTGGCCGCAGGCCGCGTCGCGCCAGCGGTCGCCCACCATGTAGGAGCCGGCCAACTCCAGGCCGTGGTCCTGCGCCGCCTGCAGTACCAACCCCGGTTTGGGTTTGCGGCAGCCGCACTCGATGGCCAGTCGCTCCACCTTGCCCCGCGGGTGATGGGGGCAGTAGTAAAAGCCGTCCAAGCGGGCCCCCTCCCGGGCCAGGCGCCGCTCCAGCTCGGCCTGCACCGCCAGCATCTGCTCCAGGCTGAAGTATCCCCGGGCCAGGCCGGATTGGTTGCTCACCACGATCACCGCCAGGCCGGCCCGATTCAGCTCGGCGATGGCCCGGGCCGCCCCGTCGATGAGCCGCAGGTCCTTTACCTGGGAGATGTAGCCCACCTCCTGGTTGATGGTGCCGTCGCGGTCCAAGAAAACCGCCCGCCGCCTGGCCTGGCTCACGGTCCGGCCTCCCCTAATAGTTCCAGCCCGGCGCGCACCACCTCGTCGGCGGTGATGGCCCGCAGGCATTTTTGATCCGTGGGGCACACCGGCTTCTTGCAGGGGCCGCAGTCCACCGGGTGTTGCACCACCCGCACCTCCCGGCCCAGGGGTCCGGTGGCCAGGGGGTTGGTGGAGCCGAACACGGCCACGGTGGGCACCCCCAGGGCGGCGGCGGCGTGCATCAGGCCGCTGTCGTTGGTGATCATCAGGCTCAGCCGCGACAACAGGGCCAGGGCCTGGCCCAGGTCGGTGGCCCCGGCCAACTCCAGCACCCGGGCCCGCCGCACCTTAGACGACACCGCCCGCACCGCCGGCTTTTCCGAGCCCGAGCCAAAGAGCAGCACCGGGCCGAGGCCCTGGTTATGCAGCAGGTCGGCCGCCCAGGCGTAGTGCTCGGCCGGCCAGCACTTGGCCGGGCCAAAGGCCGCCCCCGGGGCCATGCCCACCAGGCGCTCCCCGGCGCTCACGCCGCGCGCGGCCAGGAAATCCTCGGCCCAGGCCGCGTCGTCTGAGGTCACTCGCAACCGCGGGCGCACCCCCTGGGCCGGGGGGTCCTGGTCCAACAGGCCGGCCCCCCGCAGCATCCAAAGATAATACGACGTCTCGTGCACCCGGCGCATGTAGCTGGTACGCCGCACCGAGTGGGTGAGCAGCCAGCCGCGGGCGTCGCTGTTGAAACCGATGCGCACCGGGATGCGGGCCCACCAGGCGATAAAGGCCGCCTCGATGGCGTTTTGCAAAAGCACCGCCCAGTCGTAACCGGCCGCCCTGAGCCCACCGGCGGCCCGCAGGCGTCCCCAGGCGTACTTGTGCTCGCCGTCCACCGCCAGTTGGCGCACCCGCGAGACAAAGGGCAGCCCCTGGTACACCGCCGCCACCCAGGGCCGGGCCAACACCTCCAGCTCGGCCTGGGGGCAGGCCCGGTGCAGGGCCTCCAGGGCTGGCAAGTTCATCACCGCGTCGCCCACCCAGTTGGTGCCGCGCACCAGGATGCGCCGGGGTTGCGTGGGGTCCAGGGGTCGCATCACGACTCCTCGCGCGGCCAGGGACAGTGGTTGATAAACTTCCAGCGCCTATGCTGCCAGAACCACTGCTCCGGGTGCCGGCGTATGATCTCCTCCAGGGCCCGGGTGTAGTTCTGGGTGTTTTGCCACTCGTCTTGCAGCTTGCTGCCGGTGTTGGCCGGCGGCACCGCGGGCTCCAGGTGCAGGTCAAACATCCCGCCTTGCGCCCGGGCCAGGTACATGGGCACCACCGCCGCTCCCGTGGCGGCCACCAGCCGGGCCATGCCCTTGGCGGTGCAGGCGTCGCGCCCAAAAAACTTCACCCAAACCCCCTCGTACCAGTCCGCGCCCTGGTCCAGCAGGATTAGCACCGTGCCGTTTTGGCCCAGGTGCTTGAGCAGGGCCTCCAGCGAGCCGGCCCGGTCCAGCAGGATGTTGCCGCCCAGGGCCCGCCAGCCGTAGAGCAACCGGTCGGCCGGTTGCCATTTCAAGGGCTTGTAGACCGCGCAAAAGGGCTCCACCCCCAGGGCGAATCCAGGCACCATCCACTCCCAGCAGCCCAGGTGCAGGCTCAGCAGCAACACGCCGCGCCCCTGGTCCTTGGCCGCCTGGAAATTCTCCCGGCCGTGCACCCGCACCCGGGCCATGATGTCGCGGCTGTCCAGACGCGCAAGCCGCATGCACTCCATGGCCAACTGCCCCACCTGCTCAAAGCTGGCCCGGGCCAGGGAACGGACCCACGCCGGGTCTTGGTCGGGGAAGGACCGCTGGATATTGTCCACGGTGACCCGGCGGCGGCTGGCGTACAGGCCAAAGCCCAAACGCCCCAGGGCGCGCCCCATGGCCTGAAGCACCGGTAGGGGCAGCCGGCCCAGGCCGCGGCTGAATCCGCCCAGAAGCTTGACACCCATGCTCATGATCGTCTCATCCTGCCACCGCCTCGCACAAGCCGATCATCTCCCGTCCCCGGTCGGAACGCGCAGCTTGAGGAAAATCTCCTGGCCCAAGGCCGGCAGGGCCGCGCCCCAGAGCTGGTTCAGGCGAATCCACCAGGCGTGGTTCTCCAGCTTGCTGCCGGTGGAGCGCACCAGGAACGAGCCGGCCCAGTACTCCACCTCCAGGCCGGCGTCGGTGGCCAGGCGGCGGGAGCGCCGGGGCCAAAAGGCGTGGCAGTGCTGGCCGGGCTTGCGCTGGCCGCTGGCGAACTGGCGGGCGAACTGGCGCTCGCGCAGCCAGGACATCCAGCGCGGCAGCACCGGGAAGCCGATGAGCACCACCCCGCCCGGCCGCACCACCCGGGCCAACTCACCCATGGTGAACTCGGGCCGCGGCAGGTGTTCCAGCACGTGCAGGCATACCGCGATATCCACCGAGTCGCTCTCCAGGGGCAGTGGCTGGTCAAAGTCGCAGGCGATGAGCTGGTCGTAGTCGGCCAACTCCAGCCACCGGGACTGCATCTCCCAGTCCAGCCCCACCCAGCGGGCCCCCTCCACGGTAGGCACGAAGCGGTTGAGAATCCCCTGCCAGCAGCCCACGTCGGCGATGACCGGCGGCCGGCCCAGGCGGGCGCACTCGTCCAACATGGCGTTGGTCACCCACCAGTAGCGTATGGTGCGCAAGGGATAGCGGGTGCGTTTGGCCTCCGGGCGCAGGGGGAAATCCTCCCGCCGCCACTGGCTCACCCGGTCGTAGAGGTCCAGGGACCATTGCAGGGGCAACAGCGGACTGCGGCGTTTTCTTATCAGCGGTTTTGGGGGGTTGACGGTCACTTCCTATTATTTCCCGTGGCCGCCGGGATGGCCCCGGCCTCCACTATCGCGCCGGCGGCCAAAGCGCCCGCGCCGGGGGATGAGTACAACTTCAGCTAAACCGGCCAATCGGCCAGCGCCTGTTTAAGCAAGCTCTTTAGTTCCGCGCCGTGGTGTTCAAAGCGCAGCTCCAGGCGGGTCACCCAGATGGGCGCCGCGTCCAGGCCCTCGGCCGGCAGGCGCACCGCGTCCTTTTGGCTACAGACCAGGGCCTCGGCCCCGGCGGCCGATGCCCTCTGCCACGCCTGGCGCACCTCTTCGGCGCTAAAGGCGTGGTGGTCGTTAAAGCGCCGGGCCTCCACCACCTCCAGGCCCAGGCCGGCCAGGGAGGCCTCAAAGCTCTCGGGCCGGGCCAGGCCGCAAAAGGCGGCCACCTTGCGCCCGGCCAACTCGCCGGCCGGCCGCCAGCGCCCCTGGTGGTCCACGATCCCGGTCACCCGGTGACGGCAGGCCAGCACCGGCATGGGCCCCAGGAACCTGGCCAGCCAGCGGCGGGTGGCCTCCACCGCCGAAGGGTCCTCGGCCCGGGTGAGCACCACCGCCTGGGCCCGGCGCAGGGCGCGGGCCGGCTCGCGCAAGGGGCCGCGGGGCAGCACCACGCCGTTGCCAAAGGGACGGGCGGCGTCCAGGGCCAGCAGGTTCAGGTCGCGCCACAGGCCGCGGTGCTGGAACAAGTCGTCGGCCACCAGCACCCGCCGGCCCAGCTTGGCCAACACCTCCCGGCCCACCTGCCAGCGATCGGCCCCCACCGCCACCGGCAGCCCCAGCTCCCGGGCCACCATCACCGGCTCGTCGCCCACCGCTTGGGCGTCGGCCAGCGGCTCCCGGCCGTCGTGCACCCAGGTGACCGGGGCCTTGCACGAGCCGCCATAGCCCCGGCTGATCACCACCGGCGCGCGGCCCATCTCCACCAGGGCGGCGGCGATGGCCATGACCAGGGGGGTCTTGCCCGCCCCGCCGGCCACCAGGTTGCCCACCCCGATCACCGGCGCGTCCAACCGCCGCACCTTGCGCAGCCCCACGTCATAGGGGGTGTGGTACAGAGCCGCGCCCACGCCATAGAACATGGAGGCCACCCGGGCCGCGCCCCGCAGGACGATGAGCCCCGGCGAGCCGGCCTGCTCCGAGCTGACGCGGGCAAAGAGCTGGTGCCACCGACTAGGCATGGCCACCCCCGGCCAGCAGCTCCAAGGCCGTCTCCAGCGCCCGGTCCACCGAGCCCTTGTGCTGGGCCGCCGTGCGCCGGCCGGCCCGGCCCATGGCCCGGGCCGCGTCCGGATCGTCGAGCAGCCCGCGCCAGGCCTCGGTCAATTGCCGGGCGTCGGCCACCTGGAGAGCCGCCCCGGCCGCCACCAGTTGATCGGCCACCTGGCTGAAGTCCTCCATGTGGGGCCCAAAGACCACCGGCACCCCGTGGGCCGCCGGCTCCAGGGGATTGTGCCCGCCCCGGCTCACCAGGCTGCCCCCCACCAACGCGGCCTTAGCCAGGCCGTAGGCCTCGGCCAGCCGGCCCATTTGGTCCAGCACCACCACCTGGCGCCCGGGCTCCAGCGATCCGCGGGAGGTACGCCCCACGGCCAGCCCCCTGCCCCGGGCCAGGGCGACTACCTCGTCCCCGCGGTCGGTGCGGCGCGGCGCGACCAAGAGAGACAGCCCGGGCCGGTCTTGACGCAGGCGGGCGTAAGCCTCCAGGCAGGCGGCTTCCTCGCCGCGGTGGGTGGAGCCGGCCACCAGCACCTGGCGTCCGGCCAGGCCCCAGCCTTCCAGCAGCTCGCCGCGCCGGCCCTGGCTAAGCGGCGACGGGACGCTGTCGAACTTCAGGTTGCCGCCCACCCGCAGCCGCCCGGGGTCCACCCCGATGCCGGCCAGGCGGTCGCGGTCCAGCGATGACTGGAGCGAGACCACCGCGAAATCCTGGTACAGGGCGCGGGCCAGGGACGGAGCCAGGCCGTAGCGCCGCGCCGCCCGCGGGCTCACCCGGCCGTTGACCAGCATGGCCGGCACCCCGCGCCGGGCCAGGGCCCATTGCAGGTTGGGCCAGATGTCTCCCTCCACCAAGACCACCAGCCCCGGCCGCAAGCGCTCTATCACCCGGCTCACCAGCCAGGGCAGGTCCAGGGTGCGCACGAACCGGGGCACCTCGGAACCCAGGCGCTGCCGGGCCAACTCCAGCCCCTGGGCGGTGGACAGGCTCATCACCACCCGGCCGGGGCCCAAACGCCGCGCCAGCCCCTGCACCAAGGGCAGGGCCGACAGGGCCTCGCCCACGCTCAGGGCGTGCACCCACACCGCGCCCGGCCGCACCTCCGGCGGTAGCCAGCCATCCCCCAGGCCCAGGCGGGCCTTGGCAATGGACCGCGAACGCCCGCGCAGGGCGTGGCCCAGCCAAAAAGGCGCGCCGGCCGTGAGCCCGGCCAGCAAGGCCAAGTTGTAGGCCCCGCGCATGACCGGCCGGCTCAAGAGCCCTCCCCCACCGGCCCCAGGGCCGAGGCCTGCCAGGCCACCTCGCCGGCCCGGCCCGCCACTGGCGCGTACACCACCTCTTGCGCCGGCGGCGCTTGGGCCGCCAGGGTCTCGCCGGCCGCGTCGACCAGGCGCAGGAACCGCACACCCTGCTCTTTGAGCCGCTGCAGGAACTGCTCAAAGGCCGGGGCCAGGGCGCGGCCCTCCACCTCGGCGTGCAGGGTGAAGACGTTTAACCGGTCGGCCCGGATCATGCCGGCCAACTTGGCGGCCACGTTCTCGGGCCATACCCCGCCCCAGCCCAGCAGCTCGTCCATGGTGGGCAGGGTGGTGGGAATCTCCAACAGGGGCGCGGCCAGGGTGCCCACCCGCGGCCGGTAGGGAAACTCCCCCCGGGTGCAGGAGGTGTGGGTGGCCCCCATCCTGGCCAAAGTGAGCCAGGCCTGGGGGGTCATCTGCCAGCCCGGCGCCGCAAAGGCGGCCGGGTCCATGCCGGTGAGGTGGCGGTACAGGCGCCAGGCCTGCCCCAGCTCCTCTTCCAGGCGCCGCCGTCCCATGACCGCCAGGCGGTCGTGCCAAAACACGTGGTCCCAGCCGTGCGGCCCCACCTCGTGGCCGGCGGCCAACATGCGGTCAAAAAGCCGGGGGTTGGCCGCGGTGATGATGGGACCGGGCAGCAGCAGGCCGTAGAGCATGGTGAGCGGTCCAAAGGCCGAGGCCGCGCGCGAGCGGAGTTGTTTTTTGAGAAAGCCCGGTTTCAGCAGACGCCGCAGGGCGCGGCCCGAGTGGTCGGGACCCATGGCCACGAAAAAGGAGGCCTTCACCCGCCGCTTTTGCAAGATGTCCAGCAGGCGCGGCACCCCCTCGGTGAACCCCACCTTGGTGTCCACGTCCACCTTGAGCACCACGCGGGTCGACGGCTCTAGCGGTTGGCTGTCAAAAAGTCCCATGGCTCGCTCCCGGGCGCTTAGTCCCGGGTTTCGCTGATGACATAGCGGGGACGGTTGCGCACCTCGCGGTAGATGCGGCCCACGTATTCACCCAACAGCCCCACCCCCAGAATCTGGATGCCCACGAAGACGAAGAGGATGGCGAACAGGGTGAAGACGCCCTCCACCTCCGGCCCCACCACCAGGCGCCGGATGAACAGGAACAGGCCAAAGGCCAGCCCCACCAGGGCGATGAGCATGCCCATGAGGCTCACGAACTGGATGGGCAGCACCGAAAAGCCGGTCATGAGATCGAAGTTCAAACGGATGAGCTTGAGCAGGCCGTACTTGGACTCGCCGCCGGTGCGCTCGGCGTGGCCCACCGGAATCTCGGCCACGTTGCGGGCAAAGGTATTGGCCAACGCCGGGATGAAGCTGGAGGTCTCGTTGCAGGACTTCATGGCCTCCACCACGTTGCGGTCATAGGCCCGCAGCATACAGCCGTAGTCCTTGAGGTCCACCCCCACCACCCGGCTGGTAAGCTTGTTCACCACCCAAGAGGGCCAGCGGCGCAGGGCCGAGTCGCGGCGGCGCTGCCGCCAGCCGCCCACCACGTCGTAGCCCTCGCCCATCTTGTCCAGCAGCTTGGGCACGTCCTCCGGCGGGTTCTGCAGGTCGGCGTCCAGGGTCACCACCACCTGGCCGCGCACCCGCTCGAACCCCGCAAAAATGGCCATGTGTTGGCCGTAGTTGCGGTTGAAGCGCACCAGGCGCACCCGGGGGTCGACCTGGTGCAGCTTGGCCAGGATATCCCAGGAGCGGTCCCGGCTGCCGTCGTCCACGTAGACCACCTCCCAGCTCCGGCCGTAGCGATCCAGGGTGGCGCTGAGGCGGGCATGCAGCTCCAGCAGGTTGTCCTCTTCGTTAAAGACCGGGATAACCACCGAAAGGAATATTTCTTCTTGGGTCTCGGGGTCCTGCAAAACGCCCTCCCAAATGTGATCCACCGCCCAGGGCCGTGATCGGCAAGCCTATACTATCCCAGGAAAACCCGGTGAAAGCAAGCCACGCCCCCGGCCCGGTCCGTTAGCGCTGCGGCCGGTTGGACAACACCACCTTGTCTCCCCGCCGCGCCCACAGGAAAATCGGCACCTTGTACCTATCGCGGGCCATCTGGGCCAGCTCGGGGTAGTACTCGGCCAGGCACAGGATGAAAAAGCGGCGGCGAGGGGAAGCCAATACCCGGAAGAGAAAGTCGTCGTCAGGCAGGAACCAGTTGTTGTGCCGCCGGGGCTCCTGCTCAAAGCCGAAACGCAGCTCGCCCCAATGCCGCGATATCACGATACGCTGGCCGCTGTAAAACGCCGCGCCGTTATAAAAATCCCGGTAGGTTACGATGCGGTCGCCGTAGCGCAACTGGGGCTTGATAACCTCGATGAGCCCGGCCACCGAACGGTAGGGCTCCACCTTGGACGCCGCCAGCCACAAAACGGTGCAGACCAGCACCATGGTGACCAGGGGCGCGGCCCATACCGCCCATGCCCGGCGGCGCAGGGTGTAGATGGCCAGGCCCAGCCCGGCCAAGGCCGCCGGCCCCAGCAAGAGATAGACGCCCAGGTGGTGGTAGTTGACGTCTGGGAGCAACGCCGGCAGCCACAGCAGCGCCGCCCCGGCGGCCACCAGCAGGGCGGCCAGCAGCACCAGGCTGCGCCGCAGCCCGCCGGCGGACTCGGGCCGGCCCAGGGCGAAGAGCAGGCTGGCCAGCGGCGGCGCAGTGAGCATGGCCAGGGCCGGCATCATGGGCAGGGCGTAGTGGACCATCTTGGAGCTGCTCACGGTAAAGAGCAGGAAGAAGGAACCGAACCACACCAGGTTGAATAAGAAGGCGCGGTTGTCCGGGGCCAGCCAGTTACCCTTGGGCCACTGGCGGGCCAGGGACCAGGGGAGATAGGCTATCCAGGGAAAGAACCCCGCCGGCACCACCAGGAAGTAGAACCAGTAGGGCTCCCAACGTTGGTGGCGGGTGGTGAGCAGACGACCAAAATGCTCATCGATAAAGAAGAACTGGAAGAACTCCGGGTTGCGGATGCTCACCAGCACCACCCAGGGCGCGGCCAGGACCAGGAACCAGGCCAGCCCCCAGGGCTTGAGCAGACCCAGGGCCAGGGACCACTGGCGGGTTATGGCCACGTAGATGCCGGTGGCCATCACCGGCAGGCCCAGGCCTAGAAGCCCCTTGGACAAAAAGGCCACCGCCAGACCGGTCCAAAAGGCCCATAGGCCGTGCGTGTAGCCCTTGGCGTGGGCCACGAAGCCGTACATGGCCAGCACCACGCCAAAGCACATCACCATGTCCACCAGTACCACCCGCGAGAGGATCAAAAACATCAGCGAGGTGGCTAGCACCAGCGCGGCGGAAAACCCGGTGCGCCAGTCCCACCATAATCGGCCCAGGAAATAGATGAGCAGCACCGTGAGCGTGCCAAAGAGCGCCGGCACCAGGCGTACGGCCAGGGCGTTGATGCCAAACACCTTCAGGGAAATGGCGGTGAGCCAGTAGGTGAGCGGCGGCTTTTCAAAGTACTTGACCTGGTTGAGCCGGGGGGTGACCCAATCGCCGGAGACCACCATCTCGCGGGCGATCTCGCCGTAGCGGGCCTCGTCAGACTCCCACAGGGTGCGCTGGCCGATGCCCACGAAAAACAGCAGGCCGCAGAGCACCACCAGGGCGGTTAAAGGGGCCAGGGGACCCAGCCCCATGGGCTCGGGACGCGGCCTCTTGGGCGCGACGGTTTTTTTACGGCGGGCAGGACGCGCTGCTTTGGCCGCGGGGCTTTTCTTGGGCCGGCGCGTCCGCCCCGCGGCCTTGGGCTTGGCCGGTTTGGCCGGTTTAGTCCGCTTGACCCGTTTCTTGGCCGCAGCCGGTTTGGCCTGCCGCCGCTTGTCGGGCTTGAAGCGGTTCTTCTTTTTTCGCCGCAACGCGCTCATGAGCTGATCCGAGCTCTCCGGTTCAATGAACGATCATGGGCATGATACATCATCGCCGCCCGGTGCGCAGCCCCCGGTTGCGCCAAAGCCGCCTGGCCGCCTGGTTGCCGCCGAGCAGGTACCCGCCGGCCCGTTTTAGCTCCACGAACCCCGGCTGATCCTGCAGGCGGTCTGCCAGCCGCACCCGGCTGAAGACCACCACCGGCCGGTGGCGCAAGAACAGGCCCCGGGGAAAGGGATCACGCACCCAGTAGGTGTACAGGGAGCGGTCCAGGTAGAACAGCAGCGAGGGCTTCCACAGACCATAGGAGAGCATGATCACCCGGCGGCCCTGGAAGGCGGTGCGCACCTGCCGGGCCATTTCCACGGCCGGGGCCTGCACCTGGTCCGAGACCCGCCCCAACAGGCCGCCCATGGTGATCGAAGCGAACAGGGCCGCGGCCAGGCACCCACCGGCCACGGCCGCGCCGGCCCGGACGCGTCCGGCCAGGAGCCAGGCCCCGGCGGCCAGCACCGCCGCCCCGGCCGCCAGCCAGGGCCAGAGCCCCAGGTCCGGGGGCGCGGCGGCCAGGGCGTATTCCGAGGAGTCAAAGCGTATGCTGGCCACGACCTGGTCCCAGTAGTGGGCCAGGCCCCAGGGCGCCAGGGCCAGGGCCGCGGCCCAGAGCGCGGCCAGCACAACCAGGCTCACGGCAAACCCCCGCCGGCCGGGGAGCGCGCCCTGCCCCGCCCCCAGCAGCCGGTGCCAAAGATCAGCCGCCAGGATGGCCAAGAACGGCATGGCCGGCAATACGTAGTTGATCTGCTTGGTGGCCGCCAGGCTAAACACCACCACGGTCCAGGTAGCGCTCACGGCCGCGAACAGGCGCAGGCGCTGCTCCGGCGAGGCCTGGCGCGCGCCGCGGGACTCCTTGAACAAGGCGGTAAGCAGCGGCGGCCAGGCCAGGGCGGAGAAGGGAAACATGCCCAAGAGCAATACCGGCAGGTAGTAAAGGACGCTACCGCCGTGGCCCAGGAGCACCTGGCTGAAACGCACCAGGTTCTGCGACACGAAAAACCCCTGCCAAAACACCTCGCCCAGGCGATAAAAGGCCCAGCCGTACCACGGCAGGTTGATGGCCAGGAAGACCAGCCCCCCCCAGTGCGGACGAGAGCGCTTGAGGTTGTGCACCAGCCGGCCGCACAGGGCCGAGTAGATGGCCGCCGGCGGCAGCACCACCGCCAGGGCCACCGGCCCCTTGGCCAAAAACCCCAGGCCCAGGCAGGTCCAGGCGGCCAGGTACCACCGCCGGTCCTCGCGGTCATCGCCCTGGCTGGCGATGAAGAAGCTCAGCAGGGAGGCGGTGGTAAACAGGGTAAGCAACATGTCGGTGAGCACCGCCCGGCCCACCAGCACCACCAGGGGGCTGAAGCAAAAGGCCGCCGCACTCAGCACCCCCCACCACCGCCGGCCGCCGGCGCGGCGCACCCCCAGCAGCAGCAGCAGGCCCAGCAGCCAGGCGCTCAGGGCCGAAGGCAAACGGGCGGCGAACTCGTTTTGGCCAAAAAGATACTGGCTGGCGGCCACCGCCCAAAAGATGAGGATGGGCTTTTCCAGGTATAGCCGGCCGTTGAGCCGGGGGACCAGGTAGTCCCCGCTGCGGCGCATCTCGGCCACGGAGGCGGCGTACTCGCCCTCGTCGCGGTCCGACAGGGCGGTGGAGCCCAGGCAGGCGAAAAACACCACCGCGGCCAGCAGCATCACCAGCACCCCCAGGGCCAACCAGTTGGGCTCCTGGCGCGGCCTCATGGGGCGGCCTTCTCCTTGGCTCGCAGCCGGCCGGCCACCAGCCAGCCCACCCCGGCCCCCAGCAGGGCGCCGGCCATGATGTCCAGGGGAAAGTGGGAGCGGTCCACCACCCGGCCCAGGGCGATGAAGGCGGCCCCGCCGTACCACAGGAGCCAGGCGCGGGGAAACCGCTGGGCCAGCACCACGGCCAGGGCGAAACTGGTGGCGGCGTGTCCCGAGGGAAAGGAGTGCATCTCGCTCTGCCAGCCGGGACCGGTGATGGTCCACCAGTCCTGGTTGAGATGGGGCCGGGGGCGGCCCACCAGGTGCTTGAGCACCTGGGCGCCCAAGCCGGCCACGGCCACCGCCCACACCCCGCCCAGGGCGCTGGCCAACCACTGCCGCCGCTTGAGCAGCCAGCCGGCCCCGGCCAGGGCCAGGCACAGGCCGATCTGCAACCAGCCCAGGCCGGCCCAGTAGGCCGCCCGGCCCCACCACCACAGCCAGCCGGAGGCCGGGGCCCGCCGCCAGAAGGCGTCGGCCCAGGCGTCAAAGAGCATGCCGGCCAAAAGGGTGGCCAGCCCGATGGCCCCGATCAACACCCAGCGCCCGACCGGGCTAGGCCTCATCGGCCACCTCCAGGCCCCGGTCCACATCGAACTGCATCT
>Ga0256835_1000917_pt1 | contig 19103 bp, 17 predicted proteins | sample PIR30metaG_FD_185972 | JGI IMG/M metagenome (GOLD analysis project Ga0256835, IMG submission 185972) | Hydrothermal vent microbial communities from East Pacific Rise, Pacific Ocean - PIR-30 | ecosystem: Environmental > Aquatic > Marine > Hydrothermal vents | place: Pacific Ocean: East Pacific...
CCAACGCCACCCGCTACGGCCTGACCGGCGGCGTTTTTAGCAAGAACCGGGAGCGGCTCGAGCGCGCCCGTTACGACTTCCACGTCGGCAACCTCTACTTCAACCGCAAGATCACCGGCGCGCTGGTCGGCGTCCAGCCCTTTGGCGGCTTCAACCTCTCCGGAACCGACTCCAAGGCCGGCGGCCCCGACTACCTGCACCACTTCGTGCAGATGAAGTCGGTCACTGAGCGGTTCTAAACCGGGCGGGAACGCCCCACCGGGCGGCTTGCGCCGCCCGGTGGCCTTGCAAAGCGGGCAGCCGCGCGGCGGTAAGGGCTCTGGCATAATGAAGACGTGGCCGTCAAGGTGGACTACCGCCAGGAGCTCAGAGGTCGGCTCCCCGAACTTCACGCGCGCTACGGCGTGAAGCGGCTCTTCCTTTTCGGGTCGCGCGCCCGCGGCGACGCGCAGGCGGAAAGCGACCTCGACCTGCTGGTCGAGTTCGAGCGGGCTCCCACCCTCTTTGACTTGGTGCGGCTCGAGCAGGAACTCGCGGACGACTTGGGGATTCGGGTGCAGGTGGTCACGCCCGGTGCGATCAAATCGCCGCTTAGATCCGCCGTGGAGCGCGACCTCGTGGAGGTGTGAGCCCTGAACGGCGGTAAACCCGTCCGCACCCACCTCGAGGACATCTACGAGAACGCCGAAAAGGCGCGGCGGTTCCTCGGCGACCTCGAGGGGCCCGAGGCGCTCGAGCGCGACGAGCTGCGGCTTTACGCGATCGTTCGCGCACTAGAAGTGATTGGGGAGGCGGCGAAGCGCGTTCCCTCCGAATAACGCGCGCGCCACCCCAAAATCCCGTGGCGCGAGATGGCCGGCATGCGCGACAAGCTGATCCACGACTACCTGGGCGTGGACGCCCGGGTGGTCTGGGCGACCGTGAAGGAAAACCTGCCCGGACTCGCCGCCCAAATTGAGCGGTTGCTCGACGAAGGCTGAAGTCTGCAGGGTGAACGGCCGCCGGCAACGCGCGCGACGCGGCAGCTGCTTCGGTTACTCAAGACGCGCCTCGCCCGGCACGACCCGGTAGGATGAGCCAGAAGGTTTCTATGGAGCAGGCCGCTTCCGCCCCCGCCCTCGAGCTGACCGGCGTCCACCGGGCCTACCGCGTGGCCGCCGGCCGGCGCGGCTTCTTTTCGCTGCGAACGCGGCGCGTTCCCGCGCTCGCGGGGGTGGACCTGCGGGTCGGGCGCGGCGAGGTCTTCGGCCTCGTCGGCCCCAACGGCGCGGGCAAGTCCACCCTGGTCAAGCTGCTCACCGGCCTGCTCAGGCCCGACGCCGGCACGGTGCGGCTACTGGGGGAGGACCCCTTCCGCCACCGGCGGCGGCTGGCGCGGCGATACGGGGTGCTCTTCGGCCAGAAGAGTCAGCTTTGGTGGGACCTGCCGCTCGCCGAGAGCTTCGAGCTGCTCCGACGCATCTACGGCGTCTCCCGGGCGGACCATGAAAAGCGGCTTGAGCGGCTGGCCGCGGCGCTGGAGCTGGAGCCGCTGCTCTCGCGGCCGGTGCGCCAGCTCTCGCTGGGCCAGCGGATGCGCGGCGAGGTGGCCGCCGCGCTCCTGCACGACCCCGAGGTCGTCTTCCTGGACGAGCCCACGATCGGCCTCGACGTGGTCGCCAAGCAGGCGCTGCTGCGCTTCTTGCTCGAGGAAAACCGCGCCCGCGGCACGACGGTCTTCCTCACCAGCCACGACCTGGAAGACGTCGAGCGGCTGGCCACGCGCGTGGGCGTGCTCGCCGGGGGTCGCCTCGTCTATCAGGGGTCGCTGCGGGGGCTTACGGCGCTCGCCGGCTTCGACCGGGTGGTGCGGGTGCACTGCGGCCCCTGCCCTGAGCCGCCCCCGCCGCTCGAGCCCCTTACCCGTGCGCAGCACTGGGCGGACTACGCCTTCGACAGCCGCCGCCTCGACCCCGAACAGGCCCTCCGGCTCGCCAGCGGACCGGGGGTGCGCGCCGTCGAGGTGCGCGAACCCGAGCTGGCGGCGCTGATCGCGCGCATCTACGAAAGGCGGGAGTCATGAGCGCGGTGCTCGCCTACGCCCGCGCCGGCCTGCTGGGCGCGCTCGCCTACCGCTCGGGGCTGTGGCTCACGCTTCTGGGCGCGGGGGTCCTGGTCACCGTCCAGGTGCTGCTGTGGAAGGCGCTCACCGCGGGCCACCCCCAAAGCGCGGCCTACGTCCTCTTCGCCGTCCTCGCCCGCACCTACCCACTCGTCTACGCCGAGCGCGCGGTCTTCGACTTCGTGGCCCGGCGCGTCCGGGAGGGCGAACTCGCCATCGAGCTGACCCGGCCGGTGGGGCTCGCGGCCGCCGCCTTTGGCCACGGGCTCGGACACGCCCTCTTCCGCGCGCTCTTCCTGGCGCTGCCCGCGGGGCTCGTGGGGCTGGCCTGGGCCTGGGGCGACCTCGCCGGCGTGGACGCCGGGCGGCTGCGCGCCTTCCTGCCCGCCTTCGCGCTGGCCTTCTCGCTCGCCTTCCTGATCAACCACGCGCTCTCGCTGCTGGCGCTCTGGATCGGCCGCCCCGACGGGGTGCTCGAGGCCCGGGACGCGCTGGCGCTCGTGCTCGGGGGCGGCTTCGTGCCGCTCGGGCTCTACCCCGCCTGGCTCAAGACCGCGGCGCTGGCCTCGCCTTTCGCCGCCGTCTACTACGCCCCGGCCGCGGCGCTGGCTGGGCTCGAGCCCTACCCGCTCACCCTGCAGGCCTTCTGGGTCCTCGCCCTCGCCCTTCTCACCCTCGTCCTGAGCCGCCGGGCCCGCGCCCGGGCGGTGCTCGCCGGAGGCTGACGTGCACACCCTCAGCGTCCTCCACCAGCTCGCCCGCATGAACCTTCTGCGCGCCCTCCACTACCGGGCCGACTTCCTGGCCGCCGCGCTGGGCTACCTGCTTAGCCTTGCGGCGCTGGCCTTCATGATGGGCCTCCTCCTCACCACCTTCCGGCAGGTGGCGGGGTGGGGCCTTTACGAATACCTCTTCCTCTTCGGCTTCACCGCCAGCGCCCGGGCGCTGTGGGACACCTTCTTCGGCGGCGTCCTGCGGCTCTTTGAGGAGGTGCGGAGCGGCCGCTTCGACCGCTACCTGATCCGGCCGTCCAGCCCCCTCTTCCTGCTGCTCGCCGAAGGCCTCGGCACCGACACCCTGCTGGAGCTGGCCCTGGGGCTGAGCCTCGTCTACCTCGCCCTCGGCGGGCTGGGCGCGGAGCCCTCCTGGGCGCTCTTTCTCGCACTCCTCGCCTCGGGCACGCTGGTCCTCGCCGCGCTGCACCTATTCGTCAACGCGCTGGCGTTCTGGGCGGTGGACCCGAATCCGCTCAGCTTCGTCCTCTGGCGGCTCGACGAGCTGGTGCGCTACCCCCTCGACGTCTACCCCGGCTGGCTGCAGGGCCTGCTCACCTTCGCGGTGCCCTACGCCTTCGTGGGTTACTACCCGGCGGCGGCGCTGCTCGGAAAGGGCGGCGTCGGCCCGGCGCCGGCGCTGCTGGCGGGGCCGGGGCTCTTCGCGCTGGCGCTGGGGTTCTGGCGGGTTTCGCTGGCGCGCTACCAGGGCACGGGGTCGTGAACCGCGGTTTGGCGTTCGGGCCCGTGCGCGGTATACTGCCCTCTGCCCCCGGTCCGACGCGGCGACCCGCCGTGAACCGGGTCAGGCCCGGAAGGGAGCAGCCCTAAGCGGTCAGGGTCGGGTGCCGTCGGGGCGCCGGGGGCGTTTTTTACCTTCCCTCCACCACCCGCGCCACTGCGGACATCTCCAAGCCCAAGAGCTGCAGCACGTCGTCGAGGGTGAAGATGCCCACGAGGTTGCCCTCGTAGTCGACGATCGGGTAGCGGCGTACCCCCTTGTGCTTGACCTCCTCCAGCGCCTCGAAGAGGGTCATCTGCTCTTCGAGCACCAGCGGATCCGGCGTCATCACCCGGAAGACCGGGGTCTCACCGGGATCCAGTCCCGGGCGCACCACCCGCACCACGATGTCACGGTCGGTGAGGACGCCCACCGGTTTCAGGCCCTCGGCGACCACCACGCTGCCCACGTTCATGTCGGCCATCAGCGCCGCCGCGTCGGCCACCGTCGCCGTCGGCGGCAGGGTGATCACCTCGGCCCGCGCGAACTCCATGAGTCCCATGGTGGCCTCCTTTGGCCCCATGATACCGCCCCCAAAGGGGGACATCCCGCGGGGTAAGATGGGGCCCGTGGGAGCCCTCTACCGCCGCGCCCGACCCGCCACCTTCGACGCCGTGGTTGGCCAGGAACACGTCAAGGAGGTGCTGAAGAGCGCGATCCAGAAGGACCGGCTGGCGCACGCCTACCTGTTCTCGGGTCCGCGCGGCGTGGGCAAGACCACGACCGCGCGCCTGATCGCGATGAGCGTGGGCTGCGCGGCCGAACCCGAAAACCGGCCCTGCGGCGAGTGCGAGAACTGCCGTATGGTGCGCGAGGACCGCCACCCCGACGTGGTGGAGATAGACGCGGCCAGCAACAACTCGGTGGAGGACGTGCGCGAGCTGCGCGAGCGGATCCTGCTCGCCCCGCTGGTCGCGCCCAAGAAGGTGATCATCCTCGACGAGGCGCACATGATGTCGAAGAGCGCCTTCAACGCCCTGCTCAAGACGCTCGAGGAGCCGCCCGAGCACGTGATCTTCATCTTCGCCACCACCGAGCCCGAGCGGATGCCGGCCACGATCCTCTCGCGCACCCAGCACTTCCGCTTCCGCCGCCTAAGCGAGGAGGAGATCGCCGGGAAGCTGGCCGCGGTGCTCGAGGCCGAGGGGCGCAGCGCCGAGCCCGAGGCCCTGCGCCTGATCGCACGCATGAGCGGCGGCGCGATGCGCGACGCCGAGAGCATCCTCGACCGGCTGCTGGCGCTCGACCTCGACCCGATCACCCGCCAGGCCGCCGAGGAGGCTCTGGGGCTGCCCCCCGCCGAGCGCGTGGCGGCGCTGGCCGCGGCTCTCGACTCCGGCGAGGTGGACCGGGCGGTGGCCGAAGCCCAGCGGCTGTTCTCGGAAGGCTACTCGGCGCGGACTCTTACCGAACAGCTCGCCCAGGCGCTGCAGGCGGGCCTCTACGCCCGGCTGGGGCTGGGCGAAGGGCCCGAGCTTGCGTCCGACCCCGAACGGCTGATCGCGGCGCTGACGGCGCTGGACGAGCACACCGAGAAGCTGATCCGGCGCGAGGACCCGTTCACCCTCGAGCTGGGGCTCTTGCGCGTCTACGCCGCGCTGCACGCCGCACCCGCGGCCCCGGCGGCCCGGGCGCCCGAACCCCCGCCCCCCAGGAAGACCGCACCCCGGGCTGCCTCCGCCAAAGCGGCCGAGCCCGCGCCGCGGGCGGCGGGCCCGGAGCCGGCGCGCGCAGCCGAAAAATCTGCAGACGCAGAGGACGCCGCGCCTCCGCCGGCCGGGGAGGTGGACCTTACCGCCGCCTGGCGCCGGGTGCTAAGCGAGGTGGGCATCAAGGTGCGCGCTTTCCTTATCGAGGCCACCCCCTACCTGGAGGACGACGCCCTGGTGCTCGTCTACGACGAGGGCCACCGCTTCCACCACGACCGCGCCCGCGAGCAGCAGGCCGTCGTGGAGGAGGCGGTGCGGACGGTGCTGGGCCGCGGGGTGCGCTTCGAACTGGGTAAAAAAAACTCGGTAGCGCCTAGCCCCGGCCCCCCGCCGCGCGTGCCCGCCGCGCCCCCGCCGGCACAGGGGGCACCCGAGTCGGCGGAAGCGCCGGCCGCCGCACCCGAAGAAACCCCGTCCGCAGCGGAGGCGTCCCCGGCCGCGGATGAGCCGCCCGCGCCGGAGCCCGAACCGCCGCCGACCGGTCCCCGCCCGCGGCGCGCGCGCCGCGGGTCGGGGACCCCGCGGCAGCGACGGGAGCGCAAGACGCGCGAGGCCGCGGAGCCCCGCTTAGACGAAATCGAACTACTCGACGACCCCCGCTTCAAGAAACTGCAGAGCCTCTTCAAGGCGCGCCTGCGCCAGGTTTGGCGCGAGCAGACCGAGGACGAGCCCCCACCCGACGAGCCCTCCGAGGCCGAGGCATAGTGCCCGGCGCGGCTCAACTCGTTAAACTGGCAGTTATGAGCAAGCGTCTCGTCGTCATCGGCGGCGTGGCCGCGGGCATGAGCGCCGCGGCCAAGGCCAAGCGCAGCAACCCCGACCTCGAGGTCGTCGCCTTCGAAAAGTCGCGCTACGTCTCTTACGGCGCCTGCGGCCTGCCCTACTACCTGGCCGGCTGGATAGACGACGTGGAGAAGCTCGTGGCGCGCACGCCCGAGAAGTTCGCCAAGCAGGGGGTGAAGGCCCTGGTGCGGCACGAGGCCGTCGAGGTCGACTATGAAGGCCGCCGCGTCAAGGTGGCCGACCTCGACGGCGGCCGCGAGTTCTGGCAGCCCTTCGACCACCTGGTCGTCAGCACCGGCGCGCGCCCGGTACTGCCCCCGATCGAGGGGGTGCACCTCCCCGGCGTCTTCACGCTACGCCAGCTCGAAGACGGCGAGGCCATCATGAGCGCGCTGCATCGGGCGCGACACACGGTCATCGTAGGCGCCGGCTACGTGGGGCTGGAGGTGGCCGAGGCCTTCCGCGCCCGCGGCAAGCAGGTCACGGTCGTGGAGCTAGCCGAACGCGTGCTCCCCGCAGCCGACCCCGAGGTGAGCGCGCTGGTGCACGAGGAGCTGACCAGGAACGGCGTCCAGGTCGTCACCGGCACCGAGGTGGAAAGCTTCACGGGCCTGGGCCGGGTGCAGGCGGTCCAGACCAGCGCCTTCGAGATCCCCGCCGACCTGGTGCTGCTGGCCGTGGGCATCCGCCCCAACGTGGGACTGGCCACCTCGTTCGGAGTGCAGACGGGGCCCACGGGCGCGATCGCCGTGGACGAGCAGCTGCGAACCAATTTGGAAAACGTCTGGGCTGCGGGCGACGTGGCCGAAAGCCGCCACCTCGTTACCGGCGAACCCTACTGGCTGCCGCTCGGCGACGTGGCCAACAAGCACGGCCGCACCGCCGGCACCGTGATCGCCGGCAAGAAGGCGGCCTTCAAGGGCGTGGTGGGCAGCGCCATTACCAAGATCTTCGACCTCGCCGTAGCCTTCACCGGCCTCAGCGAAGAGGATGCCCGCAAGGCCGGCTTCGACGTGGGAAGCGTCTGGATCAAGTCCGCCGACCGCGCCCACTACTACCCGGACCCGCACCCCTTTCACGTCAAACTCGTCTACGAGGGGGGCTCGGGCCGGCTCTTGGGAGCGCAGCTGGTGGGGCACAAAAACGACGCCCTGCGCATCGACGTGGTGGCGGCCCTGCTGCACCGGGGCGGCACCGTCGAGGAGCTGCGGGCCCTCGACCTGGCCTACGCCCCGCCCTTCAGCCCCGTCTGGGATCCGCTGCTCATAGCCGCCAACCAGGCCAAGTAGCGCCATGAAACGCGTCTTCCCCCTCGCCTTTCTACTATTTATCGGAGCTTGGGCTGCGGGCCCGCTCGGGCGGCCGGCGCCCGCGTTCCAGGGGCCGACGCTCACAGGCGGCCGCTTCGACCTCGCCGAACACCTGGGTCTGCGACCCATCGTGCTGCACTTTTGGGCGAGCAACTGCCCGCCCTGCCGCACCGAGGCCCTCTACTGGACCCAGGCCCAGCTGGCCTACGGCGGCCGGCTGCTCATCGTGGGCGTGAACGTGCAGGACATCCCCACGATGGCGCGGGAGTTCGTGGCCCGCTACGGCTGGACCTTTCCCAACGTGCAGGACAAAACCGCGGCCGTCGCCGCCGCTTACCGGGTGAGGGGCAAGCCCACCACGGTCTTCATCGGCGCGGACGGCACCGTGGTGGGCTACCACGCGGGCCCCTACCGGAGCGCCGCGGCCTTCGAGCGCGACCTGCTGCGCCTCATCGACTGGCGCCCCTAACGGTACTTGAGGACTTCCATCAGCTCGTCTACGATCTCGTCGGTGTCGCCGCGCTGGGCGGCGGTGACGACGTGGTCACGCAGATGGCTCTTCAGGATGAGCTCGCCCACCTTGTCGAGCGCGCCCTCGACGGCCTTGATCTGCTTGAGCACGTCCACGCAGTAGACGCCCTCCTCGTCGAGCATGCGCAGAATGCCCTCGACGTGGCCGCGCACGCTCTTGAGCCGCCGCTGCGCCTCGGCGCGGGTGTCGGGGTCCAGGTGCAGGTGCACGCGGGTCTTCATATCCCCAGCCTACCCGAGCGGCCGGGCGCGGTAGCCCTCCTCCTCGATCGCAGCCACCAGCCGGGCGGGATCGACCGTTCCGCGAACGAGCGCCTCGCCGCGCTCGAGGCTCACCTCGACCACTTCCTCCACGCCGCTCACCTTAGCGAGCGCCTTTTTGACCGCCATTACGCAATGGTCGCACGTCATACCCTCGACCTCGAGTTTGATCATCCTGATCCCTCCCCTGAATTAATATAACCCTCCCCCGGTGGGGTGGGTGATGTCTCGCGCCGCGGCTCCTGGCTTGGGGCGATGCCGCCCCCACCCCTCAGGCCCGCGTCTTTCTGCGGTGATGGGAAGATCTTCGGCCGCACCCGCCCGATGACCCCGGGAAGACCGCCGGCTGCTCACGACCGGGCCCCGCGGACCCTACCCGCGCGCTAGTTCTCACCCCGGTAGGGCGTTCGCTAACGTGTCCCATCTTTGCGTTGGTATCATCGGGTTCGGAATGAAGCGCATTGCGGTCTGGGGATTGTTGCTGCTGGGTGCGGTCTGGGCCACGCCCGCGCCGCCCTATCGCACGCCCAGCGAAGCCATTCCATTCCAGGGACCGCTGCTCGAAGGCGGAGCGTTCGACCTGAACGCCTACCTGGGGCAGACCCCGCTGGTCCTCAACTTCTGGGCGAGCTGGTGCAGGCCCTGCCACCTGGAAGCAGGATTGCTAGAGAGCTACTTTAACGCGTACGCGGGCCGCGTCGCCTTCGTGAGCGTCAACGTTCAGGACCCCAGCGAGAGCGCCCGCGCCTTCGTGGCCCGCTACGGCCTCACCTTTCCGGTCGTGCAGGACGGCGGCGCCGACATAGCCTGGGCCTACCGCGTCACCGGCCTGCCGACGACGTTCTTCATTGACGTGTCCGGGCGCATTCTTTTCGTCCATCGAGGCCCGCTGACAGGCGAGCAGCTCGATCGTTACCTCCAGCGCCTGCTTGAGCCCGTGGAGGCCTACTGATGGACGCCGTCGCGCTCGGTCCCTTCGTGCTGCCGCTGGACCGCCTCTACACCGCGCTGGCGCTCGCCGGTTTTTTGGGTGCGGCCGAGCTGCTGGCCCGCCGCCTGGGGCAGCCGCGCTGGTCTAACTGGGCCTGGAACGCCGTCCTCGCCGGTCTGCTGGCCGCGCGCGTCGGCTACGTGATCGGGCACTGGCCCGTATTTCGCGAAAGTCTGCCGAGCGTCCTCTACGTCTGGCAGGGGGGCTTCGAGCCCGTCTGGGGTGTGCTCGGCGGGGTCGCGTATACCCTCTTCGCCTTCCGCCGCCAGCCCCGGGAACTGCGTCTGGCGCTCACCCCGGCCGCGGCCGGGGCCGCAGTGGCCGCGGTCCTCTTCGCCGTCGCCGCGGTCAAGGTGCCCGAACGCGCCACCCTGCCCGACCTGACCCTCGCCACCCTGGCCGGCGCCGAACGCAACCTCGCCGACTTCCGCGGGCAGCCGGTGGTGCTCAACGTCTGGGCGACCTGGTGCCCGCCCTGCCGTCGCGAGATGCCCATGCTGGCCGAGGCCGAGGCCGAAAATCCGGGGGTGGCCTTCGTCTTCGTCAACACCGGGGAGACCCGCGAGCAGGTGCAGCGCTTCCTCGACCAACAGGGCCTCTTCTTCAACCACGTGCTGCTCGATCCCGGCCAGCGGCTGGCGCCGCGGCTCAACGTGATCGGCTTCCCCACCACCCTCTTCTTCGACCGAGAAGGCGTGCTCGTGGCGCGCAAGACAGGCGAGCTCAGCCGCGCGGCGCTGAAAGACTTCCTGAAGCGCATCCGCTAGGCCCTAAAATGGGCGCATGAACCCGACGCGCGTCCTCTTCATCTGCCTGGGCAACATCTGCCGCAGTCCCCTCGCCGAAGGCGCGGCGCGTAAGCTCGTGCGCGATCGCGGCCTCGAGGACCGCTTCCGCTTCGACTCCGCGGCCACCGCCGGCTACCACGAAGGCGAGCCTTACGACCCGCGCGTGGGGGCGGTGCTGCAGAAATACGACGCCGGCTTCGAGCACCGCGCCCGGCGGATCCGCCCCGAAGACTTCCGCGCCTTCGACTGGATCCTGGGCATGGACGAGGAAAACCTGCGCGACCTCCGTCGCATGGCTCCGGCGGACGCCGCGGCGCAGATCGCGCTCGTCACCGAGCCCTGGGGCGGCGGCCGCGTCACCGACCCCTACTACGAGGGGGACTGGGCCTGCGAGCAGACATACCTGGAGCTCGAAGACCTGGTGGAGCGCTGGCTGGAGCGCTGGCTCGAGGAGGCCGATGGATCCACGGAAACTGCTTGAGCGGTTCGGGCTGCCCGCGGCGGGCGAACCCGAGCCGCTTTCCGGCGGCGACATGGGAGAGGTCTGGCGGCTGGGGCGCTACGTGGTCAAGACCCACCCGAGCCCGCCCCCGGGCCTCTTCCCCGCCGAGGCCCGCGGCCTCGGCGCCTTGGCCGCCGCGGGCGTTCGCGCGCCCCGGGTGTACGGGGTGGGCGAGGAGGGGATCGTGCTCGCCTACCTGCCGCCCGGCCCAGCGGACTGGGCGGGGCTGGGGCGGACGGTCGCCCGCCTGCACGCACGTCGCGGCGCGCGCTACGGAGCAGACGAGCCCGTATTCCTGGGGCGGTTCGAGCTCCCCGCGGGAACCGGGTCGGACTGGGCCGGCTTCTGGGTCGAACGGCGGCTCTTACCGCTGCTGGAGGCGACCCGCGTCACCCTGGGGGAACTGGCCCGGCCGCTGGAGCGCTTCCTGCGCGCCTTCGACTGGCCGGGCGAAGGGCCGGTGCTGATTCACGGCGACCTCTGGAGCGGCAACGTGCTAATGAGCGCCGAGGGTCCGGCGCTGATCGACCCCTCGGTCTGGTACGGCGAGCGCGCCGTGGACCTGGCGATGATGCGGCTCTTCGGCGGCTTTCCGGAGGCCTTCTGGTCGAGCTACGAAGCGGCGCGGCCCGTGCCGCCGCAGGTACGCGCGGCGCTGCCCGCTTATCAGCTGTATTTTCTGCTGGTGCACGTGCATTTTTTTGGATCAAGTTATCTTAGCGGGATACGGCGCGTGCTTCAGCAATACAATTTCACATGACGTAAAATGAATTGACGGCATGGAAGGCACCTTCGTCCTGCTCGGACCCCTCGACCTGCTGCAGCTTTTGGCGCGCGGCGGCAAGACGGGTGTGTTCCAGACGATCACACCGGCCGGAAAGGGGGCCGTCTACCTGCAAGGGAGCCGCGTAACCCACGCCCAATGGGGTCAGCTGACCGGCGACGAGGCGATGCTCGAGATTCTCCTTCTCAAGGAAGGGCGCTTTCGTTTCATCGAAGGCGCCGAACCCGACGAGGTAAGTCTCAGGCGTAACCTTGACCACTACTTACTGCAAGCCATCCGCCGCCTCGACGATCGCGTAGAGGTCAGCCCCTTCGACCGGGTCAAGTTCGGCCAGGGGGGGCGCGTAGAGCAGCTCACCTTGAACCCGGGCGAGCTGGCGCTCTTTACGCATCTCGGCAAACCCATCTCGGTCCTCGATCTCGCCGTCGCCAGTGACCGCCCTCTGCGCATGGTCATGACCATCCTGGGGCACCTGGCTCGTCTGGGGGTGATCGAGGTGGAACACCGCGCTCCTCACACGGCGCGGCTCACGCTGGGCATCAGGGATCCGCTCCCCCCCTACGCCCACGTGGACGAACTGCTGCTTTCCGCCTGGCGGCTCCATTACGGTCGTTTCGATCACGTGCACGTCCGGGTGGACAACCGCACCCTCAACCTGCCCGTACGCGGTTCGGAAAACCTGGGCGGCAAACTCCTGCTGGGTACCGGCCAGTTAATCATGCACGAATTAAGCGCCGGCCAGACCCTGATGGTCTGGCCGGCGCTGCCGCACAGCCATGCCGACCGCTAGGTAGAGTCCTCACCGATCCGGAGTCAGGGGACGATTGGGTCGTTGGTTTCTGAACTGCCAAAGAAGTCCAGCCTCAAGTACACACCCGGTCGCGCCTCCGGCGTCAACCCCTGGAAACCGCCAAAAGTGTATCCCAGGTTTATCCAAAGCGGGTCGGCGATCTGCAGGCTGCCTTCTACGTTGAAAGCTGCGTGCGCGGCCGGGACGGCGGGCTGCCAGAGGTAGTAGACGCCTGCGCCGAAGCCCAAGCGTTGCGTAAGGTAATAGTTCGCGCCAAGGCCGAGCTGGTAGAGGCTCGCGGCGGGGTCGGCGAAGTCGACGCGGTAGGCCGCGTTGGGGCGCAGCTGGAAGGCCAGCGAGGGGTGCCAGGTAGGCGCGACCTCGCCTTCGATCTGAATACTGCCCTCGTGCAGCAGCCGGTGGTAAGTTAGCAGCTGCAACGTGCGGCCGCGGTAGGCGTAAGCCAGGGTGAAGCGCCCCCGGTTGAGGCCGCCGAAGGCGTGGTTGGCGTCGAAGGAGATCGCCTGCCGCTCGTCGAGCTGGCCGCTGGCGCCCGAGCGCAGGGTGACCTTGGAGCCAGCGCTGCCGCTGCTGCCCTCCACGCCCACGGTGGCCGAAAGCCGCTCGCTCCGGTAGCGCAGCCCCGCGCCTGCGGCGGCCAGGTAGTCGCCACCGGCGAGGTCCTTTTCGTAACCGGCGAAGAGGTCGAGCGTCGTGCGCCGGCCCAGCGGTAACGGCGCTTCGATCCCGAAGCGAGCGCGGTTGCCCCGACCCGAGGCGTTGGGGAGAACGTAGTCTATGCTCAGGTTGGCGGGTCCGAGGCGCTGGTCGAGCCCCAGGGTGCCCGAAAGTCCCCGACCCCAGGCGTAGGCCAGCTCGCCGCGCGCGCTCAGGTTGCTGTCGAGCTTGCGGTCCAACGAGAACAGCGTCAGCGAGGGGGCCGCCGAGAAGCTCTGGCTGTGGGTCAGGCGCGCCTGGGTGAGTTCGTCGCGGTAGCCCACCCGGCCCACGAGCTCCGGCGATCCGGAGGTCCACTCGTAGCCCAGGCCGAGGCCGCCCTCCAGACGCCCGTCGAAGCTGCGCTCGTAAAGCAGCGAGGAGCGGTTATAGAGGCTGGAGCCGCGGTGCTCGAAGGCGACGGCGTCGCGCTCGCTCAGCTCGCGGGCCACGCGCAGCTGGCCCTGGATCTGACCGTCGTAGCGCAGCTGGCCGCGCGCGCTCCAGGACCCCTGCCGCCCCTCGGCGCCGAGTCCGAACACGAAACGACCGGCGTCCAGCCCCAGGCTCGCGCTCACCCCTAAGGTTTTGGTGTTGTAACCCGCGCCCACGCCCACCTTCCAGGTGCGGCCGCGGTCGAGGGTGGCGGCGGAAGCGCCGAGGCTGAAGGGGCCGCTCTGGTAGTCCACGCCCGCGCCGGCCGCCAGTGTGTCGCGTGGTGCGGTCTGGGGCGCATAGGTCACCACCAGCCGCACCGGGGCGCCGTGGACGTCGTAAGGCCACAGCGGTTTGGCCAGGGTAAGCAGGGCGCCGGCGTAGTCGATCGTGTAGTCGCGCAGGGGCTCGAGCGCCTGCTCGCTCGCGCCCTGGCGCAGTACGACCCGCTCGCTGCCCGGCCGGGCCGCCCGGCCCAGCCGGTAGACCCGGCTACCGTCAGGAACCAGCTCCTCGGACACCACGGCGCTCGGCAGCAGCGCCGCAAAGGCGCTCGCCGAGACGTCGCCGCGCAGCTCACCCACCAACGCGGTCGCGCGCGGCATCCCGCTAAGGCCCGGCAACGCCAGCGAGGTGCGGAAGTAGCCGGTGCGCACGCGCTCGTCCTGGTAGCGCACGGCCACGCCGTCGTCCGAGTAGAGCGGCTGCCGCGCCTCCTCGCCCGCGCCCGTGAGGGGAAAGCGCCTGTCGGGGCGTTCCTCCTCTGCGAGCCCCGGGTAGTAGGCGAAGCCTGAGGCCGCTAGGTTGGTCTGGGTATCCAGCGCCGCCTGTAAGGTGCCGCTTCCCAGGGGACGCTCCAGGTAGCCGCGCGCGGTACCGCCCAGCTCGAACGCGCCACCGTACCTCGCGGTCACGCTGCCCTGGGCCGTCCAGAAGGTCCGTTGGGGGCCGGGAACGTAGAACCGCGTCTCGAGGCGGCGCGCGCCGTCGTCCAGCACCAGCACCGCCTCACCGGGGGAGGCCATGGGCTCGAGCTCCACCTCGGCCACCCCACCCTCGAAGCGCACCTGATGGCCCGAGGTGTGCGGGTCGGCGTCGGGCGTCTGCGGCTCCGGGGTCGCGGCCAGGGTCACGAGCCCCTCCGCCGCGTCCATTCCCGCGGGCAGCGCGAGCCGCAGCCGGATAGGCGTGCGCCCGTCGGCCACCGCCTTCAGGGGCGCGGCCCAGCCCTCCGCAGACGAGGCCGCTTCGGCCGCGCCGCCGAGCGGACGCGACTCCCGGTAGGCCGCGAGCAACGGTCCGCCCTGGAGCGCCAGCTCACGGTCGCTGGCCAGCAGGGTCAGCTCGGGCTCGGCGAGCGGGCCCAGGGGGTCTTCGTGCGCCAGGGCGTAGCCCAGCTCGCCCTCCGGCGCGTAGGGCACCTTCCAGTAGAGGCGGCCCTGGTCGTCCACGCGCGGATCGGTAAAGGGCTGGTCGTTCAGGCGGCTGCTGCCGGGAAGATATCGGGCCGCCGCCGGAGGCGCGTGCCGCACTAGCAGGGCGTCGCCGCGGGCCTCGACCCGGAAGGGCATGCGCACCGTGGATACGCGGCTCGAAGCCTGCGGGGCCCGCACCTTCACCACCACCGCGGCCGGCTCGGAAGCGGCAGTGGGGCCGACGTAGCCGCGGGCGACGTTGCGGTGTGCGCCCACGGAGATTGGCACGGCCTGGTAGCGCAGCACCCGGCGCTCACCCGGCTCGAGCACGAAGCTGCGCTCCATCGCCTCAAGGCCCAGTCCGGCATCGGGATCGTCCACCACGCGCGCCTCCAGCACGTGGTCGGTGGGGTTGCTCACCTCCAGGGTGAATTTCACGGTCCCGCCGATGGCGACTTCCGCGGGCTCCACGGACTTGGCGAGCCCCAGCGGCGCTCGGCGGATAGTGGCGGACGCCTCCAGTTGACCGGCGTTGGACACTAGCCGCGCCAGAAAGGCGCCTTCCGCCTCGGGACCGCTCTCTACGGTCGCAAGGTAGCAGTGTTCGGCCTCCTCACCCGGAAGCAACCGGCCCTCGAAGTTCGGGGCGCCGTCTGGGAGGACCCAGGCGGGTGGTTGGTCGGCTAGGGTGTACCGTAAAGGCGCGGCGCCCGGATTGGTCACCTGCATACACACCTTGACGCGTTCGCCGGGAACGGCGACTCGCTTGTCGAGCGTGCGCGACAGCGCCGCCCTGGGTTCGAGCACCACCAGGAAGGCGCGCGCCCCGGTCACAAAGCTGCCCTCGTCGTCGAGCAGGCGCGCGGTGTTGGCGATCGCGCCGCGGGCGTCCTCGGCCACCCGCGCAACGAGCTCCACGCGCCGCTCCGCTCCGGGTTCCAGCTCCAGCGTCGTATCGAGATCGTCGCCCACAAGACCCTTGGGTAGAGCGTCCACGAGGCGCACGCGGCCGGGAACCCCGCCGTCGTTGCGCACCGCGAGCACGAAGCGGACCGTCTCGCCCGGCGCCGCCTGAGCCGGCTCCACGGTCTTGGTCAGAACGTAGTGCGGGGGCTCGCGCACGTCCACGACCGTCCCGGCCCGCGCCGCACAGGGGTCCAGACCAGCTAGAATCCGGTACGTTCCCGGGCTCTCGGCCAACACCGACGTGCGCAGCTCGAGCTCCCGCCCGGCGACGAGGGCGCCTCGAGCCTCGGTCGGCCCTTCAGCCCGGAGGCCCGCAGGCAGCTCCAGCCACAGGCGTCCGGGAAGTTCGAAGGGGAAGTCGGTAGCTGCGCGCGCACGCACTTCGAAGGCCTGGCCGGCCAGCGCAGCGGCCGCGGAAAGGTCGATCCGGATCTGCGGAAACAGCTCTATTCGCAGCTCCGCCACCCCGCCCGCGGTCACCGTTACCTCGGCAGGCGCTCGCACCTGCGCACCCGGTACGGAAACCTTCACCGGATAGCTGCCGACAGGCAGCCTCATTTCGGCCCTGCCCTTGTCGTTCAGGGTGACTTGCCGTGCGCCCACCTCGAGCGAGAGCGGAACGGGCAGGTATTCCGTGGCGCAAACGGCGCCCGCCGAGAGCCGCAGCGTACCCGAAGGCGGCTCGAGCACGAAGGTGACCTCGCCCCCGCCCGGGCCGAACCTGACGCGCCTACCAGCCAGCTCCAGCCCGTAGCGCGCCCGGGTCGAAACGAGCCTCCAACCATCGGGCACGAAGGCGAGCTCCACGGTCCGGTCGTAGAAACCGCGGGTGCGCACCCTGGCCTCCCTGACCGGCCGACCCAAGGTGTCCACCACCTTAACTACTATGTCACCGAGGAAAACCTTGAAACCCACGGTGTTGGTGTACTGGCGGGCGGTTTCGGGCTGTCGAAACTCAAATCCGTAAGCGCCCTCCTGCTCGATCAATAGCCGGGTCCACCTGCGGTCTCCCGGAGCGGGGAGTACCCTCCGGTCCCCGCCGGGGTAAACGACACGCAGTTCCAGCTCATCAGGGCCGTCGCCGTCGTAAACGCCCACCGTGAACGGGGCGGACCAGCTGCGCTTGCCCATCCGGAATGGTCGTTGCCAGCTTGTCCCGCGTACGTTGTACGTCTGCATAGAACCCGGCGCCACCTCGAGGGTCACGTATTCGGGATCAGCCGTCAGATCGAAGACCAAAGCGTTCTTGCCATTGCCAAAAAACTGCATGATGAAAAGATAATCCCCGGCTGGCAGGTCCCCTTTGACGAGGTAGTACCAGCGATGCGGTTCGATCCCGTACTCTTTGTCGAGGCGCAGCCGCCCTTCCTCGTCAAAGACGCGAATCCTGGTTCGCAGCTCCCCCTTGCCGTCGTCGTAGCGCTCGTCACCCAATTCGTTGGGCGAGCGGTAGTCGTTCGGGTCGAACCCGGGAGAATAAACCTTTAAGACAGTAGGAGCGGTTTCACGGGCCCGCAATACCAGCTCCAGTCGGTTCGACTCCCACCCGATCTCGGTGCCGGGGATCACCAGGGGCAGTTCCCCCACCTGGCCGAAAACTGCCAGCATTAATAAAGAAGTCGATACGAAATATTTGAATAAAAGGTTCACTGGCCCCTCCAGCTCAATTCGGGATCCGTCAAGACCGGTTCACCAACCAGGTCGTATGTAATCGTTCGGTCTCCATTCAGCAATTCAACCGGGATCCGTTTCACCCCGCCGCCCGGAAGGGGGTCCTCCACAACGATGCCCGTCACGGGCTGCGTGCTTTCCAGGTGCAGCAGTACGCGATAGCCGCGGTTGCCAAGCGGCAGTATCACCTTGGTAAGGGTGACCGGGCCGGACCGCAAAGTGGTAGAGCGCACCGCCCCGATGGCGCCTTTCGGGGCAATCAGCGGAAAGTCGCTCACCGTAAACCCCCAGGCGCGTATGCGGTGGGCATACCCGCCTTCCAGCGCTTCCGGGTGCGGCAGGGGCTCGAAGGGGGCCGTATCCGCGTCCAATACCACCTGCCATACACCCGGTGCAACCTTGCGAAAAGCGTAGCGTCCGTATGCGTCGGAAATAGCCTGGCGTCCGTTGGCAAGAACGACCCGCGCACCCGGCAAGGGAACGTCACGCCCAACGTCAAAGGCCCCGTCCAGGTCGACGTCAAGGAAAACGCGACCCGCGATGATCGCCTCACGACCGGCGAACACCGCATCGGCCAGGCCTACTTTGGCGCTCGATCTCGCCCCCGCAATCAAGTAAGTGTCATACGCCCGCGCAGGTACAAGCGCCACATTGGTCAGCGCTTCGGTCGCCCCCGCCAGCACCCTCATGCGGAACGTAACCGCCATCGTGGCGCCGGCGCCCAGCTGCAGGCCGCGCCATACCAGCTGCTGCGGCTGCGCCTCCGGCTCGGCGGGATCAGCAGACCCCGGAACGTAGCGCAAATGTTCGTCCGGCACGTCCACCAGATCGAAAATTATAGGAACTTCTCCTGTATTACGAACGGTGATCGTATAGGTCAGAAGTTCGCCGATCCGAATTCTAAGCGGCTGCACCGACTTTTTGATCAGGATTTCCACCGTGGGGCGCGGGGTGACCTTCGTTACCGCACCGTCCTCGTTATTGTCGGGATTTGGATCGGGCAGATCTCCTCTCACGCTCGCAATGTTTTCGAGCTCGCCGCTAAACTCGGGGGAAACCTGCCCGCGCAGCAGAACCTTTCGTCGCCCTCCTCGCTCTACGATGCCCAAATTGACCTGCCCGTTCCAAGGTAGCCACGTCGCCCCCTCATCAAGGCTGTACTCCAAATCCACCAGGTCCGCGGGGGCTGCGTCTATCAGCGTGACGTCCGCAGCAGCGTGGGGGCCGGCGTTGTTCACCGTAAGGGTGTACTCCAATACTTCGCCCGCCCGGGCCTGGCCGGAGGCCTCCTTTGTAACCGAAAGGTCCGCCTCGAGCGTGTATTGGACTTCCGCTTCGTCGTCGTCGTCGAGACCGTCTCCCCAATCGTCAATGCTGCTATCCCCCACCGGCGAGCTGTCCGGGTCCAGCGCGGAGCTGTGCGTTACCCACGCTTTAAGCGTAAAGGGGCCCGGATTTGACGAAAGGAGCGTCAGGGTCAGTTCCGCGGAATCGTTGACCCCGATTGTTCCCACGTCCCATGTTTCGGTGATCGGGTCATAGGTTCCCTGGGTTGAGTTTTGACTATTCAGAGTCGTCCCTGGAGGTAAAACTGCTTTTACCCGAACTCTCTCGGCAGGATAAGGTCCGCGATTTCGCAGTTTGACAACAAAGTCGAATCCGCCGATGGTAGCTCCCGTCGTGGGTTGAGCTTGTATTTCGATCTCCAGATCCGCCCACCGGGCCGTGATCCCGTTTACCATTTCGTCCGGCAGCAAATTGAAATCAAAAACTTTTGTATAAGTTGCCGGACCGC
>Ga0256835_1000918_pt1 | contig 19100 bp, 16 predicted proteins | sample PIR30metaG_FD_185972 | JGI IMG/M metagenome (GOLD analysis project Ga0256835, IMG submission 185972) | Hydrothermal vent microbial communities from East Pacific Rise, Pacific Ocean - PIR-30 | ecosystem: Environmental > Aquatic > Marine > Hydrothermal vents | place: Pacific Ocean: East Pacific...
TCGGGCTATTCTTTCCCCCTTTATATAACACCCTGGATATATGATCGTTTTAACCACACCCCCCCTGGCTATCTAGTAAAACTAACCATCCGGCCACAATATCTTGGATCGTTTTCCGACATCATCTTCCTTTGTTTACCACAAATGGACCCCAGAAAAAACCCCAGAAATTATAAAATTCACAGAGACCGGGCGCCCCCGCGGCCAATTTGCTTGACAGTTAGGCGGGGTTCCCTTAGTTTTGATACTTATTTGCGGTCTTGCCTCGTACCAAATCCAGGAGGGCGATATTGTCTTTTGTAATCGCGGTGGCTGGCAAAGGAGGGGTGGGCAAAACCACCACCGCTGGCCTGTTGGTCCGGTATTTGGTGGAAAACGATCTTACTCCCGTCTTGGCGGTGGACGCCGACAGCAACAGTAATTTCAACGAGGTGCTCGGCTTGGAAATCGAGTCCACCCTCGGCGACGCCCGCGAAGAGATGAAATCGGTCGGCGGACAGAACCCCGGCATGACCAAAGATATGTTCATAGAGATGCGGGTGAACCAGTGCCTGGCCGAGGCCGAAGGGTTCGACCTCATCGCCATGGGACGGCCCGAGGGCGCCGGCTGCTACTGCGCGGCCAACCACCTGCTCACCGACTGCATGGATCGCCTGGCCGATAACTACCGCTACCTGGTGGTGGACAACGAAGCCGGCATGGAACACCTCAGCCGGGTGACCACCCAACGTATCGATCTCTTATACGTGGTGAGCGACCCCAGCCGCCGCAGCCTCACCGCCGCCTCCCGCGTGGCCAGCCTGGCCAAGGAAATGGGCGTGCTAAAGGGCCGGACCTACCTGGTTCTGTCCATGGTGCGCGGCGACCCGCCCCAAGTCCTGCTGGACACCGCCAAGGAGCTAGGGTTGGAGGTGGCCGGAATACTACCCGATAACGAAGAGTTGGCCGCATGCGATCTCTCAGGCCAGCCCACCAGCCAACTGCCGGCCGACAACCCGGTGGTGCGCGCCGCTTTTGAGATGTTCGCCGCGACTATCGACGGTAATGGTGATTAATACTAAGCGTAATAATATGAGATAACTTGACAAAACAAGTTGTGCATTTTTCTTGACACCCTTTCCATCTTGGTTTAGTTTACTGGCGGTTATCCATATTAGAACGCCGAAAGTCAATTTTTTTGGCCCGGAATGTACCTGTGTGCACAAGGCACACGATTCGTCCGCTCCCCGGCTCCGGCAATCAGGGCCGGGGGAGGCCCGCGGGCGTAGATACCATACGTAAGAGGTGTTGAACCTCCAGTAGCGGGAAGGAGTTACTGTGGCCTTCGAAATCAACAAAGCCTCCTACTCCAGCAAGATCATAGAAGTTACCCTGGGCAGTGGCCCCAAGGCGGTAACCGTTGGCGGTGAGAGCGCCTACCCCTTCCATACCTGGGAAGGAGACATGCCCAACCGTCCGGTTATCGCCATGGAGATTTGGGACATGGACCCCGGCGACGACTGGCCGGCGGCTTGCTCGACTCCCTTTGAAGGAGTCCTGGGAGACCCGGCCGCCTGGGCCAAGAAGTGCGTGGAATACGGAGCCCAAGCCATCGTGATCCAGCTCAAGTCCACCGACCCCAACGGCGAGGACGCCTCTCCCCAGGCCGCCAGCGAAACCGTGGGCAAGGTCCTGGACGCGGTGGACGTCCCGGTAATCATCTGGGGCGTGGCCAACCCGGCCAAAGACACCGAAGTCCTGGGCCAGATCGCCGAGGACTACGCCGACGCCGACCTGCTCTTGGGACCGGTGGATGAAGACAACCACAAGGCCATCGGCGCCAAGGCCCTGGCCTATAACAAGTCGCTCATCTCCTCCAGCCCCATCGACGTCAACCTGGCCAAGCAGCTCAATATCCTGCTGACCAACCTCGGCGTGCCCATGGAGCGACTGGTCATCGACCCCACCACCGGCGGCCTCGGCTACGGCCTGGAATACAGCTACTCGGTGATGGAGCGCATCCGCCAGGCGGCCATGGTCCAAGACGACGATAAACTGGTGTTGCCCATGATCAACAACATCGGCAACGAAGTCTGGAAGTCCAAAGAGGCCAAGCTCGAAGGTGAAGAGTCGGCCGCCGCTAACCTCGGCGACGACTCCAAACGCGGGGTGCTCATGGAAACCACCGCCACCGTGGCCTACCTGCTGGCCGGTAGCGATATCGTTATCCTGCGCCACCCCGAAACGGTCAAGCTCATCAGCGGCTTCATCGACGGTATGCTCGCCGAGCGCGCCCCGGCCGCCGAACGCGTAAGCGTCGATCGCGAAAAGGCCAAGCCCATCCCCGGCGCCAAGCCCGCGGCCAAACCCGCCGCGCCGCCTAAGCCCGCCGCCGCGCCGCCGAAACCGGCCGCCGAGGCTCCTAAACCGGCCGCGCCGCCTAAGCCCGCCGCCGCGCCGCCTAAACCGGCCGAAGCACCTAAACCGGCCGAAGCGCCCAAGCCCGCCGCCGAAGCGCCCAAGCCCGCCCCGGCCGACGACGCCAAAGCTAAGGCCAAAGCCGAAGCCGAAGCTAAAGCCAAGGCCGCAGCCGAAGCTAAAGCCAAGGCCGAAGCCGAAGCCAAGGCTAAAGCCGAAGCCGAAGCTAAAGCCAAGGCCGAAGCCGAAGCCAAGGCCAAAGCGCGCGAAGAAGCCAAGGCCAAAGAGCTCAGCGAAATCGAAGAACTTCGCCGCCAGCGCCGCCAGGAGCGCATGAAGCACCTGGCCGAGCAGCAAGCGAAGCGTAAAAAGAAAAAGAAAGGTCAAGATTACGGTCCGGACCGCAAAACCGGCGTGGCCGGCGAAAACGCCCTCTACATCGAGCGGTCCCTCAAACGTTGGCGGCTCCGGGGTGACGGCTACCTCAAAAAGAACTAGCCAACCCGGGCGCTAGCAACCGGGGCCAACCCGGGCGAAAGCCGGCGGAGGCAGCAAACACCGGGGACACTAACAACCCGGGCCAACCGGGGCACAAACACCGGGGCGAAAGCCGGCGGAGGCAGCAAACACCGGGGGCGCTAACAACCGGGGCCAACCCGGGCGAGAGCCAGCCGGACGATAGCAACCGGGGTCCCGAGCCCAGGGGTAACCGGGGTGACAAGCCAAGGGGTGTCCCCCAAAACCCCGGGCCGCCGGGCAAGATATCCGGACCGCCAGTGACCGACCAGAAAACCAGGTTAAGGAGGTTATAGGCATGAGCGAGGAACAAGAGCTGTACGAAGACGAGCTCGAGTTTGAACCCGGACCGCATCGTCAAGCTGGCACCGCCGGACCCGATGGGGCCTACATAATCCAAAGCCTTAACCGCTGGCAATTGCGTGGCGACGGGTATTTGAAGTAACCAAAGCTGGCCCGCGCGTTATCGGCGGTCCCGGCAAGCAGGAGGAATTGAAGCCTTTCCCGAAACCCTTAAAAACTCCGGCCCGAATCGGGGAACGAGACGGACGGGTAAAAAAAGTAGAGGGGGCGAAAGCCAACCCCAAAACATGAGGAGGAACCTCTAATGTCGGCAGATCAAGCAAAGGCCAAGGCTGTAGCCAAGGCTAAGAAGGCCGTCGATCCCAAAAAGGCCAGTGTCGATACGGCCACCCAGAAGCTGCTGGTTAAGGCCAAGGCCGATGAGATCGAAACTATCTTCGATCGGGCCCTAACCATGAAACCCTGTAACATCGGCGAACAAGGTACCTGCTGCAAAATCTGCGCCCAGGGCCCTTGCCGCCTGCCTTACCCCAAAAAGGGCATCGAGGGCGAGGACACCCGCAAGGGACTCTGCGGCGCCACTCCCGAAACCATCGCCGCCCGTAACTTCGCCCGCATGGTCGCCGCCGGCGCCGCCTCCCACAGCGACCACGGACGCGGCGTGGCCGAAACCTTCCTGGCCGCCGCCCGCAAGGAAACCGAAGACTACACCATCAAAGACACCGAAAAGCTCTTCGAAGTCGCACCCCTGTTCGACGTCCCCACCACCGTGATGGTGGAAGGACCTGACGGCGAAAAGGTGCCCCAAGAGCGCGATATCTACGAAATCGCCGAGGAGATCGGCGAAAAAGCCCTGGCCGAGTGGGGCAACCAGCAGGGCGAGGTCTACTACGCCAAGCGGGCCCCCGAACCCCGCTACAAACTCTGGCAGGACCTCGACGTGGTGCCCCGCGGTATCGACCGCGAAATCGTGGAGATCATGCACCGCACCCACATGGGCGTGGACCAGGACTACCGCAACATCATCAAGCAGTGCTCCCGCGCCGCCATCGGCGACGGCTGGGCTGGCTCCATGATCGCCACCGACCTGCAGGATATCATGTTCGGTACCCCCTACCCCCTGCAGGGCGAAATCAACCTCGGCGTGCTAAAAGAAGACCACGTCAACATGATCGTCCACGGCCACGAGCCGCTACTCTCCGAGATGATCGTGGTGGCCGCCCAAGACCCCGAGCTGTTGGAATACGCCAAGAGCAAGGGCGCCAAGGGCATCATCCTGGCCGGCATGTGCTGCACCGCCAACGAAATACTGGTGCGCCACGGTATGCCCATCGCCGGTAACTACCTGCAGCAGGAACTGGCCATCGTCACCGGCGCCCTCGACGCCATGATCGTCGACGTGCAGTGCATCATGGAAAACCTGGCCAACGTGGCCGCCTGCTACCACACCAAGCTCATCACCACCAACCCCCGGGCCATGATAGAGTCCGGCGAAACCATCCACATCGAGTTCGATGAGCACAGCGCCCTGGAAGACGCCAAAAAGATCGTCCGCGAGGCCATCGACAACTTCACCAACCGCTCCAGCCAGCCCCTGATCCCCGACGAAAAGGAGATGATGGTCGCCGGCTTCAGCGTAGAGTCCATCAACTACCACCTGGGCGGCACCTTCCGCGGCTCCTATACCCCGCTCAACGACAATATCATCAACGGCCGCATCCGGGGCATCGGCGCCGTGGTGGGCTGCAACAACGCCCGCGAGCTGCACGACTCCGGTCACCTCACGGTCATCAAGGAGCTGCTCAAACACAACGTCATCGTCCTCACCACCGGCTGTACCGCCATGGCCGCCGGTAAGGCCGGACTGCTCACGCCCGAAGCCGCCAAGGTATACTGCGGCGACGGCCTGGCCGAAGTCTGCGAGACGGTGGGTATCCCGCCGGTGCTGCACATGGGTTCCTGCGTGGACAACAGCCGCATCCTGCTGGCCGCCACCGAGGTGGTCAAGGCCGGCGGACTGGGTAACGACATCAGCGACCTGCCCGCCGCCGGCGCCGCGCCGGAATGGATGAGCGAAAAGGCCATCAGCATCGGCCAATACTGTGTCGCCTCCGGGTTCTACGTCGTCTTCGGCCTGGGCCTGCCCATCACCGGCGCCCCCAGGTTCCAAAAACACCTGTTCGAGGAACTGGCCGATATCTACGGCGGTATGTGGGACGTGGAAACCGACTACGTCGAGATGGCCCATAAGATGATCGCCCATATAGACAAGAAACGCGCCGCTCTGGGTCTGGACAAGAAGAAGGAGCGCGTGCTTATGGACATGGCCGACCGGCAGAAGCTGGACGCCGCCTAGGATTAATGCCCTAAAGCCTCTAGAAAGGGGGACATACCGATATGTCCAAAATGGTAGCCTTCGCCGCCATCCAGGGGGCGTACAACATCGTATCCAAAGTAGAAGGCCTCTACAACCGCGCCTTGGAACAGTATGGCCCGGAGCAGAAGCTCGAATTCCCCAACACCGCCTACTTCCTGCCCATCATCTACTCCCTGCTGGGCATCAAGGTGGAAACGCTGGCCGACGCCAAACGACCGCTGGAAATCGCGCGTAAACTGCTTCCGCCCCACGTGAAAAACTTCAACCACCTGCCCTACCTCGGCCCGCTGCTGGACGCCGGCATGGCCACGCTGTTCGCCGAGGAAATCCTCGAAGCCATCCGCTACGTCGACGACCCGGACTTCTACTACGTCAGCGAAGAGTGCGACGTGGAAAACGGCAAAATCTGGCTCGGCGCCGCCGAAGACACCGTCTTCCGTAAGCGCGGCGTGGAGTTCGTCGACGGCTCGGCCCCGGGATTCGCCGCCATCGTCGGCGCCGCTCCCACCCCCGAGCTGGCCAAGGAGATCGCCGAGGAGTACCAGCGCCGTAACCTCTACATCTTCATGTGCGCCAACCAAAACGGCACCACCTTCACCGAGCAGCTCATCGAGGCCGGCGTGCAGGTGGGATGGAATACCCGCCTGGTGCCCTTCGGTCCCGATATCAGCGCCGCCGTCTTCGCCCTGGGCTTTGCCAACCGCGCCGCCATGGCCTTCGGTGGTATCGCCCCCGGCGACTACAAACGCATGCTGCTCTACAACAAGGACCGTATCTTCGCCTTTGTCAACGCGCTGGGCGACGTAAACGCCGAGTGGGCCGCCAACGCCGCCGGCTGCGTCAACTGGGGCTTCCCCACCATCGCCGATACCGATATCCCCGAGATTCTGCCCACCGGCGTCTGCACCTACGAGCACGTGGTGGCCAACGTGGATCCCAAGGATATGGTCAGCAAGAGCGTGGAGGTCCGCGGCCTCAAAACCGTCATCACCAAGGTCGATATCCCCTTGTCCTACGGCGCCGCCTTCGAGGGCGAGCGCGTGCGCAAGGACGACCTCTACCTGGAGATGGGCGGCGGCAAGACCCAGGCCACCGAGCTGGTCGAAATGGCCGAAATGGACGAGATCGAAGACGGCGATATCAAGGTCATCGGTAAGGATATCGCCGACTGCAAAAAGGGCGACCGTATGCCCCTGGGCATCAGCGTCAAGGTGGCCGGCCGCAAAATGCAGCCCGACTTCGAACCCATCCTCGAACGCCAAATCCACCACCTCATTAACTACGCCCAGGGCGTTATGCATATCGGCCAGCGCGATATCGCCTGGATCCGCCTCAGTGAGTCCGCCGTGGAAAAAGGCTTCGAACTCAAACATATCGGCCAAATCATCCACGATATGTTCCACAAGGACTTCGGCAACGTGCTCGACAAGGTCGCCGTTACCCTCATGACCAACGAGGACGACGTCAAGGCCTTTACCGAAAAAGCCCGCGCCGCCTACAAGCAGCGCGACGCCCGCGTGGAAAACATGACCGACGAGGCCGAGGAAACCTACTACTCCTGCACCCTGTGCCAGTCCTTCGCCCCCACCCACGTCTGCGTGGTGAGCCCCGAGCGTACCGGGCTCTGCGGCGCCTACAACTGGATGGACTGCAAGGCCTCCTACGAAATCAACCCCACCGGGCCCAACCAGCCCATCCAAAAGGGCGAGTGCCTCGACCCGGTGCTCGGAAACTGGCAGGGCGTCAACGACTTCATCGCCAAGGCCAGCCGCGGCGCCATCAATAGCTACAACTTCTACAGCCTGGTCAACGAACCCATGACCACCTGCGGCTGCTGCGAGTGCATCGCCGCCCTGTTGCCCGGCTGTAACGGCATGATGACCGTCCACCGCGACTACACCGGCGAAACCCCCTGCGGAATGAAGTTCACCACCCTGGCCGGCGTCATGGGTGGCGGCCAGTCCTCCCCCGGCTTCGTGGGACACTCCAAGTACAACATCATCCAGCGTAAATACGTCGCCGGCGACGGCGGACTGCTGCGCATGGTGTGGATGCCCAAAAGCCTCAAGGAAGAACTGCGCGAAGGCCTGCTGCGCCGCGGCGAAGAACTCGGCGTGCCAGACCTCATCGACAAAATCGCCGACGAAACCGTGGGCACCGACGAGGCGTCGGTCCTGGAGTTCCTGCAAAAGGTCGGGCACCCGGCCCTGAGCATGGACCCCATCGTCGGATAACCAAAAACCAACCCAACGGGAGGCCTCACGGCCCCAACGGTGAGGCCTCCCTTTTAAAACCATATGCGCTAGTTCTCGCAAGCTAGCCGCGGGTTCTAAAGGAGTGGAGCATGGCCCTAACCGGCATTCAAATCTTCAAACTTCTCCCAAAAACCAACTGCGGGGAGTGCGGGGTCCCCACCTGTTTGGCCTTTGCTATGAACCTCGCCGCCGGTAAGGCGGAGCTGGACGCCTGCCCCTATGTCTCCGATGAAGCTCGGGAGCAGCTCGCCGAGGCCAGCGCCCCCCCCATCCGACCCCTGACCGTGGGCAGCGGTGACACCGCCGTGAAAATCGGCGGCGAAACCGTCCTGTTCCGACACGAAAAAACCTTCTACAACCCCTGCGGCTTCGCCGGCGCCCTAAAAGACACCGATGACGATATAGCCGATAAGGTCAAGGCCTGGGCCTCCCTGCAGTGGGACCGCGTGGGCCTGAACCTCCGGCCCGAACTGGTGTTTCTGGAGTGCGCCTCCGGCGACGCCGCCAAGTTCGAAGCCGCGGCCAAGCAGGTAACCGAAAACTCCGACCTGTCGCTCATCCTGGCCTGCGAAGACCCCGAGATCATGGCCCCGGTGGCCAAGGCCATGGCCGATAAAAACCCCCTGCTCTACGCCGCAACCGGGGCCAACGCCGATAAGATGTGCGCCATCGCCGGCGAAACCAACTGCCCCCTGGCCGTGAAAGCCGTGGATATCGACGAACTGGCCGAGCTCTCCGACGAGCTCACCGAAGCCGGACTCAAAGACCTGGTCTTCGATACCGGCGCCCGCGACCTGGCCGGCCTGTTCCAAGACCAGGTGGCCCTGCGCCGCGCCGCCCTCCTGGACCAAAACCGGACCCTGGGCTTCCCCACTATCTGCTTCCCCTGCCAAATGGCCGACTCCCTCGATGAAGAAGTCGCCATCGCCGCCATGCTGGTGGCCAAGTACGCCGGCATCATCGTGCTCAGCGATATCACCGCCGAAAGCATATTCCCCCTGCTGCTCGAACGACTCAATATCTACACCGACCCCCAACGCCCCATGGTCGTGGAACAAGATATCTACGAAATCGGCGGACCAGGACCCGACTCGCCCGTGGTAATCACCACCAACTTCAGCCTCACCTACTTCATCGTAAGCGGCGAGATCGAAGCCTCACGCGTGCCCACCTGGATGATGATCATGGACACCGAAGGCCTCAGCGTCATGACCGCGTGGGCCGCCGGCAAGTTCGTAGGCGACGCCGTGGGTATCTACGTCAAAAAGAGCGGCATAGAAGAAAAGGTCAACCACAAAAACCTCATCATACCGGGATACGCCGCCGCCATCGCCGGCGACCTGGAAGAAGAGCTGCCTGGCTGGAATATCCAGATCGGTCCGCGCGAAGCGCCGCACCTGCCCAAGCTGCTCAAAGAATGGAAACCATAAACCACAGGCCGGAAAAGTAAACCCGTATTTGCTGTTCCCGCCGGTTACTAGGTGTTATGATTGGTGTATCGATAAATAGGCATAGATGAAACCCTGGCACAGATGAACCCATAGATAGTAGAGGTGTCCATGATTTGCATCGGCGAAAACTTAAACGTTATCAAAACCGAAATCGGTAAGGCCTTCAAAGACCGCAACCCCGAGCCTATACAAAAAATGGCCCAGGAAGAAAAAGCGGCCGGCGTCGACTACATCGATATCAACCTCGGACCAGCCCGTAAAGGCGGCCCCGAACTGATGGCCTGGGTGGTCCAAACCGTTCAGGAAGTAGTAGACGACGTCCCCCTGGCCCTGGATACCTCCAATATCGAGGCCATCGAGGCCGGGCTGGAAGCCTATAAAGGCGATACCGTGCCCCTGGTTAACTCCATCATGGCCCGCCCCGAACGATACACCGTCATGATCCCCATCGCCGCCAAGCACCAGGCCGATGTCGTCGCCCTCCTGTGGGGACCCGAAGGCCTGCCGCGCGACGAAAACGAACGCGCCGCCCTGGCCGTGGAACTCTGCTACGCCTGCAACGAAGGCGGCCTGGCCAACGAAAAACTCTTCGTCGACCCCATCATCACTCCGGTCAATATCCAGCAGCAACAGCTCATGTCCACCCTCACCTTCATGGAGATGCTGCAAGACATCGCCCCCGGCGCCAAAAGCACCAACGGCCTGTCCAATATCTCCAACGGTACCCCGTGGCGTGAGCCCCTGAACCAGGCCTACATGATCATGCTGGAACGCGCCGGGATGTATAGCTCCATCGTGGACTACGAAGACTCCCTCATTATCGATATCGCCAAGGGTAAACGACCCGACCTGGTGGAAGTCGTACACAAGGTCCAAGACGGCGAAATCGATAGCCCCGACCAGGTCGAAGGCGACGAAGCCAAAACCATGGTCCGCGCCTCGCGCGTCATCCTCGGCCACGCCCTATACTCCGACTCCTGGATGAACATGTAAGCAAACCAAGGGGGGCTAGATAAGGGGGCTAGACAAGGGGCCTGGATAAGGGGCCTAGACAAGGGGCCTGGACAAGGGGCCTGGATAAGGGGCCTGGATAAGGGGCTGGGCGAGCCAGCCAAAGCAAGAGCCGGGCGGAGTCAAGCACGGGCCGGACGATACCGCAAGGGCAAGGCAGGTTGGCGAGCGAGTGTGAGAAGGAAGATATTGCCCTAAGCCTGCTCCCCTAAGAGCCCAACCCCACATACCCAAAACAACCCGGCCGGTTGGCACCATGTGCCAACCGGCCGTTTCCATCCGGGCCCGGGCCAATACCCGTCCCAAACCAAACAGAAGCACCCGGACGCTTAGTCCTCTTGACCTCCTTCCATCTGGCGCTCAATCTCGGCTAAACGAGCCCGCAAAACCTCGGCCTCGGCCGAAAGATCCCGCGCCGCCGGGCCAACCGGACCAGCCGGAGCAAACACTCCACCCCTGCCGCGACCGCGGCCCCAGCCGCCGCCACGCCGGCCAGAGCGCATCCGGCGACCGCGTTCTCCAATAAAGTCAACCGGGTATCCGTTGGCGTCATCCACGCCGCTACCCGCCGACCCGCAACGGCCCAAACCCCACCCCGTGCGGGGTCCCAGGCCGTTGGGTCCCATCCTATTTAGTCCAGGCATAACAACCTCCTTGATTAAAGCAAATACATTAACCAGCTCGGCCGCGGCCGCCTTTTTGCCGGCCGCCGCCCTTGGCCTTCATCCTGCCGCCACGGCCTTGGCCCTGACCTCCGCCCTGACCACCGCCGCCGCGACCCTTGCCGCCACCGCGACCAACTCCGCACGACCCTTGGCCGCGCCCACTACCCGGTCCCCGTCCCTCGGGTCCGGTTCCATCTCGTCCAGGCATCTTAGCCTCCTTTGTTAAGGTAAATACTCTATCTGCGTCCGCGACCCCGGCCGCGGCCTCTGCCCCGACCGCCGCCCCGGCCGCCACCGCGATCCGGACCCGGCCCCGGCTCAACCAACCGGTAGTGCCCGCCCTCGATGTTCAAGGCCAGCCCGCCGGTTATCGCCGTAGCCACCGCCCGGCGGGCCGCGGCCAACACCCGGCCATAGGTCTGCCGGCTCACACCCATCAGCTCCGCCGCCGACTCCTGGTCCATCAGCTCCACGTCGCTGTGCCGTAGAGCCTCCAAGCCCTCTAGGCTCAAAACCACCTCCCCCGGCGGACTCTGGTCATAAGGACCAAAACGCCTGGCTACCGGCTGGTTGTGGATGCGTCGTCGATTGGGCCTTCTGGGCATACTAAAAACCTCCATAATGAGCCTACGCTCAAAATATAGTCCTCCTCCACCCCGCGGTCAAGGATTATTTTGAGCTTGCGCTCAAAATAATCGACCCTCAAACCAGCCCAAACGTGTCCTGGAGGGCCAGCAATCTAAATATAAGCATAATATCAAGTTGTTAAGCAGGGAAGCTCGTCAAATTCGTGGTCCAGGCGTGTTCTGGATCATGCCCAAGCCATGGACAGGCAAGACGGCAAAGGCGCTAAAACATGCTATAATAACAATGAAATAACCTGGTGACCGTCCGGCGGGTATTGCCGGGGGTAGGTATAAGTCCCCGCCGTAGTTAATCGAAATCGCTATAAGTAAGGTTAAAAGGGTTCCTTGCAGGCCAGCGGTTTGCTATCTTTTAGCTGAACTATGAAAAAAACGGCCAGCGCAGACGTCGGATGGGTTATTCCGACGATATTCAAATGGAGGTATGATTATGAAACGTGTGCCCAGATACATCGCCGGCCTGGTGGCCGTAATAATGGTGGTGGCCCTGGCCGGATGCGCCGCCACGGTTACCAGCGTTCGCTATGCCGAGCTGGATGTTCAAACCAAGATGACCGATACTATTTTCCTGGAGCCGGTGCCGCCGGCCCAGCGTACTGTCTTCGTGCAGGTGCGCAACACCTCGGACAAGCCCTTCTTCATTGAGCAGGATGTGAAGGCGGCCATCGCCAGCCGGGGGTACCGCATCGTCGACGACCCCAACCAAGCCCACTATCTTCTGCAAGCCAACGTGCTTAGCGTAGGCCACGTGGACAAGGCGGCCTATGAGACGGCCATGAGTGCTGGCTATGGTGGTGTGGCCGCCGGCGCGGTGGCCGGAGCCCTCATCGGCGGACCTGGCCACTATGGCCTTGGTGCAGCGGTGGGCGGTGTGGCCGCCGGGGCCCTGGAGGCCATCACCGGCGCAGCCACCAAGGTCTACTGGTATGCGGTGATCACCGACGTGCAGGTCTCCGAGCGCACCCGGGGCATCACCTCCAGCTTTACCAGCCACTCCAAGCAGGGGCGCGGACAAAGAACCTACCAGCAGCAGACCACTACCAGCCACTGGAAGAAGTACCAGACCCGCATCAGCTCCTCGGCCCGCAAGGTGAACCTCAGCTTCCAGGAGGCCCTGCCTCTCCTGCGCCGGGGCATCATTCAGGCCATCGCCGGCATCTTCTAAAACCAACCACCGGGGGGGCCGCCACCACGCGGCTCCCCCAGGTGTAATGCTTGCACACCCGTAGTGGGTCCAAGTCCGAAGCGCTCCAGGCTCGTCTCCCGCCCTGCTCCGCGCAAGCGTTTTTTCAGACCGTGTCGATTTGGCTATAAAAAATAGACGTCATCGCGAGCGCAGCGAAGCGACCTTCCGCTTTCCTCTTTAGGCAATTGCCAAGCACCCTTCGTTAAAAACCACCCGCCGCGAAAAGACGGAAAAGGAAGGTTGCCGCGTCGCCTGTCGGCTCCTCGCAATGACGTCTATTGCTATATGGCCCTCGCATCCCGGGCCCAGTGCCTGGGCTCCCGTAGTGGGTCCAAGCCCGAAGCGCTCCAGGCTCGTCTCCCGCCCTGCTCCGCGCAAGCGTTCTTTTAGGTCGGTGCAATGCTTGCACACCCGTAGTGGGTCCAAGTCCCCTCGTCCCGCATTCGTCCCTCGCTCTGCTCCGCGCAAGCGTTCTTTTAGGTCGGTGCAATGCTTGCACACCCGTAGTGGGTCCAAGTCCCCTCGTCCCGCATTCGCCCCTCGCTCTGCTCCGCGCAAGCGTTCTTTTAGGTCGTATCGATTTTTCCTGACCGGTGGTAATTGAATGAGGTCGGCTGCCCAACGACTAAGGTCACGGCCCATACGGCCGCCGCGGCTCGCGGCCTACTTTGATTCGTGCCAATTTTTTCTAGCACGGTGGTAATTGAATGAGGTCGGCTGCCCGCAGACTAAGGTCACGGCCCATATGGCAGCCGCGGCTCGCGGCTGGTCGGGGCGCCCGGATTTGAACCGGGGACCCCCTGCTCCCAAAGCAGGTGCGCTACCAAGCTGCGCCACGCCCCGACGGATGAAGTGGTCTAGTTTTTCTTTGCCATGGCCAGTGCCAAGCGGTTGATGGTTGTGTCTAGTCCTGTAAAAAGTCCGGCAGCTGGGCGGCGATATCGCGCAGGGCGCGGCCGCGGTGGCTGATGGCGTTTTTTTCCTCGGCGCTGATCTGGGCCACGGTGAGGCCGCGCTCGGGCAGGTAGAACACCGGGTCGTAGCCAAAGCCGTTATGTCCGGCCGGCGCGTCGGCGATGCGTCCGTGCAGCTCGCCTCGGCTCACCAGGAACCGGCCGTCTGGCCGGCAGCAGACCATTACGCAGACAAAGGCCGCGCCGCGCTCCGGCCCGGCTACACCCTGCAGCTCGCCCAGGAGCTTGGCGCTGCGCTGGGCGTCGCTGGCGCCCTCGCCGGCGTAGCGCGCGCTAAACACCCCGGGCCGTCCTCCCAGGGCGTCGACCGCCAGTCCGGAGTCATCGGCCAGGGCCGGGCGGCCCAGGGCCTGGCACACGGTCTGGGCCTTGAGCTTGGCGTTGGCCTCAAAGGTGTCGCCGGTCTCGGGTATCTCGCGGGTAAAGCCCATCTCAGCCGCGCTTTTTACTTTGATGCCGGCCGGCTCCAGCATAGCCTTGATCTCGCGCAGTTTGCCTTGGTTGGACGAGGCCAGCACCAGTTGCATAGCTTTTAGTTAACCTTTAGCGCACCGCGCTGGGCGGCGAAGATTTGTTCGGCGGCTTGGGCCCCCATGGCCAGCAGGTCCGCCAATTCGTCGCTGGTAAAAGTACCACGCTCGCCGGTGGCCTGCACCTCCACCAGGTGTCCGCCCGGGGCCATCACCAGGTTCATGTCCAGCTCGGCGGCCGAGTCTTCGACGTAGCATAGGTCGGTGAGCAGTTGGCCGTCGACCCGGCCCACGCTGACGGCGGCCAACTCCATGGCCGGGTGCCGTCCCAGGCCCTTGAGGGCCAGGGCCAGGGCGACCCATCCGCCGCTGATGGCCGCGGTGCGGGTGCCGCCGTCGGCCACCAGCACGTCGCAGTCGATCTTGATGGTGTACCCAGCCAAGCGTTCCAGGTCGGCCGCGGCCCGCAGGGATCGTCCGACGAGGCGGCTGATCTCCCGCGCCCGGCCGCCCTGGTTGGATTTGCGCCCGGTGCGGGTGTGGGTGGAGCGCGGCAGCATGGCGTATTCGGCGGTTACCCAACCGCGGGGGTCGCCCTCGGCGGTCATCCAGCGCGGGGCGCCCTGTTCCACCGAGGCGGTGCACATGACTTCGGTGCGTCCGAAGCGGCACAGGGCGCTACCCTCGGCGTAGGGGTTCACTCCGGGGGTTATGGTGACCGGCCGCATGTCGGTCGGCGCGCGTCCGTCGGCGCGGACCATGGCGTTTTCCTTTGGTTGGGGTGCGCTCAAAAGTGGCTAAATCTAGCCCACCGCCAGGGGGGTGTCAAGATTGGCCCGCCTGCAAGCGGTTAGTTGGCCGGCGGCCCGGCGGGAGAGTTACTTCTTGGCCTTGCGCCGCAGCAGCAGGTGCTCCAGGACCAGGGCCACGGCCAACCCGGCGACAAAGCCGTTGGCCAGCAGCGGGCGCAGGGCGGGGATGATGGCCAGGCGGGCGGCCTCGGGCATGAAGCTCACCACCACCGCGGTCATCACCGCCGCGCCCACCACGGTCCCGCTGGCCCAGTCCCCTGTGCGTCCGGCCCCGAAGAGCAGGCGCAACGAGGCCATGATCTGGCTGGCCATCACCGTAAAGAGCACTGCGCCCACCACCGGCGGGGGCACCAGGCCAAAGAGCCCCAGGGCCCGGGGCCAGAGTCCCAGGGCCACCAGGGCGGCGGCGCAGGGGATGAGGCTGTAGCGGCTGGCGCTGCGCGAGCTGATGGCCACCCCGGGGCTCACGGCGTAGGAGACCGGTCCCAGGCAGCCGAAGAGCCCGGCCAGGGCCCCGCCCAGGCCGCTAACGGCCACCGCCCGGTTGAGCCGGCCCTTGTGGCCGCAGGCCTCCACCACCGTGGCGGTGGACTCCACCGTGGCCAGCTCGTTGGCAATCAGCGCCAGGTAGCACAGGGCCATGGAGCCGATGACCGCCGGCTGCCAGTCCGGGTGGAAGGGCGGCCAGGTGGGCAGCAGGCCGCCGGCCCCGGGGACCCAGGAGCTGGCCGCGCTGCGGCCCAGGTCCAGGAGGTGATAGACCAGCGAGCCGACCACCAGGCCCAAAAGCAGTACGGCCGATGACCACAGGCCGCGCAGGTGGTGCTGGCCCCAGAGCATGGCCGCCACCAGGGCCAGGCAGAACAATAGGGGCAGTCCGTAGGCCCGGCCGATGGTGCCGGGGTGGAAGATGAGGTCGCGCATTACCGGCCCCAGGCTCATGGCCACCAGCATGAGGGTGGCCGCCAGCACGGTGGGGGTGAACAGGCGGCGCAGGCGCGCGGCCAGGCCGGTGAAGCCCACCAGGGCGGCGGCCGCCCCGCCGATGGCCATGGCCCCGAAGACGGCCCCGGCCCCGGCGCCAGCCGAGGCTACGGTGCCCACCAACAGCACCGAGGAGGGTCCCACGATGGCCGGCAGGCGGTGGCCCAGGAAGGTCTGGGCCGCCTGGACCAGGCCGGTGAGGATGAACAGGCGGCCGATAAAGGCCACCCGGGCCGTGGCCTCCAGGTGCAGTACCTGGGTCACCACCTCGCCCAGGACCAGCACCCCGGGCACCACCAGCACCAGCCATTGGGCCCCCAGCACCGCCAGGGCCCCGGCCGGGGGCCACTGGTCAACGCCATAGACGAAGCGGTTGGGATCGTGATCGGGGTTCATGGCCCCACTATAGCAGGGGCCCGCGGTTGGGGGAAGCCGGTGGTGGCGGGCGGCGAGCATTGCGGCACCGCCGGCGGGGCCTTTGTGAGCTGCTGGGGCCGGACCCAGGCCGAGGCCCGGGCCAGCCGCGATATCGGCCTCCCGGGCCGCAGGCCGACGGCTCGCTGCAATAGCGCGCCGGGGCGGGCATAAAAAAGGACGGGCGTGGTGCCCGTCCTTTGGCGACCAAGGCGAGGCCGGCGGTTGCCGGGCCTCGCCTCGGGGATAGCTGGTTTTAGTACATACCGCCCATGCCGCCCATGCCGCCGGGCATGCCGCCGGGCGCGGGCGCGCCGGTATCTTCCTTGGGCTTCTCGGCCACCATGCACTCGGTGGTGAGCAGCAGCCCGGAGACCGAGGCCGCGTTCTGGATGGCGTAGCGGGTAACCTTGGTGGGGTCGATGACGCCGGCCTTGAGCAGGTCCTCGTACTTGTCGGTGTCGGCGTTGTAGCCCTCGGCGCCCTTGAGCTCCTTGACCTTGCCCACCACCACGGCGCCTTCTTCGCCGGCGTTCATGGCGATCTGGCGTAGCGGCTCTTCCAGGGACCGGCGGATGATGTCGGCCCCGAACTTCTCCTCGCCCTTGACCTTGTCGCGGGCCTTTTCCACCGCTTCGAGGCAGCGCAACAGGGCCACGCCGCCGCCGGGCACGATACCCTCTTCCACCGCGGCGCGGGTGGCGTTGAGGGCGTCCTCCACGCGGGCCTTCTTTTCTTTCATCTCTATCTCGGTGGCCGCGCCCACGTTGATCACCGCCACGCCGCCGATGAGCTTGGCCAGGCGCTCCTGGAGCTTCTCGCGGTCGTAGTCGCTGGTGGTGTCTTCGATCTGGGCGCGGATGGTGCGCACGCGGCCTTCCAGGTCGGCCCGCTTGCCGCCGCCGTCGACGATGGTGGTGTTGTCCTTATCGACGGTGACCCGCTTGGCGGTGCCCAGGTCGTTGATGGTGGCGCTTTCGAGCTTGACGCCCAGGTCCTCGCTGATCACGGTGCCGCCGGTGAGGATAGCGATGTCTTCCAGCATGGCCTTGCGGCGGTCGCCGAAGCCCGGGGCCTTGACGGCGCAGGTGTTAAGGGTGCCGCGCAGCTTGTTCACCACCAGGGTGGCCAGGGCCTCGCCCTCGATGTCCTCGGCCACGATGAGCAGCGGCCGGTTCATCTTGGCGATCTGCTCCAGGATGGGCAGCAGGTCCTTCATGTTGGAGATTTTCTTCTCGTGGATCAGGATGTAGGGGTCCTCGAGGCTGGCTTCCATCTTCTCGGGATCGGTGACAAAGTAGGGCGAGAGGTAGCCGCGGTCGAACTGCATGCCCTCGACCACCTCCAGGGTGGTCTCCATGGACTTGGCCTCTTCCACGGTGATGACACCTTCTTTGCCCACCTTGTTCATGGCCTCGGCGATGATGTTGCCGATGGTGGCGTCGTTGTTGGCGCTGATGGTGCCGACCTGGGCGATCTCCTTTTGGTCCTTGGTGGTCTTGGAGATGCGCTGCAGCTCGGCCACCACGGCCTCCACCGCCTTGTCGATGCCGCGCTTGATGGCCATGGGGTTGGTGCCGGCGGCCACCAGCTTGGAGCCCTCGCGGTAGATGGCCTGGGCCAGGATGGTGGCGGTGGTGGTGCCGTCGCCGGCCACGTCAGAGGTTTTGGAGGCCACCTCTTTCACCATCTGGGCGCCCATGTTCTCGAACTTGTCCTCAAGCTCGATCTCCTTGGCCACGGTGACGCCGTCCTTGGTGATGTTGGGCGAGCCGAAGGTCTTCTCGATGATTACGTTGCGGCCCTTGGGGCCCAGGGTCACCTTGACGGCGTTGGCCAGGGTGTCCACGCCCCGCATGATGGCCTCGCGGGCCTTTACGTCATATTTTATTTCTTTGGCCATTGGTCCTTGTCCTCCTAAAATAAAGATTTAGAGCAGAGGTCTTGCTCGGTGCAAAACAGGGCGTCTTAGGCGATGATACCCAGGATGTCGTCCTCGCGCATGATGAGGACCTCTTCGCCGTCGATCTTCACTTCGTTGCCGGCGTATTTGCCAAACAGCACGATATCGCCCTCTTTGACGGTCATGTCCAGCTTGGTGCCGCCCTCTAAAATTTTGCCGGGACCCACGGCCAGGATTTTACCCTGCTGGGGTTTTTCCTTGGCGCTGTCGGGGATGATGATGCCGCCGGAGGTCTTTTCTTCCTCCTCAAGGCGCTTTACGATCACACGGTCCTGCAGAGGTTTGATGTTCATTTCATGCCTCTCCTGTTGCTCCATGGTTAAATGTATAAAATAATTTATATAAACCGGATTCGCGCCGCGCCTCTCCGGCACGGGGCGAATATTTGGCACTCCTTAACGTCAAGTGCTAACAGCACGAAGAGTAATCATGAGTTCAGGGGTTTGCAAGCCCTGGCGGAAAATTTTTTACTTTTTTGGGGCCCGCGCCGACCGCGCCGGCCGCCCAAAAACCGCCGGCCGCACCGGGGGGGTGGGGGCGGCGGTGGTTATCAGGTGGGTTTAATCCAAAATGGTGCCCAGGCGGGACCAGCGGGGTCGCATATGGCTCCAGTCCCACGACCAGTAGATGACCAGGGCCTTGCCGTGGACCTTGGCCGCGTCGGCGAAACCCCAGAAG
>Ga0256835_1000919_pt1 | contig 19098 bp, 14 predicted proteins | sample PIR30metaG_FD_185972 | JGI IMG/M metagenome (GOLD analysis project Ga0256835, IMG submission 185972) | Hydrothermal vent microbial communities from East Pacific Rise, Pacific Ocean - PIR-30 | ecosystem: Environmental > Aquatic > Marine > Hydrothermal vents | place: Pacific Ocean: East Pacific...
TTCGAGGCGCCAATCGGAACGTCGCTTCGCTCGTTCCTGGGTGGTCGGGTGAGTGGGTGCCAGGTGGACGACGAAAAAGGGACACTGTTGATCTCTGCTGCTCCAAGCCCAGTCGCGATCGCGGAGGAGCGTCCTTGGGAAGCGAGCCGGGACGTTGGTTCGTTCGTCCCTGGGGTGGCGACTGGCTCGGGCGGCATGGGTTTGTGGACGTGGCCCGGCGGAGACGCGGCTGTAGGATGGGGAGGAGGACAGGGTGTTCGGGACGGATTGGAGAGGATGGCCGGTGTGACGAAAGGGGGAGAGGTATGAGCCTTCGCCGGGTGTTGCTGGTGAAGATTTGGGTGACGACGATCCTCTGGTGCGCTCCGCTGTTGACGTTCTCCGGTTCCCTTTTCCGGTTCGTTGGCCTGCCGGTTCCGACGCCGATCGTCTTTGCACGTCTGCTCGGTGCAGCCTACGCGGCCTTGATCGTGGTCTATGTCCATGGCGTCGGAGAGCTGGATGGCGGGCGTTTCCCCGTGACAGCGGTCCGGGTCGGCCTGGTGAGCAACGGGCTGGCCGCAGTTCTGCTGGCGCTGTATGGGATTCGGGGAGCGTGGTCGTCCTGGCCGTGGCGGGGACAGCTCTTCATGTGGGGTTCCCTGGCGGCGACGATTCTCCTGGCCGGCGCCATCTTCCTCGCAGGCCGGCAGCCGAGTCGGGACCGCCCGTGAGCCGTATCATGGGGCCGCGCCGTCGTTCATGGCTTTCCGGGCTCGACCATGGGAGGCCGGGCTGGGATGGCTTCTGCGGGGAACGGCCATCGGATCGATCGCATCCAACGTCTTCCATCTCGCGTGACCGTTCTTGAGATGCCGCCTCTGATGCCTTCCACGGGAAGCGGCGGGATGGGGTAAAATGGGGGAAGAACGGATCTGGGAGGGGTCAAATGGACATCACGAGTATCCTCATCTTTCTGGCCATTGGTGCTGTGGCCGGCTGGCTGGCCGGTCTGCTCATGAAGGGGGGCGGGTTCGGGCTGCTCGGAAACATCGTCGTGGGTGTCATCGGCGCTGTGGTGGGCGGCTTCGTGTTTGGCCTTCTCGGCATCCAGGCCGGGGGCCTGCTCGGCTCCATCCTTACGGCGACTGCGGGCGCGGCTCTCCTGCTGTTGATCATCGGCCTCGTCAAGAAGGCCTAACGGCCCGCTTTGCTGGCGGATCCCTCGGTGAGCGCCTGCGAGGGGGAGCGGGTTCTTCCGTCGTGCATTGAACGGGAAGACAGCGGACCGCTCCGCCCCGGGAAACGAGAGAGGAGCTCCAGCGAGGGCAGGTCTTGCTGAGAGCGAAAGAGCTCTCTTTTCAGCGGTTCGGCGGCGTCCTGGGAGGGTTCGTGAGCAGTGAGGGGCGGGACGCCCCCCTGGCTCAGGGGAGTTGGTTGTGCGATACCGGTGTGCCAGGACGTTGTCGTGCTGCGCGGGGCAGGGATGGTCCGGTGCCGTCAGGAGCTGATCGGGATGGACGCACGTTGCGGCGGGAAGGAATCCGGACCTGAAGGCGCATCACAGGGGGGCGGCGGTTCGGATGCGCCGCTGCTGATCAGAACCGGACGCGGGCGAAGACGCTGAAGTCGTCGATGTCCATTGTCAACGCCCCCGTGTAGATCGGCTGACCCTCCTCGTTTTCGAGGCCGTTCCAGTCCACGTCGATTGCCGAAAGGTTGAGCTGGGCGCCGAACGACCACCGCTCGCCCAGGAGGTACTCGATGCTGGCGTGGGCGACGATCTGGCTGCCGTCGATGTCTCCCACGGTGACGGACAGCCAGCCGAGGCCGGCGATGAGCCGCCAGTTCTCGGCAAGGACCGTTCGGTACTCGCCGTAGATGTACGGCAGAGGACCGCTGCCCTTCGCCTCGCTCGTCGTGTCGATCTGATTGCCCTCGTCCTGCCAGCGGAGGGCCGCCTCGATGCGCATCCAGCGAACGCCGATACCGAGGCCGGCGGCCCATGTCTCGTGGACCCATGGATAGTAGGTGTAGTCGATGAACACCTGTGAGATATCGTAGCCGAGGCTGATGTCCGCGTCGATCGGAATGACGTCGTCGCCCCAGTGGATCTCGGTCAGCGCCTGGGCGCTCGAGCTCCGGTCGATGTCCTGCCAACGAACGCCGAGGCGGTGGTGTTCGGCAATCTGCCACTCGAACTGGAACGAGGGGATCACCTTCTTGGCATCGAGGTCGAGGTCGTCCTCGAAGTTGAGCTTGGTACCCGTTCCCAGGAGCTCGGAATCGATCCGGATCTCCGTGCTCAGGTCGGCCCAGCTGGCCTCGATCCGGAAGTTGAACGTATCGAAAAGCGGGGTCTGGATGGGATCCTTCGCCAGCAGCGGTGCCGCGGAGCCGATGACCAGTGATCCGGCCAGCGTCAGGAACGAGAGGAGACGAGTCGAGAGGTGCCGATTCAACGAGAACCCCCTTCCGGTTCCACCCGGCGATCCTATCACGGAGAACCCTGCGGCCAGGAACCTTCGTGTGGCCGGGATCATCCAGATCCCGTCGATCCGGGAGCGGATCCGGTTCTTTCGGGAGCGATCAGTCGCCGTCCTCCGCGTACAGCGATTCGATCAGCGCCGCGAACTGCATCTCGATGACGCGCCGCTTGACCTTGAGGGTCGGCGTCAGCTGGCCGCCCTCCACGGTCAGCGGCCGGGGAAGGAGGCGGAACTTCTTGATCTGCTCGTACCTGGCGAGACCCGCGTTGGCCGCGGCGACGATCTCCGCGTACATCTGCTCGACCTTCGGGTTGCCGACGAGCTGGATCGGGTCGGCGAAGTCGATCCCCTCCTGCCGCGCCCGCTCCGCCAGCGCTTCGAACTCGGGCGAGATCAGGGCGACGATGTACGGTCTGCCGTCCCCGACGAGCACGGCGGAGTCCACGAGGGGCGACTGCTTGAGCCGGTTCTCGATCGGCTGGGGGGCGATGTTCTTCCCGCCAGCCGTGACGATGAGGTCCTTCTTGCGGTCGACGATCAGGAGGAATCCGTCATCGTCGAGCTCGGCGATGTCGCCCGTGTGGAAGAACCTGTCCCCGTCGAACACCTCTGCGGTCTGCTCCGGCTTGTTCCAGTACCCCTTCATCACGCTGGGACCCCGGACGAGGAGCTCGCCGTCGTCGGCGATCCTGACCTCGAGGTTCTCCAGCGGCCGGCCGACCGTTCCCAGCCGGGTCTCCCCGGGCCGGAACCCGTTGACGGCGATGACCGGGGAGGTCTCCGTCAGGCCGTACCCCTCCACCACGAACACCCCGACCCCGTGGAGAAACTCGGCCACGTGCAGCGGCAGCTCGGCGCCGCCGGAGATGCAGTACCGCACACGGCCCCCGAGGGCGTCACGGACCTTGGAGAGCACCAGCCGGTCGGCCAGCTCGAACTCCTTGCGGAGCAGGAACGGCAGCTCCCGCCCCGCCAGGCGGGCGAACGCGGCCCTGCGTCCGACCCCCAGCGCCCACTCGAACAGCTCCCGTTTCGCCAGGCCCGCCGCGGCCGCCTTCTGCAGGACGGCCTGGTGGATCTTCTCGTAGAACCGTGGGACGGCGGCGAAGAGGGTGGGCCGGATTCCGGCGATCAGCTCCCCGACCTCGTGGATCGAGCAGTACGCCTTCGACGTGGCCTTCCACATGAAGATGTAGCCCACCATCCGTTCGAGGACGTGGCACAGCGGAAGGAACTCCAGCGCGAGATCCTCACGGCGGACGGGCGCCCGGGTCCCGGCGGCGAGCACGTTCTGGACCAGGTTGTGGTGGGTCAGCATGACCCCCTTGGGCTCGCCCGTGGTCCCCGACGTGTAGATGATCGTCGCCAGGTCGTGCTCGTCGATCCCGGCCGCCCGGCTCCAGAACCGGTCGCCGGCGCCCCCGGTGTCCCCCGCGGACGCCACCTCCTCGAACGAGAGGACGCCTGGTCCCGGTTCACCCTCGATCAGGATCAGGTGCCGGAGGTCCGGGCACCGGTCGCGGATCTTGAGGAACTTCTCGAGCTGGGCCTGGGTGTCCACGACGGCGGCCACCGCACCGGAATCGTTCGCCTGGTACTCGATCTGTTCCGCGGTCAGTGTGCCGTACACGGGAACGTCCACCGCGCCGATGTCCAGGACGGCGAGGTCGGTCATGTGCCACTCCGGGCGGTTCCCGGAGAGGAGCATCACCCGGTCGCCGGGGCCGACGCCGAGCTTGAGCAGGCCCTCGGCGAGGGCGGAGGTCCTGTGGAAGAACGTCTCCGTCGAGAGGATCCGCTCCCCGTGCTCCACGGTGCTGTGGCGGTAGTGGGCAGCCCTCGGCGACTCCACGTCGTGGCGGTACAGATCGAGGATCGTGCGCTCTGCCATCTCCCCCTCCCAGCAGCCGCAGGTCGTGGCGGCCGTTTCCGAATGTACCATGCGGTGGGATGGAACGAGACTGGACCTTGACAGGTGGGCGTTTCCCGATGAAACTTGACTCGCGGGTAAAGTCGCCTGAGGAGGCGCGTATGGACTTTTCGGTCGGCGAGGAGACACGGGTCGTACTCGAGCTGATGGAGCGGTTCGTCCGGGATGAGATCGTCCCCCTGGAGACGGCGTTCCTGACGAAGCCGTTCCGGGAGATCGAGCCGGAGGTCGAGCGGCTGCGCGCGAAGGTCCGGCAGATGGGGCTGTGGGCCCCGGCCCAGCCCGCGGAGCTCGGCGGGATGGGCCTGCCGCTGACGGACTTCGCGCTGGTCTCGGAGGTGCTGGGCCAGAGCCCGCTAGGGCACTACGTCTTCGGCTGCCACGCCCCGGACGCGGGGAACATCGAGATCCTCCACGAGCACGGCACCCCGGAGCAGCGGAGGCGCTGGCTCGAGCCGCTGGCCCGTGGCGAGATCCGGAGCTGTTTCTCCATGACCGAGGTGGAGCTGCCCGGCTCGAACCCGACCATGATGGACACGACGGCGGTGCTGGACGGCGACAGCTGGGTGATCAACGGCCAGAAGTGGTACACCACCGCGGCGGACGGCGCGGCGTTCGCCATCGTCATGGCGGTCACGGATCCGGAGGCGCCGCCCCACGAGCGGGCGAGCATGATCATCGTGCCCACGGACACGCCGGGGTTCGACCTCGTCCGGAACATCGCGGTGATGGGGCACGCCGGCGACGGGTGGTTCAGCCACGCGGAGATCCTCTACCACTCCTGCCGCGTGCCCCGGGAGAACCTCCTGGGGCCGAGGGGCGCCGGGTTCCGCATCGCCCAGGAGCGGCTTGGGCCGGGGCGGATCCACCACACCATGCGGTGGCTCGGCGTGTGCCGGCGGGCGCTCGACCTGATGTGCAAGCGGGCGGTGACGCGGCCCATCGCGCCGGGGCAGGTCCTGGCCGACCGGGAGATCGTGCAGGCGTGGATCGCCGAGAGCGCGGCGGAGATCGAGGCGGCCCGGGCGCTGACGCTCCAGACCGCATGGAGGATCGAGCACGAGGGGTGGAGGGCGGTCCGCCAGGAGATCTCCATGATCAAGTTCGTGGTGGCCAACGTGATGCAGCGCGTGGTGGACCGCGCGCTCCAGCTGTTCGGCGGCCTCGGGATGACCGACGACACGATCCTGGCGTTCTTCCACCGCCACGAGCGGGCGGCGCGGATCTACGATGGAGCCGACGAGGTCCACAAGCTCTCCCTGGCGCGGCGAATCCTGAAACCGTACCGGGCGGTGGCGGAGGAGCTCAAGGAGGGGAACCGTGTCTTTCGATGACCCCACACGCCCGCCGCGGCCCGGCGAGGAGGTGGACGCGGACCGGCTCGGGGCGTACCTGCGGAGCGTGCGCCCGGATCTCGACGGTCCCGTCGAGATCGCCCAGTTCCCCTCCGGCCACTCCAACCTGACCTACCTGGTCCGCGTGGGCGGAGAGGAGCTCGTTCTGCGGCGGCCGCCCGCGGGGAAGAAACCGAGGAGCGGCCACGACATGCACCGGGAATGGCTCGTGCTCTCCGCGCTCCGGGGGCGGTTCCCCTACGTTCCGGAGCCGGTGGCCTACTGCGAGGACCCCGCGGTGATCGGCGCGCCGTTCCTCCTGATGCGGCGGATCCGCGGCCTGATCCTCCGGCGCGACCTCCCGGATGGCCTCCGTCTCTCGCCGGAGCGGTTCCGGACCCTCTGCGAACGGCTGGTGGACGTCCACCTCGAGCTGCACTCGGTCGATCCGAGGACGCCGGAGTTCGAGGCGCTGGGACGTCCGGACGGGTACGTGGCGCGCCAGATCGAGGGGTGGAGCCGGCGGTACCGCGAGGCCCGGACCCCGGACGTGCCGGACTTCGAGGAGGTGATGGCGTGGCTCGAGGCCAACCGCCCGCCCGAGCGGGGCGTCTCGGTCATCCACAACGACTACCGGTTCGACAACGTGGTGCTCGATCCCGACGATCCGCTGCGGATCGTCGGCGTGCTGGACTGGGAGATGGCCACCATCGGGGATCCGCTGATGGACCTCGGTGCCTCGCTGGCGTACTGGATCCAGGCAGACGACCCGCCGGAGCTCGAGGCGATCCGCCTGGTGCCGTCGAACCATCCCGGCGCGCCCACGCGCCGCGAGCTCGTTGACCGGTACCTGGAACGGGCGGGTATCGCGCTGGACGACTTCACCTTCTACCGGGTCTACGGGCTGTTCAGGCTGGCCGGGATCGCGCAGCAGATCTACCGGCGGTACGTCCAGGGGCAGACCGCGGACCCGCGGTTCGGCCGGCTGGGTCTTGCGGTGCAGGTCCTGGAAGCCGCCGCCCGGCGGGCGATGGTGGGAGAGGAAATCTAATCGGGAGCGTCCCTTCCTCAGGAACCCCACACAGACCCGCCCAGGGACGAGCGAAGCGGCGCCCGGCCGCCGGTTCGTCCAATGGGGAGAGATGGGTACGGCCGGGGTGTGAGGTTGCCGCTCCGGGGCTTCGGGTGGTGGATGAGGTCAGGCGGTGCTTTTCTGGGATGGATGCCTGAAGACGCGGCCGTGGAGCCACAGGCCGAGGGCGGAGAGGACGCCCATCGCGGCGACGCCCGCGAAGAACAGGGCGGGCCTCGGGGCGGCGCCGGCCGCGAGGGGCGCCTCGATGAAGCGGTGGAACAGCGCGCCGGCCCACACGCCCGAGTACAGGTTCCCGAGGAAGATCGAGAGGAAGGAGTAGCCGAGGTAGACCGCCACCCGGTCCGGCGGGGCGATGGAGCCGCAGTGTTCGAAGAACCGCGCCGAGCAGATCATCTCGCCGATCGACCAGACGAGGATCCCCAGGGAGACGAACAGGACGGCGGGCGAGATCGCCGGGAAGACCCAGGACACGGTGGCGATCACCACGCCGGTCAGCATCGCCCGCACGGTTGGCCAGCGGCGCGTCAGGTAGCTGATCGCGGCCTGGAGGAGCACGATCAGGAGGGCGTCGAGGGAGATCAGAACCTCGGGGTTGAGCCAGTGCCCGAGGGGGACGATCCGGTCGACGGTGGCCTCGACACCGGAGAGGTCGGTGAACCGTTCGACGTAGAGTGGCATGAACCCGAACAGCACGTTGATCATTCCCCAGAACCCGGAGAACGCCACGAGCAGGAGCACGAACCGCACGTTGACGAGGACCTCGGCCACCTCGCGGAAGACGGTACCGATCCGCTTGCCCGAGCGGCGTTCGCTCTCGGGGACCGGCTCGCGGTAGGCGGCGAGGGCCTGCAGGAGCATGGCGGCGCAGGCCGCTGCGGAGACGAGGAAGACGTACCGGAACTCGGACCGGTTGCGGACCTGCGCGGCGATCACCGGACCGAGGAGCCCGCCGGCGTTGATCGTCATGTAGTACAGCCCGAACCCCACGGGGCGGGTGGAGCCCTCCTCGGTCGTCCGCGTCACGGTGCCGGAGATCGTCGGCTTGACGATGGAGCCGCCCACGGCGATCAGGGCGAGGGCCACGCAGATCAACGGGAAGCTCCGCGAGGTTCCCAGGATCGCGTACCCGGCGGTCAACGTCGTGAAGGCGAGGATCAGGGCGGGACGGTACCCGAACCGGTCGGCCAGGGCGCCGAACAGGATCGGCAGGAGGTAGAGGGCGCCGGTGAACACGGAGTAGACCAGACCGAACAGGTCGGAACGGATGCCGAGGTGGTTCACGAGGTACAGACCGAGCACGAGCACCATGCCGTAGTACGCGAGGCGCTCGAACAGCTCCATCACCACGGCGGAGTAGAGCGTCGGGGGGAGTTCCCTCAGCACGGACAGCCGCTGACGCATGACACCTCCGGTGGCCAAGTGTACGGCATCGGGCCCGGATCGCCCGCGCCGGACCCGGTCAGTGGCCGTGGAACCCCGGCGGCAGCTTCTCCCCGGCGTACACCGGGACGGGCAGCTCGTTCTCGGGCGGCGCGAGGGGGCAGGTCGCGTACGGCGTGAACGCGCACGGCGGGTTGTACGCCCGGTTGAAGTCGAGGATCGCGGTGCCGTCATCCTCGAGGTGGGCGTCGAGGAACCGGCCCGCGCCGTAGGTCGTCTTGCCGCTCGTGGCGTCCCGGAAGACGATGAACAGCTCCCGGCTGTCCGGCCCCTCCACGAGCGGGAGGAGCGAGAGCTCCTTCCCCTCGAGGGTGAACGTCAGGGTGCCCGGCGCGGTGAACTCGGCCTCCGTCCCGATCTTCGTGGGAACCCTGACGATCCGCGGCCTGGGAAACGGCTCGAACCGTGCCACCACGCGGTACCGGCCGTCGGGCGGGTACCACGACAGGCCCCGGAACGCCGTGCGCGCCGGCGATTCGGGGTCCTTGACGCGGACGCCCAGCCGGTCGCCCCGGCGGATGACGTAGAACAGGATGCGGCCCGTCCGGACGATGTCGGGGTTGCCCGTTCGGTCGTCGGTCAGGAGGGTGGTGGTGACGTGGATTCCGTTGACGGTCACGGCGTCGGGTTTGGTGACGCGGAGGAGGACCCGATCGTCCTCCGTCCGTTCGAGCGTGCCGGCCACGGGCGGAATCGCCGGGTCGGGCAGGACGATGTCGCACTCCGTGTCCGAGCCGAACGTGTGCGTTCCCTCGTCCAGCCAGTGGAGGGCGATCAGCGAGAGCCACCCGTCCGGGGCCGTCAGCCGTTCGAGGCGGCGGGCCCGGAACGCCTCGAGCGCCTCCAGCTCCGAGGGGGCGAGGGCCGAGCGGTGGTCCCGGCAGGCCGTGAAGAGAGGCAGCGAGGCCACAAGGACAAGGACGAGGAGGGCGGCAGCACGGTACGGAAACGCCTTCATGAGGATCTTCTACCACACCCCGTCACGGTCATCGTCGAGGAGGAGGTCCACCCGGTTCTCCGGCCCCTCCCAGACGCTGACCGACAGCAGCGTCCCGCCCATCGAGCCGTACCGTGGCCCAAGCTCCCGGGCGATGTGGAGCGCGACGTTCTCCGCGGAGGGCGTCGGGGTCCCGATGGACGGGTGGGCCGTCAGGTCCGAGCCGTCGAGCGCGGCGACGGCCGCCTCGAGTGTCCTCCGGACGGCGTGGAAGTCCAAGGCGTACCCCTCCTCCCCGAGGGTGCGGGCGCCCACGCGGACCGCAACCTCCCACCGGTGGGAGTGGGGCGCCTCCGCACGGCCGTTGTACCGCTGAAGGGCGTGGGTCGCGGTGAACGCCGCCCGGGCGTGGACGATCCAGCGTGTCATGGGGTCTCCTTCCGGTCCGGGGCGGCGTCCGCCTTCTTCGGGCGGGGGCGGAGCACGACGACCTCGCGAAGGACGCGGACCAGCGGTACCGTCGCCTCCGGCACGCCGAGGGCGGCGAGGACCTTCCGGATCGACGGGGTGGGGCCGTCACCCTGACGCAGGTTGAGCTCGACCCTCAGGGAACCGTCCGGGAGGAGGCCCCATGCGAGGATCCCGCCGGCGATCTCAGGGGGCAGCCCCGCAGGCGGTGCAGGGGGCCACGGAGCCCCGGCCTGCGGGGCGATCCGGTAGCGGGCCGCGGCGGCCAGCTTGCCCAGCGAAGGCGCCCCGCGCAGCAGTTCGCGGGCGTCCAGGATTCGGAGGCCGTCCGGGAGCAGCCGGTTGACCGCCTCGACGTGGCCGGGCCTGAACGGCGCCGTGCACTCCACGTCGAGCTGCTCCGCGAGCCCCTCGTACCCCAGGGGCAGGGCGGGTCCCATGGACAGGCGGACGTGGGGGTTGAACCCCTCGGTGTACCGGACGGGAACCCCCCCGCCACGGAACGCCCGTTCCAGGGCGTCCATGGTCAGCCTGTGGGAGAGGAACCGGGCGTCGCCGGTCTTGGAGAACGTCACCCGGACCTTCCGGACGTTCCCGGGGCGGACGGGGCGTTCCGTCCTGGGGCGGTGCGGCGTCTCCGTCCGGTCCCCCGCCGGCCGCGGCGCGTCCACCACCGGAAGGGTGTCCGGCGCCAGGCGGATGTCCGTCCCGTTGCCCGGAATGCCGCACCGGAAGCACCGGCCCCACTTGCAGTCCTCGGTGGTCGTGCCGTTGAAGGCACGGCGGCGCTCGGCCTTGAGATACCCCTTCCGGACCCCGGCGTCGACGATGTCCCAGGGGAGGGTTGCGTTCAGTGGGCGGGGCCCGAGCTCCCTCCCTGGGTCGATCCCGGTCTCCTCGAACGCTCGGTGCCACGCGGTCAAGTCCAGCCGGTCGGTCCAGCCATCGAACAGTGCGCCGTGCCGGTACGCCGCCAGAACCGTGCGTCCCAGACGGCGGTCGGCCCGGGAGAGGATCGCCTCCAGAGCGCCCTCCTTCGGCTCGTTCCACGTCAGCCGGGCGCCCCGGAGCCTGCGGAACCGGTCACGGAGGAGCGCGATCCGGCGTTCGAGCTCCGGGATACCGGCGTACGGCTCCCACTGAAACGGCGTCCAGGCTTTGGGGACGAAGCAGCCGACCGACGCCTTGACCGTTCCCCGGCGGCCTCGGCCGCGGCGGGCGGAAGCGGCGAGCCGCGCCACCAGTTCCACCAGCGCTTCGAGGTCCTCGTCGGTCTCGGTGGGCAGGCCGATCATGACGTACAGCTTGATCAGGTTCCATCCGGCCTCGAACGCGGCCTCGGCCGCGGTGACCATGTCGTCGTTGCTCAGCGTCTTGTTGATCACGCGGCGGAGACGGTCGGAGCCCGTCTCGGGGGCGAAGGTGAACCCCGACTTGCGGACCGAGGAGACCGCCTCCGCGAGGGAGACCGAGAACGCGTCGGCCCGGAGGCTGGGCAGGCTGACCGAGGCCCGGCGCGGCGCGAGCCGCCGGGCGAGCTCCGTCGCGAGCGGCGCGATCCGGGAGTAGTCGGCCGAGGAGAGCGAGAGAAGCCCGACCTCCGGGAGCCCCGTCTCGGCGACCTGACGCTCCAGCCGCTCGAGCACGGCCGCTGGGTCGTGCTCGCGGACCGGGCGGTACCAGAACCCGGCCTGGCAGAACCGGCAGCCCTGGGTGCAGCCGCGCATGATCTCCATGCCGAGCCGGTCCTGAACGACCTCGGCGAACGGGACGATGGGCACTTCGGGCTGGTCGGCTGGGTCGAGCTCGTCGGCCCACACCCGGCGCACGGGGAACGGGGCATCGGGGTGGAGAACCTCCCAGCGGCCGGCACCCCGGCCGTCGGGGTGCCACCGGTAGAGGCCCGGGACGTACACGCCCGGGAGGGCGGCCAGGGCCCGGAGCGTCGTTTCTCGGTCCCAGCCGCCGGTCCGCGCGTCCTGGATGACGTCGAGCATCGGGTCGAGGCCGGCCTCGGCGTCGCCGATCAGGAACGCGTCGAACAGCTCCGCGAGGGGCTCCGGGTTCGCCGTGCAGGGGCCTCCGCCGATGACGAGCGGATCGGCTTCGTGCCGGTCCGTTGCCAGCGCCGGGATCCCGGCGAGGTCGAGGATGTACGGGACGTTGACATAGTTGAGCTCGCTCTGGAGCGTTATGCCGACCACGTCGAACCGCCGCACCGGCGTGTACGATTCCAGCGTGTACAGGGGGATCTCCGCCTCCCGCATCCGCTCGCCCATGTCGGGCCACGGCGCGTAGGTGCGCTCGGCCAGGGCGTCGGGCCGGCGGTTGATGAGGTGGTACAGGATCCGGGAGCCCTGGTGGGACATCCCGATCTCGTACGCATCCGGGAACGCCAGCGCCACGTGGAGGGAAACGGCTTCCCACGGCTTCCGCACGAGATTCCGCTCGAGGCCGAGGTAGCGTGCGGGCCTCTCGACCAGCGGCAGGACCGCGTCGAGCCGGGAGCGGATCTCCCCGGAGCCGTCGATCTCGTTCACCCCTACCTCCCAGGGCGGTGTGTCCGCCGTGAACGGGCGATTCTACACGAACACGGGGGCTTCGGACCGAGGTGGGCTCAGGGCGAGGTGCTGAGGCAGGGGGCCGGTTCGGTCAGAAGGGATGCCATCGCGGCGACGACGGACGGATCGAACTGGGTTCCAGCGCATCGTTCGAGTTCGTCGAGGGCATCCCCCGGAGACAGCGGTTCCCCGTACCCGGAGCGCATGGTCATGGCACTGTAGGCGTCGCAGACGCAGAGGATCCTCGAGATCACCGGAATCTCCTCGCCATGGAGCCCTTCCGGATAGCCGCGGCCGTCCCACCGCTCGTGGTGGAGGGCGATGACCCTGGCGAGGTCCGCGTCGAGCGGCTCCACGAGCCTGGCACCGCCCAGGGGATGGTTGTACACCGTCTCCCGGTCCGCCTCGGCCATCGGTCTCCGGCCCGCCAGAAGGTCGGGAGGGAACGCCAGCTTGCCGATGTCGTGGAGGAGCCCTGCGAGCCGGACACGTGGGAGCTGTCCGGGATTCAGGCCCATGGTGACGGCGACGAGCTGGGAGAGCTCGGCGACGTGGAGCGAGTGGTACGGGCCGTGAGGGTCCTGCGCGTCGGTGGCACGGACGAGAAAGGAGAGCGCATCGGCCATTGCCCGGTACATGGGCGTCACGGCAGCGTTGCCTCCCGAGAGTCCAGGGATCGCGCGGCGGAGGGAGGGCTCGAGGTCGAGCGCGGCATCGAGGTGGCAGGGTGCCGTGTCCCCGAGGTTCTCAAGCTCCGCCAGGGCCGAGGCGAGATCGGCAAGGCGGAACGGCTTGGTCAGCACGCGGTGCGCACCCGCACGGAGGGCGGCCTCGTGAATCTCGGGGTCGGTCCGTCCGGTGATGACGAGGACGGGGACGAAGGCGTTTCCGCAGAGAAACCGGAGATGCCGGATGACGTCCATCCCCGAGAGGACCGGCATGGAGGCGTCGACGACCAGGAGGTCTGGTGGATCGGTCCGGATCACGGCGAGTGCCTCGCCGCCGTCCCTGCAGGGGATGGGGGTGTAGCCTATGGCCTGGAGGTACTCCACGACGGCTGCCAGGACGGCGGGCTGGTCGTCGGCGATGAGAACGCGCTTTCCCCGTTCGGACATCGTCTCCCATTGTAGCGTGCCGCTCCGTGATCGTCCCCGGGTGACGGCGATCGCAACGGTGCCCGAATCGGGGCTTCGATGCCTTACCGCGGGATTCGCGAATGGGGTACACTGGCCGGGCAGCTTTCCCGGCTTCCGGATGCCGATTGGCGACACGGTCGCCGGGGAATGGAGGTCGGTGATGCACATCAACGATATCCTCAAGGTCGCCGCCGAACGGAAAGCCTCGGACGTGCATCTGAAAGTCGGGGCGCACCCCGTGGTCCGGATCGACGGGAAGCTTCAGGTGCTCAACGAGTTCAAGCGCCTGATGCAGGAGGACACCATCGCCATGGCGTTCTCCATGATGTCGTCCCGCCAGAAGGAGCGGTTCAAGAACCAGCTGGAGATCGACATCGCGTACTCCGTCCCCGGGCTTGGCCGGTTTCGTTGCAACATCTTCCAGCAGCGGGGCTCCGTGGGGCTCGTGCTCCGGCTGATCCCCTCGCGGATCCTGACATTCAAGGAGCTGATGCTGCCGCCCGTGCTGGAGCGAATCTGCGAGGAACAGCGGGGCCTCGTTCTCGTGACGGGGACCACCGGCTCCGGTAAGTCCACGAGCCTCGCGGCGATGATCGACTACATCAACTCCCGCCGGATCGAGCACATCATCACCATCGAGGATCCCATCGAGTTCCTGCACCGCGACAAGAAGTCGATCATCAACCAGCGCGAGGTGGACGTGGATACCAAGGGGTTCGCCCCGGCGCTCCGCTCGGCGCTTCGGCAGGACCCCGACGTCATCCTCGTGGGCGAGATGCGGGATTACGAGACGATCGAGACCGCACTTCTGGCCGCCGAGACAGGGCATCTCGTGCTCTCGACGCTGCACACCCTCGACGCCACCGAGTCGATCAACCGGATCATTTCGGTCTTCCCACCCCACCAGCAGAAGCAGATCCGGATCCAGCTCGCCGCCGTGCTCAAGGCCATCGTCTCCATGCGCCTGCTGCCACGGGCGGACGGCCTCGGCCGGGTGCCCGCGGTGGAGGTCATGATCTCCACACCGTACATCCGCGACTGCGTGGAGACGAAGGAGAAGACGAAGCTGATCCGGGACGCCATCGCTCAGGGCACGAGCCAGTACGGGATGCAGACGTTCGACCAGTCGCTCTACCTTCTGTACCGGAACGGCCTGATCACCCTGGAGGAGGCGCTTCGGCGTGCAACGAACCCGGACGAGTTCCGGCTCAAGATCCAGGGGATCCAGTCCACCTCCGACATCTCCCGCGAGGAGATGGAGTCGGTGCTCGACCTCGGCGTCGAGGAGTCGATCGATCCGTTCGCCGAGGACTCTCCCTTCGAGTTCGGCAAGGCGGAGTAGGAGCGCACACCTCGTTGGGGCCCGGGCCCCGCGAGGGTTCCTGCCGGCGTGATGCGGGGAGGACCGGTCCGCCCTGAGCGGGGACGGTCCCGGCCGGCTCAGGACCAGCGGCGGACGATGCGCGTGATGGCGCAGCGCGCACGGTGAGCGTTCGGATCATCTGAGCCCGGCCCGCACAGGTGAACGACCTTCCGGTAGCACTCCAGTGCGCGGCCAGGATCACCGGAGCAGTGCTCCGCCAGGTACCCCTTCATCAGAAGCGCCTCGGTGTTCCTGGGGTCGACCTCGATCATCCTGTCGAAAAAGACCGCAGCAGCGATCCACCGCTCCTCGCGCATCGCCCGCATCGCGTGGCGCCGGTAGACGGCCAGGGCCCGGTCGCGGTCCTCGTGGATCGGATTCCCGGAGCGGCGAAATGCATGGGCCAGTTGCATCCTGAACACAGTATCGCAGAAACTTGACTGTCTGTCAAGAATGTGTCACAATCAGAATTCACGATTCGCGAAACAATTTGGTTAAGAAGAAAATAAAATGAGACACAATCTCGAAATGGTTCCTGAGAAACGGGTTGCGCATGCCGCTCGATGAGTTGGATTGAGGCGCTCTGCCGCACGGTGTTGCGGGGGCGGAAGGGGGTATGATGGCCCCATGAGCGGACGTCCCTCGAGCCCCCCCTTCGTCCACCTGCACCTGCACACGCACTACTCGCTGCTCGATGCGACGATCCGGATTCCGCAACTCGTGGAACAGGTCGCGGCGATGGAGATGCCGGCCGTCGCCGTGACGGACCACGGGACGCTGTTCGGCGCGTTCCAGTTCCACCAGGCGGCGGTGGCGGCGGGACTCCGCCCGGTGATCGGGTGCGAGGCGTACGTCGCCGTGGGCGACCACCGCGACCATTCGCCGGTCCGGGGACGGCGGCGGGCGCACCACCACCTGGTGCTGCTGGCGGAAAACCAGACAGGGTGGCGGAACCTGTGCCGGCTCGTCAGCGAATCGTACCTCCACGGGTTCTACTACAAGCCCCGGGTCTCCAAGGCGTTGCTGGCGGAGAACGCAGAGGGGTTGATCGGTCTGTCGGCGTGCCTCTCCGGCGAGATCCCGGAGCTCGTGGTGGACGGCGATATGGAGGGAGCGGTCCGGACCGCCGAGGAGTACCGGGAGATCTTCGGGCGCGACTCCTTCTTCCTAGAGATCCAGAACCACGGGACGAAAGACGAGGAGGTGGTCCGCGAGGGGCTCGTGGAGGTTTCCCGGTGCACGGGGATCCCTCTGGTGGCGACCAACGACACCCACTTCCACACGCGGGAGGACCAGTTCGCCCACCGCGTCCTGATCGGGATCGGGCGGAACCAGACGCTGGAGGAGCTCCAGCAGCGGTACGGCTACAACGGCGAGTTCTACCTGAAAAGCCCGGAGGAGATGCACACGCTGTTTGGGGAGTACCCCGGCGCCTGCGAACGGACCGTGGAGATCGCCGAACGGTGCCACGTGGTGTTCGACACGGGGACGCTCCACCTGCCTTCGTACCCGGTCCCGGACGGGTTCACGCTGGACACGTACCTCCGGAAGCTGGCGGAGGAGGGGCTCGCGCGCCGTCTCGCCGTCCCCGGGAGCCGCCGGCACGACGACGCGGCGTACCGGGAGCGGCTCGGCAACGAGCTCGGGATTATCTCGCACATGGGGTTTCCGGGTTACTTCCTCGTCGTCTGGGACTTCATCGACCACGCGAAACGGAACGGCATCCCGGTTGGACCGGGGCGGGGCTCGGCGGCCGGCTCCGTCGTCTCGTGGGCGCTGGGGATCACGGACATCGACCCGCTGGAGCACGACCTCCTGTTCGAGCGGTTCCTCAACCCCCAGCGGGTCTCCATGCCCGACATCGACATCGACTTCTGCCAGCGGGGGCGGGAGCGGGTGATCCAGTACGTCCGCGAGCGGTACGGGGAGGAGTCGGTCTGCCAGATCGCCACCTTCAACATCCTCAAGGCGCGGTCGGCGATCCGGGACGTGGGGCGGGTGATGGGTCTCTCCTTCGGGGAGGTGGACCAGATCGCCAAGCTGGTCCCCGACGAGCTCAACATCACCATCGAACGGGCGCTGGAAGAGTCGGATCGGCTCCGGGAGATGGTGGAGGGAGACGACGTCGTCGCCCGTGTCGTGGACGCGGCGGGCCGGATCGAGGGGTTGGCCCGGCACTGCGGGGTCCACGCCGCCGGCGTCGTCATCGCGCCGGAGCCGCTGGTCAACCTCGTCCCGCTCTACCGTACCAGCCACGGCGAGGTGACGACTCAGTTCGACAAGGACGACGTGGAGACGCTCGGGCTGCTCAAGATGGACTTCCTCGGGCTGCGGACCCTGACGGTCATCGACGACACGCTGGCGTCGATCGAGGCGTCGGGGGAGGAGCCACCGGACCTCGAACGGATCCTGTTCGACGACCCCGCGGTGTTCGACCTGTTCGCGTCGGGCGATACGGACGGTGTGTTCCAGTTCGAGTCGTCGGGGATGAAGGACATGCTCCGCAAGGTCGAGCCGCGGCAGTTCTCGGACCTCTCCGCGTTGAACGCGCTGTACCGCCCGGGCCCGATGCAGTTCATCGACGACTACGCTGCCCGGAAGGCCGGGAAAAAGCCGGTCACCTACATCCTCCCGGAGCTGGAGGAGATCCTGGGCGAGACGTACGGGATCATGGTGTACCAGGAGCAGGTGATGCGGATCGCCGTGGTCATCGCGGGGTTCTCCATGGCCAAGGCCGACACCCTCCGCAAGGCGATGGCCAAGAAGAAGCAGAAGCTGATCGACCAGCTCGGGCGGGAGTTCATCGAGGGAGGTGTCGCCAACGGTTTCCCGGAGGACAAGGTCAGGGCGCTGTGGGAGCAGATCGGTCCGTTCGCCCAGTACGGGTTCAACAAGTCCCACTCCGTCGCCTACGCCCACATCGCCTACCTGACGGCGTACCTCAAGGTGCACCACCCGGCGCACTTCATGGCCGCGATGCTGACCTCCGAGGTCCACAACACGGACAAGCTCGTCCAGTACATCGACCGCGCCCGGAAGATGGGCCTCGCGATCCTGCCGCCGGACATCAACCGTTCCGGCAAGACGTTCACGGTGGAGCCCGAGGGGATCCGGTTCGGTCTCGAGGCGATCAAGGGGGTGGGCGGCTCGGCGGTGGATGCGATTCTGGCGGCCCGGGATACCGAGGGCGGCTTCTCCTCGTTCTCCCACTTCCTCCGCGCCCTGCCGTCACGGTCGGTCAACGGAAAGGTAGTGGAGTGTCTGGTGAAGGCGGGCTGCTTCGACACGCTGGGCCTGCCGCGCAAGCCGCTCGTCGACGGGCTGGAACAGATGATGGAGATGGCGGCCCGGGAGCGGGAGCAGCAGGAGCTCGGCCAGGCGTTCCTGTTCTCCGACCTGCCGTCGGAGACCGCCGAGGCGGAAGTCCGTGGGGGCGCTGAGGCGGAGGACGGGACGCTCCTCCAGTGGGAGCGCGAGGTGCTGGGGTTCTACCTCAGCGGGCATCCGCTGGAACGGTTCAGGGAACAGGTCGACTGCTTCGCCGACACCGCCATCGACGAGCTTCGCGACCGCCGGGCCCAGCGGTGGGAGAAGGTCACGGTCGCGGGGGTCGTCACGGCTCTGGAGGAACGCAAGACCCGGCAGGAGTCGCGTCAGCCCGGCCGGCGGTGGGCGAAGTTCCGCCTCGAGGACGCCACGGGCACTGCCGGCGTGCTGGTCTTCCCCGAGGCGTGGGAGCGGTACGGGAGTGTGCTGGAGGAGGACCGGCCGGTGCTGGTCACCGGCACGCTTCGAGGCCCCGAGGACGAGGTGGAAATCGTGGCGGACGAGGTGGTGCCGCTGGAGGGGATCGAGCGCCGGCGCGCCACCGGCGTCCGGATCGTGCTCGTGCTCGACGAGGAGGACGAGGCGAGGCTCCGCGCCCTCCGGGAGCTGCTGCTGGAGCACGGCGGCCCGGTGCCGGTCCGTTTCGAGCTCGTGCGGCGGGGCCGGTTCCGCGCCACGCTCGTCCCCCCTGCGCCGCTGTCCGTCGAGCCCTCGGACGAGTTCCTCCAGCGTCTCCGCGAGCGTCTCGGGCCGGGGCGAGTCGAGCTCGAGCTCGAGCCCAACGGCGGCGGCGTGGTCCGCCTCGGCGCCGACGCCCTGGTCAACTGACCCTCGTCGGGTCCCTCCCGGAGAGAGACGCCTCCTCTACCGAAACGCGGAGCCTGCACGGGACAGAGTGCCCCCATTTCCTGAGGCACCGGCCCGGCCGGGGGGTGAACCGGCGGCCGGCCCCCGCGCTTCGCGCGGGCGACGCGCCTCGCCCGTGCGTCCCGGTGGGAGCGAGCTCCCCCCGGGCCGCCCGTGCGACGCGCTGGCGCC
>Ga0256835_1000920_pt1 | contig 19057 bp, 15 predicted proteins | sample PIR30metaG_FD_185972 | JGI IMG/M metagenome (GOLD analysis project Ga0256835, IMG submission 185972) | Hydrothermal vent microbial communities from East Pacific Rise, Pacific Ocean - PIR-30 | ecosystem: Environmental > Aquatic > Marine > Hydrothermal vents | place: Pacific Ocean: East Pacific...
CGGGTAGGGCAGAGATTTTTATTGGTTTTTCACCCATGGGGTGGAAACCGGAGAAACCGCTGGAAATGGATCTTCCCTATTCGGAAAAGGATTTTAGAATCTTTTTGTTTAATCTGCCAGGGGGAGACCCTGTGGGTTATACTCAGATAGACCTCGGAGATTCCAGCGCCTTTTCGACCTATAGTGGGAACTGGGAGCTTTCATCCCTTGAAGGAAGGGTTGATACCCATGGGCCTCACTCGGCCAGGTATTTTGTGAGTTCCACAGCTCTTTCTTCTTCCCTTTTAATAAATCTTTTTAAGCCATCTACAAACCAATGGCTGGGCATGGCAGGAGCAATAGCTTCTTTCCTGGGGCTGACAGAGGATCCTGGAAAGGTTCCTGTTTTCAGTAGAGGAAAGCCTTCGAAAGGTGGGGACGAATGTCCGGAGGAAGAGAAGGATTGTAGTTCCGTTTCAGGGAAGTGGTGGGGAAATGACACTCTGTGGAGGTCAATCCTGGATGTGGCGAGAGCGGTTCTTTTCTACGATTATGATGGCAATCTGAGGCAGGAACCACGGAAGGTCCTGTTTTTTGCCGATATGGTTGAGGCTTTGGATAATTCCCCGGGGTTGATTCTTGCCAGCGGGAATCCGGTGGCACTGGATTGCGTACTTTCCAGACTGATTGGGTTTAAATGGCTGAACTTACCTTTGATTCTGGGATCTCTTTCAGACTCTTCCTTTGCCCTGTTTAAAGGAAAATGCGGGGATGTAAAGCTTGTTTCAGAGGACATCTTTCTCGGAGGAAACTTCGAGGAAATTTCGCCGATGCTTTCGCCCACCGAACCAGAAGGATGGGAAGGAAAGTTGCTGGAAAAATAGAAGGCTCAGGAGAAATCCATATTTATTTTATATAGCTTTAAAGAAAGTTCCTGCTGTTTTTTCCATTGTCCGAAAAGCCTTCCTTCTCCTGTAAGTTTTTCAATACTCCTTGCAAGTATTTTTCCAATGGGTCGTGGTTTTTCCCTGGCAAGAGGGGTAGCAGGTAGAGGAAGAAAATAATGGGCATGAATTCTTGCCCCCATTTCTGCCAGTCGCTTCATAAGGTCCAGGGTTTGTTTTTCATCCTCAAAAGGAAGACCGAAGATAAAGTCCACTTCGGGTCTGAAGCCAGCTTTAATTGTTGCCTCAGTGGCTTCTATAATGTGACTTATTCTATGTCCTCTCTTCAGAAGGCGCAGGGTTTCTTCGCTTCCGCTCTGTGCTCCAAATATTATTCTTTCGTTGGCCAAATATTTTCTTAACTCTTTTAGAAGCTCAAATGTTATGTGTTCCGGTCGGAATTCCGAAGGAAATGAGCCAAAATAAAAATTCGCCCCCGGAAAACGACGCCCTAATTCCTGAAAAAGATAGATGACCCCATCAGAATTTGCTCCACCCCGGCCTCCATAGGCAAGACCATTGGGAGTAATAAACCTGATGTCTTTTATTCCCCTGTTCACAAGTTTCTCCACCCAGAAAATTATGTTCTCTGCAGAGCGGTGTCTCATTTTTCTTCCGAAGATCCTGGGGGTCTGGCAGTAAGCACACAGGAAGGGACAGCCACGGGTTATTTCAATAGGTATGGGGAGATTTTCGGAGAAGGGAGCGTATTTTTCTATTTCCACCCCTTTACATATGGTTCCAGGATGGTCCTTCCACCAGAGACAGGGCGGGGGTTCCTTTTTTCCTTCGAGAAAGCCGAGTAAATCCAGTATATATTCCTCTGCCTCCCCTGCAAACACGAAGTCGAAGCCCATGTGAAGAGCGTGGAGAGGAAGGCCTGTTGCGTGAGGGCCACCGGCTATTTTTATCACCCATTTTGGTATTTTTTTTAGAAGGTCATGCACTCTCTCGAATTCTGTGGACTGAAAGGAGAATAGAAGGACGTCACCCTTATTTAACTGTGAGAGGGAATCCAGTATTTTGATTTTGCCCTTAGCGGCTGAAATTATGGGAGAAAAAGAATACCTGTTCTCCCTTGTTAACAGGGCAAAAACCCTCACTTTACATAGCCGAGGGATTTGAGCATCTTTAACTGTGCGGCGTTCCTTTTACCTTCCCTTTTCCCTATGAAGGGTTTTATCTCATCTTCGTACTGTTTCAGGACCTTCATCATTTTTGCGGTGAATTGATTGAAATTAACCGGATGAATGGCGGCTCTGTCCGATGATAGATTGAAAAAGAGAAACTGGTTCTTTTCCGGTGTATGTATAAGCTGGAAGGCGTTTTCTATTACAGAAAATCTATCGAAAAAGGCTTCTGGTTTGAAGGTTTGAAGGAAAAGCCGGGGGTGTCCCTTCTGATTCAGAAGATCAATTCCCCTTACCTGATGAGGAGAAGAAATATGGGTCAATTTTAACACTGTAGGAAAAACATCCATTATAGAGCGAAGCTCTGACCTCTCCCCTGCTTTTTTTCCGGGAGATAAAAGTAATAGGGGTATTCTTGTATACAGGGCATTGAGGAAGTGAATATGACCCTTGTGGGCTTTCCATTCTCCAAGTCCTTCTCCGTGGTCAGCCAGAATTATCATGTATGTATTCTCAAGCAATCCTCTTTTTTCAAGTTCGTTGTACATAATTTTAAACTGGGAATCCCAGTATTCCACTTCCTTTTTATATAACCAGTGGGCTGCAGCCGGCTTCAAAAAGACCCTCGGTCTTATTTCTCCGATCCCCTTATCATCCAGCTTTAAGGTGAATGTTATTTCCCTCTTCCTTTTGTTGTTCAGGGGATAGCGGGTATCACCGGCGTCAACGCCATAGAATGCCTTGTTTTCCAGTGCACTGGTTAATTTTACGGTTACCTTTACCACTTCTCCTGGCTCTCCATGGATAAAAAACAGTTCCTTTTTAAGAAAGCACACATCTCCCACCTTTTTCCCGTTTACAAACACCTCTCCATCCGGTTCCACCCATGGAGGAGCATAGGGTTCATGTGGATCAGAGTAATGAATCCAGAGGAAGAAGGGGGATTTCAAGTTCTTGAGCATTGGCAAAAGGGCCTCATTTATTTCCCCTGCGGTTCTCCACCACCTTGTCGGTGGAAATTTATCATTGTAAAAATCAAAACCTCTATTAATTCCGGTTGAAGCCTGTACAGTTCCCAGCGAGACGATACCCATGGTAAGGTACCCCTTTCTTTTAAGTACCTGTGCCAGGGTTTCCGTTCCACCCTTAAACTCCATATTATTATTTAGTACGCCAAGTTCCCATGGATATTTTGATGTGAAAAGGCTAAGATGTGCGGGAAGTGTGATTGGGATCGTGGTAAATGTGTTTTTAAAATAAATCCCCCTCTTTTTCAGGGAATTAAAAAATGGAGCGTTTGCGCCACCAAGGTCTTCTCTTAGGGTGTCAACTACCACTATTATAATGTTCGGGCGGGACTTTTTCAGAAATAAAAAGTACCCACCTCCGGCTAAAACAGCCAGTATTATCGCAACAATTATAGCTTTTCTCATGTATACAATTTTAACACTGTGGGCAATGAGTAAATAAATTACAAATAGCCAAGGGATTTCAGTTCCTTCAGGTATTTCTTAAAGGAAGAGCGCCCCGGCTTGAGGTGGAATCTTCGATTATACTCAATGTTTGTTTTTAAAAGAAGGAAGAGTTTTTGCTTTAAATATCCCGACAGTACGGGGTCGGAGAAATAGAGATTATATCTTTCACCGGGGTCTTTGTTCAGATCGTAGAGTTCTTCTCTCCCGAGGTTATAGTAAAATTTTGTGTTTCCGTTGAATAAGGCAAGATTAAACCTGTGGGAAATGGTGCGGGAGTAGAGCCATCTTTCAGGAAAAGAGAAGGGTTTTCCCATGAGCAGTGGGGCAAAACTTATGCCCTGAGGGGAGAGCCCGGGCTTTATTCTCAGGAGTTCATATAGAGTTGGAGCAAAATCCACATTGCTAAATGTAATTTTGTCTACCTGCCGGCCTTCCTTCTGGCCAGGCATTTTTAACAGAAAGGGAATGTGAATCATTTCTTCATAATTTGTTGTGTTATGACCGAATTTCATGTGCTCAAAGAAGGCCTCGCCGTGATCTGCTGTAATTATAATTATTGAGCTCTCGTACAGGCCCGCGTCTTTAATGGCATCCAGTATTTTTCCAACCAGGTAATCCCCGTAGTAGAGATTATTGAGATAGCAATTGTAGAGCCATTTCACGAACTCCGGAGGTGGATTCAGTTCCCTTTCATATTTTCTCTTGGATTTTTCCACATTAGATTGCTGATAGTCCAGGGATGAAACCCTTTTATAAAAGTCAGGTGGAGGGTTATAGGGCTCATGTGGGGGAAGAAGGTGTATATAAACAAAATTAGGTTGTTCGGTTTTCAGCTTCTTCAGGGCTTCAAGCATAAGGGGTTCTTTCATGGTGGACGAGTTTATTCTTCCCCTTTTACCTATATAAATAGCTTTATGGAAGCGTTCTGCGAGTCCTATATTTACAGGAACGACGCTACCGGTTATCATCACGGTGTAATAACCACTATTTCTCAATTCGTCCGGAAGAGTTCTGAGGTTAGAGCCAATGGCGTCCTGAATTAATCTAACCCCGTGGGCTTCGGGATACAAACCCGTCATGAAGCTCGTAACACTGGCAGAAGTATAAGGTGCTGAGGAGTAAAATCTCTCGAAGGAAAAGGAATCTTGAGCGAAACTGGAGATGTTGGGAACAAAATCCGGGAGGTTTTTTACCTCTTTATAACGGGCGGCATCCAGCACAATAAAGAAGATATCCGGCCTGGATTTAAGACCAGTATTCCTTTTTTCCGGTTGAATTTTATTTTTTAAAATCGGTTCCCCCTCCAGCTCTATGGTTTTCCACAGGAGTCGCGATAAGGGATTTGAAGAGAAAAAGGATAGGGTTATTCCGATAATTTGATTTTCAGGCAGGTTAAAGCTTAGCGTTTTTATCACATCCTTATACTCCGTAAGGGAGAGCTTCTCTTTTTTTAAAAGCCTCCCACCTGTTGTCGTTATCTTAATTTCTACCCTTTCATCGTTTCTATTTCCCCGTCTTCCTCCAACCTTTCTAAACTTAAGGTGCAATGATGAAGTGCCGCCAGCTTTACTATAGAAAGAGATGGAAGAGTTTGGAGGCTGGATTAAGCCCTTATTGCTCTTCTTAAAGAAGGGTTGCTCCGGGATTAAAAAACGCAGTCTTTTTATACCTGCGAGAAAATGGGGTTTTTCCCATTTGTATTTTTCGTAAAATTGCTTATCCTCTTTCCCTATTTCAAGTAAAAGGAAATTTTCTCCCTTAAGCAGGTCATTGTTTTTTAGTTGTATTGTGACCAGTTTTTCCTCCGGGGTTGTCCTGATTGTCGCTATTTTTTTACCCCTTATACTGAATGAGATTTTAATGCTTTCCTTTTCCCTGTAAAATATTCCGCTTTTTATAAAGAACGAAAGATAAAGGTCCCTTTCAGAAAAGTGAAAAAACCGGATTTTTGCCAGGGGTGAGGTCATAAATACGTATTTCCCGGAGGGTCTCCAGCCTTCAAAGAAATTGTAGAATGCTCGTTCCGGTCGAATTTTTATATCTGAAGATTCTCTTGAGAAGTTGTACCAATCCAGGTCTTTCAAGAAATCTTGTCGGCTAACCTTTCTTCCCTTGCAGCCAGAAAATATAAGCAGGATGGTTAAAAAAACTACAAACTTCTTCATGGATGCTTTTATAATAATATCATCCTTGACAAAAAGCTTCTCCTTCACTAATATTCCCTTCTATGGAAATTTTTGTGGCTAAGGAATCGGGATTCTGCTTTGGAGTAAGACGAGCAGTAAAAATAGCCTGTGAGGCACGGGAAAAGTGGGGGACGGTTTATACTTACGGTGAGTTAATTCACAATAAACAATATGTTGAAAAACTGGAGCAGCAGGGAATCAGGGCAGCTGAGTCAATAGAGGATATCCCGGAGGGTGCCGTGGTGATAATACGTTCCCATGGTATTTCTCCCCAGGAAGAGGAAAAGCTCAGAAGGCGCTTTAAGGTTATAGATGCCACATGTCCCTATGTAAAGAAATCCCAGAAATTCGCATCCAGGTCTGTGAGAGGGGGTACGGAACTGGTTATCTTTGGGGATCGCTATCATCCTGAAATAAGGGGAATCCTTGGTTATACTCAGGGATCCGGAATTGTAATTTCAGACCCTGAAGAAGTCCTGAAGCTTTCCTATACCCCCAAAAGGGCGGTTATTTCCCAGACCACCAATGACCTTGAGGATTATAAACGGTTTGTGGGGAACCTTCTCGAAACGACGGAGAAACTAACCGTCTACCAGACCATATGTTCCTCCACCATAGAAAAGCATCGGTCAGCAAAGGATATAGCATCAAGGGTGGATCTGATGCTGGTAATAGGGGGAAAGCACAGCTCAAACACCAGAAAACTTTTTAAGGCCTGCAAGAACATTCAACCCAATACCTATCATATAGAGACAGCGAAGGAACTGGATTTGATAGAATGGGAAAATTGTGAGAGAATAGGGATAACAGCAGGAGCTTCGACTCCTGACTTTATTATAGAAGAAGTGGTGGAAAAAATTAAGGAGGGCAAAAATGGAAGAGGAAAAAAGGAGCGCTGACGAAGATTATGAAAAGCTGCTCGAAGAGTACAAATTCCAGCTCCCAACCAGTGGAGAGATAGTAAAGGGAAAGATCCTTGAGGTCAGAGACAAAGAAGTTATTGTCGATATAGGTTCCAAAATAGAAGGTGCCATTCCCCTCGAGGAATTTACCAACTGGAAAGGAGAGGTTGAGGTTAATCCCGGAGACGAAGTTGAAGCCATTGTGGAAAAACCATCTTCCAGGGAAGGCTATATTCCTCTTTCCAAGAAAAAGCTTGAGGTAAAAAGGGCTCTTGAGGAGATAAATAAGGCCTTCAGAGAGGAAAGGCCGGTAGAGGGAACCATTGTAAAAAAGGAGAAAAAAGGCTTTCTGGTGGAAATTCAGGGAGTTAGAGCGTTTCTCCCGGGGTCCCAGCTTGAAATAAGGCCTGTAAAAGAAACCTATAAATATATAGGAAAAACCTTCCCCATGAAGGTTCTTGATATAAGAAAGACCAGAAACGCAATTTCAATAATAGTTTCAAGGCGGGTTCTTATAGAAGAGGAACTTAAAAAGAAAAAGGAAGAGGCGCTATCGAGGATAAAGGAAGGAGAATGGATCAAGGGAATTGTAAAAAATATAACTGATTTTGGGGTGTTTGTGGATCTGGGAGGGATAGACGGACTCCTTCCACTTAGCGAGATTAGCTGGGGCAGGGTATATGACCCAAGGAAATTCTTTGAGGAGGGACAGGAAATAGAAGTTCTTGTTCTTAAATTTGATCCCGAAAAGGAGAAAATAACCCTGGGTTATAAACAGAAAATGCCTGATCCCTGGGATGGTATCGAGGAAAAGTACAAAAGGGGAGACAGGGTTAAAGGCAGAGTGGTAAGCTTAACTGAATTTGGAGCATTTATTGAGCTGGAGAAGGGAGTGGAGGGTTTGGTAAGAAATAGAGAGCTTAGCTGGGCCGAGCACATAAAGGATCCTCATCAGATAATGAGTGAGGGAGAAATTGTAGAAGTGGAAGTTCTGGATGTAAACCCAAAGGAAAGGAAAATAGCTTTGAGTTATAAGAGGACGTTGCCCACGCCCCTTGAGATTTATTCTGCTACCCATAATCCCGGCGAAATCGTAAAGGGAAAAGTTAAGGATATAAAAGATTTTGGTGCGTTTATAGAGCTTGAACCTGGAGTGGAAGCACTCCTCAGAAAATCAGACTTTGCCTGGGAAAGGATTGAAGATCTGAAGGAACACATGAAGGAAGGCGAAGAAATAGAGGTGAAAATTCTGGAGATAAACCCGAAGGAAGGAAAAATAAGGGTTAGCAGAAAACACCTTATGGAAGACCCCTTCGAAAAATTTGCTGAGGAACATGCGGAAGGGGAAGAACTGGAAGCTACCGTTGTGGAGAAAACAGAAAAGGGACTTATTCTTGAGTTGGTTCCCGGTGTAACAGCGTTTATAGGAAAACCCAAGAAGGAAATAAATATAGGAGACACGGTAAAGGTTCAGCTGGTAAACCTTGACAAGGATCGCAGGAAGCTCAGGGTTATCCCCTCGAGGGAGAAACGGGAAAAGAAACCCAAGAGGAGCGGGAAGAAGATAGATGTTAAGGAAGCCAAGAAGCCAACCCTTGGAGATATTCTTCCTGACGAATTAAAAGACCTCAAAAAATGAAGTATATTTACACCCCCTGGCGGTGGAAGTATATCAAAAAGGCCATTAAAGGAGACGAGGCCTGCATCTTTTGTGAGGCTCAGAAAAAGAGCGATGAAGAAGCCCTTATCCTTTACAGGGGAAAGCATAACATAATAATAATGAACCTTTATCCTTACAATAACGGCCATATTATGATAGCTCCCAGGGAGCACATCTCCAGCCCGGACGATGCAAAACCCGAGGTGCTTTTCGAAATGTCTTTACTGGCCCAGGCATCCATAAAAACACTGAGAGAACTGTTCTCTCCCCATGGATTTAACATTGGGATGAACATCGGGCGGACAGCAGGGGCCGGAGTGGTTGACCATTTTCATCTTCATGTGGTGCCGAGATGGGATGGGGATTCCAATTTTATGGCGGTCTTCTCAGACACCAAAGTAATAGCCCTTGAAGTCAGGGAGGTGTACAACAGGCTCAGGGAGCCACTAATAAGGCACATCCAAAATTTGACAAAGATAGACTAAGATTATTTTATAAGAACCTTGAAAATTTCTTCAAGATGTTCTATAATAATTTATGTTAAAACCTGAGAGGAGGTGAAAAATGGGAAAAATAATTGGGATAGACCTTGGAACCACCAACTCTGTTGTAGCAGTTATGGAAGGTTCTGAAGTAAAGGTCATACAAAATCAGGAAGGACAGCGTACCACTCCTTCTGTGGTGGCTTTCCTTAAGGATGGACAGATCCTCGTGGGTCTTCCCGCCAAGAGACAGGCGATTACCAATCCTGAAAACACAATCTTTTCTATAAAAAGGTTTATGGGAAGACGGTACGAGGAAGTTCAGGAAGAGATAAAGATGGTTCCCTATAAAGTGGTAAAGGGACCACATGACGATGCCAGGGTGGAGGTAATGGGAAAGGTTTATTCTCCCCCTGAGATTTCTGCGAAGATCCTTATGAAACTAAAGGAAGCAGCGGAGGATTATCTGGGAGAAAAGGTAACAGACGCTGTGATAACAGTTCCTGCCTATTTTAATGATGCTCAGAGACAGGCTACCAAGGATGCCGGTACAATTGCAGGACTGAACGTCAGAAGGATAATAAACGAGCCTACAGCAGCGGCTCTTGCCTACGGACTGGACAAGAAGAAGGATCAGAAGATAGCTGTTTACGATTTCGGAGGAGGAACCTTTGATATTTCCATACTTGAAATAGGAGAAGGGGTTATAGAGGTTAAGGCAACCAACGGAAACACGCATCTTGGAGGAGATAACATAGACCAGCGAATAATAGACTGGATGGTGGAGGAATTTAAGAAGGAACACGGCATAGACCTCAAGCAGGACAGGATGGCTCTGCAGAGACTTAAGGATGCGGCGGAGAAGGCTAAGATTGAACTATCATCTGCCCTTGAAACCGAAATAAATCTTCCCTTTATTACTGCTGATGCCTCCGGTCCCAAACACCTGGTTATGAAGCTTACAAGGGCCAAACTGGAATCCATGATAGAAGACCTTCTGCAGATGACCCTTGAGCCCTGCAGGCTGGCACTGGAAGATGCAGGACTGAAACCGGAAGATATAGATGAAGTAATTCTGGTTGGCGGTTCCACCAGAATACCCAGGGTACAGCAGCTTGTAAAGGATTTCTTTGGAAAGGAACCCAATAAGAGTGTTAACCCAGATGAAGTTGTTGCAGTTGGTGCTGCTATTCAGGGTGCTGTGCTTGCCGGCGAGATGAAGGACATTCTCCTGCTGGATGTTACACCTCTTTCCCTGGGCGTGGAGACCCTTGGTGGAGTCATGACCAAGATAATCCCGAGAAATACCACAATCCCCGTGAAGAAGAGCGAGATCTTTACTACTGCCGAAGACAATCAAACTTCGGTGGAGATACATGTTCTTCAGGGTGAAAGGGAAATGGCAAAGGATAACAGGTCACTGGGGAAATTTATTCTTACAGGAATTCCTCCAGCTCCAAGGGGTGTTCCCCAGATAGAGGTGACCTTTGATATAGATGCCAACGGAATTCTCAACGTATCAGCCAAAGACCTTGCGACAGGTAAACAACAGGGGATTACCATCACAGGAAGTTCAGGGTTAACCCAGGAAGAAATAGACAGAATGGTTAAGGAAGCAGAGGCACATAAAGAGGAGGATAAGAAGAGGAGAGAACTCATAGAACTCAGGAACAGAGTGGATGGACTTTCCTATGAGCTGGAAAAGCTCCTTAAGGAAAACAAAGAGAAGCTCTCTTCTACTACAGTGAGCGAGGCAGAGAAGGCCCTTACGAAGGCGAAGGAAGCCCTCGAAAGTCAGGATAGATCTGCTCTGGAATCAGCCCTTGATGCTTTAAATAGAGCAAGCACAAATATAGCCAAGGAATTGTACTCCAAGACCCAGGCCCAGCAGCAGCCAGAGGAAGGTCAGGATCAGACTGGTTCTCAGACCTCCACAGGAGGAGAGGCTGGTGATGACGTTATAGATGCGGAATATGAGGAAGGAGATTAATCTTTATCGAGGTCCATACTTGAAGAGGGGAGGGATTCTCCTATAAGAACAGTAAATCTTCGGGAGAATTCCCTCTCCCCTATTTTAACGTATACAAGGATATTTGCCTGCCCGGGAGATAGGAATCCGAACTCATGGGTAGCCACCTTTGCTCCGCAGACCTTTTCGTCCATTTCGTTTTTGTCCGTTTCGAAGCCTTTATACCAGTAGATCCACCTAAGGGTGGCACATTCGTATTCAATGTTAAAAAATACGTAGGCCACTACCGAAAGAGGGGCCTTTCCCTTCCTTGTTGAAATATCTATATCCACATCGGAGAGAGTTCTTGTTGAGCATGAGGAAGAGAAAAGAAAGACCAGAATTATTAGAGCGAAAAGAGCCAGTTTTCTCATAAATTAATTTTACATTAATTTGACTAAGAATACCCATGGTGGCATACTAAATTTGTGGAGATAGGTACATTAATTTACATTGGTATCGGAATAGTTACGATATTTCTTATCTATAAATTTATGCCCAAACAATGGCTGGATATTAATAAACTTATATCCTTCCTTTTCGGTGAAAGGGAAGCAAAGCTCAGAATGGCTAAAAAAGCTGAAAAGGAAGGGGATGTAGAAAGAGCGGGCAGGCTCTATCAGGAGATCAATGAATTCGAGAAAGCAGAAAAGATCTATATTGAGGGAGGGCTTCCCAGTAAAGCTGCAGAGATGTACGAAAAGGCCGGAAATTTTGAAAAGGCAGCCCAGATATATCATAGCTACGGGAACTTCCAGAGGGCAGCAGATATTTATATGAAGAAATTAAATGACCTCGAGAGGGCAGCCAGGGTGCTTCTGGATTCCAATAGATACCAGGAAGTGGCAGAACTTTACTTTCAAAATCAGCGCTGGAAAGAGGCTGGAGAGCTTTATGAAAAAATAGGTTTCTTCATTAAAGCGGCAAACTGCTTTGAGCAGGTAGGGGATTACGAAAGGGCAGCCAGAAATTATGAGAAGTGGTTTGAACAGAACTACTCTTTCGAAATGGGGGAATTTGGAGACAGGGAAAAGAAAGTTTTGAGGAGAGCTATAGAACTTTACGTTAAGAACGGAGATTATGGAAGGGCGCTACAACTTGCAAAGGCGACTAAATGGTATGCACTTGCAGGACAGCTGGCCGAGAAAGCTGGAAATCTTGAAGAGGCAGCGGGGTTTTATGAAGAAGCAAGGCAGCTGGAGAAGGCTGCCAATGTATATAGAAAACTGGGAGACGAGAACAGAGCCGAAATTTTACTGGGGGAGTATCTCCTTTCTCAGGGAAAGCAAAAGGAAGCTGCAGAACACTTCGAAAGGGGGAAGGACTACGCGAGGGCGGCTGAGCTTTATGAGTGGAATAAGGATCCATATAGGGCCGCAGTGTGCTATGAAAGAGATGGACATCTTTCAAAAGCCGGAGAATTATATATGGTCGCAGGGGCTCTGGAGGAAGCTGTAAAGGCATTCGAACAGGCTGAGGAATATGATAAAGCAGCAGAGGTTATAAAGGAGATAGCAGACAAGGAGAGAGAGGAGATAAAGAAAGAAGAACTTTACAGAAGGGCAGTAGACCTTTATAAAAGAGCCAGAAAATGGTTCGAGGCAGGAAGCATTGCTTATTATTATCTTGATGATCCGGACCTGGCAATAGAATATCTGCAAAAGGTTGACCCTGATGACCCCAACTTTGATAAGGCAAGCTATATGCTCGGGAAATTGTTCTTTGATAGAAAGGAGTATGATATTGCTGAGGAAAGGTTTAAGGCAGCTCTTAAGGACGCTCCGATTTCCAAAACCAACCTGGATATTTATTACAAACTCGGTATTATAGCCGAGGAGAAGGGAGAGTATAGAAAGGCCTATCAGATATTTAAATCGGTGACCAGTTTTGACATCCATTATCTTGATGCCAAGGAAAGGATGGAGAAGCTTTCTTCCACAGTACAGGAGCTTCAAAAACTTGAGTTCATGGCATCAGCTCCAGGAGACAGGTACAAGATATTGAAGGAGATCGGAAAGGGAGGAATGGGAACCGTTTATAAAGCAGAGGATAGGCTTCTTAACAGGGTGGTTGCGTTAAAACTTTTAAAGCCAACTTTAAATCTCAATAAGAGAGCCTTTGAACGGTTTATAGCTGAGGCTCGTACCGCTGCCAAGCTTTCCCATCCCAATATTGTTATTGTTTATGATGTGGGTAAATTCAACGATAAGTTTTTTATAGCCATGGAATACCTGGAGGGAAAAACCCTCCTGGAATATATGCGGGAGAAGGGAGGATTTACCATACGGCAGGTCCTGTTTATAGCTTCAAAGCTTTTCTCTGCTCTTCAATATGCTCACAAAAACGGGGTAATACACAGGGACATAAAACCACAGAATATAATGCTTACCAAGGAAAGGAAGATAAAGGTCATGGATTTTGGCCTGGCGGTTCTTGCATCTGAGATAGAAAAGGAAAAGGGCAGGATTACAGGTACCCCATTTTACATGTCACCGGAACAATGTAGGGGTCTGAAGGTGGATGCCCGGAGCGATATTTATTCTGCAGGGGCTACCCTTTATCATCTTCTGGTAAGAAGACCTCCCTTCAATGCAAAGACCCGGGAGGAGATAATCAGGAAACAGATCGAAGAACTTCCCACCCCGCCTTCAGCCTTCAGAAAGGATATTCCTGCGGAGCTTGAGGATTTTATAATGAAATGTCTTGAAAAGGAAAGGAATAAAAGGTTTCAGAGCGCTGGAGAAGCTCTGGAAGCCATTAAATTAATGTCCAAGAAAATATTGTAAAGGGAGGAAACAATGGCAGGAAATGATGAAAAAGAGAAAAAACTAAAAGCCGCGATGGATTATATAGAGAAGACCTTTGGAAAGGGGTCTATAATGAAGCTGGGGGAAAGGGGAGCCCATGTTAAGGTGGATGTAATTCCATCTGGAAGCATAAGTCTGGATGCAGCATTGGGAATAGGGGGCTTTCCCAGAGGTAGAATTTCAGAGGTTTATGGTCAGGAAGCTTCTGGAAAAACCACCCTCGCCCTTCATGCTATAGCAGAAGCCCAGAGACTGGGAGGAAAGGCTGCATTTATTGATGCCGAGCATGCCCTTGATCCAACCTACGCAAGCGCTCTGGGGGTTAAAGTTGATGAATTACTTATCTCTCAGCCGGATTATGGAGAACAGGCGCTTGAGATTGCAGAAATCCTTGTAAGAAGCGGAGCTGTAGACATAATCGTAATAGACTCGGTTGCAGCCCTTGTTCCAAAGGCTGAACTCGATGGCGATATGGGAGATTCCCATATGGGACTCATGGCCCGACTCATGAGTCAGGCTTTGAGAAAACTTGCGGGAATAGTCAGTAAATCCAATACTTCTCTTATTTTCATAAACCAGGTAAGGGAAAAAATAGGGGTATTTATGGGGAATCCTGAAACCACCCCGGGTGGAAGAGCGCTTAAATTTTATTCTTCTGTCAGGCTGGAAGTTAGAAGACAGGCTTCGATAAAACACGGAGATCAGGTGGTTGGAAATATGGTGAGGGTAAAGATCGTTAAGAATAAGCTTGCACCTCCATTCAGAGAGGCTATTCTGGAGCTCGTTTATGGAAAGGGGATAGATCGGATAGGAGATATTCTGGATGCGGCTGTAAGTGTGGGGCTTGTTGAAAAGGCGGGTTCCTGGTATTCCTATAAAAAGGAAAGGCTGGGACAGGGCCGTGATAATGTAAAGAAAATTCTTGCATCGCAGCCAGAGCTATTGAAGGAGCTTGAAGAAAAGGTAAGGGAAAAGCTCGGGCTTACTTCAGAAGCTCAGCCTTCTGAAAGCTCCTCCTGATGGAGAATTCCTGCATATTAAGGCCCCATTCACCGTCCACAATTTTGTTTGAAAGGGCCCAGCCCACAGCAGGACCGAACATGAATCCGTGTCCGCTCATTCCTCCTGCAATGTAGAAGCCTTCAATTTCAGATTCGTCCACTATTGGGTTTCCGTCAGGAGTCATGGTGTAAGAACCCGCCCATTGCCGTAACACCTGGGCGTCTGCCAGTTCAGGAATTACCCTTGCCATTCTGTAGCTCATTTCCTTTAAAAACTCGAAGGTGGAATCAGTTCTTTTCCCGGGCACATTTGGGACAGGGGTATAGCAGCCGATTATCTGGCCATTTATTCTCTGCTGGAAGTAACCTCCATCCTTTCGGTAGTCCACAATCATTGGAATGGATTCCATTTTCCAGCGCCTGGTTATGAAGGCCTCATGCCTTTCAGGATACAGCGGCAGGTCCAGACCGGCCATTTTGCCTACTTCCTTTCCCCATGGGCCTGCAGCGTTGATTACCACATCCGAGAAAAGCTTTTCTCCTCCTTCGAGAACGACTCCCTTTACCGATGCATTCTCAACCATAATATCCACTACCCTTGCCCTTCTTCTTACCTCCCCTGTTCGGGAGATTCCCATGGCGAATCCTCGAATTACCGCAAATGGATATGCCTGGCCGTCCTGAGGGGAATAGGCGCCCCCAATTAATCCTTCAGCATCAATTCCAGGAACCAGCTTTTTTACTTCCTTCGCGTCGATAAAATAAACTTCGAGTCCCTGTTTCCTCTGGATTTCAATGGCCTTTAAGAATTTTTTCTTCTGTTCCTCGGTGAAGGCTAAAAAAAGGTATCCTGACTTTTCAAATTCAACAGAAAACCCGAACTCCTGGTCCATCCGTGCAAAAAGCTCTACCGATTTCATTGCCAGCTTTATTGAGCAGGGGGTGGAGAACTGTTGTCTTATTCCGCCAATACATCTTCCTGTGGAACCAGCTCCGATTTCGTCCTTTTCGAGTACAATTACCCTTTTTCCTTTTTTTGTTAAATAATACCCTGTAGCAAGCCCTATAATTCCTCCACCAATTATTATTGCATCCCAGGATTTCATATATCCATTCTAAACTTTTCTTGAAAAGGAAAGCAATTTTGTTTATATTTTCCCTTGTGAAAAAGAAAGGTGGATTTTATTTGTTTATTTCCTGGTTGATACCGGGACTCGGGCATTATCTTCTGGGAAGAAAGAAGGAAGCTGTGGTTCTTTTTCTCTCCATAGTATATTTCTTTGTTCTTGGATTGTTACTCGGCGGCAGGTTTATTGGACCCAACGAGGGTTCGCCCCTGACCATTTTTCTTACATTTTCCCAGTTTGGAAACGGTATCCTGTTTTTCCTGGGCAAGCTTATGGGATGGGGTTCACAGGTTACAGTTTCATGGTCCAGTGATTATGGGACCTTTTACCTTATGGGCGGGGGTCTGATAAATTACCTTATTGCCGTCAGAGCCTTTGAACTTGCGGAGGGAATAGAGAGATGAAGAGCTATTTACTTATCCTGCTCCTGTTTTCCATCCCTGCATCCGTTGATCTTGCGATCATAAGAAAGGAAGGTAAAAGGGAGAGATTGATATATGGCGTGAAGTCCTTTCTCTGGATGGTGGTCGCTTCTATACTTTTTGGATGGTTTATGTACATACTGAGATGAGAAGGAATTGCGGAAGTTTAAGGCTGGAAGACTCTGGCAGTGTTGTATTGGTTAAAGGCTGGGTACAGAGGGTAAGGGACCTGGGAGGACTGATTTTTGCGGACATAAGGGACAGGAGCGGCATTGTTCAGGTGGTGGGAGGAAAGGAGCTGAAGGACCTCCGGCCGGAGTGGGTGGTTGAAATAAGGGGAAAGGTCAGGGAGAGGGAGTCCAGAAATCCGGAAATACCCACAGGGGATGTGGAAATAGAGGTAGAGGAAGTAAAGATACTAAATTCCTCAAAAACACCGCCCTTTCACATCCTTGACGAAATTGATGTTTCTGAAGATGTGAGGCTTAAGTATCGGTATATAGACCTCAGAAGGCCCTCCATGCAGAAAAACCTTATTCTCAGACACAGGATGGCAATGGCCGCCAGGAAGTATCTGGATTCCCTGGGTTTTCTTGAGATAGAGACACCTGTGCTTACAAAATCCACTCCTGAGGGTGCAAGGGATTTCCTTGTTCCTTCCAGAAATTATCCTGGAAGGTTTTATGCACTGCCACAATCTCCTCAGTTATTCAAGCAACTTCTTATGATTTCGGGTTTTGAACGGTATTTCCAGCTCGCCCGGTGCTTTAGAGATGAGGATCTGAGGGCGGATAGACAGCCGGAATTTACCCAGATAGACATGGAAATGAGCTTTGTAAATGAGGATGAGGTTATCTCTGTAACCGAGGGACTGTTGAAGGAAATGTTCAGGGAAGCGGGAATAGATGTTTCTCTTCCCTTTATTAGAATCAGTTACAGAGAAGCGCTGGAAGAGTATGGAAGCGATAGGCCTGACCTGAGAATACCCTATAAAATAAAAAATCTCACTTCCATGGCAAAGGGAGGGGGAAACAGGATAGTGGAATCAGTTGTTGAAGCCGGGGGAAAACTGCTCGGGTTAAAGATACCCGGCGGGCTTTCCAGGAAGGAGGTGGATGGACTGGATGAGCTTGTAAAATCCGCTGGAGGAAAGGGGATCTTCTGGCTCAAACCCGATGGGGAAAGCATTCGGGGAAACCTCAGAGGAGATGAAAACTGGCAACAAAGGCTATGTGAATCGCTGGGCCTGGAAAAGGGCGATACAGGGATTTTTATGGCAGGAAGCGGAATGGAAGAACTTATGGGGCTGGTAAGACAGGAAGCTGCCAGACTGAAGGGAGCAGTGGAAGAGGATTTTAAATTTCTCTGGGTGGTTGATTTTCCTCTGTTTGAGCTGGATGCGGAGGGTAATATTACTTCGAACCATCATCCCTTTACTTCCCCGAGGGAAGAGGATATTGCTCTACTTGACAGGGAGCCCCTGAAGGTCCTGGCCAGGGCCTATGATGTGGTTTTGAACGGAGTGGAGCTCGGTGGCGGAAGCATAAGAATACACAGGGCTGATCTTCAGAAGAAAATATTGAAGATCCTTGGGGTGGAAAAGGAGAGGTTCGCCTTTTTACTCGAAGCCCTTGAACTGGGTGCCCCTCCCCACGGAGGAATAGCTCTGGGATTCGATAGAATAGTGATGATGGCAGCAGGGGTATCTTCCATAAGGGATGTAATCGCGTTCCCCAAGACTACCTCAGCCCTCTGTCTGTTGACTGGAGCCCCTTCAGAAGTAGATCCGGAACAGCTTAAGGAATTGAAGATAAAGGTTATTTCTTCATAAAGTAAAGGGAAACTTCCCAGGCTACATAGCTGATAAGCAGGGAGAAAAAGGAAACCAGCAGTAGAGGGGTCAGAAAGCCTCTACCATAAAGGACAAGCACGAGGGCTATGAAGGATAGAAGATAGGCCATCCTGAGCAACTTCCTTCTCCTGGGAGAAAAGGGCTTTAGCCAGAAGAGACTGTATATAAAAAGAAAGGCAGAAATGAAAAAAAGAATTAATCCTATTTCTATCAAAACATCACCTTTATTTTTCTTTCCTTTTCTGAAATCTGTTCCAGGTAAACTCTGATAGCGTTTTTTGCCCAGGGTGCCTTTTCCGCCTTTTCTCCCCATTCTACTGCCAGAACCCCCATACCAAGGAAGTCCTCTATTCCAAGGAAATCCATTTCCCCTGGATCCTCAAGCCTGTACAGGTCCAGGTGGAACAGAAGGGATTTTCCTGCATATATGTTCATTATGGTAAAGGTGGGAGAGGACACAAGATTTTCATCTATCCCGAGACCCCTTGCAAGACCTTTTACGAAAACAGTTTTTCCGGACGCAAGACTGCCGTATATAAGGATAACCTCGTCTCCATTGAGTTGTTCTGCAAGCTGACTCGCTATTCTTTTTGTTTCCTCTTCAGAGATTGATAAAAATTCATTCATTTTTCAAAAATGCCTCTGGAAGGTATTCAATAATATCTGTTGCTGTAATAAAGGGCTGAGTAAGCTCCTCTGCTGCAAGGTCTCCTGCGAGTCCATGAAACCCCACTGCTTCCACAAGCGCGTCCTCTATTTCGTCCTCGTCGGCCTGTGCCAGGAACCCCGCTATCATTCCGGTAAGCACATCCCCGGAACCTCCGGTTGCCATCCCGGGATTTCCAGTTCCGTTTATATAAACTGTACCATCGGGACAGGCTATTAAAGTTCTGTATCCCTTTAGTACCAGATATAACTGGTTCTCAATAGCGAAATTTCGTGCTGATTCAATTCTATTGCTTAGAATTTCCTCCCTGCTTTTTCCCGTTAACCTGGAGAATTCCCCGGGATGCGGGGTGAAAACAGTCGTATTTGTAAATCCTGGAAGAGTGGGAAGGGTGGCAAGCAGGTTCAGTCCGTCA
>Ga0256835_1000921_pt1 | contig 19056 bp, 12 predicted proteins | sample PIR30metaG_FD_185972 | JGI IMG/M metagenome (GOLD analysis project Ga0256835, IMG submission 185972) | Hydrothermal vent microbial communities from East Pacific Rise, Pacific Ocean - PIR-30 | ecosystem: Environmental > Aquatic > Marine > Hydrothermal vents | place: Pacific Ocean: East Pacific...
ATAGGTTCAAATAATTTACCGAACTGAATTTCTTTATATGCATCATCTTCAATTAGGTAGATTCCATACTCCGATACCAAATCAAATAGTTCTTTTCTTCTTTTATCACCCATAGTGCTTCCTTTGGGATTATCACTTGTTGCTACAACATATACAAGTTTTGGATAATTACCGTATTGTTTTTTAGAGGCCTCAATTCCTGCTCTTACCGCATCAATAATTAGTCCTTCTTCATCTGTTGGTATCCCAACTGTTCTAGCACCCATCTTATCAGATACACCTACGAATCCTAGATAACCTGGAGAAGGAACCAATACAACGTCTCCTGGGTTAATCATTGAATCTAGTACTGTGTAAATTGCTTCTTGTGAACCAGTAGTGATCATAATTTTATCCCAGTCCGTTTCAGGATTAAATGGTAAGTGTTGTCTTTCAACTAATCTCTGCATTAAAATCTGTTTTAATTCTGCATCCCCTGCTGTAGGCCCATAATTGAAAACGGTTAACACTTCGTCAACTTTCCCTTCGGAAAGTAGTTTTTGATATCTTTGTCCTAGCTCAATGAGAATTTTAGAATGCACTTCTAAAGGTAATGCCCCTGGAAGACCGCCACCAAAATAATATTTCACCTGATATTTCAGAAGCTTCCTAATTGCGCTTTCTTGTATGTGATATGTCCATTCAGCAAATAATTTATCGTCAGTCATCATGTAATGCTACTTATTTGAGATATAATATTATATGACATGACAACAAAAAAATGCACAAAAATAATGACTGCTAAAATTATTTGAACTATTGTAGCTAAAAAAACGATTAATTAATTAAAAAATAGTGCTATTAAAGAATAGATAAATTAGACGCATAAATTATTAAATCCCGTCTAAGTGAACTACCCCTTTCTTTCGCAAGTTGCTTTGTACTTCACCGAGAAAACTTGCCCCAAAACCACTTCCTTTATTTATTGTAAGAAATGGTTCAGAGTAGAGGCTTTCTCTCCGCAGGCGCTACGAGCCGTCCCAGCCCTGTCTTGATTTTGAGGATGTTTAGGGAAGCGTTGTAGTCTCTGTCTGCTTTGCTTCCCCGCCACAAAAACCACAACCAACCACGCTGTCGCTCAGTTTTATATCCCGTTTGTTTTTCCTTGTTTGTTTAATGATTGTTTTTCATGGGTAATCACGTTTTCTTAATGTAATAAGCATCGTAGTGTTATTATGGTGGTATAAAGGAGTGAAAGCGTGTGTCGGCTTTCATTTAATATCCTCCCTTTCGGAAGGGGATTTCCCGCCGACAGAGTTAAAATCCAATTTTATTTTCTGAAGAAATTATTTCCTCGATTTTTTTAATTAAGGAAATAAAAAACGAAAACCTAAATTTGGTATTGTCTGTACTGCTTACGACTGGTTTTTCTCCACTTAAGTCAACAAGAACTTTGGCCCAATTTAATGCACGCTTAAAGGAAAGCAAAAAGCCTTTTCCATCTTCACCATAGTAATAGGTTATTATGAGGGCAATTCCTTCATATATATTCATAGGCTCTTCTAAACCAATGTAATCAGCTAAGCTTCTTAATCTACTAGTGTCTGGTGGTGGAACTTTAGTATTGAACGCATTTTTAAGAGGTAATGCCCAGTATTTTGCTATTTCATCTACTGAAATTGGTGGGTATCTATTGTTTTTTACAAGTACTTCTTTTATAAAGCCTTTTTGCAATTTAGGGGAAACATTGGGTTCTTTCTGTGGGTAGGGGATATCTTCTAATGAAACGACATGTTTAGTTTGGGTAGGCTCTCTTTTTGTAATTGGTGGTTTTGGTATTCCTCGAGATTTAGAAGTAATTGTTGGTGGTATAGATTTGTTAGACATCGATAATATTGGGGCTAGATATATTATTAAAATGATATAAGGAAATAAACTACCCCTTACTTTAACAAGAGGCTTTTAATCAAAAAACTTGTTCTGAAATCGCCTTTCTATAATAAGATAAAAAAATAACAACATTACATATCTTAAGTTACGGAAGAAGGCTTCATGTGGATATTGCTAAAAATAGTCAGTAATTTTTGATTGTCCAAGAACTAAACTTCTTTCGATATATTCTCTGAACTCTACATTAGTTTTTTTTGATACATATCTAATCATCTCTTTTTTTGAGGTAAATCGTATGGGGCGTTTAGTCAATGCCGCCCTCACGTTTTCTCTAACCTGTACTACTCCCACAGGGACTAAATAGTAAGGCCCTATTTCTCTTATTGCCACGACAGTGGCCTGCCTTTTAAGAATATTTAATAAATATTCCATAACCCCTAGTCTAGCAGCATAGTACCCACCAGATTGTTTTGAATATTTCCATTTTACCCTTCTCTGTTCCTGTGGGATAAAGCCTTCTCCGTCTCTAGTTATAACCCAGTTTTTTTTATTTAACGTAAAAATAGATCCTGGTAACCACGCTTCAAAATGTTCAAATGCCCATTTCCCGGGCATCACCATTATTAAATAATGGTTATCCAATATGGTGTTTTCATATAGCAAATAATCATTATTCTCGGGAAGCATTGTAATTTTTTCGATTAAAAATTGCCCGATCATGTTGTCAATAGCCGTAATACTCCAACGTGTCGGAACAAGTTTTCTAGATTCTTTTTTACCTGTTAATCCAATACTAAATACTTGTTGTAAATAATAAACATCAAATCCTTTTTCGAACAGTTCTTTTAATTGTACTTTTGAAAGTGTGTCTTCTTCCAAAACATTATCAATTTTACGAGGAATTACGGGATTATCAATTAATACTGCTTTTTTTGCAGGGGCAACGGGGCCAAAGGGGCTAACAATTACATCTATTGTTTTCGCTAACTTAGGGGGCTTTTCTAAAATAATTTCAACGTCTAATGGTTTTATTGATTTAGCGAGATCTTGCATGTTCTCAATAAATTTACTTCCTTCTACCCTTTTAATTGGGAATAGTCTTTCTCCTCGAATAGAACTAAACCTTATATCTAATAATATTGACAATGGTAAGTTAAGCCATTTTTTAGGATCGTTAAAAATTTCTGGTTTTATATTACTTTCTTCTGGAAGTACTACACTTCCAGTGTTGACCCAAGGATATGTCCTGGAGCCCAAAAAGACTTGGGGAGAAGTACCAAACAATACATCACTTTTTGCAGAAAGACTTTTTGTTTTTACTTCTAATGAAAGGGTTTTAAGTATTGGACAATGTGGAAAACCACAAAGCAATTTGACACCTTTACAGTTAATACAGATGTCTAAAACATGTTTTTTTGCTTCTGAGACGCGTTTTTTTAGGTTTACAGGGATTCCATCACTTTGGTCACTATCAATACTCACATTGCTATGATCTTCTATGATCAATATAATATTCGCGAGTAGTAAAAAACAGTTTTCCAAAAATGTAATCGCAATCTATAAACGTTTGTAAACTATTTTATAACAGATCTGATGATTTACAGGTATGGTTTTGGTAACAAGTGGTAATATTCTTTTTTAAATATTAATTTGATTATATTCGCGATTATTATTCTGAAAATAAATTACTGCCTTATTTCATTAATATAAATTGTATTATTATTAAATAATAAAAAATATTATTTTATTAGTTAATCAAAAAAGAACCGTTCAGATCCAAATGTATATAACAAAATGCGACCCGTAAAACTAGTAAATACTAAGAAAAGAAGGCCAACCGAAAGCCCTAGGGGGGGTCACGACAATATAGTATATGATGACAAATCTAGCAAAGTATCAGTACGTTCCAAAATCAACTAAAAAAGTAGGTACTTATGTGTCGGATCATGACTTAAACATGATTCTAGGAAAAAATAGAGTGATACCCAAGTCAAGGTTAAACTTAATTAAAGGAGAAATTATCGAAGGCAAGCGTGGGAGAACCATTCAAAGACGGAAGCGCATGGTAGAGGAGATTATTGGTAAGTTATATCCCGTTATTAGTCGTAGTATATATGAGTCCTTGATGGAAATTGCTGAAGAGCTTGCCACTAAAAGTAAGGAGATTAGAGGCAAAAAGATGAGCCAAATTATATTTACGTTATCCCGAGTGTTAGCAGCTCAAAACAATGAGATCCTCCCTCTTCAAGCCTATACTCACGTATTTGGGAGTAAATTAAAACCTTCGCAACAAGTAGATGCTCTTGCATGGTTGGTAAAACATAATTTCTTAACCGAAAAAAATGATTCAAAAAATAAAACTATAAAGATCCCCACACATGAGCTTGCAATGTCCTTAGGGGGAGATGCAGAGTATAAGCTTGGTTTACCTCGTTTTGCAGTCAGAGATATACTAGAAAAATTAATTGACGAATCAGTAGTTCCTCGAGTAGAACCTTTAAGAGCAGCATTAGTAATGGTCAATGCAGTTCTAATTGATCTTGGCATTCCAACACAAAAAAGGCTTATTTGGATTTCTGAAAAATTACCTGAGGAATTAAAAGCTAAAGCACACTTAATTGACCGTGCATCAATGAGATTCCGTAGTTATCATAATTTAACTAACAAAAGAGAGTAATTTTTCGTGTGCATAATATACCTCATTAATAAACCTAATTTTCGTATTATTTTCTTGGATTATTATGGACGAAGGTGCTAATTACAAGATAAAAGACATTTCTTTGGCGGAACAAGGCCAAAAAATGATTGAATGGGCAGAAAGTAGAATGCCTGTGTTAATGCATTTACGTAAGAAATACGAGAAAACTAAGCCTTTAAAGGGACAAAGAATTGCTGGTGCGCTTCATGTTACAAAAGAAACTGCAGTTCTTATAAAAACTTTAGTAGCGGCAGGTGCTGAAGTTTCGTGGGCAGGTTGTAATCCATTGTCAACAAATGATGCTGTTGCTGCGGCATTGGTTAAAAGTGGAATCAGCGTATATGCATGGCATGGTCTTTCTACGGAGGAATTTTATTGGGCATTAGATAAAGTATTAGAAATCAAGCCAACCTTAACGCTTGATGATGGAGCTGATCTTATTTTCAGGGTTCATGATAAACATCAAGACTTAATTCCTAATATTCTAGGAGGTACGGAAGAGACAACAACTGGAGTAGTTAGACTAAGGGCTATGCATAAAGCTGGGCGACTAAAATATCCAGTAATTGCTGTTAATGACACTCCTACGAAATGGCAGTTTGATAATGTGTACGGAACAGGGCAATCTGCGTTAGATGGGGTTTTAAGGGCTACTAATGTTCTCTTAGCAGGTAAAAACTTAGTTGTTGCGGGTTTTGGTCATTGCGGAAGAGGAATTGCAATGAGGGCCCGAGGGATGGGGGCGAGAGTTACTGTTACAGAAGTAGATCCTGTTAATGCATTAAAGGCCGCACTTGAAGGATTTAATGTAGATAAAATGGATAACGCTGCCCAATATGGTGATATCTTTATTACTGCAACAGGGATGAAAGATGTCATTGTTAAAAGGCACTTCGAAAAGATGAAAGATGGAGCAATTGTTGCTAATGCAGGTCATTTTGATGTTGAAGTTAAAGTAAAGGATCTTGAAGAGATTGCAGTTAGTAAAAGAGAAATTCGGCCAAACAATGAGGAATTTGTTCTCCCTAATGGAAATAGAGTTTATCTATTAGCACGTGGTAGACTTGTTAATCTCGTGGCAGCAGAAGGGCATCCTAGTGAAGTAATGGATATGAGTTTTGCTAACCAATTCATGGCATTAATGGATTTAGCTACCAGAAAAGAACGTCTTCCCCCAGGAGTTTATGAAATAGATCCTAAAATTGATAATATGATCGCACGATTAAAATTAGAAAGCATGGGCTTTCAAATTGATGAACTTACAGAAGAACAAATTAATTACCTAAATTCTTATTCTGAAGGCACGTGAATATCCCTAGCGAAAGCAAATGGCTTCCTGCTTTCTGAAGAATACTTGCTCCAGAACTAATTATTTATAAAAAATAGTTTTGAGTCGTTTTTTTTGTATTTTTTTCATAGTTTTTCCTAGATCTTTTAGAATTTTATAACACCGCAACAATATAAATTATGAACTTATTGTTTCTCATCCCTTTATCTTTTGGAAGAGAAATCATTTTAATATAAATTAAACAATTCTAAGATTAAAAATACTTTTTTAGATAAATAATATTTAACGTTGGAGTTTTCTATTTTTCATATTATTACCGGGTGAAAGTGAGAGTAAGAAGGAAGAAATGCGTCGGCAATTTGTGCTATCAGTAGTGACGGACGTTCAATTGGTAAGTAGTGCCCAACAGAGGGAATTATAATATGTGTTGCATTTGGCAAATTACCAATCATTGCATCCACATCTTCTGGTGGAGTTATCCCATCTTTCTCACCAGATAATACAACCATAGGAGTTTTTGTTTTGGAAAGAACATTTAGTAATGAAGTATTTTCCATTAAAGCCACATCTCTTTGAAAGATTTTCAAATTTTCTTGTTCAAATATTTTTTTTAAGAATTCTTTTCCTTTTCTTCTATTTCGTGGAGCGAAACCATGCTTTAATAAATATTCAAATGCTTTAGATGGATATCTCGAGAGATAAGTGTTTAGATACATATGAGATGGAGAATATATGTTTGATGAGATCAACAACAAATTAGCTATCTTCTCTTTTTCTCTCATTTCTTTTTCTACAAGTAATGCTATTATTCCACCCATAGAATGACCAACTAAAGATATTTTTGAGCATCGAAGTTTTTTAATTACTTTAATTACCGCATCTGCATATGTGGGGAGTGATTGTGTAAAAAGTCCTTCTCTACTTTTGCCATGTTGTGGAAGATCAATACATACGGGGGAAAACCCCATATGGACCAGTCCTTCTGGTATTTTACCCCAGAAAGCATGATCACATCCCTCCCCATGAATTAAAACTATACAATCTGAATCTCTGCTATAATTTATTTTACTACAAGAATAATATCTCACCCCTTCTGTATTATGTTGTCTAAATTTTACTTCGAACATTATTATCACGTTTACATATTAGGTTCGTGAAGCGTTGTTTAGGTCATATTTTATATTTATATATACAACGCAACTATATGAGACTGTCGGCCTTTTCTTATTTTCTATATTCAGAAGGAAACTTCAGCGCATATAAATTAAAATTTCTTTAAATTCTAATTGTGTTATAAATTATAACACAATAATTATTGCATTTATATAGATAATTTACGTTTTTTACTACAAAATTAAAGCTATTAAGAAAAAAAGAGCTAATTAAATAAAGAAAGGGGAGGGGAGGAAGGGCGGAAGAAAAGATTATCGGAGGGTGGGGCTAATAAAGGAGGTAGCATGATAGCTTATGGTCTTTCTAATCAAACATTGATTATTACTCTTTAATACTTACTCTTATCATCCAAGCCATTTTTTGATGTTTATGAACAAGTCCAATCATAAAATCTTCTACTGCAGGATCTCCTAATTCACTACCGGCTTTAGCTGCATCTTCACGCAAGAACTTAATAATAGATTCATGAGTATTTAACAAATCTTTAAGCATCTCTTTAGCATCAATAAGTTTTCCTTCAGTTTCTGTTAGACGAGTTAATTCTATCATTTCCTTTAAAGAACCAGGTGACACTCCACCATAAAAGCGGATATATTCAGCAACTTCATCAGCAATGTCAAATGTTTCTTCATATTGCTCTTCAAATAGTTCATGTAGTTGTGTAAAATAGATTCCTTGAACATTCCAATGATAATTACGAAGTTTCATAGTTAATACTACTTCATCTGCTAAAAGCTTCTTTAATAACTTGTTTAATTTATTCATCTTTTCTTTTTCTAATCCTATATCGGGAGTATCTGTCATCTCAACACACCTAATTTGTAATCAATACAAATTAGGAATCAATACTATTTAAGATTTTAGTTATGAATGAAAAAAGCACTTATTAAACTTAAATAAAACAAAAATGAAAAAAACGAAACATTATAATTCAATCTTATTTCAATTTAATAGTAGGTAAAAATTAAGTGGTGCTTATGTTAAAATTCTTCTCCGAAGATGAATTCATTCAAATCCTAAGAAAACACGGATATAAAGCTACTCCACAAAGACTTACGATCTTTGAAGTGTTAAAAAGTAAAGACCATCCTTCTGCTGAAGAGATATATGAAGCTATAAAGAAAAGATTTCCAAGTATAAGCCTAACAACTATATATCAGACTCTACATTTATTCTCAGAATTAGGAATTATAAACGAGTTAGGTTTTAGCGACAACCGTTCTAGATTTGATACTAATACTAATCCACATATTAATGTTATTTGTCCCGTTTGTGGGAAAATTAGCGATTTAGAGGATGAGTTAGTAGTTGAATTATGGGACAGTCTCGAGAAAAAGTTAGGTAAAAAACCAATTAAACACAGGTTCGATGTATATGCAATTTGCGATACTTGTGAAAACAAGATACAAGCAGGGAGAGTTCGTATAGAAGTCAAAAATATATAGATCCCAAATTTTGTTTTAGTGCCTTTTATTATCATATTTTTTTATAAACGAGTTTTTTTAATGGGGGATTAGCTTATTAGGTTTGATTGTTTATTTTTTATTGGTGTCTTAGATGGATCTATACTCCAAAACGGATTACTCGATTTCTCCGTTTGAAAAATTCATAGCGAACGAGGAGACACGAGATTCATTATATGCAGAATTTACTGAGATTGATGAGGCGCATGAGATAGGTGCTCGGTGGATACAATTCAGTAATAAGTGCTTAGATATTCTAGATCTTTTGGCAGACCTTTCACGCTTATTGTTTGTTAGGTTTTTAGACGAGTATAACAAGGAGAGAGCACAGATCGAAGCTGATGAAGAAAGAAAGTCTCTTATTATGAGCAGGATGACGAGTTTGCTTCAATTACAGGTAGATGCTTCGTTGTTGATGAATGTATACAACGAAATCAAAGTTAATGGTATTTTTGGCACCCAACCAAGTGATACGTACAGCGAGCATTTTATTCGTGCGGTTAAACACTTAAATGAGGTTAAATCGCTATATTTTGATGATCTTCCAAAAGAAGCACTTGCACCAATTAGTGGTCTGCTAAAATTGCAAATGCAGATCACCGACTATGAACAGCTAATACCAAAAATGGAGAAATATTTATCTGAAGAATATAAAGAATTTATTCAGCAAGAAAAAGGGAAAGTTTCTCTCTTGAAGGCAGAATTTTATGGTTCTGTACTTGGCCCAATGCTTGTACGTATTGGTGATACGTGGTGGTGGAGAGACGCTATTTCCCAATACTATGTGTTCGACAAAAGCGTTTCTTTGTACTTAAAAACTATTGATATATGGAGTGATGTGCTAACTTCAGAATTAAAGACTACTATTGACCAAGTAAAGAAAACAGGTGCACTTAAAGCTGAAGCAGAGAAGAACTTTTCGTTAGCACTCCACTATCGCAGATTAGCACGCGAAGCAGCAATAAAAGGAGATTTTAAAGCATCAGAAAAATATTTCAACGATTCTTATTCTCTCTTAAATAATTCTTTAAAAGAACTTGAACGCGCAAAGGATAACCCTGAATTAAATAGACTTTTCAAAAACGTGGATTATAGAATTAAACATACCAAACTAATGAGTGGCATTGCTAATCTGTCAGATGGATTTGTAAAAGTACTTGAAGCCCTTAAAAACAATAAAAAAGATGACTCCTTAAAATTAGCAAGTGAGCTAAAAGATAATGCTGCCAAACTAAGTTCGATAATAGAAGAGGATTATATCAGTGCAATCCCGATGATTTTTGAATCTATAGGTGAAATTGCGGAATTATTAGCAAAATCTCCAGATATGTCTAACAAAGAAATCGAAGAACGATTGATTAGACCATTTATACAGTTTAGAAAAAGAATAGAGGCTAAAACAGACCAATTTGTTTCTGAGTGGGAGGATCTGGTATCTCCTAACCCATTAGAAACAAGAGTGAAATTTGACAATTTAGAGAATCAATTAATGTATATGACTGAAGCTGCTGCACTAATGCCAATAAATACTCCTGGGAGAAATGAAATAATCACGCGCCTTAAGATTTTAAGAGATACCGCATTATCAATGATCTCCGAATTAGATGCCCTTGCAGTGTCTCGGGAAAACAAAGTTTTAGAATTATTATTGAAAGCAAAAGCTCATCATCATGCGGCACGTGCAAAGAAACTTGCAGAACAAGTAGAAGATAAATCAAAAATACCAATGAATCGTATAGAAGCTCATTATGCGGGATCTTTTATTTCAGGAATTACAGCACAGATGTCAGTATATATTTTAGCTATTCAATATCTCACTTTGAACTTAGTGTTAAGAGCATTTTATAATTCTATGACAATTGTAACTAGTGTAAATAAAGACAATTTTAATACAATTCTTGACCAGATAAACAGGGACTTTGCAGCGCTAGATGGATTCATGAAAATGTTGTCCCGGATAAAAGGAGACTGCGAGATATTAGTAAAGAAAAAAGAAGAATTAAACCAGATGTCTCAAATAATTCAGTGGGAAGCATTAGAAATTAGAAAAGGTATCGTTGAAAGCATTGTTTTATTAACTAATTCTCTAAAAGAAGTTTTAACTGGTCAAGTCTATGCGGCAGTTAAAAACTTCACTGAAGCAAGAATCCATTATGAAGAAGCCAAAGATATGGCATACAAAGCTAGTGATATTTTAAATAAAGTGTTTGAACCTTTTGGACCTAATAGTAGCGAGGGGCAATTAGCACAAGCAGTATATGCATTCTGGCAATTCTGTTTCGATAATGAAAGTCGATTATCTTCTAACAGAGAGCCTAATCCCGTTCCTGCACAGGAATTTCTGCAACTAATGAGAGGATTAATATTCAGACTGTAAAAACCGTAGCATCGTCGATCTAATTTATTTTTCTATCTTTTAGTATCATTTTTCTTTTTTTCAAACACTAATTCAATAACTATTTTTCTTTCGATAATTATTCAGGTGAAAAACATGGGTTATGACGTAAAATCTAAGACAATAACACTTTCAACAAATGGAGAAATACAAATCATTGATCTGTCTATAGAATTAGAACGTTTCATTCGTGAAACAGGTCTAATTCGTGGATTAGTGAATTTATTTGTTCCAGGTTCCACTGGTGCAATAACAACTATAGAATATGAACACGGCTGTGTCTCGGACTTGAAACGGTTATTACGTATGATCGTCCCAGACAAAAATAATTGGCAACATGATCAAATCGACAATAATGCACGTGCACATTTAAGAGCATCTTTAATAGGCCCATCTTTAACCGTCCCAGTAGAAAATGGTGCGCCTTTATTAGGTACATGGCAACAACCTGTCTTCTTAGAACTAGATGTAAGGCCTAGACACAGAAGAATTATATTTACTGCTACAGGATTATTTGAATAAGGAAAAGTGGTATTAAATATGCATGCGATCGTTCAATGCCCTAAGTGTTTTCGACATACTGTGGCAAAACTTCCTCAAAAAACAAGGCAATGTCCCTATTGTGGAGCAAGAATAAATGTGGAAAAGTACACAAGAGCAACTGCGCCAGATGCTATTAGTGCCTCAGAATTAGTAAAAAAATTTAATGCAAAATTAGCGCATCAAGGAATAGATAAATGGTTTAAAAAATAAATAATATTATAATAGACTTTAACCCAGTATCCTCCACATATTATTTCTTTTCAAATAATGTGCGCCTTATCAAAACTATGGGTAAGCATGTTTCAAGACCTCTACGTTATCAAAGAAACCGGTGAATGCTTATTCCACAAAGCATACGGTCCTACAAAATACGATCCTACGATTGTATCGTCTTTTTTGAGTGCAGTAAGTCTTTTTTCTGCAAACTTTGATGATGATACACGTTTAATTGAGACAAAAAGTTCACGATTTGTATATCATAGAGTTGATGAGATCATTGTTGTTGCTCGTGTATCTCGAGATATACCTGTTCACAAGGTTGAAGAGACCCTAAAGAAAATTGGTGATGCCATAAAAAAGAAGGTGAAGTTTTCAAGCAACGAATTTAGTGGTGCTGTAAAAGAATTCAACAAGATTGAAAGCGAAATAGACAAGACAACTAAGTACTCTTTAAATGATGAGGAAGTCATACCTGAAGATTTCAAAGTAGAAATAAATCCAAAAATAAGATATTGGTTCGGTACAAATGACGCAGAAAGAAAAGTGTTCTCATATGTTAGATTTAAGGGCAAAGCATCAATAAAAGAAATATCTAAATTAATGAGAGTCCCAGAGATAGAGGCTTGGAGAGCTGCTCAAAAGCTATTAAGCATGAATATATTAAGAAAAATAGAGCCTCCGCCACATAGTAATGCAGGATACACAAGCGTGAATTATCCTAAGAATTAAAATCAATGCGTCAAAAAGCTTGAATCATGCTTTTTTAATTTTGTTCTTATTTCCATTAACCAATATTACTAGCAATTTTTCAATTTATTGCATTGTTTTTTTCTTGATTTTTAAATTATTACGTACCTTCATGGGTAATGAATTCAAAAACAAAGACTACTGTATTAATTATATCTATAATAATCGTAATGTTCATATTAACCTCAAATATTACTACTTTTACTTCTTCTCCATTACAACAGACATTATTTGGAATAGAAAAACCAGACGCACAACATACAAGTAATAATCCAGCAAATACCATTAACAATAACCCATTGCTGACGGGTGTCTTAGGAGATAGTCAGGTTAGACTTTCTGTTCCATCAATAATTAATAATAACACCATTAGTATCTATGCAGATGCAGTTGCTTATGGGAGCACGAAAACAATAAGCGTAGGTACAATAACGGTATATTCTAACAGACTATTTTCAATAGATACAGACATACCTACTCAGACAGTTAACACTAGTGGCGTAATATTTAGTTTTGTTTCTATTTATTCAATAACCGTCTCAGGTCTATTGATTCCCCTAAATTCTCCTTATAGCATCAATAATGAAGAAACATTATTCGTTGAAATTTCTGATAGCTCTTCCTTTTCTAATCTCTTATTATCTTTAAATTATTCATATTCAATGCTCCTTCCTGAAAAAACCAATACTTTGTTTATCCCATTTTATAGTGCATATGGTGGGCCTGGAACGTTCAATTTCCAACAAGGCCATGATTACTACATAAAAATTTATCTCAACAAGGGATCAATATTATCTTTGCCTGTCTCTGATGACTTATATGGGAATAATGAAACAAAACTATTAATTCAAGATGATAATTCATGGAAAGAAATTCCCCAAAAAGACATTCAATTATTCTTTGTTAAGACACTCTCCACAGCTAGTATTTCCCCCGGGGGAGGATCCATAATACTAAAGGAATATCCTGGGATGTATTTAATTACTGCCACCTATACCGATGGTTATGGAAATGCGTATTATACACCATCCACATCATATTCATTAACTAAGATTAATTTAGCTGATTTAACATTAAATCCTAATAATCTTACTATTTCTAAAATACGTTCACAAACTGTTAATATCACCGTTTCAAAAAATCAAGTTCCTCTTGAAAATACTGAAGTTCAAGTCTTCATATATACCTCCCTAAATAATATAACACTTTTGTACAATAAAACCACCGACAACAATGGGGTTTTACAACTTTTCTTTCCGCAAAACATGAGTAATTTCTTTCAGATTCAAATTACTAATGGTAATTCTTCAGGAATAGTTAATGGAACTACTATTCCGCCAGATATAGTAATTCAAGATTTTAGTGCTTATGGCCAATATGGTAGTAATACATGGAATACATCGATTATTACAATCGCTTTTAAAACATTGTTATCTCCAACATATGAACCCTTAACCAACTCTAAGATCGAAGTTTTTGAACGAGGTGTACTAGTACTAACAGGTAATACAACTAATGAGGGCATATTTAATTCCCAATATGTATCATCATTATCTCCAGGCAATCATCTGGACGTTTTAGAAATAAAAATTTATTCCGAATGGCTGAACAAGAGTTTTAGTCAGTCACTCAACATATCGCTTGGAAATATAAACATCTTTTTGCTTACTCCAGACTTAGTAATTAGTAATAATACATACTTATCTCTTAAAATAATTAATCAAGATGGAAAATCTCTTCCAAGTTTCAAAGTTGAGATCTCATACTATGGAAACACCGTTTCTAATACGACGAACCACAACGGTATTGTAAGTTTTCTTATGGAAAGCTTGATTCCTGGTAAACATAATTTTACAACAAGCATAAACGAACAACTTAACTACCCTCGAAATACAACAACATTAGAATTCAATGTTCTTACTAAAGGAATAAAAATTATTCCTACACAATATGAATACCATGTTGAAATAGGTGAAACATTTAATATCACGGGTAGATTACTTAGTCAAGACAATCAACCAATAGTGGGAGCATTAGTCTACATAAACAATTCTTCTCCCGATAAAATTACGGTAAAAATGTTCCAAAATTATTCAAGTGATAGTGATGGTTATTTTACAATTACTTTGTTGTTAACAGCGACTGTATCATACTTTTATTTAGAACTTTATGTAATCGGTAAAAACGAGACAGATACTGTTACTACAGGTTTATTCTTCTATTTCCAAAACATCACCACGTATCTCGAGATTAACACTACAAATACCATTTATCCGAAATTTCCTCTTATTCAAGGCTTACTTTATTGGGGTGATCATGTTTCCTTAGCAAATAAAACCATCTATATTACTTATGAAAACCATACTACAACAGTTGTTACTGGTTCTGATGGTACTTTTAATTTAACTATTTCTTTATCCCATGCAGGAACAGAAAAAGTAGTAATACAATTTATTTCAGATAACGAAACGAGATTCAAATCATCTACTAACACAACAAATGTAACTCTTTACCCAGGAGAACCCAAGATTATAACGCCGAGTTATTATGAACATGTAGCTGGAGAATTCATTTCTATTAGTGGAACCGTTCTTTTCAATTCTACACCAGTTCAAAATATATCAATGACACTAATTGCAGGAGATCAAGTCTTTACCCAGCAAACAAATATGAGTGGCGGCTATAAATTCAGTTTTAACTTTACAAAAATAATTGGGACATACTATTTTAACCTGACTGCTTCTAATACAACATTCTTGAAAAAAGCAGACATAACAATAACTGTAAACATTACCAAATATAAAATAATTTTACAACAATTATACTCGTCATCTTCTGTATTCTCAACTAATAAAGAACTACCAGTAAAAATAATCGATGTGTATGGTCATCTTGTTCCAAACGCGGCAGTTAATCTTTCAATATTAGATACTTCTCACATATATGCTTCTACAACAAATCAAAGCGGGATCGTGTTATTTGCGGTAAATAATTTATTACCTGGCACATACACTTTTAATTACTTTATTGGAGAAACTTCTACCACTGGTAAAGCTCTAATAATCACAAAATATACTGTTTTACCTATCAAAATAAACACGACAATTTCATATGATCAATTTATCGAAGGTGTTGAAGGAAAGATAACAATTAAGTTTACCTTAGTAAATACTCTAGAATACAACTACAATGTTACAATTAAGGTTGGAGAGCAAGAATTTATAAAAACAGTTAATAATTTAACAATTAATCTGAATGTAACTCTTCCAGCCGGAACAAATAATTTGAGTATTCATGATAATTATAGAACAGAGTTTACTCCCTTTCAGTACTATATTTCTGTTGAACCCCAGAAACTTCATCTTTCTCAATTTGAAATTTCCAATTTTAAGTATTATTCCACATGTGAGATAATATTGAATGTTACTAATTCCTTAAATAAACCCGTCTCAAATGTGTCTGTTACTTTAGAAGTTATATTGTCAAACACATTATTAATAAAGTTCTGGGGGACAACAAGCAGTCAAGGGGATATTAGTTTCAGTTTCAAAGTTCCATCAGAATGGATAAACTATGTAAATTCTAGCTTTATTTTTGCAGTATATATGAATCATACTATTTATCCAGCCTCAAGCGAAAATAAAAATGCTGTTCTTTTACCTGGAGAATTAACTCCGCAATTAAATAGTACTTCAATAAATATGGCGGGAGGATATAGTTATTTCAACATATCAATAAGTGCTGTAGTTAACACAACGGTTCAGGTATATGTTGAAGATCAATTATATATGACACAAACATACTCTAACTCCTCATTTATTATCCCTATTCTCTTCCAAGAAAAGGGAACTTATAATGTAACTTTTATATTCTCCTCCAAAGGCTTCATGTCTAAACAATTATTTGTAAATATTACAATTGAACCACATCAAGTACAAATAAAAATGATTAAATATTATGCACAATACTTAGACAAGAATTCTTGGATTTTACTTTATGCAACCCTTGACAATTCTACAAGTGCCGCAGAAATTAGGATCTCAGGATATATTGGTACACAACAAATATTTACGGGTATAACTAATCAAACAGGTTATCTGTTAGTTTCTCTCCCCCCTGAACAATGGGGATTAATTCAAATAAAAATTATACACCACGAAACACCACAAACTACGTCTTATAGCCTTACCGTGGATATAACCTATCAAAAGGCGAATATTCAATTACAATTTTATCCTGTACTATTAAATAATACTCCTGCTATAATGATTCAAGCATTCGTCTCTGGTTGGGATGATGAGATACCATACTCATTTAAGCTTTACTGGAAACTAAGCACTGAATCAGTCTGGAAGACAACCTCCGCGGATTTTTATTCTCCCATAATAATTTTTGTTTATGATATTGAGGTTAAATATGACTTCTACATTGAGGCAACAGTTCAGTTTAACTCATTAACAACAAGTTATCAGAAGCAAGGAAATACGGAATTTAATGTTAGTTTCGTAGAGACTCCTACTGTTATGTCTGAGCTTCAGATCAAGCTACATGTTCAAAACTTTCCCCTTAAGAATGACAATGTGACTTGTAGTCTTTTATTATCAAATAATAATATTTTCACGTTTCATTTAGTAACAGATATCAATGGTACAATAATAATTCCGTCCCAATACTTAAATTCTACAGATTATGTTTATACTTTAAAAATAGTTTTTGATAATGCAGAATGGTTAACAAGCACAGAAAGCAAATTTCAGCTAAATAAAAGAACATTAGATGTAAGTCATCTCATAGACACCGATAATCAGCAAATAGTCATTACTTTATCAGACAATGAAGGATCACAATTATTATCAGACAACTTATTATTAACGGTATATTATCAAGAAACACAGATTTACAATACGACAATTTCTGATACTGGGTACATTCCATTCAAATATCTACCCAATTATGCTAATCTAACCTTAACGGTTACTGTTAATGACCGTAAAGACGTGTATTCCACAATAACCATAGAAATTATTATCCAAAGAGAACTAAAAATTTCTGCACAACTTTCTATTCCAAACATTCAGTATGGCGATAATCAAGAAATCATGATCAATTTTACGTATAGTTACTATGATTCAATATTACAGAATTCAACTGTTCAACTGGCACTTTCTAATGGAGATGTTATTGGTAATGTAGTAGGTGTTTATTCCAGTGTAAAGATGCTATTAAACACCAGTAAATTACTCCCAGACACATATACTGTTTATTTAACAGTCACCAGTCCTGATGGGCAAAAGCTATATCAATTAACAACAGAACTTACTATTGTCTCTGAACAAGTAAATGCAGATATTCAAATAGTGAATAATGGTTATTCAACAAATATTACAGTAATTATTCATTTAATGGACGATGATAATAACCCAATTACAGAAGGAAAAGTTACTATCACGATTAAAAATAGTAGTAGAATAATATATTATAATTATTTCTCACTTTCAGAACAAAATAATAATACAATAGTCATTGTTATGGAAAACTACTACCTGAACGTTACACTTACAATAACAGTTCAGTACACACCTCAAAATGTTTTTCTCCATACTTATGAGTCTGTTTCCTACTCTAAGCAAGTATTTTTACCTCCTGAAAAACTTTCTATTTACACAACACAAACAGTTCAATATGGTCAAACCACAGTACAGGTCATTGTTATCGGTGAACATGGTCAAGCAATACCAAGAATTTCGATAGTCTTACTTACCAACTTATTTTATACGGAGACTAATGACACAGGAATGGCGATTTTGAGAATTCCATTATTAAGACCAGGATCAGTGTCGTTAAAAATAACGCTTCAATACGTAGGAACACCTTATGTATTATCAACAGAGCTAAACTTTGAAGTTTCAAAACGCATATTACCAATTTCTTATCCACCAATAATTAACTGTGAATACGGCAAAACAATCAGTCTAGAATTATATCAATCTGAAGAAGAAACTTATTTTTACCAAGTCAGTATTTTTGATGGAACTAAATTGATTTATTCTGTAACTACGAATAGCTCAAAATTAGCAATTGACACGACACTTTTTGAATCTGCGGGAAATTATTCATTATTTATCTCACGGAAGGAAACAAGCCTTACTAAAGAAAATAGACAAATAATAATACTAACAGTTCAAAAAGGCCCTGTTATTATAATGATTACTGAATCACACGTTGGAGAATCAAATGTTTATCTAAAAGGCATAGTGCGTTCAATTAATAGCCAGCAAATAACTGAGGGAAGATTAGAATTATTAGTGAAATATGACGGACTAATTGTAAATAGTTATACTACTAATATTACTAATGGGTTTTGGGAATTTAAAGTAACTTTAACTTTAGACACTGGAAAAACCTATTCACTTACTATTAAATATCTTGAGAACGAAAAATACATCACTACCAGCCTTTTCGCAATGCAATTATCTAATGATGATACACAATCTGCAGAAACAAATACTTTCTTTTTGAACATACTTATTACAAAACTAAGCCCTATTATAGTATCTGTCATTGCTGTTCCATCTTTAGGCCTTGGATTAGAAAAACTAATCCGGAGGAGAAGATAAATGTCAATAAAAAACGGGAAAATCAAGGGACTTCTCATTATGTC
>Ga0256835_1000922_pt1 | contig 19051 bp, 16 predicted proteins | sample PIR30metaG_FD_185972 | JGI IMG/M metagenome (GOLD analysis project Ga0256835, IMG submission 185972) | Hydrothermal vent microbial communities from East Pacific Rise, Pacific Ocean - PIR-30 | ecosystem: Environmental > Aquatic > Marine > Hydrothermal vents | place: Pacific Ocean: East Pacific...
ATGTGCCGCCGCTGGGCGCAGCCCAGCGCAAGCCCAGACGGATTTACTCCGGCTGGGCTTGGAGCAGCGCAGGGCAGGATGCCCGGAGCTGCCTCCAGCCTAGCCCCGGCGACTACTGCTTCAATATCGCCCAAGCAGTAGCCGGCCTCCGTTAATGCCGCGAGCCGCGGCTCCCGTATAGGCCCGGTGTCGAGACGCTACAGGCTCGTCCCCCCACCTGCTGCGCTCGCACGTTCTTTAAGGTCGTGGCGGCGTGCCGCCGCAGCCATAGTGGGTCCGGTGGCGAGACGCTCCAGGCTCGTCAACCCACCTGCTGCGCTCGCGGCCGACTTTAGGGCCGTGTCGTTCTTGCCTTACAGTTAGCAATTAAATGATGGCGCTGGCCCGAAGAAGGTCGCCCCGGCCCATACGCCAGCGGCGGCACGCCGCGCCCAGTGCCTGGGCTCCCGTAGTGGGTCCGGTGGCGAGACGCTCCAGGCTCGTCCCTCCACCTGCTGCGCTCGCACGTTCTTTAAGGTCGTGGCGGCGTGCCGCCGCAGCCATAGTGGGTCCGGTGGCGAGACGCTCCAGGCTCGTCCCCCCACCTGCTGCGCTCGCACGTTCTTTTAAGGTCGTGGCGGCGTGCCGCCGCAGCCATAGTGGGCCCGGTGGCGAGACGCTCCAGGCTCGTCAACCCACCTGCTGCGCTCGCGGCCGACTTTAGGGCCGTGTCGTTCTTGCCTTACAGTTAGCAATTGAATGATGACGGTCGCCCAAAGAAGGTCGCCCCGGCCCATATGGCAGCCGAGGCACTCGGCCTGGTATTTGTGTTTGCGGCGACCATACGATAATATTTCGGTCGTAAATTCACCATCGCACCAAGGGAGGACCCTCCATGACCGTCCCCAGCATGCCGACACGAGTCAAGCTGGTAATTTTGCTGGCCATCGCCGCTGTGCTGCTCGCCGGCTCCCTGGCCTGGGCCAAGCAGGACAAGACCACCGCGCTACTCAAAGCGGTGGGCCGGGGCGACATCAAGGCGGTGGGGGCCATGCTGGGCAAGGGGGTGAGCATAGACGTGCAGGACCGCGACGGCATCAGCCCGCTCTTGGTGGCCATCTACGCCAAGAACCCCACCATGGTGAAGTACCTCTTGGCCAAGGGGGCCAATGTCAACCTGCGCGACCGGGTGGGCCAGACCCCCCTGATGCTGGCGGCCCACCAGGGTCACCTGGGCATAGTCAAGGTGCTCTTGGCCCACGGGGCCGACGTCAAGGCCCGCAGTGAAAACAACATGTCGGCTTTAAACGTGGCCATGAGCCAGGGCCACGAGAAGATCGCCAAGCTGCTCATCAGCCGGGGGGCCAAGTAGGCTCAGGGGGCCAGGAAGTCGGTTAGGGCCTGGCGGCGCTGGGGCATATCGGCGTTGATGATGTTGTAGTGGTTGGCCCCGGCCAGGTTCACCAAGGTCGCGTCCTTGATCTCCCGCAGCATTTTATCCACCGCCGCTTGGGGCAGGATGAGGTCGTCGCCCAAGATGGCCTCCGGCGCGCGCAGGATCAGCACCGGGCAGGCCACCCGGCGGTAGAGCTCTGCCGGTTGGGCCTGGCGCAGGTCCTCGGCGTCGCGCTCCACGGCCGCTGGGCTCACCGACGAGCGCACCCCGCCTTCCACCTCTTGTATCTCGTAGGCCAGGTAGTCATCCAGGGCCGGGTTCCAGGGTTGCAAAAAGGGCGCTTGCTGGACCACGGCCCGGTACTGCTCAAAGTCGGGCATGACCATGTTCAGGCGGGCCACGGACATGGAGACCCAGGCGAAGACCTTGGCCATCTCCGCCTCCGATAGCTGGGCCCCGCCGTCGACCAGCACCGCCCGCTGGACCCGCTGGGGGTTTTGGGCCGCCAGGGCCAGGGCGATGTAGGCCCCCAGGGAGTGGCCCATCACCGCGAAGCGCTCCACCCCCAGGTGGTCGGCCACGGCCAGGATATCGGCGCAGTGGGCGGCTATGCCGTAGCCGGTCTCGGGCTTGTCCGAGCGGCCCCGGCCGCGCAGGTCCAGGGCCCAGACGTCGTGCTCCGGGCTGAGCTCGCCGGCGATGACGTCCCAGGCGCGGCAGTTGGCGGTGAGGCCGTGGACGCAAAAAACGCTGCGGCCCCGGCCCGGCCAGTGGGCCAGTTGTATCTCCACCCCGTGGCCGGGGGCCCGTTGCATCTGCGGCGTCATACCCGGCTCCCTCCTAGGCCCGCACCACCAGGGGATAGCGCCGGCCGCCGAGCACCAGGGCGAAGCCCTCGCCGTCTTCTTCGATCCACTGGGCCACCTGGTAGTAGGCCTGGCGCGTGAAGCGCGCCGGCAGGGCGCCGCCCTTGACCTGGCAGTACAGCACGTCGGCGTCGCCCACCCACAGCGAGGCCGGGTCAAGGGTTTCGGTGGAGCCGTCGTTGAGGGAGACAGCCAGTCCCTGGTCCTCTGGGGCCACGCCGGTGACCACGTAGAAGGTGTCGTCCACCTCCAACTGGCAGCGTTTGCCGTCGAGCTCCAGGTAGTAGATGCCGTCTTCGAAGTGCACCGACTGGTGGACCAGCTCGATGATGCCCGGGTGGATCATGGGACGCCCCTCACCCCAGAGCTTACCCTCGGTGTCCATGCGAATCTGGCAGGGCGGGTACTTGCCCTGCCACCCCGGCGGCATGAAGTGTTTCAGGTCCAGCTTGGGTTCGTCTGCCATAGGCTCGGCTCCCGAAAAGGGCGGGTCGCCCTGGTTGCTAGAAATTCTTTTGGCTGTCCACCAGCAGGGTGACCGGTCCCTGGTTCACCAGGTGCAGCTCCATCATGGCCCCGAAGACGCCGGTGGCCACCGTGAGCCCCTGGCCGCGCAGGCGCTGCACGAACTCCTGGTAGAGCCCCTCGGCCGTCTCGGGCCGGGCGGCGCGGCCAAAACCGGGACGCCTGCCCTTGCGGCAGTCACCCCACAGGGTGAACTGGCTCACCACCAGGAGCTGGCCGCCGACCTCGGCCACCGAGAGGTTTAGCTTGTCCTGCTCGTCGGGGAAGATGCGCAGGCCGGCGATCTTGTCGGCCAGCCATTGGGCGTCGCCGGCCTCGTCGTCCTGGCCCACGCCCAAGAGCACCACCATCCCCGGTCCGATGGCCCCGGCGCTCTGGCCGGCCACCTCCACCCTGGCCGAGCTCACCCTTTGCACCACCGCGCGCATAATCCGCCCCCGCGCCGCCCGTGCGGCTAATCCATGTGATCGATGAGGGCGGCCAGGTAGCCGCCGCCAAAGCCGTTGTCGATGTTGACCACGCTGAGCCCCGGGGCGCAGGAGTTGAGCATGCCCAACAGGGCGGCCAGCCCGCCGAAGGAGGTGCCGTAGCCCACCGAGGTGGGTACCGCGATCACCGGCTTGTCCACCATGCCGGCCACCACCGAGGGCAGGGCGCCTTCCATGCCGGCCACCACCACGAAGCTGGAGGCCTCTTCGAGCACCTCGCGCTCGGCCATGAGCCGGTGCAGGCCGCTGACACCCACGTCAAAGACGGTGACCACCTTGGAGCCCATGAGCCGGGCGGTGAGCACCGCTTCCTCGGCCACCGGCAGGTCGCTGGTGCCGGCGGCCACCACCGCCACCAGCCCCCGGCCGGGCTCGGGAGCCTCGGCTGCCTCCAGGGCCAGGCAGGCGGCCTCGGGGTGGTAGAGCAGCTCACCCCAGAGCTGGCGGCAGTCGCCGGCCTTGTCCGGGTCCACCCGGGTTACCAGCACCGCCGAGCCCTGGGCGTGGATGGCCTGGCTTATGGCCACGATCTGGGCGGGGTTTTTGCCCTGGCCGAAGACCACTTCGGGGAAGCCCTGGCGCAGCACCCGGTGGTGGTCCACCCGGGCGAAGCCCAGGTCTTCATAGGGCAGAGACTTTAGTCGTTTCAAGGCCTTGTTGGGCTTTATCCGGCCATCGGCTACGTCTTGAAGTATTCGCTTTAAGTCCTTGGTGTTCACCTGCGCCCCTTGTGCTATGGGCCGGATTATGTCAAGAATAATCCCGGGAAACCATTTTAGCTTGCTTTTTAACTCGTTGCAAATCGGGATGAAATACATCATGAGTCCAATTTCGGACAAGGCGCCGCCCTGGGTGGAGGTGGTGATGGTGGGTCCGATCCAGGCGGCCGAGGCCTGGGCCGACTACATCTACAGCATGAGTGGCCAGGGGGTGATAATCGAAGAGGTGGCTGACCACCCGGAGATCACGCGAGTAAAGGGCTATTTGGGTTTCACCGCCGAGCTGGCCGCCCAGCGCGCCGGGTTGGAGGAGTTTTTCGCGGCGCTGAAGCAGCAGTGGCCCGACCAGGTGATGGAGCTTGGCTTCAGCGACCTGGAGCCAGTGGACTGGTCGGAGAACTGGAAGCGGTATTTCAAGCCGCGCCGGGTGACCTGGCATCTCATCGTCACCCCGCCGTGGGAGCCGGTGGAGCCCGGGCCCAACCAGCAGGTGCTGATCATTGATCCGGGCCAGGCCTTTGGCACCGGCCAGCACGAGTCGACCCTGCTGTGCCTGCGCCGTCTGGAGCGGCTGCGCCGCCACGGCCGGCTGGGTTCTTCTATGCTCGACGTGGGCTGCGGCACCGGCATTTTAGCCCTGGCCGCGGTCTTGATGGGGGTGGGGCGGGCCACGGCCATTGACATCGATCCCCTGGCGGTGGCCGCCACCGAACACAACGCTGCGCTAAACGGCTTGTCCGACCAGGTGCGCGCTTTAAAGCAGCCGGTGGAACAGCTTAGCGAGGAGTTTTCGCTGGTAACGGCCAACCTCACGGCCAAGGACCTCTGCCACCTGGCCCCGGCCCTGGCCCCCCGGTTGGCCCCCGGTGGTGAGCTGGTGGCCTCGGGGCTTTTGGTGGAGCAGGTGGACCAAGTGCGCCAGGCCTTTGAGGCCCAGGGCCTGGCCCTGCTGGAGCGCGACACCATGAGCGGCTGGGCCATGCTGGTGTTGGGATGAGCCTTCGCCGCTTCCTGGTCGATCCCGCGGCCCTGGGCGGCCCGGTCGTGGTCCTGCCGCCGGAGGAAGCGGTCCACGCCCGGCGGGTGCTGCGCCTGGCCCCCGGCGACCCGGTGGAACTCTTGGACGGGTCCGGCCGGCGGGCGGCGGCGACCATCGAGCAGATCGACCGCCGCCGGGTAACCTGCCGGGTGCAAGAAGTCTCCCGCCCCGACCGGCCGCGGCCCCGCCTGGTGCTCTGCCTCGGGCTTTTGAAGAACCCGGCCATGGACCTGGCGGTGGTGAAGCTCACCGAGCTGATGGCCGCGGCGGTGCACCCCTTCACTTCCACGCGCACCGTGGCCAAGTCCAGGGATCAAGGCAAATCCGCGCGCTGGGACCGCCTGGCCGGCCAGGCCCTGAAACAGTGCGGCGCCACCTACCGGCCACACTTTAGCGAGCCCGCCCCCCTGGCCCGGGTGCTGGCCAGCGCCCCGGCCGAGGCCGCCCGCCTGCTGCTCTACGAAGAACACCGCGGCCAAACCCTGGCCCAAGCCCTGCGCGCCGCCGGCGACCCCGACGAGGTGTGGGTGGTCGTCGGCCCGGAAGGCGGCTTGGCCCCCGAGGAAGTGGACCAGGCCGCCAAGGCCGGCTTCAGCGTCTGCCGCCTGCCCGGGGCCACCCTGCGCGCCGAGACCGCCGCCATCGCCGCCGCGGCGCTGGTGCGCTTCGGCGGGATGGGGGAGTAAGGAGGAGGAGAAGAAGGAGGATCGGGGGGAACCCTTTCTTTTGGAAAAAAGAAAGGGTTCCCCCCGAACCTCCCTCCCCAAGAAAACCGTATGGCAGGGGCGAAACCAGGCGGGCCTGGCGGCCCGCTTTGATTTCGCCCCCCTGGCTTTAAGAAAATTGTTGGTTGGGAGGGAAGGTTTTAAGGCGGTTGGGGTTGAATCAGGTGGGTTGCCGGGGTTATGGGGACGCGGACCGCCCGGCCTCCAGGTAGCCCAGGAACTCCCGCACCAGCGCGAGCACCCGGCCCCCGGGGTCTTCCAGCCAGGGGTTGTGGGGCATGCCGGCCAGCAGCTCAAAGCGCGCCCCCAGCCGGCGGGCCAGGCGGCTCAGCACCGCCGGCGGCACCAGGAAATCCTTCTGGCCCGCCACCAACAAACGCGGGGCGCGCCCCGGCCGGGTCCGGGTGGGGCAGAGCCCCAGGCCCATCTGCAGGGCCGCGACGGCCGGCTCGGCTACCAGCGGCTCCCACAAGGGGCGGACCTGCTCCAGCGGTAGTTGGCGGTAGAACAGGCGCCGGGCCAGGGCCGGGTTTCCGATGGTCATGGGCCGGCCCCAAAGCGGGGCCAGGACGCCCAGGGGGGTGCGCAGGACCAGGGCCAGGAGCCGGATAAAGGTCATGCCACGCGCCGGCAGGGGGCAAAGCAGCACGGCCGGCAGGTCGGCCGCCTCCAGAATTTTTTGTACTATCCAGCCGCCCAGGCTGTGGCCGATCAAGACCACCCCCGGCAGGCCGGCCGCCGCCCGGGCGCTGTAGAGGGCGTAGTCGCTCAAACGGGTGAAGCCCGGCAGGTCCCAGGGCTCATCGCCGTGGCCGGGCAGGGCCAACAGGTTACAGGCAAAGCCGTCGGCGGCCAGGGGTGCGGCCAGGGGCTCCCAGTACCAGGGGCCGTGCCAGGCGCCGTGGATGAACAACAGCTCGCGCCGGGCCCGTCCCGGCGGCGGTCCCAGGCGCTTGATCTGGATGGCGGTTTGATCAAAAGGTCGGGCCATGGGTGACTGTGCCCTTCGTGCGCTGCTAGGCGGCTCGACTACCCCTTCGCCCCCGTTACCCCTTCGCCCGGTTGGCCCCTTAGCGCCAGCGTTTTTTGCGCTTGTAGCGCTGGTAGCCCTTGACGCTCACCTCGCTCTTGATGCCGAGGTAGAACTCGCGCACGTCCTCGTCGGCCATGAGTTCCTCGGGGGTGCCGGCCAGCACGAAGCGACCGTTTTCCATGACATAGCCGTAGTCGCAGACCTTCAGGGCCATGGTGGCGTTTTGTTCCACCAGCAAGATGGTGGTGCCGCGCTCGGTGTTGATCTGCTTGATGGTGGCGAAAATCTCCTGGACCAGCAGGGGGCTGAGCCCCAGGGAGGGCTCGTCCAGGAAGAGGATGCGCGGATTCATCATCATGGCCCGGCCGATGGCCAGCATCTGCTGTTCACCGCCTGAGAGGGTGCCGGCCAGTTGGCTCTTGCGCTCGGCCAGGCGGGGGAAGAGGCCGTAGACTTTTTCCAGGTCGTCTTTGAGCTTGCCGCCCTGGTTGGTGTAGGCTCCCATCTGCAGGTTTTCCAGTACGGTGAGCTCGTCGAAGACCTCGCGTCCCTCGGGCACGTAGGCCAGGCCCAGGCGCACGATATCCTCGGTATCTTTTTTATCGATGCGCTGGTCGTCGAGCCAGATGGTTCCCTTGTCCGGCTGGTCGTCGAGCAGGCCCATGATGGTCTTGATGATGGTGGACTTGCCGGCGCCGTTGGAGCCCAAGATGGCGGTGATCTTGTGTTCGGGCAGCTCCAGGCTCACCCCGCGCAGGGCCATCACCAGGCCGTAGAGGGTCTCGATGTTTTTTACCTGCAGCATCAGGCCGCTCCCGTCATCTGGTCCACCGAATCCTCGCCCAGGTAGGCCTTGAGCACCTCGGGGTGGTTCTGCACCTCTTGGGGCTTGCCGCGGGCGATGGGTTTGCCGAAGTTGATGACCAGCACCTGTTGGCTGATGTCCATCACCACCCGCATATCGTGTTCGATAACCAGCAGGGTGACCCCGAATACCTCCTGGATGTCTTTGAGCCAGATGACCAGGTCCTGTTTTTCTTCCAGGTTCATGCCGGCCACCGGTTCGTCCAAGAGCAGCAGCTCGGGTTCGGTGGCCAGGGCGCGCCCCAGTTCGACTTTTTTCTGGGTGCCGTAGGGCAGCCCGCCCACGAAGCGGTCGCGGGCCGATTGCAGGTCCAAGAAGTCGATGATCTCCTCGACCTTGCGGCGCTGCGCGATTTCTTCTTGCACGGCCGGCGAGCGGCGGCCGAAGCAGGCGGCCCCGCCGAAGACGCCGGTCTTCATGTGCAGGTGGCGGCCCAGCAGCAGGTTGTCCATGGTGGTCATGTGGCTGAAGAGCTCGATGTTCTGGAAGGTGCGTCCCAGGCCCATGGCCGCGATCTTGTAGGGTTTGCGGCCGGTGATGTCGGTGCCCTTGAAGATGATGCGGCCGGCGGTGGGTTTGTACAGGCCGGTGATGCAGTTAAACAGGGTGGTCTTGCCGGCGCCGTTGGGGCCGATCACCGCATTGATGGACCCGCGCTCCAGGGTTAGCGATATGTTATCTAACGCGGTGAGTCCGCCGAAGACCATGGTGAGGTTTTGTACCTCGAAGAAGGGCATAGGTTTGATTGCCTCAAGCGGCGCGGGGGCGTTTCCCCCGCGCCGCCGGTTGATGAAGTGGGTTAGTGCGTTCTATTCCGCGTCGATCCAGTCGGTGAGGCGGATGGATTTGCCACCGTCGCCGCACTTGCCCAGGAACACCTGCTTGATGCCCTGGCGGCGGGTGGGGCTGAAGGTGACCTTACCCATGATGCCCTGGAAGCCCTTGATGGACTCCATGGCCCGCACGAAGTTGTCCACGCTCAGGTCGCGCCCGGCCCGCTTGAGGCCCTCGACCATGGGCTCCACGAAGCCGATGCCGGCGTAGTAGAACACGCCCCAGCGTTCCTTTGGGGCGTACTTCTTCCAGGCGGCGCGGTACTTGGCCATGAGCGGGCTTTTGCTGTCGGGCACATCGATGAAGTTGCCGAAGATGACGCCCTTCCACAGGCCCTTGGATAGCTTGTACATCAGCGGGGCGTCGCTCAAGGTGGAGCTGGTGATCCACTGGGGACGGTAGCCCAGCTTGGCGGCGGTGGCCACGGTGATGATGGCCTGCTTGGGCAGCAGCCACAGGATGACCGCGTCGCAGCCGGCGGCCTTGAGCTTGAGCACGTGGCTGGCCAGGTCGGTGTCGGTCACCTCGGTGGGGATGGCCACGGCCAGGGCCTTGCCGCGCTGTTTCAGCTCGGCCACGGCCGGGTCCAGGCCGCCCTTGCCGTAGTCGTCGTTCTGGTAGACAAAGCCCAGCTTCTTCATGCCCAGGGTGTCCAGGGCATAGCGCACCAGGGCCTTGGCCTCGGTGGAGTACCAGGGGTAGGTGGCGAAGATGGTCTTTTTAGGCGGTATGGCCCAGTGGCGGGAACCGGTGGCCATGCCCACCCAGGGCACGCCGCGTTTGACGATCTCGGGCATGGCGGCCAGGCCCGGGCTGGTGCCCACGCCGCAGGCGAAACCCCACACCCCGACGTTGTCCAACAGGTCTTTGACAATGGCCTTGGTGCGGCTGGGCTGGTAGCCGTCGTCGCGGATGTAGTACTTGATTTTGCGGCCGTTGATGCCGCCGGCGTCGTTGATCATTTTAAACAACAGGCCGGTGCCCCGGGCCACCGCACCCCACAGGGCGGCCGGGCCGGTCTGGGGACCCCACTGGCCGATCTTAATGGTGGTATCGGTCACACCGCGTACCGGGGCGGCCCATACCTGGCCGGCCAGGGCCAGGGAGGCGGCCAAGACGACCAGCCAAACGATCCTTTGTTTCATGTAACTCTCCTCGCCAAAAGGTTTACCAAGGAAAACTCCCCCTCTTGCAGCCCTAACCAGGCGCCCCGCGCGGTCCACCGCGACCGATGGCCCGGCCGGCTCCCTGGTTCACTCCCCTTTTCGAGTGTGGGTGGCTGTTTTAATAAAATGCCACATGCCGGCCCCGCAAGGCCAGGGCAATGCACTTTAAGTAAGATAGAAAAGACCGGCCGCCAATAGTGGCGAGTGCTTCCCCCGCATCTCCCGGTCGCATGTCCCCCCCGCCTAATCCGACCGCCTGACCTGACCCGCATGTTCCTGATCATATGGCCCAGCCCCCGTGGTCCGGCCCACCCGACCGGCCGGCGGCGGCTACACCTTGCGCACGTAGTGGCGGGCAAAGAGCCCGCTGGGCTTGATGCACAGCACCGCCACGATAACCACGAAGGCCACCACGCTTTTGAACTCCACCGATATATAGCCTCCGAAGAGGTTTTCGATGATACCCAGCAAGAAGCCGCCGCCCACCGCGCCGGGCAACGAAGTCATGCCTCCCAGCACCGCGGCCGAGAAACCCTTTAGCTGCGGGGTCCACATGAGGTAGGGCTCCAGGGTGTCGGTGGGGGCGATGAGAAAGGCGGCGATGGCCCCCACCATGGAGGACATGCCCCAGGTGAGCATGAGGATGCGGTTGACCCGGATGCCCATGATGCGGGCGGCCATCTGGTTTTGCTGGGTGGCTTTCATGGCCACGCCGGTCTTGGTATAGCGGAAAAAGACAAACAGCAGCAGCATCAGGCCGACGGCCACCCCCAGGGTGACCAGGTTGAGATGGCTCACCACCACCCCGCCGCCGAGATCGATTACGTCGAAGTCGCTCACCGGGAAGGCGAAGTTTTTTTGGTCGGCGCCCCAGATCATGGAGGCGATGCCAAAGAGCACCATCTCCAGGCCCAGGGTGATGATGATCAGCCCCAACACGTTGGGGTCCTTGGCCCGACGCAGGAAGCAGAACTCCAGCATGGCCCCCAGCACAAAGGCGAAGGCCAGGGCCAGGGGGAAGGCCACCCAGAAGCTGAGCTGCAGGGAATCGAGCATCGTGAAGGCCACGAAGGCGCTGAGCATGGCCATGTCGCCCTGGGCGAAGTTGAGCACCTCCGAGGCCTTGTAGATGATGACCATGGCCAAGGCGATGAGGGCGTAGGTGGCCCCGATGGCGATTCCGCTGACGATTAACTGGCCCAGCATCGGCTGTCCTTTTTTCGGTCTCTTGCCGCCGGTCCGTTTAGAACGGCCAGGTTTTCCAATAAATCTTGGTGCGAATCCATATGCCGTAGAGCCCCAGGGGCTCGAAGATCACGATCAAAACCATTATCAACCCGAAGACCACGTACTGGAAGTTGGGCAGCCCGCTAGGGGTGAAGGCCAGGTTGACCAGGGCGGAGATGTAGCTTCCCAGGCCGGGGATATCTCCGGCGGCCTTGATGAGCTGGTCGACGTTGCCCAGCTCGATCTGCAGCCAGGTGATGAGCAGGGCGCCCATGATGGAGCCGAGGATGGAGCCGAGGCCGCCGACCACCACCATGGCCAGGAAGAGGATGGAGACCATGATGTTGAAGGTGTGGGGGTTGATGAAGTTCAGCACGAAGGCCATGAGTCCGCCGGCCACCGCGGTGTAGAAGGCGCTGATGGCAAAGGCCAGGGTCTTGTAATAGGTGAGGTTGACCCCGATGCACTCGGCGGCGATGTCGCTGTCGCGGATGGCCACAAAAGCACGCCCCACCCGGGTGTGCACCAGGTTACGCATGGCCCAGGTGAGCCCCACGGCGATGGGTACGATGACCGCGTAGCGTTCGGCGTCTGAGTCCACCAGCCAGCCGAAGAGGTTCAGCGGGGGAGCGGTGAGCCCCTCGTGGCCGCCGAGGAAGTGCAGGCGGCCCAGCACCTGGGTGACCGTGAGCCCGAAGCCCAGGGTGGCGATGGCCAGGTAGGGGCCTTCCAGGCGCAGGGCGGGCAGGCCCAGCAGGAACCCAAAACCGGCGGCCAGGAGTCCGGCCACCGGTAGGGCGAGCAAAAAGGGGAAGGAGGCCTTTAGCATCAGGGCCAGGGTGGCGTAGGCGCCGATGGCGAAGAAGCCGGCGTGGCCCAGGCTGATCTGGCCGGTGTAGCCCACCAGCAGGTTGAGCCCCAGGGCCACGATCACGTTGATGGCCATGAGGTTGATGATGTAGATGCTGTAGGGGCCCGCCAGCAGGGGGAACAGGACCAGGGAGGAAAGGAGAATAAGCATCCAGAAGACGGCCGCCTTGCTGCCCAGCAGGCGGATATCTTCGTAATAGTCGCGTTTCATGTGCATGGATGTTTACTCTCTGGCACTGGGAGTCAGGGGTCGTTTTTGGGCTTGCTGAGCTTGGCCAACACCTTGTGGCTGTAGCGGTGTTCGTCCAAAAGGGCCGAGCCGGGACGCATGGTCCCCAGCTTCATGGCCAGGTAGTTGACGCGCTTTAGGGCCTTGTAGCGGGCCTTTTCGTCGGGCGCGTTCATCAGCAGGTCTTCGGCCTGCATCAGTTGGTTGTGGGTGTCCAGCTCTGGCGGGGTGATGCCGGCGTTTTTGAGAACTTTGTAGGCCAGGCGCAACTCGGCTGGTATGCCCGAGTCGTCCTCCAGCTCCAGCGGCTTGCCCTGGCCGGGCAGGTTGTCGAGCTCGCCGTCGCGCACCGCCTGGGAGATGCGTTCCTCGGCTATCTTGTTCCAGTAAAGAAGGCTCATGAAGTGGTTCTCGTATCGCTTGGCCCCGGGCCGGCCGCATGCCAGCCAACCACCGGAGTGCGTAATTGCATACGATGATGAATGTTAGCCGATGGCCCCGGGGGATTCAAGAGAAAAGCCCTGGTGAGAGCGGCGCTTGCGCGCCAAGCGTTCCAGGCGCTTCACCTGGGCGGCTAGTCGCCGGTATTGGCTCACCGTCTTGCGTTCCAGGGCGGTTTTCGGCGGCCGCCGCAGGTAGCGGCGCTTGAGGTAGCGGTTGTCCAACTGTCTCCGGCATATCTGCAACAGCTTGTCCAGGATCCGGGGGTGGTGGCGCAGGAGGGCCTGTCCCTCGTGCCGCAGGGCGTGCACCAAGATGGCCAGAATTTGGTGGTGTTGCAGTTTGCGCCCGCTGGCGTCGGAGCGGGTGCGCACCAGTTTTTCCAGCAGGCGCAGGCGGTGGTAATAACGCAGGCCCGCGACGGTGCGTTTGACTTCCTGGTGTAGCTTGCGGTGGCGCTGGAATTCTGCTCGGCGGTTCGGGTCTTCCAGGTAGGAGTTGATCACCCGCAGGAGGCGTTTGAAGTTGTCCGGGCTGTAGTCGGCCAGGATGCTGTGGTGTTTGCGCAGCCAGGCGGCCAGGAACTTGAGACGATCGGCCGGGCTGGCGGTGCCCTGGATTCTCTCGCGGCCGTAGAGGATGCTGCCCATGAACTCGCCGCGCACGATGTCGTTTAAGGCCAGCATGCGGTCTTGGCTCAACCCCAGGATATCCAGGCCGCGGCGGGCCCGTCCGTGGAAGGGGTGGATCACCTCTTGGGAGGCCACGCTGAGGGCGCGGTCTTCCAAGACGTTGTCGGCGTGGTAGCGGTGGTTGATGTAGCGCACCCGCAGGATCACGGTACGGCGCTTGGGGTCCACGAAATAGCCGCCGCGCTTCAGGCGCCGGATGGTGTCTTTTTCGTTTTTGGGCACCGCCACCAGGGCGGTCTTTTCCACTGCCGGCAGGCCGCGGTAGGCCCCCAGGCTGGTGAGGGTGGTTATGGTGCGGTCGCTGGTGCCCAGCACCTTGATGGCAAAAGACTCCCGCCGGCGCAGCAGGCGGCGGGCGAACAGGGCGGCCGAAGTGTGGCGTTCGCCGCAGATGGGAAAGCCGCTTTGTTCCATGAAGAAGCGGTAGACGAAGTGGCGGTTGGCGGCGTAGAGGTCGTTGTCGCCCGGGACGAACTTGCCGATCCGGCGCCCGAAGCGCTTGATCTCTCCATCGAGGTCCGAGGGGAAAGAGGCGAAGACCCCGGCCAGGCGGAAGCAGCCGTCCGGGCCGCGGGCCAGTACGTGGCCGCGGTCCATGTGGGCCAGCAGGGGCAGCAGCCGGGCGTAGCGCCCCAGGGGGGTTAGGGCACGCCGGCCCAGTATCCGATCCACCTCGGACACCAGGTTGCGCGGCACCCGCATCTTGAGCAGGGCCCGGTTGGCCGCCACCCGGGATGGGATCGGCGGCTGGCCTTCGTAGACCAGTTGGTCGTATTGGAAACCCTCGTCCTGGTAGCTGAGCTGCCGGTCAAAGACCACCAGGCTGAAGGCCGGCAGGTCCTGGTATTCGATCAGGGGGGCGTCAAAGGCGGGAATAAGCTCGCGGGCCTCCACCAGGGGGTAGTCGGCGTGGTAGACATCCAGTAGGCAGGTCTTGATGTGGATATAGTGCAAGGCGGTGAGAATGGTAGATAAATCGACCTGGGGAAGCGGCTGCTCCAGGCGCTGCCAAAGGTCGACCCCGTCGATGCGCACCTTGTCAAAAAATGTCCGGCCCTCGCCCATGGAGCCTCCAGGAGCTAAACGCTTGAAATCCTTGTACCACGTGCCTGGATGCCTGGTCAACCGGCCGGGGTGAAAAGAAGTGATTTAAGACCTGGATCACATTGACAAATAATATTGGCTCTGATAGATACATAGTTCGCGGAGGGGCTGTAGCTCAGCTGGGAGAGCGCATGACTGGCAGTCATGAGGTCGTCGGTTCGATCCCGATCAGCTCCACCAAAGATAACCAAGGGTTGGCCGTAATTGGCCGGCCCTTTTTTGTCTTGGGAAGCGCATGGGAGGCATCCGGTGGTATTTGGCGCAAAGATAACCAAAGGCGTGGCCGAAATCGGCCGGTGCCGCCTCTCTTTATTCCGCCCCGCCGATTGCTATAAGTGATACCGCAAACATCACCGTTTGATCACACCGCCGCCGTCCACTTACTCATACCTGGCGCCAGGCTGGCCGGCACCATCCCTCTTGTCAAGACCAACCAGCACTACCTCGCCCACACCACCCCCGGGACCCCAACCGCTAAAGCGGGGCGACTCTTTTCTTGTTTCCGCACGGGTCAAATCTTGGAATTTTTTCAGCCGATCCAGTTGGTTGTCCGGTGGTCAGCAACTATGATCGCACCACAAGCCCGCCCGACACTTGCTCTCCGGCGCCAGGTCCCGGGGTATGCTCTCAGCCCCAAAGTATTTGTTTAGATGCCCATTGTTGCCGGCTGGTTATTAGCAAGCCAGCCTAAAATAATTAGCTATAGATTATAGTTATTGTTGTGGTCTCGCGTGAAAGAGAGACCAATGGCCATTTGAAACGACCTCGAAATATAACGGGTTGATATGCTATAGACTAACTCCACGGAGGGCCGGGCATGTTGTTTAAGTTTTGGGGTAAGGCGCAGCAATCCCACGGGGAGGCGTTTCACCAGTTGGCGTTCCACTGCCTGGACTGCGCCGCCGTGGTGGCGACCTTGCTGGAGCGCGACCCCCTGCTGTTGAAACGGCTGGCGGATCTTTTGGGGCTCGCTCCACCAGCGGCCCGGTGTTTCACGGTCTTTTGGGCCTGTATCCACGACCTGGGCAAGTTTTCCCCCGCCTTCCAGGCCAAGGTCCCCGAGCTAATGCGACGTCTACAGGGCGAGGGCTGGGCGTCTTCCTCGACATGGCATCACACCAAGCTGGCCCTGTTGGCCTGGCGGTGGTGGTTGCGCCACCTGTGGCTTGAAAAGGGCTGGTACGGGATTTGCCGGGCCGAGGATGTTGAGCGGCTTGAGAAGAGTTGGGTCCAGGCCGGTTTCGCCCACCACGGCCGCGGGGAGGAGGTGTCGACGCGCCCCGGTAAGAAGGAATTCGATCGTCTTTTTCCGGCCGATTGCCTTGCCGCCATGGATGAGCTGGTGAGTTGGGCCGGCCGGCGCCTGGCGGCTGACCAGGGAGTTTTCAGGCAGGTGACGGGTGACGAGATGGGCTCCCGGCTGGCCCGGTCGTCCTGGTTGGCCGCCGGGATCATCGTAGCCGGCGATTGGCTGGCCTCCAACCAGGATTTCTTCCCTTGGCGCGGCCGGGCCAGGGACCTGGACCAATACTGGGACCTGGCCGTGGACCAGGCGGAGAAGGCCTTGGCGCAAAGCGGGATATTGCCGGCGGTGGTGGCGTCTTTTCATGGCGTCGGCGACCTGTTCGACTACATACGCGAGCCCACCCCCATGCAGGCCTGGGCGGCCGGGTGCCGCCTGCCCCCTGGTCCCAAGCTGATAATTTTGGAAGAGTCCACCGGCGCGGGCAAGACCGAGGCGGCCTTGGTCTTGGCCCAGCGGGTAATGGCCGCCGGCGAGGCCGAGTCGCTGTTGGTGGGCCTGCCCACCATGGCCACGGCCAACGCCATGTATAGCCGGCTGGCCCGCTGTTATCGCCGGCTCTTTGGCCGGCAGGCCGATCCCAGCCTGGCCCTGGCCCATTCCCGCCGGCGGTTGCACCGGCAGTTCAACGCCTCGGTGCGCCTGGGCGGGCGGCGTCTTGTATCCCCGGCCGCCGGTGATGAGCCCGAGTCAGCCGCCCAGTGCGCCGCCTGGCTGGCCCAGGGCAACAAGCGTTCGCTGCTGGCCTCGCTGGGGGTGGGCACGGTGGACCAGCTCTTGCTGGCCGCCTTGCCGGTGCGCCACCAATGCCTGCGCCTGTTGGGTCTGGGCCGGGCGGTGGTGATCATCGACGAGGTGCACGCCTATGACACCTATGTGAACGGCCTGTTGGCCGAGGGTTTGCTGCCTTACCTGGCGTCGGTGGGCCAGACGGTGATCATGCTGTCGGCCACCCTGAACCGCCGGCTGCGCCAGCGGCTGGCCCGCGGGTTTTCCCGGGGGCTGGGCGCGCCCGGCCCGGAGCTGGCCAGCCGGGCGTATCCCCTGGCCACCCTGGTTTCCAGGGAAGGAGCGCTCCAGGAGCCGCTGGCCACCCGGGCCGGTCGCCGCACCGCCTTCACGGTGCAGATGGAAGACGACCCCCAGCGCCTGCAGCAGGAGATAGGGCGGGCGGTGGACGCCGGAGGATGCGTCTGCTGGGTGCGCAACACGGTGGACGACGCCCGCGAGTCATACCGGGACCTGTGCCGCCGGCTGGGGGATGAGCGGGTTGGCTTGTTGCATGCCCGCATGGCCCTGTGCGACCGCCTGGACTGGGAGCAGGAGGTCCTGGAGTGTTTCGGGCCTGCGAGCCGGGCCGAGGACCGGGCCGGCCGGGTGCTGGTGGCCACCCAGGTGGTGGAGCAGTCCCTGGATTTGGATTTCGACCTCATGATCAGCGACCTGGCGCCCGTGGACCTGCTGGTGCAGCGGGCCGGCCGGCTCCACCGCCACTCCCGTGACTCCAGGCCCCTGGCAGAACCGCGATTGGTGGTCCATGGTCCCCTGCCGGTGGACGACCCCCCAGAGGACTGGCTAAAAGATTTCTTTGCCCGGGGCGCCTGGGTTTACCAGCGCCACGGTCTTCTTTGGCTCACGGCCCGGGCCCTGGCGCAGCGCGCCCGGGTGCGCCTGCCCCAGGATGTGCGTGAGCTGGTGGAGCGGGTCTACCTGGAAGACCAACCGCCGCCGGGGCTCATGGTCTGGGAGGAAAGGGCCGAGGGCGCCGACCAGGCCGCCGGCTTCCAGGCGCGGGACAATATTCTGCGCTGGGAGGATGGCTATGGCGCGGAACTCAACTCCTGGACCGAAGACACCCCCACCCGCTTGTCCCAGCCGGTGACCCATCTGTACTTGGGACGCTGGCAGGACGGCCGCTTACGGCCCTGGTCCGGTCAGGACGGTTGGCCGGCATGGGAGCTGAGCCAGGTGAGCCTCAACCGCCGCCAGGTGGCCCGGGCGGCCGAGCCCGGCGACGGCGACCTGGCCCGGGCGGTCGCCGGCGTGCTGGAGCGTTACCCTTGGCTGGCCGAAGCGGGCAACGCGCTGGTTCCCCTGGAGCGCCAGGCGGACGGCCCATGGCAGGGCCAGGCGCTGGACCCGCGGGGCCGGCCGGTGACCCTGGTCTACGACTCCAACCACGGGTTGGGGGTCACGCCCGGTTGACCGGGCACGCGCCGGGGCTTGGCCGGCGGGCGGGGTTGCTGCGCGCCCGGCGATTGTAGTATACTATTGTATACCAGCCAGGGCTCTGGCAATAATTTAAAATAAACACTTGACTGTAGCCCGGTTGTGCCGTAAAGTAGCGTCATGCTGGTAGGTACACCCATGGCTGGGTTGCCACCAAAACATCAAGTCAGGCCTCGATGCAAGGCTTGGTTCCCCGCCGGTGCGGGGATGCACCGTGTTTCTTTTAGATTGCCTTGCAGAATCTGTCCCGGTTCCCCGCCGGTGCGGGGATAGTCATTTAAAACCACCGGTTATCGGACGGCTGCGTTGTAATGCGCGCTCCCACCCAAGGTTACATACTGTTACATGCCACCGCGGCTGCGCCTATGTATGCGTTTTATCTCTCGGGTCATCCATCTCTCGGTGCAACATCCTGGTCCCCGGTTGACCTCTAGCTTGATTTGCGCCCCATGACCGGGCGTTGGTTTGCCTAATTCCCCATCTTCCATGACCTGGTCGTTGGACCGGGCCGGACGGCATTCGCCGGAAAGGAGGTTTTTCTTGGCGTTTAACTTCTTGCGAGACCCGAGCATACCGGTGCGGGAGGGCATAGGCCCGCCGCAATACATCCCTCCCTGGCAGGTGTCGGCCTGCGGGCCGGACTGGGAGCTGGCCGCGCCGCGGCCGGATATGGGCGGGGCCTTGATCCAGATGCTCATCGGCCTGCTGCAGACCGGCTGCCCGCCGGCCGCCCCCGCCCCAAGAGCTGCGCCAGCGCCTGGCCCCACTGGAGCCCTTCTTCAACCTGGACCACGGCCAGCGCCGTTTCATGCAAGACATGGATTGCCCCGCCACGGGCGAAGCCTTTCCCTTGGCCAACCTCTTGCCCGACCAGCCGGCGGGCAACACCCTGAAGCTCAATAAGGACTTGTTTGTCAAACAGGGGGTCGTCGACGCCATGTGCCCGCCGTGCTTGGCCGCGGCCCTGTACTGGCGCCAGAGCTCCATGGGTGGTTTCGGCGGGGGCTTCCGCGACAGCCTAAGACTCAAGACGCCGCTCACCACGGTGGTGCTGGGGCAGGGGCTTTGGCAGACCCTGTGGCTCAACGTGCTGACGCGAAACGAATTTGAAAAGTGGTCGCATTGGTCCGGCCGGGCGCAGCCGTCGGCGCGCTTTCCCTGGATGGGAACCGTGGCCCGTAGCGATAAGAACCAGACCATCTTGCCCGACCAAGTGCACCCCGACCAGGTCTACTGGCCCATGGCCCAGAGCCTGGTGGTGGACACCGAGCAATTTGACCAGGCGGCGACATGCCCTGTCTGCGGCCGGCCGGACCAGAAG
>Ga0256835_1000923_pt1 | contig 19036 bp, 17 predicted proteins | sample PIR30metaG_FD_185972 | JGI IMG/M metagenome (GOLD analysis project Ga0256835, IMG submission 185972) | Hydrothermal vent microbial communities from East Pacific Rise, Pacific Ocean - PIR-30 | ecosystem: Environmental > Aquatic > Marine > Hydrothermal vents | place: Pacific Ocean: East Pacific...
CTGGTTTCATAGATTACAGATGCTACTTTGTGCTTTAGTGCTGTACAATCGCACCCTTAACTCCTCTACCTATACATTGTGGGTGGGCTGGACCCGATTTTGCAATGATGAGAACTAGCAATTGCACTTTGGATGGATGCCGGCATCTACTAACAAGTATTAACAAAGAATAGCAGGAGGAAAAAATGAGACAAAAGTGCTTTGTCTGTCTTGCAGGGACAGCCTCGTTACTATTAATCTTTTTTATGATACCAGTCATTGCTCTTTCAGCCACCCTAGAAGTACCCAAGCAGTATTCTACCATTGCCAAAGCTGTTGGTGCGGCTAAAGATGGGGATCTTATCCTTTTATCGCCAGGGAAATACAGTGCTGATCATTTGGACATACATAAACGTATTACTATTGCCTCTCTTTATTACACTACCAATGACGAACGTTACATCAAAAATACCATAATAAACAAAGGTTCCCATTGTCTGGATTTTAAAAGCGGATCCCAAGGCAGCAAAGTTATTGGTCTAACATTTACCAACACCAAGGATACCATCAACCCATACACCCATGTGGAAATAGTCCACAACAGGTTCATAGACTGCCCAGGGGACATCATTGACTACGAAGATGGTGGGGGAGGCTACTGTGCCTATAACTACTTTGACAATGCCAGTGATGACGCCATAGATCTTGATGACGCTGTAGATGTTGTAATCGAACATAATGTAATTATGAATTCGGGAGATGACGGAATTGAGGTTCGACTTCACCGCTACAGCGGCCCCACCCTCAACATCCATATCAGGTACAACGAGATAGGCTACAGTCATGAAGACGGTATACAGTTAATTGATTATGACGACGACTCTGACAGGGTTTTTTATATCCACCACAATCTGATTCACCACTCCTATAAGGCGGCTATTGGATGCATGCCAGACGGCAACACAAAGGAAAACTACAATGGCTCCTATATGGTGGAAAGGGTCTATCTCTACAACAACACATTGGCGGACAACCACTATGGCCTTACAGGAGGCGACAACATAATCGCCATCAACAATATCATTACAGGTACTGAAAGAAGGGCCATGTACAGGGTGGATGGAGATTCTATTGTGGACTACACCCTTTTTTATGACAACAACACAGACCATGAAAGCTGCAATCTGAAAAGTGGTGGGGTGTTTTTTTATGAGGACCCAAATTTTGATGAGGATTACAGGCTTAAAGAGGGAAGTGTTGCTATAGATGCAGGGGTGGCTCACTATTCATGGAACGGGGCAGAGATAAACGTAACAGACTATGAAGGCAATGCCCCAGATCTTGGAGCATTTGAAGCAAACACTAGCACATCCACCAAGAACAAGCCCCCTGTAGTTTCCGCCGGAGACAATCAGGTACTGAAGGCCCCAAAGACTACCACCACCCTAAATGGCTCGGTAAAAGATGATGGACTTCCAGAGTCTTCTCAGGTTGAGGTGGAGTGGAGCGTTGTGAGCAAGCCCCAAGGAGCGACTGTTACCTTTGAAAATATGTATGCGGCAAGCACCAATGCAACCTTTTCCCTTCAAGGGACCTATATGCTCAAGCTGACCGCCAGCGACGGGGAACTTTCATCTTCTGCCAACGTAGAGATAAAGGTGGTTCAGGACGGAGAGGGCAAAGCTTTTACCATTAAGGCCCCTGGAACCTTGTGGCTTGAGGCAGAGGACTATTCCTATCTGTACGAGGGGCAGAAGGTTGATGACGAGGATGCCGAAAACGGCCAGGCGGTGGAGTCTGTTTCCAGCACTGGTTTAGGCGCAACAGAACATTTTATTGTCACCACTGAGGAGGATCAGAAATATTTTATATGGCTGAGAATGCGGGCATCAGGCTCTGGAAACGACAGGCTTTTCGTCTCCTGGAACAACGGGAATGAGATTCCCGTGACTGTTAAGGGTGATGGGCAATACCACTGGGTGAAGATGGATGGTGGATTTTCATCTTCAGCTGGCTTTTATCCTCTGCGTGTCCGGGCTGCCAATTCAGGCACGCGCTGGGATAGGATAGTTGTAACAACCGATTCTGGTTTTGATCCACAGAGCAGCTACCAAAGTGTTGATGTGTATGTATCCAACGACAACGATGATGCGGAAGAACGCGAACACGGTTCAATGTATCTTGACAGTTCAGATCTTGAGATGGTCCAAGACCGCAGCCATCATCAGATTGTTGGGATTCGTTTTGCCAATGTCAACATTCCGCAGGGAGCCACGATAAAGGCTGCCTATGTTCAGTTTACAGTGGATGAGACAAGCGATGATCCAACTCAGCTTGAAATTCGGGGTCAGGCCTCTGACAATGCAGCCTCCTTTAGCCAGGCGCACTATGATATTTCATCCCGTACAACAACGAATGCCAAGGTTTCCTGGACTCCGGAAAGCTGGCTCAGGCGCGATGAGTCAGGCCCTGCCCAGAGGACTCCTGACATTAGTACCATTATTCAGGAGATTGTTGACAGGGCAGGCTGGCAGCAGGGGAATGGTCTTGCAATAATTGTAACTGGCTCTGGTAAAAGGGTGGCTGTTTCCCATGACAAAAATCCTAAGCAGGCCCCGATGCTTCATATTGAATATGAAAACGGGTCACAGGACGGGGCTACATATTCGCTGTCTGTTTCTGTCACTGAAGGAGGACATGTGAACAGGGAGCCGGACAAGTCCTCTTACGCAGCGGGTGCCAAGGTGGTTCTTACTGCCGTTGCCGATTCTGGTTACAGGTTCAATGGCTGGAGTGGTGATGTCAGTGGATCAGAAAATCCTATTACTGTGGTGATGGATGCAGATAAAAATATCACTGCTTCATTCGTTAAGGACACTGCAGATATACTCAGGGTGCCAGGCCAGTACGAAACAATCCAGGAGGCTGTAGACGCTGCTCAGGATGGTGATACAATACTTATTGCACCTGGCAGTTATGAGGCACACAATATAACAGTCACTAAAAGGCTGACCATTGGGTCTAACTATCTTTTAAGCGGTAATGTGGCAGATATTGAAAAGACAGTCATAAATGAAGGCAGCCACTGTTTCTTCTTTAAGAAAGGCTCGGAAGGAAGTACCATCACAGGACTTCGCTTTGTTTCAATGCGGGATCCTGTGGAGACAAAGGTGCATATAAATGTAGTCCATAACATTTTTTACGGATCCAAGCACGATGCCATAAGTTTTGATGCAGGAAGTGGGGGCTATTGTGCCTATAACAGAATCGAAAGATCAACGGACGACGGCATTGATATAGATGACAATGTTGATGTTACCATAGAGTCAAACACCATAGTTCATTCCAGAGACTGCGGTATAAGTATAGATCTTAATCGTTACTCCGGGCCAGTCTTGGAAACGGTCATTCGAGGCAACACCATTTCCGGAAACGCCAACAATGGCATATATCTGAAAGAAGCAGGTTCTGCAACAGATAGGAGGTTTCTGATATACAGGAACATAATAGACCACAACGGTGGTGTTGGTGTGCGGCTTGGCAGACATATTGAAAGCTCTGCATTGGCTGAAGAGGTTATCCTTTACAACAACACAATTTCTGACAACCGCCTTGGTGTAACAGGAGGCACAAACACGCTGGCCTTCAACAATATCATCACTGGAAACAGTGATGTTGGAATGTACAGGGTTACAGGGGATTCAGTTGTGGACTATACTCTCTTTTTCAATAACGGAATGGACCACGCAGATGTAAATCTCGCTAGCGGAGGCATGCTTTTATACGAAGATCCTAACATGACGTCCTCCTATATGTTGAAAGATGGCAGCGTCTGCATCGATGCTGGGGCCCTGTCCTACAGCTTGAACGGAGCCACATTAACAGTTGATGACTATAAGGGAAGCGCACCCGACATAGGTGCCATGGAATACGAACAGTAGTGTATAATCAATAAAAACAGGGCTGCCGTGATGGTAACCATTACGGCAGCCCTAATTTCTGATTAAGTTATAAAAAACGGTCCTTATAATTACACTAAAGCCACATTAATCTCTTGGTACCTGCATCATTCTTTCAACCGCTTTAAAGGCCTTTTCTCTTATTTTTTCCTCAACCTTGACTACTGGTTCTTCGTTTTCAAGTGCATTAAGAATCTGTTGAAGTCCGGTTTTTTTCATGTCTTTACAGATCATTTCCGTAGAGGCAGGGTAAAATTTTTTGTCTGGATTCTGTTTTTTCAACGGATGCAAGAGTCCAACCTCTGTAGCAACTATGTACTCTTCATAATCTGTCTCTGCAGCATATTTTAGCATTCCGCTTGTGCTTCGGACCACATGGGCAAGCTCTAACACCTCTTCAGGGCATTCAGGATGTGCCATTAATACTGCATCTGGATGTTCAGTCATGGCATGTTTTACTGCTTCAACAGTCAGTTCATCATGGATGGGACAGTAGCCGTTCCATGCGTGAACAATCTGGTCTGTGTGGCGACGTACCCAGGCGGCAAGGTTTTTGTCCGGGGTCATTATTACCTCAGGGGCCCTTGTCCATTTTACCACCTGTATGGCATTTGCTGATGTGCAGCAGATGTCACTTTCCGCCTTGACCTCTGCGCTTGAGTTTACATAGGTGACCACAGGAACCCCTGGATGCTCTTTTTTGAATTGTCTTAATTGCTGGGCAGTAAGCATGTCTGCCATGGCACATCCAGCATCTTCAACCGGGATAATAACCTTCTTGTCCGGACATACAATGCTTGCAGCCTCTGCCATGAAGTGCACGCCGCAGAAGACAATAATATCTGCATCGGTTTTTGATGCCTGGATACTAAGGGCAAGGGAGTCTCCTGTAAGATCGGCAAGATCCTGCACTTCTGAAATCTGGTAGTTGTGGGCAAGAATGATTGCATTTTTCTTTTTGGCAAGTTCCCTGATCTGCCGTGTAAGTTCTTTTGCGCTTTTCATTGACATACCTCTATCCAGCGTTAAATATTTCCACCCCCTTGGGTGGCACAAAATGGAACAGTTCAGGTGAGATTCCCTGATTGACCTTGATGTCATTAAAGTAGATAACGGTTCTGCTGCCCATCTGATCTTCAATCTCGGTCTTTTTTACCAAGAAGGTGTTTTTGTCAACTGTGAGCTTTAGACTTTTAAGCTGGGGTATGGGCTCTTTTGGCTCAAGCCTAAGCACCCAACCCTCTTTGGTCAAAGAGCATCCAATTACCTTGAAATCACGTCTGATGTCTCCTTTTCCAAAAAAAAATGCCTTGCTTATCTTTGTTGACAAAAACTGCTTCCTAGAAATTACACTCACCTGATTTGCCTCTATTTCATAGACATAAACCCTTGTCCCGCTAGTGACTATTAACTGTTTGTCAGGTTTTTCATAGTCCCATCTCATAAGGTAGGGTCTTTTGAAATATACTCTGCCAGAGGCCTTAACGATTTCAGTGTCTCCAGGGATGCTGGTTTCCTGGATAAATCGGGCGCTTATGTCTGTGGTGGATTCGTATTTTTTCTGTAACCTGTCTATTACAAAACTGCAAATTCCCTTTTTTGAAGAAAGGTTAGGTTTGTTTGGGCTTGATGAGCCATAGACAGTGTTAGAATATTGGGTAAGTAGAATAAATATGAAAATTAAGCCAACATGTTTTTTAAGATAGTTTTTCATGAACAGTTTTTATCCCTTTTTAAGGCTCAAGAAGTTTTAATCCAAGATCCACGTCCAGTTTTCTAAAGGCCCGAGAACCTTCTAATTCAAATACAATGATCTCAACAATATGCCATGTCTTCACACCCTTTCTTATGCAGCCGGTTATTGTCTCTGTTCCTCTACCGCAGGCAAGGTGCATGTGGACAAGGGGTCTTCCATTTTCGTCTGGAAAGATGGTTCCGGTCCCGACAATTTCACTGGCATCGGCAAGAATCGCTTCCTGGGGCTTTATAGGTCTTTGCCCCCGCGACTCTTTAGGTCCAACCACCAAAACGCTGCCTTTGTCTGCACCACCGACAGCTATGACAGCAGCAGCCTTTATTTGTTCCTTTGCTGCCAGTTGTTCAAGACATTCATTTATTATGTCCCCATCTTCCAGCCGTACCACAAAGATTCTTTTAAGGTTTCCTGTTGAATATTTCATGTCAAGTTCCGGAGAAAAATATTCAGGTCATGTTGAAAGGTCATCATATACTTGTCAAACATTTTGTGCTGCCCATTATATAATGACCATACTCTAAATGATTCTTATTTTACACCAAAGAATAACCAGGCCAAAAGGAAAGGATAAAGATTTTCATTGTGCTTAATAAGCTTGTGAAAGACATTGTCTTTTGATACAAAATTTAAATAAAGGAGCAATTCTTAAGTTGTTTGGCTCTTCCATTATATTCCCGGGTTGGGCCAACTTTATACAAAACAAAAAAGGAGGGTCCAGCATGGGAATTCGGATCTGTTTTATTGTTTTCTTGTTCTATTGTTTTGTTGGTAACAGTGTTGCCTATAATGGTTTTTCCGGTTGGTGGTTTGTGGAGGGAAGAGGCGGCACAGGTGTATCTGTGGAGATGCAAGGGGAAAACACCTTTGTTGCTATTTTTGACTTTAACGATTTTTCTCCATTTTGGATTAGTAGTTTTGGTAAGGTTCAAGAAATGTTGATAGAGCGTGGGAAACCTGCAGGTCTTTTTTATATGGGTAATGTATATCTTTTTAACGGCTGGCCGCTTGGAACCTCTTATGTACAACCAAAGACATGGGTGATTGGTGATATGCTAATTGAGTTTCTATCTGCCTCTGAGGCCAACTTGGAATATGTGATAAGTAAGGAATTTACCACCAGTGGAGAAGAAGAAAGTGTAAAGGTGCATCTGGTTAAGTTTATGCCAACTCTCTTTAAGGGTAGCAGTGATTCTAGAGATGTAAATGGTTGGTGGTATGATCATGCCTTTAATGGTATGGGGTTTTTTACAGAGGCCTATGGAGATACCATCTTTATGGCATGGTATCACTACGCTGAAAATAATGGTCCTACTTGGCTTAGTTGTTATGCTCCATTTACACCAGAGGATAATCAATTTACCTGCACCATGCAGCAGTGGCAGGGAGGCTCTACCATGGGAGCAAGCAACTATATAGCACCAAGGCCACAAAATTTGGAAGATGCGGTATTCAAGCTTACAGGAGAGGGAAGGGCAGAATTGACTTGGAAGGGTACAACCTATCATCTAGAAAGGTTTATCTTTTCGAAATGATATAAGTTTTTTCGTAGCCCTATTAAGATTCTAGGGCTATTATTTGATCAGCAATAAGGCATGTGAGCTGTGGTTTCAGCCATGTGCCTTTTTTATTAGAGAAATTTTGCAGCATAAAGACTTAAATATGGTGTTTTTAAAGGCTTTTATGATCAAAGACGCGTGATCGGGTACTTGTTATGGATATTCATATAATCAGGTCTGTTGTCGTTGCCGCTGTTCTTGGCTTTATGATTGGTATGCAGCGTTCCATCTATCATCTTGGTCGTGATGAAAAGAGTTTTGCCGGTTCAAGGACCTTTTCCATCATTGCCCTTGCCGGGTACATGTCGGGCCTTATCAACAAAAGTTATTCAGGGATAGCCCTGATGGCCGGTCTTGTAACTGGTTTCATAATACTTATGGCCTACTACTTTAAGGTCTCACGCAGTCTGGATGAGGAAACCCAGGAAATAGACCTTGGCAGCACAACACATTTTGCTGCCATTGCCACCTTTCTTTTGGGGCTTCTTGTAAGCCTTGGCCTAGAAAAGGTGGCAGTCTTTGCAGGGGTGCTAATTATTGTCCTTCTGGAGATAAAGCCAAAGCTTAGAAAAATGGAGGCGAGGATCACATCCCAGGATATCAACGCAGCAGTTCTGTTGCTTGCCATGACCTTTCTTGTGCTACCAATCCTGCCTAACCGCATGATTGGCCCTTATCAGCTTTTTAATCCGTACAAGACATGGCTCATGGCAGTGATAATCTCTGCAATATCCTTTGTGGGATATGCAGCTATAAAGGTATTTGGACACAAAAGGGGGCTTTTCCTTACCGGCGCCCTTGGTGGCATGATATCTTCAACTGCCGTTACCGTCTCGCTTTCAAAGATAGCAGGTGTCAAGAGGCAGATCACCATACACGTTGCAGGGGCCATTGCCATTGCATGCACCTTCATGTTTTTGCGGGTGCTGGTGCTCCTGTTCATAGTGAACCCAGCCCTTGCAGAAAAGACCCTTATTCCCTTTTTGGCAGCAACCTTTGCAGGGCTAGGTTATACCTACTATCTCTTTAAAAAGGCACCTCGTATCGAACTGGCCCTGTCAGATACCTTTGCCAAAAATCCCCTTCAACTAAGCGAGGCAGTAAAGTTCGGAATCCTCTTTGGCATAGTATATGGGGCAAGCGCCTTTGTAAGGGCCAGATATGGAGATGTTGGGGTATACGTTGTATCGTTTCTTTCTGGGCTTACAGATGTTGATGCCATCACACTTTCCCTTGCAGAGCTTGCAAAACAGGGCATGCTTGCGCCAGTTGTCTCTGCCCTGGGAATAATCACTGCCTCAGTGGTGAACTCCTTTGTAAAGCTTTTCATTGCAACATGGCAGGGAGGAAGAAGACTCGGAGTACTTCTTCTTATCTATTTTTTAATTACCCTTGGTGCCCTTGGCGCAGGGCTTTGGATAGTTGGTCTGCGGCCAGCTTGATAATAATTTTTGCGTTTTAAGGCAGGCGAGAAAGCCCTACAAAACAGCCTCCATTGTCTTCGGCTAGATGACGCATAAGAGCAGCAAAGCGTGCAATATTTGGGGATGACGGCGCCTCCTTTATCAGTACAGGAAAGCCTATGGCATGAATCCTGACCCTTCTTTTTCCCCTGTATGGCCTATTTATGCTGTTTATTTCATCTATCACGGCCTGAATGGAACCCCTTGAAAAGTCGTCTCCAAGAACATAAAGGGATATGTTCTTGTCGGGGGAATAAAAAGTCCTTATGGCCTTAGTTATACCTTCTACTGGGCTTGAATTGGAAAAGGGCGCCCATGAAGAAAGGCGTGAAAGGATGACGCGTCTTCTTCCAGGTGTGTCTGGAATCCATCTTCCTGCATACTGATGAAACATGTACTCACCCATGTCGTTCATGACCTGGATTCCTTGTACCCTGGGATATATGCTGAGGATTTCCTTCATCTTTTTTCTTACAAGTGGCCATGCAAATCTCAGCATGGAGCCCGATGTGTCTATTACAAAGATTATGTACTGACTGTCCACAGGCACTCCGGCGATTAAAGATTTTGGGTGAAACCGGACAGGGTTTCTGGCCTGAAGCCTCTTTATCTCCTCTGTAAGCTTCTGTCTTGCCTCTTTAAGTTGCCTTGCGATGATTTTTCGTGCCTCCTGATCTGTTCGAGCAGCATGGAACCTGGCTTTTACCATGTTGAGTTCCGACTCGAGATTTGCCACCTTCTCCTTTAGCCTGGACAACTGGGTCAGTTTTGTACGAAGCTCCACATCTGCCTGCCTTGCCTCTCCCTCCAACTTGACAAGCTGTTTCTCCAGGACCTCTATCTTTGCCTTTAGTTCCAGCGTCATCTGTTTTGTAACCCTTGGTTCAGAGAACTGTGAGATGACCAGAAGGAGCACAATGGCGCCGAAACCGCAGGAGACCACATCCAGAAATGAAAGGCTGAATATTTCTGTTGCCCTATGTTTTTTTATGCGTTTTGTCATGGCCAGTCTCTGCTTGGGGTAAGAAAGGCCCCTTTGGTTTTCACCGCAAGTTTCCAGAATAGCGAAGGGGCCATAGGATCGCCTTCAAGGGGAAAGAGCAGGGTGTTGACAGGAATATTTGCAGGCAGTCTCGAAACGGCCCTTTTGAACAGTCGCACCCTTTCATCAGAAGTGACCCGGCCCTTTGAAGGGCGGGAGGCCCCTACTGTTGGAAGTCCGTCTGTAATAAGTATGATGTTATCAGGCAGGGGAGACAGCCTGGCAGCAGCAGAAAATGCCTTGTATAGGCTTGTTCCCCTGTCTGGCACAGCTGCTGTTAGTTCAGAGACCATCTTTCTAAGGGCCGAAGTGTGTGAAACCTTGACCCACCCTGATGCGGAATCGCCAAGAAATTTTAGCCTATCGTTAAAGAGCGCCACCTTTAGTTCGGATTCTTGTGGCAGATTTGCAATAAGCCATTTTACCGTGCGGATAACCCTGCGCCATTTTTTTGAGCCGATACGCTGAGATACAGGCAGATTCTTCAGCCTGACAATGGAGACGATGGAGCTTGCCAGCATGGAGGCCGAACTGTCAACAAGGATCAGGATCCTTTTACCTCCGAGCCTAAGACCAGTAAGGTACTGTCTGTATCCCTGTCCCATAAGGCCAAGGGCCTGTCTGCCCCGAGAGTTGTCAAGTTTTTGCAAGGCAAGCCTTCTTTTTCGTTCCTGATCAAGGCGTTTTAGGTCTGACTCTAGCTGTCTTCGATCCTTAATCTGTGAAAGTGAAACATTCAGATAGCTAGCGGTCTCCCTTTCTGTCTTTTTGATCTTGTTTAGTACCATCTCTGATCTGCCCTGCAGCTTGGTCACCTGTCTTTCTATTTCTTCCAGGGAGTTAAGCTTTCTTGCAAGGAGCATTTTTTGATCTTCTACTTCCTGCTTAAGCCTTTTCACTGTGGCAAGAAGTTCTTTGTGTTTCTGGCCCCTTTCCCTTACGGTGTTGCTGCTGACAATGAGTACAAGAAGCACTACTGCGCCAAAACCGCAAAACATGATATCTAGGAACGAAAGGTTAAATAGGGAAAGAGAGTTTCTGTCCTTTTTGTAGGCCATCTTGCAGGCAAAAATCTATTCTTTTTCAGTTCGCAATATTGGTAACAGGTGTACGCAGCCTTGAGATAAGATGCTGATCACAGTACTGTTCGGTATCTAGCACGAGGCGTTCCTGCATGAGTTGAAGCTGGTGGATGAAAAACATGAGGACAATTGACAGCACCAGGGCGATGAATGTTGAATTAAAGGCAACTCCAAGGTTCTGGGTCACTCCAGTGATATCCCCTTCAACTGCCCTGTTTGCCTGGGAAAGGGCTGCACCTATGCCTCTTACCGTACCAATAAAGCCCACCGATGGGATAGCCCATGCAATATATCTTATTATGGAAAGCTCTGAATCCTGCCTTTCGCCTTCTGATGCGCACACATCCCGTACGGCAGTAGCAGCATCATGTACGTTTCTTGTCGCTGCGAACCTCAGTATCCCTGTTTTCATGGCCCTTGGCAGGAGATAGTTGCTGGCATTTCCTAGGGCTTTATCAAGTCGCTCGAGAAGCTCTCTTGTGTCTTCAGGGCCAATTGGGAGGTCTTCTGGCAGTCTTAGCAGATCCTTTGCAAGGAGCTTCTGCTGTCTGTAAATACCTGCTGCTTTCCAGGCCATGATTGCAGTGGCCCAAAGCATGAGTATTATGCAGGCCTCCTGTTCGTAGTCCTTTAAAACTACATAAAAGTTTTGCTTTGCTGCATGGTTTTCTTGATCTTTTTTGAGCTCCTGCTGTTTTGTCATAAAGGCCTCTGCCTCTGGTCTTATTACAGTCACATAGGTGGCATGTACCAGAATAAATATTAAGAGAAGGGAAAATACCTGAAAAAGAAGCTCTGTTGCCCCGTCTGTCTTCATTCGCGATCTCCTTTTTGATCAGATGTCAGTGGGAAAGGCTACGGCCTGGTCCGCCTTTATTTTTTCGGCAGGAATAAAAGTTTGTCGTTTTTCCTGTTTTTTTGCTGCATTGTCCTGCCTTGAAGTGGATGCCTTTATTTTTTTGCCTGAAAAAACAGTGGCTGGAAAAAGGAATATTCCAGCAAGAAAAATGGACAAAGCGGTCCTAATTATTTTTTCGCTCACGTCCTTGCCTCCTAGTTAGATGTTGCATACCTTGCCACCCTGAATCCTATATAATCTGTTCCTTTCCTCGAGTAACCACGATAGCTCAGGCGCAGCCTGGTAATTGTGGCATCTCGCCAGCTAGCCCCTCTAACCACGTGATGGGTGCCTGTCCTGGGTCCAAGGGGATCTATCTTTTGGGGTGACCCAAGGGGCGAGTAGATGTCGTTACACCACTCTGCAACGTTTCCCCCAATATCAAAAAGGCCTCCTGGCCCTGGTGCAAAGCTTCCGACTGGTGCTGTTACGGGAAAGGAGTCATTGTAGTTAGTAATAATTACAGGAAGAAGGTCCCTTGCTGATTCATCTGCGTAGTTGCCAGTGGTGCGCCTGGGAGGGAAATCCTGCCCCCAGGGGAACCTTTCTATGTTACGTCTCATAAAAACACGGGCCACAAAGGCCCACTCTGCCTCTGTTGGAAGCCTAAAACCCGTATTTGCAGGAGAGACTGGGACCATTCTTCCCGCCTTTTCTACATAAAAGGCAGGAAGGCCGCTCTTTTCAGACAACCAGTTGCAGTATCTGGCAGCATCATCCCATGAGACATTGACAGCAGGCTGGCTGTTACCGTTAAGGCTGTAGGTTGACACAGAACCTGAGGAATGGCCGGGCCTGAATTTTCTGAATTCATCATTTGTCACCTCTTTAAGCCCTATGTAAAAGCTCCGTTTTAGGACCACTTTCCTTTGCACCTCATTGGTGCGTCGCCCCTGTTCTCTGCGGGATGAACCCATAAGAAACGCATGGGGATGCACAAGCACCATTCCGGAGATCTTTCTGGTACTTGTTTTTTTACTGTTATTTTTTGGGCCCGGTTTTTCTTTTAGCCTGAAATTGACTATCCTTTTTTCTCCAGGCAGAAGGTTTATGTTTAGGCGTTTTTCCTCAAACCCTTTAACCTTTGCCAGTATGGTGTGTTTTCTGGCAAGAAGCGTAAAGGGGCCAATATTTTTTTTCTGTAGTCTGCCGTCTATGTAAAGCCTGAGATTTTCTGGATAGCTTGTGACAAACAGTGTGGCAAATTGGGGCTTGAGCCTGTAAGAGAACCTTTTTTTCTCACCTGGCCCAAGCTTCACCTTGGTCTCAATGCGCTGGTAGCCTGGTACACTTATGGTTATGGCGTGAGTAGTGTTGGAAGAAAGCCCAATTGTCAAGGGTGTCTTTCCTGCATAAACCCCATCAAGTCTAACTCCGGCCTTGTGGGGAATGGAGTCAATGACAGCAGTAGCAGACTTTTTTGCAGTCACAGGCTTTAAGGAAGCCCTGGTTTTGTCCTTAAATGGTTTAGGGTTAAGAGAAAAGCTGAAGGTCTGTCTTTCACCCATGCCCTGGACATGAACGTTTTTTCTAAGCGTGTTGTATCCATCAAGGTCTAGGACAAGGGTGTGATTGCCAGATTCAACCTCTACATTGATTAGAGGGGTTTTCCCTGCATGTTTTGAATCAATTGTCACATCTGCCCCTGGAGGACTGGAGGCAATCTTCACGATGCCAGGTAATGGAGACAAGGTAAAATGATAGGTGCCTTGTCCTTTGCCAACAGAGATTTTTTTGGAAACGGGTCTGTAGCCCTTCTTTTCTGCATGGAATTCATAGGTTCCCGGAATGGCGAGGTATCTTCCCCTGAATTCAAACACAGGAAAGCTTCCCTTTAGTCTTGCAACATCGGGCTTCGGGCTCACTGTGATATTTATGCTATCAGCGCTTAGGAGAAAAAGGGCAACTGCCAAAAGCAGAAAAAGTGAAAGACAGGTCAAGATCTTTTTCCATATGGGAGCAGCAGCCTTCCTTTGCCCTTTATCAACTTCTGGAAGTTTTTTCCCTTTGTGTTTTTCAGCTCCCTGGTCTTGCGTTGCAAGGACCTTTTTTGCTCTGTTTCTTGGTAACTTGTTTATAGGCGTTGCCTCTATTGTTACAAGATCTCTGGAAACGAAATAGGTAATGACATAATTATCAATTCTGGTGATGTCACCTGATTTGATCCAGACAGAAGAGGTTACCTTTTGGCCATTGTGAAATATGGCTTCCCCTTGCGATACAGGCTGTAGATAGAGATGCCCCCTTTTTTCACCTATGAGAAACAGCGTCCTGTCTGTCCCGGGAAGTCTAACAGTGCATGCCTCCTCGCCTCCTACCAAAAGGGGAAATGGAAAAGCTTTAGGGCCAACAGTCTTTTTATCAATAACTATTTCAAAGAATCTTGGCACCTTGGATCCTTTCCATGCATTTGATCTTAACGGTTGATTTGTCCGGCGCTGAAAGGGTATCTACATGTTCGCCTACTTTTTCTTTTTGCTCAATGCCATTCGGGGCCCTGTTATGTCCTGTGTCCTTAAGCATGTCTGGCAGATGGATAATCACGTAGATACACATTGCAAGCAGTATGAAAAGGGCAAAGATAACAATTGGCTTTAGATAGTTGACTTTGCCTTTTTTAGGTCTTTTTTCAGGCGGTTCTAGGACAGAAGTGTTGCCAGTCATCTGGAAGTGTTGGCAGTCTTTTTGTCCTGATTTTTACTGTTAGAGACAGCCTCTGTTATCCTTTCCGGTAAAGGCTCTGTCTCTGGACCAATGATTTCTGGAAGTTCTCTGTTTGGTTCACTTTCCTGACTGTATATGTCTGAAAGGAGTCTACGCCACTTGGCATACTGCTCTTTGGCAGTACCTGTAAGCCTCAGGGTATCTCCCTTGATCTGCACGAGAAGGGGACGGGCGTCAGAGGACAGGGACTCACCAAGCTCTTTTATGGCCTCTTCATTCATTTTGGCATCCTTTCGCATCTGGTGACCAGAGTATATTGCTGCCACACCACCTGCTGCTAGGATTTCCCTTATGGGCGCAACAGCCCTGTAAGTATCATCGCCCCCTACGGTTCCAAGGAGCACAGAACCCACTATGGCCGCAAATCCCATGACCTGGGTTGCAAGGGCCCTGTTTTTTATCTCCCGTATGGTCTCAAGTTCTTCTGAACGGAACTTTCTCCAGTTATGATAGGGTGACCACAGTCTTGTATAATAACCATCATAATAAGACGTAAGAACATCCATGAGCATCTCGTCCCGGGCACGTATTAAGCGGACTCTTTTTAGCATTTGGTCGTTTTCTGCCGGAAAGGCTGCAAGGTGGTATCGGCCTTTGGAGTCCTTGAGAAGATAATGTGAAAACGGCTCCTTGGCCATGGATGCAGCAAAACGCATCTCCGAGGTGTTGTGAATGGCAACAAGCTGCTGGCTGTTAAGGGAGTTTCTAAATTTTACTAGATCATTTGAAATGGCATTAAAGAGATCCTGAAAGGCGTCTTGTTTTTCTATCTTTGCCTTTTCCCGTTCCTGTTTTGTAGAGGTTTCCTCATAGGTCCTGTCGATCCATGTTCGTCCTGTGGCATCTTCTGCGTGTATGTACAGGACAAGTTTTTCACCGTCCGAGTATTCTATGCGACCTGATACGACAAGATCCTCCATAACCTGACCTTGTGGAACCACCCACACAGAGCCCCAGAAGCCCGAGTGCTGAAGGGTATCCTTGAGGTGAACTGCGTAAAATACGGCCTCGGCTTGGCGGATCTCCTCAGAAAGCCCCATGCGTTCATCTTTGTCTTCAGGAAGAGAGCCTGGATCAAACACCTTTATGGCCACGTTAAGAAGCTGATCTTCAGGGAGCTGTCTTGATGCGAGTGCTGGAGGCACATCCTTATTCACTGTGACCACGTTTTTCCTTGCACAGCTACACATGCAAAGGAGCAAGAGTGTCAAAAAGAGCAGCCAGTATGGTTTCCGGCCATTTTTATGCCAACACGGGGCTTTCTTAAGAGGCATCAGCGGCCCTCCTTGTATTTCCTGTATTCTTCCCACAGCCTTTTTCTAAGCTCGGGGTCTCTCTCTTTTTCCGCGGCCTCCCTGAGTTGCCTAGCAACAATGTCATCATCCTTAGCCAACGCGGAAGTCCCTTGAGCTGTTTGTCCCTTATTGGTCTTGCCGGCCACCATGGCACCAGACGTCTCTTTTTTATTCTGTCCTTTCTCCATGCCATTTTGAGTAATAGCCCCCTGCTTTTCAGCTCCTTCCTTGCCTTTTGTGTGCGATTCTTCGCTTGAGCCTTTTTCATCGCCCTGAATGGCTTCGGACATGGCAGTCCTTTCTTCTTCTTCTGCCTGCATATGTTCCTGCTCAGCCTTTTTCTGCTCTTCTAGAAGTATCTCGTCAAATTCACCAAGGGATTCTACCAGGGCTGCCTCTGCATCCTTTTTGTGGGAAGGTTGCCTTAATGTGGCAAGATTTGGAACAGGAGGAAGCACAGGGGGGCAAGGTAGGCCCTTGGTTGCCCATGTTCCGCAGGCCAGGCTTGCATTGGCACAGAGCTCGCCTATACGTTTTTCAAGATAAGAGATGAACTGTCTGCCTGCCGGATCGTTGTCTTTGTGTCCCTTAAGATCCTTCATCACCTGAATTTTTGCATGATGGAGGATACCTATTTCTTTACGAATAAGATCGAGCCCTTTGCAGTCCGAGGCATAAGAGGAGGCCTGGGAGAAGAAAAAGAAGGATATGAGAAGATAAAGGGCAGCCAAAAGACAGCATATCCATGCAGGAAGACTTGCACCAGTTCTCTTTAAAAAAACAAACCATATCTCTTTGTAACTCATGGCAATAAAAAATACCAACAAATGGCTTTTCCAAATGTATATTACGACCTATCCACCTTGTTTCACCTCTATTCTAACGAATATTCTGTAGGATGTCTTGGAAAAATTGACAGATTGAGACTAAAATGTTAACTGAATCTCCCAGTGCCGGAGTGGTGGAACTGGTAGACGCGCTGGACTCAAAATCCAGTGGGCCTTGCGCCCGTGCGAGTTCGACTCTCGCCTCCGGCACCATGATTTTGTTTATTTTCCTTTTAAATTCTTTAGAGCTTTCCAATTTCGCTGGATTCTCCATTTTAAATTAGAATTGTTTAGAGTAGGTCAGAAAGACCTATGTGGTTTGTACTATCGGACTAGAGTAAAGTTCGCTTCTCCAGCTTTTGATCGCCACGTTTTGCATCTTAACTATCAACCTGTTGGAGCTGACAAAACCGAAATCTGCTTTCAGGCTTTCCTCTCCAGAGTTTGAGCTGATCTGGTGTGGCAGCTTAACTTTGCTCCGTTGTCAGTGATTTGTTAGTAAGAAGTTTTATAAGATACAAAAGTTCCTTGGACAAAGAGGCTTTATGAAAAAAAAGGAGAGTTTTTTAGTACAAATCATCAAGGATGAGCAAACAGGTATGACTTCTCTCAGAGGACTTATTGTCCAGATTAGAACAGGTATTTCAAAATATTTTGAAACACCTGATGAGCTCAAAAAGATTATCATTCAGTTTTTGGTAGCTAATAAAAAGAAAATTAAAAAATAGTTATCTATCAATATTTTGAGCTCGGGGCTTTTTGTCAGTGGTTTGTCAGTGGAGCGTTTTAGATTTGGAAATAAAAATAAGGTCCAAATCTGGAGGCAACGTGAAATATTTTTTAGCTTTCTTTTTTATTGTTTTTTCAGGAATAATAAACCCTGCTCTTTGCTCCAATGTAACGCTATCAAACACTGATCCTTTTAGGGCCTTGTATCTGTGGACAGAAAAGGAAAGGCAAAGAGCGGAAGAAGACGCAAGATACAGATACTACGACTACTGGGCCTACAGAAACAGACTCCTGCCTGACTACTACAACGCATATATCTTCTGGCTGAACATGGAACAGACGAGAAGGTGGCTGGAAGACCCAGACAAACATCCCCTTCCCCCGCCTCCGCCCGTTCCCCCATATTCTCTCTGGTACTATCCCATGCCAGCCCCGGGCTGGATGCCCTATGTGCCCCCGCCATACACCTTCCCCTACTGGGGATCGCCATACCAATACCCGTATCCTTACGGTAGGGGCAGAGGACACGTTCACAAAAAGGCAAAGGAGAAACACAGATGAGACGTTTTTTAAATTGTTCAAACCATCTCATACTTCTCTTAGGCGTCATCTTCCTGAGCTCCTGCGCAAGCCAGCAGTATATGACGACCTTCACGCCTGGCCAGGAGCCCCCACGCCACTTGGACATGAACTATACTGGCCCAAAGGCCAACATCGCAGTAGGTGACTTCCGGGTTAAGGCCTCCAGGGCCTCCGTTTACATCGGAGACGGTCTCAGGGAAATGCTCGAGACCGCACTTTTCGAATCTGGCCGTTTCAACACCCTGGACAGGCTTGATCCAAAGGGCCTTGCAGCAGAGCAGGCACTGAGTTACTCCAAGATGGCCCGTCCCGGCTCCCCGAAACTTGGCCGCCAGATGGCAGTTGCAAGGCTTCTCGTGTATGGAGCGGTAACGGAGTTCGAGCCTGAGGCCAGCGGTGGGGGTATAAGCGCCATGATGCCGGGAGTGCCCGTTTCAGCCAACATGGCAGGAAAGAATGCCCACGTGGCCATAGACATAAGGGTGGTTGATACTGCGACCGGAGTCGTTGTGGCAGCAAGGAGGATTGCAGGCTCGGCAGCCTCCTACATGGCAAACGCATCCACCAGGCTTTTCGAAGGCAAATACACAATGCCGGTGAGCCTTGGCGCATACAAGAACACCCCAATGGAACTCGCCATAAGAGACTGTATCTACAGGGCCGTCGTCTATCTGTGCAATGCTATACCGAAGAAGTATTTCACTGAATATCGATAGTCTCTCCCGTTCGGGACGTCTTTACAGGCCCGTTTGCACCATCGGATGATTTTCTTCATTCATCCTTGGAATGTTCCTCTGCCTTTTGTCAGTGGTTTGTCAGTGAGATGATTAAAAAATTATTTATAAAAACATCTCGATAAAGCGGGGAAATAAAAGATGTATGTGACCATTCGCAATCTTTCAATAATACTTATTCTTACCTTTTCCCTTTCCTTTGTGGCATCTGGAGCTTCAGGCCAGGACAAGGAAAAAAAGGCATCTGCTGTCCGAAGGATCTCTAGTAACAACAAACAGCTTTTGTCTATGACCGAAAGAGAGATTGCCTTTCATCATCAGCTCGAAAGGGCCCGGGCAGAAATACGCGATTTCAAAAAGGCCCTGAGATCGAAAAACCCTGAACGCATAAAGGAATGCGTTTTCAGGAT
>Ga0256835_1000924_pt1 | contig 19035 bp, 18 predicted proteins | sample PIR30metaG_FD_185972 | JGI IMG/M metagenome (GOLD analysis project Ga0256835, IMG submission 185972) | Hydrothermal vent microbial communities from East Pacific Rise, Pacific Ocean - PIR-30 | ecosystem: Environmental > Aquatic > Marine > Hydrothermal vents | place: Pacific Ocean: East Pacific...
CACACGTCCGACTCGCAAGTATCCCGCCCTTCTCCGTTTGCCGCCGCCCCGGCGCAGACCAACCCGTACGTTTCCTGGCGTGCCGCCAGCCCCGTATTGACCACACGTCCGACTCGCAAGTATCCCGCCCTTCTCCGTTTGCCGCCGCCCCGGCGCAGACCAACCCGTACGTTTCCTGGCGTGCCGCCAGCCCCGTATTGACCACACGTCCGACTCGCAAGTATCCCGCCCTTCTCCGTTTGCCGCCGCCCCGGCAGGGTCGTCCAGATATCATCATGATATCACTTGCCTTCTTGCCATACCCCCAGGCCAAACTGGCGCAGCGCTACGAAATTATGGTAAATAAGGAGGCAGGAGAGGCCCATGGTGGTATTTGACCTACAATGCGCGGCCGGGCATACCTTTGAGGGATGGTTCGACGACCTGAAGGACCTCAAGTCCCAGGTCCGGCGCGGTCTGCTCACCTGCCCGGTGTGCGGCGAATCGTCGGTGCGCCAAGTGCCGGCCGGGTTTGCCATTGCCAGGAGCAAGGGCGGACGCCGCGACGAGCAGCAGGACATGCAACGCGCCCTGGGCGCGGCGGTGCGCAACTATTTCATCAATAACTTCGAGGATGTAGGTACCGGGTTTGCCAAGGAAGCCCTGAAGATGCACTACGGGGTGAGCCAGGCGCGCAACATCCGTGGAGTGTCCACCGAACAGGAAGAGAAGGTGCTGCGGCGCGAGGGGGTGGACTTCTTCAAGTTCGCGGCGCCGGTGATGGAGGGCGACCCCGAGCTCGACGAAGACTGAGCCCCGCCGCCAGGGTATGCCAATCCCGCCCGTCATCGGGCGGTTGTCTATTGGGACCTAGGTTGCTATCGATCCTGGTGCGCGTGTTCTTCTTTTACCCGTGGTCGCAGGGGGATACTCACGATGGCCAGGGTGCCGCCGCCCTCACGGTCTTGCAGGCGCAAAGACCCGCCCAATAGCTCCAACACCTCGCGGCAGACCGACAGGCCCAGCCCGGTGCCGAGACTCTTGGTGGTATAGAGCGGATCAAAGACCCGCTCGCGCTCATGGGCGGGAATCCCCGGGCCGTCGTCACCCACCATCAGGTTCACCTCGCCGGCGGAGTTGTAACAGCTCTTGAGCCAGAGAGTACCCTTGCCATCGGTGGCCTCGATGGCGTTTTGGATCAGCTCGGCCACCGCGCTGACCAGCAGCCCCTGGTCGGTGAGCAGGCAGGGCAGGTCATCGGCCAGTTGCCATATGGGCTCGCGGCGGGGCTGGCCGCACTGCAACACGGCCTTGTGGTAGGCCTGCTGCAAGACCTGGTTGGGGTCCACCTCGGAGTAGTCCAGGTCCTTTTGGCGCTGCAGCTTGAAGACCTCGTTGAGCATCACCTCCAGGTCGTCCACCTGTTCGGCGATGGCCCGGGCATAGGAGCGGGCCCGCCCTTCCTGGTCCAGGATATCCACCAGGCGGTGGGCGAAACCACCGATGGCCATCAGCGGGTTGCGCAGCCGGTGGGCGATGACGCTGGTGAACTTGGCGATGGCGTCGCTGCGGGCGGAGCTTATGACCATGCGCATGTTTTCCTGCAAGCGGCGGGCGGCCTGGCGTACTTCGCCCAGCTCCTCGGCCAGGTCGCCGGCCTCCTGCCGCACCCGGGCCTCCAGGTGATCGGCGGCCTCTTGCAACTCGTCGGCCTTTTGCTTGAGCCGCTCCTTGAGTTCCACCGCGGCCACGGTGGCGGCTATGGGTCCGGCCAGCACCTGCAGGAAGTTCTGCTCCTCCGGGGTGAAGCCCACCCGCCGCCGGGTGGCCACGTTGAGCACCCCCACCAGCTCGCCGTCCAGGAAAAGGGGCAGGGCGCAGACGGCCTTGATCCCAAAGCCGGCCAGGGTGGTCCCGCGTCCCCGGTCTGGCAGACGGTCCACGGGCATGACCACCATCTTGCCGCGGGAGGCGGCCAGCCCGGTGAAGCCCTGCCCCGGGTCCACCTTTTGGGCCCAGCGCTGCATCTCCGGGCTGAGCCCGTAGGCGGCCGTCAACTTGAAGGGCCGATGGCCCTGGCCGGCATACACCCTGGCCGGTCCCAGCATCAGCCGGCGTTCCATCTCTCCCAGGGCCACTTTCATGGCTTGGGCCGGCCCTGGCCGGGTCAGCAGGTAGGCCGAAAAATGGGCCAGCACGGCCATCTGTTCTTCCAGGGCGTCCAGCCGTTCCAGGTCGGAATTCAAAACCATTTCACCTCCACCTGCCGCGATGATCACACCTTCGCGACGATTGGTCAAGCCCCCGGGGTGATCTTGACACGAACCGGGGGGGCTGATAGGTTCATCATCTGGTCAAGCGGCCGTCTTTTGGGGCGGTCACCGGGGCCGAAGCCACGCGGCCGGGGGCGTTAATGCGCGGTGAAATCGTAGCCATCGGCGATGAGCTGATTCGGGGGCGAGTGCGGGAGACCAATGCCGGCTACGCCGCCGGGCGGCTGTGGAACCTGGGCATCGAAGTCAACGCGGTGGTGGTGGTGGGTGACGATCCCGCGACCATGGCCGACGCCATCGGCCGGGCGGTAAAGCGGGCCGACTTCGTGTTGGTGACCGGCGGCCTGGGGGCCACCGACGACGACATCACCGCCGGGGTGGCGGCCGAGGTTTTCGGCCTGCCCCTGGCCGAGAGCGAGCGCATGGTCACCAACCTGCGCGAATTTTTCCAGGCCCGGGGACGCGACCTCACCGACGAGGCCCTGCGCATGGCCCAGCTTCCCCTGGGGGCCGAGGTGCTATCGGCCACCAGCGCCGGTTTCAAGCTAACCACCAAGGACAACCGACCGGTCTTCTTTTTACCGGGCATACCGTACGAGACCCGCCTGCTGTTGGACCAGAAGGTATTGCCCGAGCTCCTGGCCCTGGCCGGCCAGACCTACCCTCCCCTGAGCCGGGAGTTGCGCGTCTTCGGCCTCGGCGAGTCCGAGGTGGGTCGGCGGCTGAAGGGACTCACCGAGGGCTACCCCGCCGCCTCGGTGGGCTTTTACCCAGTGTTCCCCGAGGTGCAGGTGGTCATCACCCTGCGCGGCCTGGCGCCAGACGAGGCCAAGCAGCAAGCCGAACGTCTCATGGCCGAGGCCCGCCGCCGGCTGGAGCCCTACGTGGTGGCCGGCGACGGCCGCCGTTTGGAAGAGGCCATGGGCCGCGACCTGGTGGCCCGCGGCTGGCGCCTGGCGGTGGCCGAGTCCTGCACCGGCGGACTGGTCGGCCACCGCATCACCTCGGTGGCCGGTTCCTCGGACTTTTTCGAGCGCGGGGTGGTGGTATACTCCAACCAGGCCAAGCAGGACCTGCTGGGGGTGCGCTCCGCCACCCTGGAGACCTTTGGCGCGGTGAGCGCCGAGACCGCCGGGGAGATGGCCGCGGGCATGGCCCAGAGCGCCGGGGTGGAGGTGACCCTATCGGTCACCGGCATCGCCGGGCCCAGCGGCGGCAGCCGGGAAAAACCGGTGGGCACCGTGTGGTTCGGTTGCCAGGTGCAGGGAGAGCCCCACACCGAGCGCCGCCGCTTCCACGGCACCCGCCGCATGGTCAAGGCCCAGGCGGCCGAGCACGCCCTGCACCTGGTGCGGCGGCGGTTGGCCGGCCGGTGAGGCTCTTCATCGCCCTGGAGCTGCCGGCCAGGGTGCGCGCCGCGGCGACCGCGGTGGCCCGGCGGCTCAGGCAAAGCGGGGCGGACGTCAAATGGGTGGCCGAGGAAAATTTACACGTCACCCTCAAGTTCCTGGGCGAGGTGGACCCAAGCCGGCAGGGGGAGCTTACCCGCGCCCTGGAGGCGGCCTGTGCCGGGGTGGCCCCGCTGGAGCTGCAACTGGGCCCGGTGGGGGCCTTCCCCAAGCCGAGCCGGCCCCAGGTGATCTGGCTGGGACTGGCCGGCGAGACCCAGCGCCTGGCCCGGCTGTCCGGCCGGGTGCAGGAGGCCCTGCGGCCGCTGGGCTTTGAGCCCGAGCGGCGGGCCTTTGCCGCCCACCTCACCCTCGGACGCCTGCGCCGGCGCAAAGGTCGCCGGCCGCCGCCGGCCGGCCTGGCGCGCGAGCTGGCCGGCTGCCCAGCGCCGGAGGAGCCGGCCTTTTGGGCCGACCAGGTGGTGTTGATGCGCAGCACCCTAAAGCCCACCGGCGCCGTGTACCGGCCGGTGCACCAAGTAACCCTCAGCCCAGCGGAGAGTTAAATGCCCGAGAAGGTTCAAGACAGTCAGCGCGGCAAGGCCATCGACGCCGCGCTCAAGCAGATCGAGCGCAGTTTCGGCAAGGGTTCCATCATGCGCCTGGGCGACCATGACGCGGCGGTGGAGGTCCCGGCCATCTCCACCGGTTCGCTGGGCCTGGACCTGGCCACCGGGGTGGGCGGCATACCGCGGGGCCGGGTGATCGAGATATACGGTCCGGAGTCCTCGGGCAAGACCACCCTGAGCCTGCACTGCATCGCCGAGGCCCAAAAGGCCGGCGGGGTGGCCGCCTTCATAGACGCCGAACACGCCCTGGACGTGGTCTACGCCAAGAACCTGGGGGTCAACGTGGACGAGCTCTTGGTGAGCCAGCCCGACTTCGGTGAGCAGGCCCTGGAGATCGCCGAGGTGCTGGTGCGCTCCGGCGCGGTGGACATCGTGGTGGTCGACAGCGTGGCCGCCCTGGTGCCGCGGGCCGAGATCGAGGGCGAGATGGGCGACAGCCACGTGGGCCTGCAGGCCCGGCTCATGAGCCAGGCCATGCGCAAGCTGTCCTCGGTCATCTCCAAGAGCCGTACCTCCATGATCTTCATCAACCAGATTCGCATGAAGATCGGGGTGATGTTCGGCAGCCCGGAAACCACCACCGGCGGCAACGCGCTGAAGTTCTACGCCACCATGCGCCTGGACATCCGCCGCATCGGCCAGATCAAAAGCGGCGACCAGGTGGTGGGCAACCGCACCCGGGTCAAGACGGTGAAGAACAAGGTGGCCCCGCCCTTCCGCATGGCCGAGTTCGACATCCTCTATGGCAAGGGCATCAACAAACTCGGCGAGATACTGGACATGGGGGTGGCCGAGGAGCTGGTGAACAAATCGGGGGCCTGGTATTCCTACGGCGAGGAGCGCATGGGACAGGGCCGTGAGAACGCCACCGCCTACCTGGCCGAAAACCCCGAGGCCGCCGCCGAGATCGAGGCCCGCCTGCGGGCCAAGTACGGCCTGGCCCCTCCCGAGGCCACGGCCGAGACGGCCGGGGAATAATCCAAACGAGAAGAAAAACATGGCAATGACCGGCAACCAGATTCGCAAGCAGTTTTTAGACTACTTCCAGGGCCAGGGCCACCGGGTGGTGCCCAGCAGCTCGGTGGTGCCGCGTGACGATCCCTCCCTGCTGTTCACCAACGCGGGCATGGTGCAGTTCAAGCGGTCGTTCCTGGGACAGGAGAAGCGCGACTATCGCCGGGCGGCCACCAGCCAAAAGTGCTTCCGGGTCTCGGGCAAGCACAACGACCTGGAGAACGTGGGGTTCACCCCGCGCCATCACACCTTCTTCGAGATGCTGGGCAACTTCAGCTTTGGCGACTATTTCAAGGCCGAGGCCATCACCTACGCCTGGGAGCTCTTGACCGACGTCTACGGCCTGGACCCCGACAAGCTCTGGGTGAGCGTGCACGAGAGCGACGACGAGGCCGAGGCCCTGTGGCAGAGCGAGGTGGGCTTCCCGGCCGAACGCATCGTGCGCCTGGGCGACGAGGAGAATTTCTGGGCCATGGGCGACACCGGCCCCTGCGGCCCCTGCTCGGAGATACACATCGACCAGGGACCCGAGGTGGGCTGCGGCCGCGATGACTGCGCGGTGGGCTGTGACTGCGACCGCTACCTGGAGCTGTGGAACCTGGTCTTCATGCAGTTCAACCGTGACGCCAGCGGCCAGATGACCCCCCTGCCCAACCCCTCCATCGACACCGGCATGGGCCTGGAGCGCATCAGCGCGGTGGTGCAAGGCAAGCTCTCCAACTACGACAGCGACCTGTTCTCGCCCATCATCGAGCACGCCGCCCACCTGGCCGGAGTGAAATACCCGGCCGGCGACGACGGCGACACCAGCCTGCGGGTCATCGGCGACCACGCCCGGGCCTGCGCCTTCCTGGTGGGCGACGGCGTGCTGCCCTCCAACGAGGGTCGCGGCTACGTGCTGCGCCGCATCCTGCGCCGGGCCGCCCGCCACGGCCGCAAGTTGGGCCTGGCCGGCGCCTTCCTGCACCAGGTGGTGGGCACGGTGATCGACCTGATGGGCCAGGCCTACCCCGCCCTGGTGGACAACCGCGCCTTTATCGACAAGGTGATCAAGTCCGAGGAAGAACGCTTTGGCGAGACCTTGGACACCGGGCTGGGGCTCCTGGACCAGGCGGTGTCCAAGGCCCGGGCGGCCGGGCAAGACACCTTAGACGGCGAGGTGGCCTTCAAGCTCTACGACACCTTCGGCTTTCCCCTGGACCTCACCATGACCATCGCGGCCGAGTACGGCATGGCCGTGGACCAGGCCGGCTTCGAGGCGGCCATGGAAAACCAGCGCAGCCGCAGCCGGGCGGCCTGGAAGGGCAGCGGCGAACAAGAGATGCCCCCGGCCCTGGCCGCGCTGTCGGCCGAGGGCTTCAAGGTGGCCTTCACGGGATACGATGGCTTGCAGGCCGAGGGGCAGGTGGCCCTGCTCATGGTCGACGGCCAGGCGGTGGACGCGGTGGGCCAGGGGCAGGCGGCCGAGATGGTCACGGACCGCACGCCCTTCTACGGCGCGGCCGGCGGCCAGGTGGGCGACGTGGGCGAGGTCACCTGGGACGGTGGTCGCGCCCGGGTGACCGACACCTCCAAGCCCGGCGGCGAGATCAACCTGCACCACATCGAGGTGATCGAGGGCACCCTGCCCCAGGGCCAGGCGGTGCGCCTGGCGGTGGACCCCGAGACCCGCGGCCAAACCGCGGCCAACCACACCGCCACCCACCTGCTGCACGCCGCCTTGCAACAGGTGCTGGGCGAGCACGTGAAGCAGGCCGGCTCTCTGGTGAGCCCCACCCGCCTGCGTTTCGACTTCAGCCACTTCGAGGCCATGACCCCGGAGCAGATCCACCAGGTGGAGCGCCTGGTCAACGCCGGCATCCGGCAGAACCTGGCTCTGGACACCAAGGTCATGGATATCGAGCAGGCCATGCAGAGCGGGGCCATGGCCCTGTTCGAGGAACGCTACGGCGACCAGGTTCGCCTGGTGGAGATCCCGGGGCTGTCCAAGGAACTCTGCGGCGGCACCCACACCGCGCGCACCGGCGACATCGGCCTGTTCAAGATCGTGGCCGAGTCTTCGGTGGCCGCCGGGGTACGCCGGGTGGAAGCGCTCACCGGCGCGGCCGCCCTGGAGGCGGTGCAGGCCATGGAGCAGGAGCTGGCCAGGGCGGCGGCGGCGCTCAAGACCTCCCGCTCCCAGGTGGTGCCAAAGCTGCAAAAGCTGGCCAGCGCTCTCAAGGAGGCCGAGAAGACCAACCAGCAGCTCAAGGCCAAGCTGGCCGGCGCGGGCAGCCGCGACCTCATGGCCGAGGCCAAGGAGATCGACGGGATCAAGGTGCTGGCCACCAAGGTGGAGATCGACAACCCCAAGGCCCTGCGCGAGGTGGGCGACTCCCTGCGCGATCGTATCGGCTCCGGCGTGGTGGTCATCGGGGCCGAGACCGGCGGCAAGGCCATGCTCCTGGCCCTGGTCACCAAGGACCTGGCCGGCCGCTTCCACGCCGGCGAGTTGGTCAAGCAACTGGCCCCCATGGTCGGCGGTGGCGGCGGGGGCAAGCCCGAGCTGGCCCAGGCCGGCGGCCAGAACCCCGCCGGCCTCGACGACGCCCTGGCCCGCGTCAGCCAACTGGTGCAGGCCCAGGCCGAGGGCTAAGGGCCGCAGACAAGGCCTGGCCGTACCGCTTGTGGGGAAATAAACACCGGCGTAGGCGTGGATGAGATTTTACGGAGACCGCCGTGGCGAGGGGACCAGTCTGTGGGGGTGGCGGCGGTCAAAACCTGGCCGCCGCCGTCTGTACCGGGCCGGCCGCCGCGTCCGACCGCCGTGCCTGCCCGCCCTGGGCCGACCGCCCCTTTAGCCCCCTTTAGCCCCTTGAGCCCCCTTGGCCAGCCCCCTCTCAGGCGGAGGAGGTACCCTGGTTTTCCTCGCCGGCCTGGAGGGCCTCGGCCGCCTTGCGCCGCCGGGCCATCACCTGGGCGCCCACCGGTCCCAGCACCAACACGTAGAAGCCAAAGCAGACAAAGCCCATTATCTGGGGCCGGATGGCGATGAGGGTAATGAGCAGCAGGCCGGCCACCAGCCAGTTGAAGGACTTGAGCCGGGTGATGCCGATCTCCTTGAACGACAGGTAGGGCAGCGGGCTCACCATCAAGAAGGCCAGCACGATGACCAGGGCCACCAGGGACCAGTGGGTAACCGGGCCGGGGTAGCCCAGCTCGTCGAAGAGCAGCACCACCGAGCAGACCATGCTGGCCGCCGCGGGGATGGGCAGGCCCACGAAGTGCTTGCCGCCGACCTTCTCGGTCTGCACGTTGAAGCGAGCCAGGCGCAGGGCGCCGCAGGCCACGTAGAGAAAGGCGGCGATCCAGCCCAGGCGGCCGAAGCTCTGTAGGCCCCAGAGGTAGGCCAGGATGGCCGGGGAGACCCCAAAGGCCACCAGGTCGGACAGGGAGTCGTATTCCACCCCGAAGCGGCTGGTGGCGCCGGTGGCCCGGGCCACCTTGCCGTCGAGGAAGTCGAAGATAAGCGCCACCAGGATGGCGATGGCGGCGTAGCGGAATTCCTTTTGCATGGACAGGACCATGGCCAGGAAGCCGCAGAACAGCCCCATGGTGGTAAGCAGGTTGGGCAGGACGTAGATGCTCTTGCGCATGTCCCGCCGGCGCTTGGCCGAGGATTTACGTCTTCGCTTGCGGCCCATCTAAAACTCCCCGATGGGGGTTATGCCGGCGCGCACCCGGTCGCCGGGTTTCACCGATACCGTGGCCGTGGCCGGCAGGTACACATCCAGGCGCGAGCCAAAACGGATCATGCCGTAGCGCTGGCCGCGCGCCACCGGGTCGCCGGCGGCCAGGTAGCACTCGATACGCCGGGCCACCAGCCCGGCCACCTGCACCACCACCAGGGGACCGTAGGGGGTCTCCAGGTGCAGGGCCAGACGCTCGTTGCCGGTGGCCGCCTCGGGCCGGTCGGCCGGCAGGTAGCCGCCCGGGTGGTGCACGATACCTTCGACCCTGCCGCCGGCCGGCGCGCGGTTGACGTGCACGTCAAAGATATTCATAAAGATCGAGACCACCCGCCAATCCCCCGGCGGCAGGTCCCCCCCGCCGGCCCGGGGCTCGATGGCCACCACCTTGCCGTCGGCCGGCGAGATGACCGCGCGCTCCGGTGCCTGGCTCTGGCGCGCCGGGTCTCTAAAGAAGTTTATCATCAAAAGCAGGATAAGCCACAGGGGTATGGCCATGACCCACACCGACAAGGCGGTGGCCACGGCGGCCAGCAGGAGACAGGCCGCGATGTAGGGCCATCCCGGGGAGGCCAGGGGGAATTTATCCAGGCGCATGGTTACTGGCCGCTCTGAGCCCGGTACTCGGCCAGGATGGCCTCCATGCGGTCGCGGCCGGCCAGCTTGAGCTTCTGCAACCGCTTGCGCTCCATCTGCTCTTCGGACGAAAGATAGACCCGATCGTCCATGGACCGCAGCCGCAATTCCAGCTCGACGTGCTCCTTCCACAGGTCGGCCAGCTCCTGGTTTTGGGGTATCAGCTCCTCGATGAGCTTGAGGTCTCTATCTTCCATTTAGCATCACCACGCAGTTTCGCCCCTTGGGCCACGGTTAGGGACAAAGGATAAGTACTTGTAACTAATCGAGATACTATCTCGTATTCCCGTAAGCTGTCAAACCGGGCCCTCACGAGACCAGGTTGTATTCATCCAGAGGCAGGCCAAAGCGCACCTCGGCGTCCGAGGGCCGCAGGTAGCTGGCCCTGAGCCGGCCGGCCTCCAGGCCGCCGCCGCCGACCAGGCGGGCAGCTCCCATCACCGCCAGGCGGCCGGGATCGATGCGGTCGTACTGAGGCGGGGCCAGCTCCAGTCCCGGGGCCGACAGGGCCTCGCGGTGCAGCCGGGCGCCGTCGCCCACCAGCAGGGCCGGGGCCTGGAGCCGGGGGGCCAGGCGCTCCGGCGTGATGGCCGCTTCCCGGCCCAGGAGCCGGGGCTCGTCCGGACCGGGGGCAAACTGGCCGGCGTAGAGCAGCCCCCGGCGGGCGTCGGCCAGGGCCCACAATGACCCCGCCGATGGCGGCGCGCCGGCGGCCAGCAGCTTGAGCGAACTAAAGGCGGCTACCCGGATATCCCGGGCCAGGGCCAGGCCCAGGGCGGTGGCCAGCCCGATGCGCAGGCCGGTGAAGTACCCCGGCCCCCGGGTGACGGCCAAGCCCTGCAGGTCCTCCACCGCGGCCCCGGCCTCGGCCAGCAACTCGGCCACCGCTGGCAGCAAGGTAACGCTGTGGGTGCGTCCCGGCTCCAGGATGCGGCTGGCCAGCACCTGCCCGCCTGAGGCCAAGGCCACGCCGCCGGTGGCAAGGGCGGTGTCGATGGCCAGCACCAGCACCGTCGCCCTACCCCGCCCCGTTGGTGAAGAGACGTTCGATGTCGTTGTAAAAGACCATGGCCATCAAGAACAACAGCAGGGCCACCCCCACCTGTTGGGCCCCCTGGCGCACCTTCAGCGGCACCGGGCGGCGGATAACAGCCTCGATGAGGAAGAAGAAGAGGTGGCCGCCGTCCAAGGCCGGGATGGGCAGCAGGTTGAGGATGGCCAGGTTCACCGAGATGAGCGCGGCCAGGCCCAAGAGGCTGGCCAGCCCGCTCTTGGCCGCTTCGCCGGCCGCCTGGGCGATGAGGATGGGGCCGCCGAGGCTCTTGACCGCTACCTTGCGCTGCAACAGCTTGACCACCGTGAGGAAGATGACCTCGCCGGCCTGGTAGGTGCGCTTAAAGGCCAGGGGCACCGCGGCCAGCAGGCCCACCGACCGGCTGTAGAACTCGCGCTTGGGCAGGATGCCTAGGCTGTAGGACTTGCGCGGCTTGCCGTCGGGCCCCAGGTAGCTGTTGGTCTGGGGGGTGACGGTGACCTGGAGCCGGGCGCCACGGCGCTCGATGCCCAGGCGCAGGGCCTTGCCCTGGCCGGCGGCCACCTTGCGCAGCAAATCGCCCCAGTTGCTCACCGGCTGGCCGTCCACGCTGACGATGCGGTCACCCACCTCCACCCCGGCCGCCTGGGCCGGGCCGCCAGCGACCAGCTTGCCCACCACCGCCGGGAAGGGCATGGCCTCCCGCGAGATGCCGATGCGGTACTGGACCACGCTCTCGCCAAACAGGTTGGTCACCTGGTGCCCCTTGGGGGTGATGGTGAGGGTGACCCGGCGTCCCTGGCGGCGCACCACGAAGCGTAGCGGCCGGCCCCGGCTCTCCAGCACGATATCGCGCATGGTCTGCCAGTCCTTAATGGGACGGCCGTCCACCGAGAGCACCAGGTCGCCGGGCTGCATACCGGCGGCGGCGGCCGGGGTATGGGGGCCCACCTGCCCCACCCGGGGGGGCAGCGGGGCCGGCATGCCCCAGAGCACCACCAGCAGATAGTAGACCACCAGGGCGAAGATGACGTTGGCGGCCGGCCCGGCGGCCACGATGGCCAGGCGCCGGCCCACGGATTTGTGGCTGAAGGATTGCGGGATATCCCCGGCGGCCACCTCCTGGCCGGGGTTCTCGCCCACCATGCGCACGTAGCCGCCCAGGGGAATCCAGCTTACGCGGTACTCGGTGCGGCCCCGGGTGAAGCCCCACAGCTTGGGGCCGAAGCCCAGGCTGAAGGTGTTGACCCCCACCCCGGCCCACTTGGCCACCGCGAAGTGCCCCAACTCGTGCACGAAGATGAGCACGCCCAGCAGTACTACCGCGCTTACGATGGTGATTACCAGGTCCATGCCTATACCACCCGTTCCCGCAGCCAGCGCCGTGCCCGGCGACGGGCCCAGAGATCAGCCGCTAATATTCCGGCCACCGATTCGGCCGGCTTGGCCGTGTGCCGGGCCATCACCGCCTCCACGCAATTGGTTATACCGTAGAAGTCCAAGGAGCCGGCCAAGAAAGCCTCCACCGCCGCCTCGTTGGCCGCGTTGAGCACCGCCGGCATATCGCCGCCTACCCGGCCGGCCTCGTAGGCCAGTTCCAGGGCCGGGAAGCGCTCGGTGTCCGGCGGCTCGAAGGTCAAAGGCCCCATCTCGGCCACCGGCAGGGGGCCGATGCCGGCGGCCAGGCGCCGGGGATATCCCAGGGCGTAGGCGATGGGCCCGCGCATGTCCGGCACCCCCATCTGGGCGATCACCGAGCCGTCGCGGTACTCCACCATGGAGTGCACCACCGACTGGGGATGGATCACCACGCTGATGCGCTCCAGCGGCTGATCAAAGAGCCAGTGGGCTTCGATGGCCTCCAGGCCCTTGTTCATCAAGGTGGCCGAGTCCACCGTGATCTTGGGCCCCATGTCCCAGTTGGGATGATCCAGGGCCATGGCCGGGGTGACCCGGGCCAGCTCCTCGCGGCCCAGGCGGCGGAAGGGACCCCCGCTGGCCGTGAGCCAGATGCGCCGCACCTGGTCGGCGTCGTTGCCGGCCAGGGCCTGGAAGATAGCCGAGTGCTCGCTGTCCACCGGCAGCAGCCGCGCCCCGCTCTTGCGCGCCGCGGCCATCACCAGCTCGCCGCCGGCCACCAGGGTCTCCTTATTGGCCAGGGCCACGTCGATGCCGGCGGTGAGCGCGGCGTAGGTGGGCACCAGGCCGGCCGAACCCACCATGGCGCTCAGCAGCATGTCGGGCTGGCAGTCGGCCGCCGCGGCCAGGTAGCCGGCCGAGCCGTGGACCACCCGCCGGGCCAGGTCGCTCTCCAGGCGGCGCTGGAGTCCCTGGGCCGCCTCGGCGTCGATAACCGCCAGCACCCGGGGTCGCAACCGGCGGGCCTGCTCGGCCAACAGCTCCACCGAGCGGGCCGCGGCCAGGCTCACCACCTCGAAATCATCGGGGTGGGCCTCGACCACCTGGAGGGCACTGCGGCCGATGGAGCCGGTGGAGCCCAGTATGGCCAGCTTCTTTACGCCCACCACAACAACCGCGCCAAGAGCAGGGCCGGGGCGGCGGCCAAGTGGCCGTCGATGCGGTCTAACACGCCTCCGTGGCCGGGCAGGATGGCGCCGGAGTCCTTGGCCCCGGCCGCCCGTTTGAGCGAGGACTCCAGCAGGTCGCCGCCCACGCTCAAGGCGGCCAGCACTGTCCCCAGGCACGCTCCGGCCGCCGGGTTGATATCGGCCAGGAACCACCAGGCGAACAAGGCGCCAGCCAACGCCCCGGTGGCCAGGCCGCCGGCGCCGCCCTCGATGGTCTTGCCCGGGCTCAGCCGCGGGGCCAGCTTGTGCCGGCCCAGGAAACGGCCCACGAAATAGGCCCCCACGTCGGCGGCGGCCACGGCCACCACCTCGAAGAGAAACCAGCGGCGTCCGCCGGGCAAGGCGGCGATCATCACCAGGCAGGCCAGCAGCCCGCCGGTGTAGATAACTCCCCAGGCCGCACGCCGGCCGCGCCCCAGCGCGGCGTCGATGTCGCCGCCGCCGGTGAGCAAAGAGGCCAACGTCCCCAGCACCAGGGCCAGGCCCAGGGCGGCGGCCAGGGCCCCCCCGCCGCCCAGCACGCTAAGCGGCAGGGCCGCGGCCAACACCAGGCCCACTACCGCGTCGGTCCGCCAGGGACCGGGCAGGGCCAGACGGAGGTATTCCCACATGGCCAGGGCGGCGGCCAGGGCCACCACCGCGGCCAGGGCCCACAGCGGGGCGTAGAGTACCAAGAACACCACGACCACGAACAGCGGCAAGGCGGTGTAGACCCGCCGGTCCAGGCCGCCCCACTTGGCGCTGCCGGGCGTCTCAGCCATCGCCGGCCTCCGCCGCCTGGTCGCCGGTGAGGCCGAAGCGCCGCTGGCGGCCGGCGTAGACGGCCAGGGCCTCGGCCAGTTGGGCCTCGCGAAAATCGGGCCACAGCACCGGGCTGAAATGAAACTCGGCATAGGCGGCCTGCCACAGCAGAAAATTGCTGAGGCGCTCCTCGCCGCTGGTGCGGATGAGAAAGTCGGGATCGGGCAGGCCGGCGGTGTCCAGGGCCCCGGCCAGGGCCGCCTGGTCCACTTGCTCGGGCTTGAGCTCGCCGTCGGCCACCCGGCGGCACAGGGCGCGCACCGCCCGGATGACCTCCTGCCGCCCGCCGTAGGACAGGGCCAGCACCAGGGTCATGCGCCGGCCGGCGGCGGTGTCGGCCGTGGTCTTTTTCAGCACCATGCGGGCGGCCGACGGCAGCCGCTCGATATCGCCGATGGCCCGCAGGCGGATGCCGTTGGCCAACAGGTCGGCCCGGGCCTCGGTGAGGTAGCGCGGCAGGAGCTTCATCAGGGCGGCTACTTCCTTGGCCGGCCGGCCCCAGTTCTCTTCGCTGAAGGCGTAGAGGGTGAGCACCTCGATGCCGAGCTGGGCGCAGGCGCGCACCATCACGTGCACCGACTCGGCCCCCTCCTGGTGACCCTTGATGCGCGACAGGCCGCGGCCCTCGGCCCAGCGACCGTTGCCGTCCATGATGATGGCCAGGTGGCGGGGCAAGGCGGAGCGGTCCACGCGCTGCAAAGCAGGATGCAGCGGCTTCGCCGGGTCTTCTTTGCGTTGGGATTTCATAGCGTCGGCCGGCGCGGACGGCGGCCTAAAACTCCAGGATCTCTTTTTCCTTTTCGGCCAGAAGCTCGTCCACCTTGGCCACGTATTGGTCAGTGAGCTTCTGCACCTCATCCTGGGCGCGGTAGGCGTCGTCCTCGGACACTTCGCCTTCCTTCTTCAACTCCTTGAGCATCTCGTTGGCGTCGCGGCGGGCGTTGCGCACCCTCACCTTGCCCTCTTCGCCCATCTTGCGCACCACCTTGACCAGCTCCTTGCGGCGCTCCTCGGTGAGCGGCGGTATGGCGATGCGCACCACCTTGCCGTCGTTGTTGGGGGTGAGCCCCAGGTCGCTGGCCAGGATGGCCTTTTCAATGGCCTCGCAGCTCTGGGGGTCCCAGGGCTGGATCATGATCAAGCGGGCCTCGGGCACCGACAGGCTGGCCATCTGGTTCAGCGGCGTCTGGGCGCCGTAGTAGTCGGCGGTGATGCCGTCGAGCAAGGAGAGCGAGGCACGGCCGGTGCGTACCCGTTTGAATTCCCGGCCCAGGGCGGCCAGGGCCTTTTCCATCTGCTCTTTGGCCTCGTCAAGCGTCTCGGCGATCATGGCTATCCCTCCACCCGCGAACCCACGGGTTCACCTTTCAACACCTTAATAATGTTACCAGGTTTACGAAGACTGAAAACCAGAACCGGCAGGTGGTTGTCGGCGGCCAGGCTGATGGCGGTGGCGTCCATCACCTTGAGATGGCGCGCCAGCACCTCGTCGTAGCTGATGGTGGCAAAGCGCCGGGCCTCGGGGTTGGTCAGCGGGTCGGAGTCGTAGACCCCGTCGACCTGGGTGGCCTTGAGCAGGGCCTGGGCCCCGATCTCCTGGGCCCGCAGGGCGGCGGCGGTGTCGGTGCTGAAGTAGGGGTTGCCGGTGCCGGCGGCAAAGATGACCAGGCGGCCTTTTTGCAGGTGGCGCATGGCCCGGCGCCGGATGTAGGGCTCGGCCACCCGAGGCATGGTGATGGCGCTCATCACCCGGGTGGGCACCCCGCGGCGCTCCAGGGCGTCTTGCAGGGCCAGGGAGTTGATGACCGTGGCCAGCATGCCCATGTGGTCGGCCTGCACCCGGTCCATCTCTTGGGCGCTGGCGCTCATGCCCCGGAAGATGTTGCCCCCGCCGAGCACCACCCCTATCTCCACCCCCAGGCGGCGGGCGGCGGCCAGCTCGTCGGCCACGTAGATGAGCACCTCGCTGGCGATGCCAAAGGGCTTATCGCCCATCAAGGCCTCGCCCGAGACCTTGATGAGCACCCGTTGGTAGATCGAGGGCTGGTCCATGGCCGCCGTTCCTGTCTAGGAATCCTCGCCCAGCACGAAGCGGACGAAGCGCCTGATCTGGATGTTCTCACCGGTCTTGGCCCGCATCTCGTTGACCAGGTCCTCCACCGTGCGGTCGGGGTCCTTGACAAAGGCCTGGCTCAGCAGGCAGGACTCGGAGACGAACTTCTTCATCTTGCCCTCGATGATCTTGTCCACGATCTTCTCGGGCTTGCCGGCCTCCAGGGCCTGGGCCTTAAAGATATCGCGCTCGCGGGCCACCACCTCCTCGGGCAGGTCCTCGGCCGATACGCACAGGGGATTGGCGGCGGCCACCTGCATGGCCAGGTCCTTGGCAAAGGCCGTGAACTCCTCGGTGCGGCCGGTGAAGTCGGTCTCGCAGTTGACCTCCACCATCACGCCCAGCTTGCCGCCGCCGTGGATGTAGGCCATGACCTGGCCCTCGGTGGCGGCGCGGTCGGCCCGCTTGGCGGCCACGGCCAGGCCCTTCTGGCGCAGGAAGTCCACCGCCTTTTCCATGTCGCCGTCACACTCGGTCAGGGCCTTTTTGCAATCCATCATGCCGGCGTTGGTCTTGTCGCGCAGTTCCTTTACCATGGCTGCGGTAATGCTCATGGCAACTTACTCCTTATGTCTCAAAGGCGGGCGGCGGCCGGAGCCGGGCCCGCTGGATAGTGCATGGGTAATACGGGGTCGCTTATTCGGCCGGGGCGGCGGTGTCCTCGGCCGGGGTCTCGGCCTCCTCGGCCGGGACGGCGGGCTTGGTGGCCTTGCGCCGCACCTCCACCACCGGGCCCTCGCCCTCTTCTGCGCGTCCCACCACCACGTCCTGGTCCATCTCCTGGGGCAGCTCCACCTGGTCGGCGGCCTGGCGGCGGCGCACCTCGCGGGTCTCGCGCAGGGCCAGGCCCTCGTTCACCGCGTCGGCCATCTTGCCGGACACCAGTCGGATGGCCCGGATGGCGTCGTCGTTGCCCGGGATGATGTAGTCGATGTCCTCGGGGTCGCAGTTGGTGTCCACGATGGCCACGATGGGAATCTTGAGCCGACGGGCCTCGTTCACCGCGATCTTTTCCTTTTTGACGTCAACCACGAAAAGCACCGCCGGCAGCTTGTTCATGTCCTTGATGCCCCCCAGGTTGCGCTTGAGCTTGTTGAGCTCGCGCTGCATGGAGATGGCCTCCTTCTTGGGGAACTTGCTGATGCTGCCGTCGTTGAACATCCCTTCCAGGTACTTGTAGCGTTCCACCGATTTCTTGATGGTCTGGAAGTTGGTGAGCATGCCGCCGAGCCAGCGGTGGTTGACGTAGTACATACCGCAACGCTGGCTCTCTTCGTAGATGATGTCAGCCCCTTGGCGCTTGGTGGATACGAAGAGCACCTCGCCGCCGGAGGCCACCGCCTCCACCACGAACTCGTAGGCCACATCAAAAAGCTTGGCGGTCTTTTGCAGGTCGACGATGTGGATACCGTTGCGGGCCCCGAAGATGTAGGGTTTCATCTTGGGGTTCCAGCGCTGGGTCTGGTGCCCGAAGTGTACGCCGGCTTCCAGCAGCTGGCGCATGGTCACGTGTGCCATTTAAGTTTCCTCCGAAATTTTGGTTGTCCGCCGCCTTCTTCATCCGGGGCAAAGCAAGGCCCACCGACCCCTGCGGCCGGCACCGGACCTCCCGTCCAAAGGCGTGTGTCATAAATCGTGGAAGGATATCACGAGCCCTCTTGGCGCGCAAGGGGATCGGCCGGAGTCGCCTGCCGGCACGCCAGCCCCACCAGGGCGCCCACGGCACTCCAAGTCAGCGCCGGGCGGTGGCCGCCTGGCCGCTCACGAGCGGTAGTCGGCGTTGATATTGATGTACTCGTGGGTGAGGTCGGTGGTGAGCACCCAATGATCGGCCCCGCCGAGGCCCAGGTCCAGCCGGACCTGGTAGCGATGGCGTTGCATCACCTCGGCGGCCTCGGCTTCGGCCTGGGCCGAGGTGTAGCGTCCGTCCTCGAGTATCTGGGCATCACCGATCCACAGGGCGCAACGCCGGGGGTTGAACAAGTAGCCGCGGCGCTGGCTCTCGGCCGCGGCGGCCGAGAGGATACGTCCCCAGTTGGGGTCGCAGCCGGTGAAGGCGGTCTTGCACAGCGGCGAGTGGGCGATGGCGTAGGCCAACCGCTTGGCCTGGGCCGCCTGGTGGCATCCGCTCACCACCACCCGCACCAGGTGGCCGGCCCCCTCGCCGTCGGCCACCATCATCGCGGCCAGGTCCTGGCAGACCTTGGTCACCGCGTCGGCCAGGGCGGGCAGATCGGGCGAGGCCGGGCCCAGCTCGGGGTTCTTGGCGGCGCCGCTGGCCAAAAGCAGCAGGGTGTCGTTGGTGGAGGTGTCGCCGTCGACGGTGATGCGGTTGAAGCTGGCCGCCGCGGCATTGACCACCGCGGCGCGCAGGGCGGTGGGGCTGGCCGCCGCGTCGGTGAGTACAAAGGCCAGCATGGTGGCCATGTCCGGCCGGATCATGCCGGCGCCCTTGGCCAGTCCCACCACCTTCACCTGGCGGCCGCCCACCTCGGCGGTGGTCTCGGCCATCTTGGCAAAGGCGTCGGTGCTCATGATGGCCCGGGCGGCGGCGGGCAAACCCTCGGGGCTCAGGTCGTCGGCCAGGGCCGGCAGGGCGGCGGTTACCTTGTCGGCCGGCAGCAGTTGGCCGATCACCCCGGTGGAGCAGGGGGCCACCTCCCCGGGCGCGCAGCCCACGGCCTCGGCCGCGGCCTGGCAGGTGGCCAGGGCGGCGTCCAGGCCCTCTTGGCCGGTGGCCGCGTTGGCGCAGCCGCTATTGGCCACGATGGCCCGCAGCTTGCCGCCGGCCAGGTGCTCGCGGGACACCTGCACCGGGGCGGCGGTCACCGGGTTTTGGGTGAAGACCCCGGC
>Ga0256835_1000925_pt1 | contig 19011 bp, 20 predicted proteins | sample PIR30metaG_FD_185972 | JGI IMG/M metagenome (GOLD analysis project Ga0256835, IMG submission 185972) | Hydrothermal vent microbial communities from East Pacific Rise, Pacific Ocean - PIR-30 | ecosystem: Environmental > Aquatic > Marine > Hydrothermal vents | place: Pacific Ocean: East Pacific...
TGATCATCACCTGTTAAGATATATTGCTCTGGTCATGAATAAGGTTATCTAATCACATGTATTTAAACAATATAATCATAGCTCTTCTTGGAGAATAAAAGAAAAGAGAAAAGAGTATTGATTTGTTTATTTTAATAAACTTGTTTAGATGGCGAGCTCCTCGAGGAGCTTCTTCCTGTCGACGAGTTCTCTCTTCTTCTTGAACAGCCTTGTGCTGAAGTATCTTGCCGCGTAGTCCGGCAGAATGGTTACTACTTTCTTGCCTTCTCCGAGGTTGTATTTCCTCGCGACCTTTATGGCACATACAACGTTGGCGCCGCTGCTGATACCTACTGGTAGGGCTTCTAGCCTAGCGATCTTCCTAGCCATCTCGATCGCTTCGTCACTGGTGGCTGTTACGAAGTCGTTTAGCAGGTGCTTATACCTCTTGACGATGTCTGGTACGAAGCCGTCTCCTACACCTTCGATCTCGTGGCGGCCCCATGGGCCTTCCTTGCCTGTCTTGAACCACTCTGCTGCTACCGGGCACTCGGCCGGCTCTGCGCCGACCACGATTACGTCGCGGCATTCCTCTTTGAGCCTCTTGGCTACACCCATTAGTGTGCCTCCAGTACCTACCTGGGCTACGAACGCGTCGGGACAGCCGATCTGGTCTAGGATCTCCTTCCCTGTTGTCTCGTAGTGCGCCTGTACGTTTGCCTCATCGCTCCACTGGTCGAACAAGTAGTACTTATCAGGGTTCTCCTCAGCTAGCTTCTTAGCAGCTTCTAGCGCTTCTCCTGCGTTGCTCTCACCGCCTGGTGTGAACAGGAATTCCGCACCGAACAATCTCATTAGGAGGAATCTCTCTGCACTCATCTCCTCGGGTATTACGATGAGTACTTTGTAGCCTAGGTAGCTACCTATTGCTGCGAATGCTATTCCTGTATTACCTGTTGTGGGTACGACGATTGTCATTCCGGGTTTTAGCTCGCCTCGCTCCTCGGCGGCTCTGATCATGTAGTAAGCCATTCTGTCCTTGACGCTGCCGGTTGGGTTCATGAATTCTGCCTTAGCCCAGATCTCTGCTTTGACATCGTCTGGTACTACTCGGGATAGTTTGATAATAGGTGTTTTACCGATGCATTCGATTACATTGTTGCATACTCTTAGACTCAACCAAGCATCCCTCCCGGGACGTGTTTTCTTGAGACTATTTGTTGTGCCATCTCATTAATAATAGTAACCATCTATAGGTTCTGGAGTGTTATGATTGTTTCATGGAGTGTCTCTGTGTTTAGGTGTTCTAACCATTATGGTTTCTAACAATTTCTATCACGTATGGTTTAGTTAATGGTTCCTTTCTTATCAGTACTCAATTCTATGTGTTAAAACATGATAATATATATTCTACTATGATTCTTAGAATATGTTAGACTAGTTCTCGTCGAGGTGAACCAGTATCGCAAAATTCAGTCTCTACAGGCCCAAGAGCCTTGATGACGCGCTAGAATTCCTGAGCAGTCATGCCGGCGAGGCAAAACCACTCGCCGGAGGCACCGAGCTACTGCTCCTCATAAGGGATAAGAAGATTGAGACGCCGAAATACCTCGTAGACCTAAACAGTATAAGGAACGAGCTCAGCTATGTTAAGCTAGAAGACGATAAGATCAGGATAGGTGCCGCCACGACACTATACGAGCTCAGCCAATCAATTCTCCACAAAGACAAGAGATTCACGGGCTTCAAAGACGTATTCTATGGATTCGCGACAATGGCTATGAGATTCTACGCAACAATAGGCGGTAACATCCTATCAGCAACACAGTACAACGACTACCTAACACTATTAACAGTCTATGAGCCAACACTAGCACTCATTAGCAAGAATGGTGAGAGAAAGCTCAGTCTAGAAGAACTAGTACTCGATAAGAGGAAACTAGCGACCAAGCCGGACGAGCTCCTAAAAGAGATCATAATCCCGGTACCCCCGGAGAACAGCAACAGTAGCTTCATCAAGTTCGACAGGAGGAGAATCCTTATCGCTGGTGTAGTGACAGGAGCAGTCCTACTAGCGCTGAAAGACAATGTGATCGAGGATATAAGGATATCATTCGACATGGTGAGAGAGAAGCGTGTACCGGGCAGGGCCCGGAAGACAGAGAAGTTCCTACGAGGCAAAGAACTATCCAGCGAAGTCCTCGAGGAGGCCGCGGAGAAGATCCTGCCGAGCGAAATGCAGAGATTAACGGACTGGTGGACCAACGCCGAGTACAGGCTCGAGATGTCTAAGGTCGTTTTAAGACGCAACATCCTCCGCTCAGCTAGAAGGATCAGGGGTGAAGAGTAAGATGCCCGAGACCATGCGTGTAAAGCTCAGAGTAAACGGTAAAGAATACGTTCTAGACGTGCCTCCAGACGAGAGGCTCGTAGACACTCTACGCTACAGGCTGGGATATACAAGCGTCAAAGAAGGATGCGGACGCGGAGAATGTGGTTCATGCATTGTACTCGTGAACGGCCTGCCAAGACACAGCTGCCTAACACTAACAGCTACTCTTGACGGCGCCGAGATATTGACGGTGGAGGGACTAGCTCCTGAAGGAAAACTCCACGCCATACAGGTTGCCTTCCTCGAGACTAGGGGTGTTCAGTGCGGATTCTGTACCCGGCATTCATGCTGTTGACTAAGGCTCTCCTAGACAAGACACTAGATCCCAGCGACGAGGAGATCAAGCAGTGGCTTGCCAGCGCCATATGCCGCTGTGGAAGCTATCACTACTACTTCAAAGCCGTTAGGAAGGCTGCTGAGTACCTGAAGAAAGGCAAGATACTGTTTGACGAGAAAGAAGTCCGGAAGAACCTTTACAAGCTCCCCCTCCTGGGGTGATAGCCTATGTCTAAGCCCGAGTATGTCGAAATAGTTGAGAGGGTCTTCGACAAGACAAGGAAGAAGCCCACCAGGGAATTCAAGTTCATCGGCAAAGAAATACTGCGTTGGGACGCTATCTCGAAGATTCGTGGCGAGAAAATATTCGTCGCAGACCTGATAAACCTGTTCAAGAACCCGGTCTTCGTATACAGTGTTAGGACGAAATACGCTCATGCAAGGATAAAGAAGATAGATGTCAGCGAGGCCGAGAAATACCCTGGCGTAATCAAGGTTCTAACCTATAAGGACATACCAGGAGTAAACGATGTAGGATACGTCATACCAGACCAGCCCCTCCTAGCCGACAAAAAGGTCAGATACATAGGCGACACAGTAGCCCTGGTAATAGCGGAGAGCCTCGAGAACGCCCGGGATGCTGGAGAACTCGTAAACGTCGAGTATGAACCCCTCGAAGTAATCCTCGACCCGCTCAAAATAGTCGAATGGGGAGGACTGAGAGAGAAAGAACACACGTTAATACATGATGAGCGCGGCTCCGACGTTGTCTCAAGATACAAGATCAGGGCTGGAGACGTCAAGAAAGCCGAGCAGGAAGCCGCAGTGGTCATCGAGAACGAGTACAGGACACCGATGCAGGAGCACGCATACATAGAGACGGAGGCCGCGATAGCAATACCCGAGCCGAACGGCGGAGTAACAATATATGCTAAGACACAGTGTCCCTTCGATACACGTAGAGCAGTAGCACAAGTACTAGGACTCCCGTTCAACATGGTACGCGTAATAGCTCCAAGCCTAGGCGGAGGATTCGGCGGAGCAGAAGACATCGGCAACGAGATAGCGGCTAAAGCAGCACTAGCAGCTCTCGCCACGAAGAGACCAGCAGTAGTCTTGTTCACCCGTGAGGAGAGCATCATAGGCCATGCGAAGAGACACCCGATGATAGCCAGGTACAAGCACATGGCTGCTCGCGACGGTACACTACTAGGCGTAGAGGCAGAGATAATACTCGATACAGGAGCATATGCCAGCCTAGGCCCATTCGTCGGATGGAGAGCGATAGTCCACAGCACAGGCCCCTACCGCGTCAAGAACGCTAAGGTAGACCTAGCAGTAGTCTATACGAACAAGGTATACGCTGGAGCATTTCGTGGATTCGGAAACCCACAGGTATCATTCGCTGTTGAGAGACAAACGGATCTAATAGCAGAAGAGCTAGGCCTAGACCCTGTCGAGATAAGGCTGAAGAACGCCCTACGCAACGGAGACCGCACGGTACACGGCCAGCTACTAGACCATGGCGTAGGCCTTGTCGAGGCAATACAGAAAGCAGTCGAAGCCGCCAAGTGGTATGAGAAGAGGAAGCTTTATGCCAGACAGGAGGGAACTGTGAGGAGAGGCATCGGTATAGCCGTCATGTACCATGGAAACAGCATCGGAGCCGAAGGAGCAGACTTCAGCAGCGCAACGATCATAATACAGCGTGATGGAAGCATACTCTTCAGAACAGGACTAACGGACTTCGGACAGGGATCAATACAGGGCATAGTCAATATTATCTCCGCAACACTAGGAGTACCACCAACGTATATCAAGGTTGAATGGCCTGACACCGCCGCAACACCCGATGCAGGCCCAACAGTAGCATCCAGATCAACGGTCATGGGTGGCAATGCAGCACTAGTTGCAGCCTATAGGCTGAGACAGAGGCTGAACAGGCTAGCCGCCGAGCTACTCGGATGTGACGCCGAGAAAATAGTGATCGACGCGCCAGACGTCTACTGCAAGGACGATCCGGAGAACAAGATAACATGGCAGGAACTAGTAGAGCAGAGCTTCTGGAAGGGAGTACCACTACAAGAATTCGGATACTTCAGAGCACCACCAGCAGAATGGGATGAAGAGACAGGCCAGGGAGCACCATACATGCACTACACGTTCGGAGCAATAATCAGCGATGTAGAAGTAGACCTAGAAACAGGCGTAGTGAGAGTAAAAGAGGCAGTGACAGCATACGATATAGGCCGTGTCATAAACAAGACAGGCGCGGACCTCCACGCTATAGGAGGCTATATCCAGGGAATGGGCTACGCCCTAATGGAAGACCTATACTACTCGCCAGACGGCAAAGTATACAATGTAAGCCTATCAACATACCACGTACCAACAGCCCTAGACATACCCGAAAAGATAACCCCGATATGGGTAGAAGCAGGATTCCGCAGAGGACCCTACGGAGCAAAAGGACTAGGAGAACCATCAATAGTAGCCATAGCACCAACCATAGCGAACGCAGTAGCTCACGCACTAGGCGGAGGAGTAAAAGTAGGTAAAGACGTGAACAAAATACCATTAACACCGGACTACGTCTACAGCATCATAAAGAAGCACAAACTCCTCAAAAAATAAAACCGGGTTCTTTAATCCAAAAAGTCCTTTTTATCTCTCTACTCCTCTACACCATACACTAAACAGGAAAGAAAGCGGGAAGATCGTAAAGTAATAATTCTTCACTAGCTCAGTACCAATGCGGTTTAGCAGTTCTGTTCAAAAATGATATTATCATATTGTTTTAATAGGGGAAATTAAAGAATGAGAATCATTAAAGTCACTAGAAAAAGACAGATAACGCTGCCGAAAGATGTCTGTGAAAAAACAGGAATCAGTGAGGGAGACTACGTTAGAGTCTACGTTGATGAAAATAATAGAATCATTATAGAGAAAGCACTTAGCTTAGATAGATTGGCAGGTTCTCTTAACCCGGGTTATCCATTGAAAAACCTCGCCGAAAATCTAGATAAGGAAAGAAAACATGGTGAAAGAGAAAAATAGAAATGCCTTACAGCACCAATGTTTGTAAAGCTCTCCTAATATATTGGATTAAAAATTGTCTAATAGGGATAAATGCTGGTCTAGGCTTTCCCGTTAAATAAGGGATATAGAGGATTCCCCATCTTAGTAGTGATCTTGAAAAACTTGTTGTTTTTGGATTACTTCTTGTTTGGCATTGGGGTTAATTAAAAAGGATTTACATGATTTATTTTAGAAAGGTTTGGCGAATCCCCATTTTTCGAGGGCGCGTGCCAGCTCCTTGTGGGTCTTGGCATACTCGTCGAGAGGTATTCCTTTTAGTATTGCTTCTAGTGATTGTCTTACTGCTGCTGCTCCTGCGCGTGGCCCGTCTGGGTGGCCTAGTGTTCCTCCTCCTACCTGTATTACTAGGTCTGTGCCTAGTGCTTCGATGACGCCTGGCAGGTTTCCGGGATGTAGTCCTCCTGAGGATACCGGCATGGCTGGCTTGATATGGTGCATTGGCTGTTCTAGGTGGAACTCGTCGTCCGGGTCTGGCTTGAAGTGTGTTTCTCTCAGTATTCTAGCGTACCTGATAACCTCGATCTTTCCGCCCTCTAGTTTGCCTACGCCTGCTGTTCCTATGTGTAGCTGGTCTACTCCAATGATCCTGTATAGTTTGGCTAATACATACATTGATATTCCGTGGTACGGGTTACGGGTGAATGCGGCGTGCATTGCGCGGTGAGCATGTATTGCCAGCCCGTACTCTTCTGCTAGGTCTCGTATGTAGTTGAGCGCGCCCCACCCGGTCACGACAACGTCTACCATTACGTAGGGGTTGCCGTAATCGGCTACTAGTTTGAGTCTTCTCTCCATCTCGCGTATATCGCTTGTGATGTTAGCGAACCAGACTTTCTTCTCACCGGTTTCTTTCTCGGCTTTATCGATGGCTCTCATGATGGCCTTGGCTCTTGCCTCGAACTTGCAGTAGCTGGGGCTTGTAAGGTTCTCATCGTCCTTGATATAATCCATTCCTCCAGTAAGTAGTTCTATCGCTAGCTTCTCTACCTCCTCCGGGCTGTAGCCGACCTTTGGCTTGGGAACTGTCCCAACGATGGGCCTGTCATAGACTTTGAATATGTCTCTGACGCCCTTGATCCCCTTGCTTGGCCCCTTAAAGTCCTCCAGGAATACCTTCGGGAAATAGATGTCTTCAAGCCTTAGTCCCGCTACGCGCTTCATGCCGAAGACGTTGCCGGCAACGCTTGCGAGGAATCCTGGTAGATTGCCTTTCTCGAAGAGCTCGACAGGATATGCTATTCTGACAATCCATGATCCGTCTCCGAGGTCTTTGAAATAATATGCTTTGGCGCTGAGCTTCCTCACCCTCTCAGTATCATACCACGGGTATAGTGTTGTCCACGTACCAGTGCTGCTCTCAGCGGCTACTCCGCCCGCGGCATCCTCTACGGTGAATCCCGGGGCTGGCTTGATCCTGAATACTGCGATCACGTCTTTCTCGGGATCAGGAGTGTAGTTCTTATCAATATACTGTTTGTATGGCTCGAAACTATGAGGCAAAAGAATCCCCTCATATAAGTAATTGTATTCTATAATGTTATGGGCTTAGGAGGATTAAATATTGTAGGTTAAACAGTTTCTCTGGAAGAAGTAGTGTTTTTCCTCGAAGCAGTGGTTTAGTGGACGAATGGGTCTTTGAAGCTCAGGACGACCCTGGCTACCTCCGGCCTCATCATATATTCTGGGGGCATCTTGCCCTCACGTATCATCTTCCTAAGCTTAGTGCCGCTGATCCTTATCCTATACTCCTCCGGGTGAGGACAGATCTTCTCATTGACCATCCCGCCGCATTTCTTACAGTAGAAGGCCTCTCTGATAAACAACGGCACTATTCCTAGGTCTGGGAATTCATCGAATATCTCCCATGCCTCGTAGGGCCCATAGTAGTCGCCGACACCCGCATGGTCTCTCCCTATAATGAAGTGTGTGCAGCCGAAATTCTTCCTGACGATCGCATGGTGTACTGCTTCACGAGGCCCTGCATACCTCATATTCATGACGAGACCCGCTAATACCGTGACATTCTCCGGGTAGTAGTGCTTGATCAGCGCCTCATAGGCGGCGAAGATCACCTCGTCCTTGTAGTCGCCGGGCTTCTTCCAGCCTATGAGCGGGTGGATAAGGATACCATCGGTGAACGTTAATGCGGCTTTCTGCACGTACTCGTGGCCCCGGTGCGGCACATTCCTTGTCTGGAAAGCAACTATCTTCTTCCATCCCTTCTCTCTGAACAATATCCTTGTCTCGGCCGGCCAGAGGATTCTATGCATTAAGGGATGCTCGAGATCCTTTATCAAATCAATAGTGCCGCCGACTAGAAGCTCTTTCATCTCAAAAGTCTTCTTAACACCGGGATGACCGGTATCTAGTGTCTTGTAGACGCTCTGAGCATGTTTCTTCTTGTCCCAGCCATAGATCTCCTCGACCCTCATAACGGCTACTGGTTCTCCTTTATGATATAATGCTATATCGTCTCCCTCCTTTACACCGCTAATCTCTTCAGGGTCTACATCGAGCACTATCGGTATGGTCCAAGGGAGATCATTGCTCAGCCTCATATCGTCGAGGACGTAGAGATAGTCTTCCTGTAGAAGGAATCCTTCAAGCGGGCTGAAAGCACCATGTGCTATGTCGAGTATATCGATGTATTTCTCATAACTGATATCTATCCTGGGAAGCTCCTGTGCCTCTGCTCTTAGATGTTCCAACCTCTTGCCATGGGCAACCCTGTTTACGAGTTTTCCTCCATGAGGCCTGGAAACCACTAGTTGTCACCCCCTTCCTTCTATCCGGGGCTAGATGTATCCGAGCCTCTTGAGCTTCTCGATGATCTTCTTCTTGTCCTCCTCGCTGAAAGGCTCCTCGTACCTTGCTTCTTCGTGTGCAGCGACAACTTCTCTTAAAACGTATGTAACGTACTGGCTGACACTCGTGAATCCCGTGTCTTTGATCAGCTCCTTGATCCTATTATAGAGTGTTACTGGTATTGATACGGTAGTGTATTTTCCTCTTTTCTCAGGCTCTCTAGGAGACATACCTCATCACTCTCCCCGGCCGGGGCGTCCGATGTTTTTATTAATTAAGCTTAATTAATAACTGTTCCGACGCTGGAGGTGCTCGTGGATGGGGGAACAAACCGTGAAGTGCCTTGATAAAGGAGTAGTCGTGTGGCTAACGGGATTACCGGGAAGCGGTAAGACGACCCTCGCTACCAGAGTGGCTGAGAGGCTTCGAAGGGAAGGGTATAGGGTTGAAGTAATCGATGGCGATTGGGCCCGCAAGACCATTAGTTTGGGAGCAGGGTATACAAGGGAGGAGAGAAGAATACATCTTCATAGGATCGCCTGGGTCGCCAGGCTACTTGCCAGGAATGGAGTGGTTGTTCTCTGCAGTTTTGTCTCCCCCTACAATGAAGTTAGGGAAATGATAAGAAAGATAGTGTCGGAGGAAGCCCCATTCAGGCTCGTCTACGTGAAATGCCCTGTCGAGGAATGTATAAGGCGTGACCCGAAAGGACTGTATAAGAAGGCGTTGAAAGGGGAGATCAAGCATTTCACGGGTATAAGTGACCCGTTCGAAGAACCTGTTAATCCTGACCTAGTACTGGATACTTTCCGGGATCCTATAGATGTTAATGCTGAGAAACTGTACAGATTAGTTAAGGAAATCATCGGTAAAGACTAGCATCTTTACGGTTCTAGAAGGGTTTGTTTTTATGATTGAATCATTATAGGGTAACGTGCCGTATAACGCTGTTATTCCGGGAGAAAACTAATGACGAAAAACAGGAAGACGCTGGCCGGAATAACGATATACACGGCATTCCGAGGAGTAGCGTTCTCCTCATTCCAGGTACTCCTACCACTATACCTTGTAAGCATAGGGTATAGGGTAGCAGACCTTGGCCCTCTCGCCACGTATGCTACCGTGGCCACAGCTGTATTCCTACCATTTATAGGCCACATGGTTGACGCGGGCCACTCAGTAACTATAGGGACGCTCTCCGGAATAGTCTTGGCTTTAAGCCTAATAGTCCCAACCATATCGTCATCTTACCTCGCATTCGTCATAGTCTATATACTTAACTCCCTCGCACTGATGATGTGGCAGCCTGCCAGGATATCGGTCGTGGGGAGAATTGTTAGGTCGGGCAGCCTGGGCCGGACGTACGCTGTGTTCACAGCGGGTTTTAACATAGCAAGAATAGTCACCCCCTTCATAGCTGTAGCGATAGCCCATATGATAGGCTATAGGAGCGCTATGGCGTTGATGTCTGTATTCCCCCTGGTCGGTGCCCTAATATATTGTGCGACAGCTAGGCATGTCGTGATAGAGAAGAGAAAGGTCGAGATCAAGAGCTTGTTCCAGACATACAAGAACGTCTACTGGATACTGAAGAGATACCCGTACCTATCACTATTCTCCTTCTTCGACATCTATGGATGGAGACTATGGTTCCCCATGCTCAACGCGTACCTGAAGAAAGTCGTTGGCTTAGACGATATGGGCGTGGGACTTTATAATAGCCTGTTCTCAGCCTCAATGCTGGTATCTTCCTATCCTTCGGGAATTCTCACCGATCGGATGGGGCCGAGGAAAGTCCTCGCGCTCAACGAGGTCTTAGGTATAGTGGCGGCAATACTCCTGGCGCAGCACATGCCCATACTAGCCTATATAGCTTCGATCGCCATGGGTATAAGCATTGCTTTCTGGATAAACGGGTACAACACTATTACTACCCTACTGATGGGGCCCGAGAAAGCGGGGATTATGAGGAGCAGTATAGATGCTGCGAGAACAATAGTATCGGTGCCAGCTCCTGCTCTTGGAAGTACTATATATAGCTCCGTATCTATCTCGGCCCCCTTCTACCTCGGCACAGTGTTCATGGGCTTAGCGGCCTTGTCAATACTATATGTTAAGAAAGGGAGGGATAAGGAGATCATTGGTTAGCCTCGCTAACTATTCCGCTTCACATGCTATTATGTAAAAATACAAATACCTGAAGAAACCAGTAAAAATACAAGTCGAACTTATCGGTGAAACTGGTTTTGACGAGAAAATCAGCTCTGCTCGAGAAAATCCTGGATAAGATCCCCGGGTTCTCAGGCTATAGGAAGCGGGAGAAACTACGTGAGGACGACCGTATAATCCGCTCATATATCGTCTCGATCCTCGAGAACGCTATAAAGTATATCGAGGACGCAGAGGCAAGCCTCGTGGACATCAACTATAACGGTGCAGCAATGCTGGAGAACCTGCTGAGAAGCCTCAGACTGGTAACGGACAAGATAAGATGGGCTCCCCACGGATACCAGCCCCACTACTACATAGAGAAAATACTCGAGGAAGACCTCGAAAAACTCCGAGCAATTGATGCGGAGATAATAGGGATCGCGGAGCAGCTATCCGAGAAAGCATCAACCATAGCGGGCAAGGCCATGGCGGGCCAATCGCCGAGCCCAGAGGATGTAATGGGTATCAGGGAGTTGATTGATAAAATACAGGAGAAAATAGATGAGAGAAACAAGATCCTCATGGGGGTGGGTGATGAGTAATGGTCATAGATAAGATCGGGAAAGGTATGGGTTGGCTCGCCCGTAAAGCAAGCGGGTTCGAGCCCAAGCTCATAGAGTGGAGAGATGCTTCCCCGGACGATATAGTGTGGAGGTATCCGGACGAGGTAATTCCGTGGGGGAGCGTCGTAGTTGTTAAGGAGTGGGAGAGAGCAGTATTCTACCGGGACGGAAAAGTATACGGTGTCCTAGGCCCAGGCAGACATGTTCTCGATACGCAGAACGTGCCTTTCCTCAAAGGACTCGTCGAGGGAGTTTATGGACAGAGTATTTTCCGCGCAATAATCATATTCGTCAACATAACACGTAAACAAGGCAGGTTCGGAGGGCAGAGCCAGACAGTAGAGCTTATACCCGTAAAGTTCCACGGCAGCTACTATTACAGGGTAGACGATCCAGGATTATTCGTGAACAAAGTAGTGGGTCCCGATGAGAGATACACTACCGAGGAGCTAGACGAGTACATCAGGGGATACTTCCTAACAAAGCTCATGGCGTTCATAAGCCAGTCAAGCATACGAGACCTATACATGAAGGCGGCGGAGGCTGGTAAGAAAGCCCTTATAGCATTACGGCCTGCTTTCCGCGAAATAGGCCTTGAGCTGGAAGACCTTGTATTCGAAGGTCTAGACGTGCCTCCGGAGTACCGTGAGAGAATGTTCTGGATACTCCAGGGGACAGCTGCCCCATACCTAGTACAGCAGGAGACTGCCCGGAAGTTCGCAGAGGCAATAAAAGATACTAAGGCAAGCGGAGCAGTGCTCGGGGCAGGAATGGTTGCGATCCCCTGGGCGCTCCAGCCGCCCCCACCGACAGCTTATCAGCAGCCCCAACAACCAGTCCAGCAGGGCCAGCCCGGCCAGCCAAGCACTACTGTACCAGGAGGATATACTCCTAGATGCCCTTACTGCGGCAAAGCACCGATACCCCAGGGAGCAAGGTTCTGCCCATACTGTGGGCACCAGCTGAAATGGTGTCCTAACGGCCACGTCGTCCCGGTGGAGGCTAACTACTGCCCTATATGCGGTGCTAAGGTGCAGTAGTATTGGCGGCGGAAGAGCCCCTCGTCCAAGCCTTTAGGTGCCAGAGATGCGGGGCACCACTCGACGTCACGCCTGAAACAATAATAGCTATCTGCAAATATTGCGGCTACCCCAATGTTTTAACCACGAATCTCCCCGAAGAGGAAGCATCTAGTATAAGAGTGGTTCCAACACTGCCTGAGAAGACAATTATTGAGAAAGCCATGGAGAGGACTAGGAGGGATCCCGATCTCAAGGGGATAGCTGATAAGATCAGATGGAGGAAGCCCTACGGCCTATACATACCATTCTACACAGCTACCGTCAGCCTCGACCTAGAGTACTGGATGAGACTAAGAGTAAGGTACGTCGAGAACATCCGGAGAGGTAATAGATGGGAGACAAGAACCTATAGTAGAATACTGGATGTGTCGGGCAAGGTCAGCCTCAAAGACGAGAAAATACCTATACTGGCCAGGAAAGGTGTTCACGGCTTCAGCGTAAGGGCCATGGGGCTCCACTACATCAACAGGCACCCAGACTCCATGCCTCTAGAGGATCTAGACTGGAGGAAGTACGGCCTCAACACATTATCTGCCGAGTTCTCGAGAAGCGATGCCGAGGATATAGCGTTAGAAGTAGGGCTTAACAGGCTGAAGGCTAAGGCATATGAAGAAGCGGTTTCCAGGGCGAGGGGCTGGAGAGGCAGGGTAGTCAATGTAAACGTCCTCATGAGACGCTATAAGCTCGACATCAAGGAGCTTAGTATCGAGCCCTTAACCCTTGTTCCATACTGGAGGCTGACCTACGAGTTCCGTGGCGGGATATACAGGTACTATATGAGTGGGTGGGACGGAGAAGTAGTGATAGCCGAGGAGCCTGTGCTCCCCAAGCATAGGATAGCTTATCTCCTCGGAGGAATAGGTGGTGGAGGCTTATCATCGATTGGAGCGGTCATGGCTGCTATGGCGCAGACACATACCACGACCTTCCTAGGAGCATTCCTTTTCGTAGCGGGAGCACTTCTATCATACACTATGGGCAAAAAGATACTCGCAACAGTCAGGGTAGAATCACCATATTGTAGCACGGGAAGTGTGGAGGAAGAAATTGAGAAGATCTTTGAGAAAGCAGAGACTTTGTTCGACATGGTGAGCAGTGGCCCAATAATAGTCGGGGGCGAGTTTTAGTGTCGGTCATGATGCGTGAGAAAGAAGGAATGATAGAGATCAGATGCCCTTACTGCGGCGCAGAATACAGGGTTCCAAAAGGAACGGTCTATGCTACCTGTCCGTACTGCGGCACAACTGTGAGAATCGGTGAGAAGAGGGTTGAAGAGAGACACTATGTTTTCCGCCTAATGATCGATAAGAACAGGGCCTACCGCGACCTGGTAGAATACGCAGAGCAGCAATGGAACAGTGTCCATGGCCTCTCCACCAAGGCATCGATGAACAAGGCGATCCTACACTATCTACCACTATACATTGTAAGGATAAACATAAGGGTTGAGTCGGAAGAGGGTAGAGAGTATAAGAAATACGTCTCAGCACTGGCAATGAAACAACCGCCATTCCCGCTCCCACCGGACTACGGATTTCCGGTGCGTGGCAGAGATAGCTTCAAACCAGCAATAATCAAGAATACCAGGTACTACATGCCGGACCTGCCGCCAGCGCTGGTCGTATCCAGGCTTAAAGCCGAGTATCTAGAGGAGGCTAAAGAGCTCGCTGAAGCACTTGGAGGGGCAAAGATCATTGATGAGTCCGGTCTCGAGGGGATAGCCCACTATCCGTTCTGGGAGATCCACTATGTCTACAAGGAGAAGAACTACCGTGGAATTATAGATGGTGCTGACGGCACTGTCGTCTATTTGGAGTATCCTTTGAGCATGACGGGCAGAATAATGACGTTATCGGCTGGCACAGCTATTCTTCTAGGAAGCACTGGTCTTGGAGCAGGAATAGGGCTGGTAGCACAGCATCCCCTGGCAGGCCTGATCGCTGGATTGATAAGCGGGGTTGCGGGAGCGATAAGGCTTTACACAGCATCATTCTCACCGATCGGGAGATACAGGTATAATCCCGCCGAAGAAGGCTACCTAGCACCCGTACGCTAAAACTATACCTTACTTTATTTAGATGCTAAACGATAAGTAATCACCAAGGCAGGAACTTTTACTGGTGAACATGTTTTGAAGCCTCGCCGAGCAATAGTTGTTGGGCTTGACTGTGCCCCGCCCCTCATCCTATATGATGAGCTACGAGCTGAACTACCAGTACTGGGTAAGCTCGTAGATGAAGGACAGAGATATCTTATGAGAACATGTCATCCACCCATAACGATACCTGCATGGATGGTTATGGCTACAGGTAAATTGCCGGGCGAGCTCGGAGTATATGGTTTCAGGCACCGCAGGCTTGGAAGCTACGATGACATGTATATAGCGAACTCCCGGCTTATCCGAGAGGAACCAGTATGGAGAACCCTGGGGAGAAAAGGGCTTAACAGCATAGTCGTAGGTGTTCCACCAAGTTATCCTCCTCGACCGATCCGTGGATATTTGATAAGTGATTTCATAACTCCCGATCCCAGCAAACCTTACACTTGGCCCCCGATGTTGAAGAGGGAGATAGAATCACGTTTTGGCCCCTATATTTTCGACGTACTATATAGGACTGAGGATAGGGACAGGGTTAAGAAGGAATTATGGAGCATGACGGAACAGCATTTCAAGGTCCTGGAATACCTTGTCACACATAAGAAATGGGATTTCCTATGGTTTGTAGAGATAGGTACTGATAGAGTGCATCACGCGTTCTGGAAGTACTGGGACAAGCATCACCCGAAGCACGAGCCCGGCAATAAGTATGAGGACGTTATACCTGAGTACTATAAGCTAGTCGATAGGCTACTCGGAGAACTCCTAGAGAAGGTTCCTAAGGACACCCTAGTGTTCATAGTATCAGATCACGGGGCAAAGGCAATGAAGGGAGCCTACGCTATAAATCAATGGCTCATCGAAAACGAGTACCTCGTCCTCAAGAAGAAGCCGGAGAAACCAGGGGAAGACCTCAAGCCCAGCATGATAGACTGGGAGAAGACAAAGGTGTGGGCATGGGGAGGATACTATAGCAGGTTCTTCATAAACGTTAAAGGCAGGGAGCCACGGGGAATAGTTGATCCTGAGGACGTGCCAGGCCTGATCGAGGAGATCAAGAAGGGCTTGTCAAAACTCGGAGGCCCCGGCGGCGAGAAATGGGATAATAAAGCGTATACTCCGCAAGAACTCTACCCTGTGGTCAAAGGAGATCCACCAGACCTAATGGTCTACCTAGACGATCTATCATGGAGGCCCGTGGGAACAATAGGATGGCCAAACCCCTACCTAGAAGAGAATGATAAAGGCCCTGATGACGCAATGCATGACTGGATAGGGGTATTCACAGTGTATGATCCCGAGGGCACATTGGAGCCTGGAGACATGGGTGCGATCAATATCCATGAAATAAGAAGCGTCATCGAGAACATGGTGCTGGGACGGGAGGCCTAGAACCTTATACCAATACTTCTCAGTAGTCTCCTAACTCTTCTCAGTTCTTCCAATACATCTCTACCTTTAGGCGTCAAATCATAGAATATCCTGTCCTCCTCAACAATCTTTTTCACTAGTCCTTGTTCCTCTAGATGCTCGAGCATGTTCTTCAGCCTATCATAGGGTAGGCGAGCACCATACATTATCCTCGTCGGACTGGTAGGGCCTTCCTCGGCTATAGTGTTGAGTATGTCGTAGACTATGCCTGCCTGGCTCCTATATCTTGACAAGGTCTTCGCCCGCCTGCTCATCTCAGCATCACCCTCCCGAGAACAATCAGTAATGCTACTGGCCGTAACATCTCGCCTATTAGGAACAATATCGGCATTCCAGCTACTTCGCCCGCCAGCCTCAATACGTGTGCTGCGAGGAACACTATATATGGCGCTATCCCTCCACCGCCTTTCCTAGCAACAACAACTATGCCTACTAGGATACCAATACTAAACATATCAGACAATATACCGATCAATATGCCTGAAGTAGCAAAAATGCCGGGATACTTCTTTTGGACTCCGCTTTCTTCGAGCTTAATATATTCGCTACTCAACCCATAAAGTATTATAGCATATGATACTGGGAAGAATATCCCGGCCAATAAGACAAGGTTCCATGAAACCCCCAACCTATCACCTGGCCATGGAAGAAATGCCCGTTCCCAGGGGTGATGGCAGAACATATGTTCCCTCCGCTCTTCTACCATGATGATAGGGCTAGCCGGATATAAGAGAGCTATCATGCTGGCAGCGAATCCTATGATTAGTGCTATAAACATAATAGCATATCCTATCCCCAGACGTAGAAGGCCCTCATCCCTGATCTTCCTGGCCAATTCAATGGTCTTAGCGGAGATTATAATAGCTATCATAGCACTTATTATCTCGAGCAAGGACAATATAGTAAACACAGCATAATATCCTATATATCCTTCCACTTCGCTCCCACCATGTAGTCCTTATGTAATCCTAATCGCAGTGCTTCCCTAATTACATTTAGTTCCCTGTACAATGGCTTACACATACACAAATTGTATATACGAATCGTATACACCATGGCTGCATTTATATTAAAAAGAAAATGTCAAAAACTGTCAAATAGAGGTGAGAAAGAAGTGAAGGCAATGTCAATGCTTGCCGGAATATTGATCGGCCTAGTTATGGCAGGATTAGCAATACCATTAACATATGGCATAATAACTCATAATTGGATACCAGCTACGGGAACATATCATCTGCAAAGATGTTTTGAATGTTGCGAGCATTGTAATGCGCCAATTATGGAGACTGAGCACCAGGGTGGACAATGTATCTGTGCTTGTAATCATGACTGGGAGAAATGCTGTGAATGTTGTAATAGGACAACGGTAGTGTTCGGAACCATTACTTCAAAGGATCCCAACAACGGTATACTTATGCTAAAAACAAACAATGGAACATTAAAAATATTGGTTCTGGGCAGATGGAGTGATGGTGAAAATATAATAACTTACTATGAATTGCTATCGAAATTACAAGTTGGGGATAAAGCAGAGATCACCATTATTTCTACGCTTCACAACACAGTCCACGCTCTCAAGATAGATGTTGATTGCCATGAATATATAAGGCTCGGATGTCCAGGATGCCACTAGATCATAGTAGCTAGTAACGAAACAGAGCTACTTAAGGTTAGTTAATCAAAATAATTTTTTACACCACTATCCTAGTAATGATAATAGGTGTGCTTATGTGAAAAGAAAGTATACGATCCTAGCAATAATAATCATAGGCTTAGTCGCGGCCAGCGTTGCGTATTATTATCTGTACTTATCGAAACCACCGCTTAAAGACCCTCTTGTATGGAGTCTTGTAAAGAATGCACCAGACACGATAAAGTTCTACAGCCCGGCCTTCAAGAACGGCGGCTTCATGCCTAACAAGTACTGTGTCGGAGATATGAATAAAAATCCCCCTCTAGTAATAGGCCAGGTACCAAACAATACTAAAGCATTAGTAATAGTCATGTATGATCCCGACGCTCCCCACGGAACATTCTATCACTGGATACTATACGATATACCGCCAACAATCCACAAGATACCTGAGGGCCTGCCGAGATACCCGGTCGTACCACCCTATGGACTACAGGGAATCAACAGCTTCGGCCACATAGGATACGATGGACCAGCCCCGCCGCCTGGCCATCTACACCATTATTACTTCGTCGTGATGGCCCTCGATAAACCCCTCAACATCAACGAGGGGGAACCCGTGAAAAAAGTGCTTGAGGACTGCAAGGGCCACGTAATAGCCTATGGGTACTTCTACGGTGTCTACGAAGTAATGAGCGGCTAGCTCGTTTTCCACAGTATGTATAGTTTTTTCAGCTTATCAACAGGTTCTTCATCCCAGTCATAATCTATCCTTAGATCAATGATCTTATCGTAAAGCTCGCCATACTCGGTCAACCCGACCACGAGCAGAGCGGCTGTCTTATCACCACGTCTATCGCCGCCGAGACGAGACCCATGCTTCAAAGCATTGATGAGTGAAGCTGGCAGACCGTGAATCTCGAGGTTCTCGTCGAAAACACTGCACATGGTCTCCGGTATATTGGGATCGGCTACGAGATTAGCTATGCAGACCGAGTACCTACCACTATATCCACCGTAATACAATGGGATGTTCTTCCCATTATGAAATGCTTTCTCAAACCTCGAATCAATAACCGCTACCTGCCTAGAAGAAGGATCAGGATCGGTATCCAGAGCTCTCAGCAAGGCCTCACGAGCACCGAAACCATGGAGTAAAAGATCAAGTATCTTTGGCCCCAGTGAGGGATTAGTATACGCTTGTGTAGCGACAGCTCCAACACCTGCTTTAGCCCACGGCACCCGGGAGCCGACAGCAATACTTCCACTGGCAACAGCTACGCCGAACAGTTTTCTCACCGGATCGTATGCTACAATGCTATACGTCAACCGCTGAAACCTCCATTAAACCTACACTCGTATAATATGTAGTCTACTATTATATTGTAGTTGCCATATAGAATTTAACAACATACAAATAGTAAAGAATAGTAAATAATCAG
>Ga0256835_1000926_pt1 | contig 19006 bp, 10 predicted proteins | sample PIR30metaG_FD_185972 | JGI IMG/M metagenome (GOLD analysis project Ga0256835, IMG submission 185972) | Hydrothermal vent microbial communities from East Pacific Rise, Pacific Ocean - PIR-30 | ecosystem: Environmental > Aquatic > Marine > Hydrothermal vents | place: Pacific Ocean: East Pacific...
ACGCAGGCATAGAAGTGGTAGCGGGTATAGACAACGATCCTGCCTGTCGCTATGCGTACGAAAGGAACAACGGGACATCGTTCATCCAACGTGACGTGACCGAGTTGTCAGGGAACGACTTAAGAAGCCTCTTTGGAGAGGATGGTCCGACGATTCTCGCCGGCTGTCCACCATGCCAGCCCTTCTCGACTTACAGTCAACGCTACGAGGTCACGAAGATGCGCGAATATGGCCTCCTGGCCGAGTTTACGCGGCTGGTGAGTGAAGTGCGCCCGGACGTCGTCACCATGGAGAACGTGCCCGCCATCGAAAGACATGCGGTGTTTCACGACTTCGTCAGGGCCTTGAAAGAATGGGGCTACCATGTCTGGTACGACATAGTGGACGCGTCGAAATATGGAACGCCGCAGAAGCGGAGGCGTCTCGTCCTTTTGGCGTCGATCCATGGCCACATCGAACTCATCCCGCCCACACACGAGACTCCGCGGACGGTACGCGAGGTAATCGGTGATCTGCCCCCCCTTGCTGCAGGAGAAGCCGATCCTGACGATCCCCTTCACGTCGCAGCCAGCTTGAGCCCCAAAAACCTGGCCCGGATACGTGCCTCTCGCCCTGGCGGCACCTGGCGTGATTGGCCCGAAGAACTCGTGGCCGCCTGTCATCGGAGCGATTCCGGTCGTTCGTATACCTCCGTGTATGGGCGAATGGAATGGGACAAGCCTGCACCCACGATTACGACCCAAGCCTACGGGTACGGCAGTGGAAGGTTCGGTCACCCCGAACAGGATCGGGCGATCTCTTTGCGCGAAGCAGCCTTGCTACAAGGCTTCCCACGAGAGTATGAATTCGTACCCCCAGGCGAAAAGATCACCTTCGCTCACGTTGGGCGTCTCATAGGGAACGCGGTTCCCGTCGATCTCGCTCGCGCGATAGGGAGGAGCATTGCAGCCCACTTGAGAAGCGTCTTCGTGGAGGCGGAGGGGGAAGCGTCATGAACAAGGTCCCCAAAGCTTCTTCCGAAGAGGCGCATCGCCGCATGAAGGCGGTGCGCCAACGAGACACCGAGGCCGAAATGGCCGTGAGACGAAGGATCCATGCCATGGGGTTGCGGTACCGGGTGGATTTCCCAGTGTTGGAGTCACCTCGCCGCAGGGCCGACATCGCGTTCCCTCGGTTGCGCATTGCGATCTTCATCGATGGTTGCTTCTGGCATGGATGCCCCATACATGGCACCTCCCCCAAGGCCAACGCCGGATTTTGGAAACGAAAGATCGAGGCCAACGTCGAACGCGATCGCGATACCGACATGCGGTTGCGGGCCAAAGGATGGGTCGTCTTGAGATTTTGGGAACACGAGGATCCCGACTACGTTGCGGCCTCGATCAGACGAATCGTGGAGGCGAGACGTAAGAGTCGGAGAACATGAACCAGAAAAGTCACCTCGTCCAACGTAGAGTGGACACATGGAGCAGGTGGGAGACGGCGCCTTCCTAGATGGGGCCCATGAGGTACCCGAACCAGGCGAGCGAGTCATAGTGCGCCATAGGCCTTGGATGGTCACGAACGTAGAGGCCGGGGGTGGAGGGGGAGGGGGCCCCCTTCAGCATTTGGTCACCCTTTCCTCCCTAGAGGAGGATGCTCTCGGAGAAGAACTCGTAGTCGTGTGGGAATTGGAGCCCGGTGCTTCCATCTACGTGTCAGGCGGACTGCCCAGGGCCACGGGAGCGGACGACCCAGGGAAGGCCCAAGCCTTGTTGGACGCGATCAGGTGGGGAGCAGTGGCTCACGCGGAGCGTAGGATGCTGCACGCTCCCTTCCGGAGCGGCATCTCGATCGAGGATTATCAACTGGAACCCCTCGTCCGTGCCTTGGACATGCCGCGCGCCAGACTGTTGATCGCCGACGACGTCGGGTTGGGGAAAACTGTAGAAGCAGGACTCGTGATTAGAGAACTCATCCTGCGCCACAGGGCCAGGACCGTGCTCGTCGTGTGCCCAGCCTCCCTCCAGGTCAAGTGGAAAGAAGAGATGCGAGACAAGTTCGGACTTGATTTCAGGATCGTCGACACGGAATACCTACGGAATCTGAGACGGTCACGGGGGCTCAGGGCCAACCCCTGGACGTCGCATCCCTTCCTCATCACGTCGATGGACTGGGCCAAGTCGGGAGAGGGACTCAGGTTGCTAAGAGAGGTCTTGCCTCCTACGGTGGAGTATCCCAGAAAATTCGACTTGCTGATCGTCGACGAAGCCCACAACGTCGCACCAAGCGTAGGCAAGGCGTACGTCAGGGACAGCCAACGGACGAAGCTTATCAGGATGCTCTCCCCACACTTCGAACATAGACTGTTCCTTACGGCGACCCCACACAACGGCTATCAGGATTCCTTCGTAGCTTTGCTCGCCTTATTGGACGATTCCAGATTCGCGCGAGGAGTGGAGCCGGACCCGAGAAGCGTTTCCGAAGTCATGGTCCGGAGACTCAAGTCCGAAATCGTCGACGATCAAGGGAACTCCGTCTTTCCGAGACGGGTCGCCCTCGCCCTGGAAGTCGAATACAACGAGGAAGAGGAGGCGGTTCACGCAGCCCTATCCGAATACACCGCCTCCAGGCTCGCTCGAGTACGCGGGACGAAGGCAGAGCAAGGGGAACGATTCGTCCTAAAGCTGCTGAAGAAAAGGTTGTTTTCCTCGCCGGCCGCCTTCGCAAAGACCCTCGCTCGCTATGTCTCGATCCTAGACGGCAAGAGCAAAGTGCGCGAAGGGTTCGAACCCCTGGACATCCACGTCCTTCGAAGGTACATGCGCGAGGCGGAGGAGGGACAGACGGACGATCGCACGAAAGAAGAGGCGATCGAAGAAGCGACGATCGCTGCCGCAAGGTTGGCCCCTCCGCCCTCCGAAAACGAGCGTCGCCTGTTGGAGCAAATGATCGAGTGGGCGGACAAAGCAAAGGGCAAGGCAGATTCGAAAGCGAAGGCGATCCTCGAATGGCTTCGGGAGAACGTACGTGACGGCGACGATTGGCGCGACGAGCGTGTAATCTTGTTCACTGAGTACTTGGACACCCATTCGTGGTTGAAGGAGATCTTGATCGCCCACGGGTTCGGTGGGAAGCGACTGGCGGTGCTCACGGGCGGAATGGATGCCAAGCAGCGAGAGTACGTGAAGGCCGCCTTCCAGGCCGATCCCTCGGAGTCCCCAGTTCGGATCCTATTGGCCACGGACTCGGCCTCCGAAGGTATAGACCTCCAGCGTCATTGCAACAAGCTCCTCCACGTCGACGTGCCGTGGAATCCGAACGTGATGGAACAGAGGAATGGGCGAATCGATCGTCATGGACAGCGGAGCAAAGAGGTGTACGTGTGGCATCCCGTGGGAAAGGGGGACGGCGGATTCGCAAGGGATACCGAGTTCCTATTCGCCCTTGCGAAGAAAGTGGAGCAGATAAGGAAGGACCTGGGGAGTGTGGGGCCAATCCTTGCGGAAAGGGTCGAACGCAGTCTGCTCGGGGAATCGAGTCGCTCCCTGGAAGACGTGGTGATCGAAAGCGGCGATGGGAACCGCAGCTACGCAGGTGGATCCGCAATGGCGAGGAAGATGAGGGAGAGGATCCTCCGACTTCACGAGGCGTTGCTCGAGACCAAGCGAGAACTCGGCATCCTCCCCTCGCGCATCCACAACGTAGTCGACGTGGCGCTACGATCATCGGGGCAACCACCCCTGCGGCCCGTCCACCTGGAAGGTGCGCCAGAGGGTAGCGTCTTCGAGGTGCCCTCGTTGCAGGGAGCCTGGGCACGAGCATTGGAGGGACTGGAGCACCCACTCACCGGGAGGCGTCGCCCGATCACCTTCGACCACGACGTCGCTGCAGGGAGGGACGACGTCGTGCTGGTACACCTGGATCATCCCCTGGTCGAAATGTCCACGAGGCTGCTCAGGGCCGAGACCTGGGCTCCCGAGGGCGACGGGCGGCTCCACAGGGTATCGGTCCGCATCGTCGACGCCCCCTTGGACGGACCACTGGCCATAACGTGGTTCCGCCTGGTCATCACTGGAGGCAACAAGTTTCGCTTACACGAGGAAGTCACGTTCGTCGCGGGCTACCTAAAGGGAGAAGGTCGATTCGCACGCGAAAGGCGAATCGGCTTCGTAGAGGAGCTCCTGCGGCAATCGGATGAACCAGACGCCTCCGTGGCCGATCGACTCGTCAGGGCGGTGGCCGACGAGTGGGAGGGCGTTCGTGAGCGCGTACTCCAGGCAATGGAGTCTCGGTCCAGGGAGCGCATGCGGAGCCTGGAGGACTCCCTTCGCCGCAGGAGGGATCGGGAGCTCAACGACGTGACCCGAGTCCTGGAGGAACTCGAGCGCGTCATCGAAAGGGAGCTGGCCAAGGCAGAGAAGGCGTACCAACCCAGCCTATGGCCAGAGATGGAGAAGCGCCAGCTGGAGCGTGACCTGGCCTCCCTCAGGCGAAGGTTGGAGCGGATCCCCAGGGAGCTGGAACTCGAACGCTCGGCGATAGAGAAGCGCTACGAAGACGTCACCTTCCACGCCTTCCCCGTCTCGGTCGTCTTCGTCTTCCCCCGGGAATGGGAGGCCGAGCGATGAATCGGCGGGGACACGGCGCGAGCCCTTCCGAGTGGCTGAACCTCATCGAGGTCGAAGGGCCGTTCATTGCTCCAAGCGTGTTGAGCGAAGCCTACCCTCAGGGGCTGCCCATGCCGAGTCCCGAGACGAGACGGAGGCTTCGGAGTGCCTACGCTGCCTGGCAAGAGACGGAGGACGGCAGGGATGACCCCTTGCACCTCGCATGGCTGCGATTCGTCCTGCACGAACTGCTGGGTTACGACGACAGGACGCTCGAATGGTCGCAGCGTAGAGGCGACTCGGTCCCCGGCAGTGACGAACCCTGGGTCACGATCGTCGATCCCGCACGCGGTGGAACACCGATCCTTCCAGTGTTCGCCTACGAGAGGGGAGCTTCACTCACGGCATCCGACGGAGACGGTCATGACGGCTCCCCCATCGAGAGAGCTATGAATCACTGCAAAGCCACTGGGACGCGCGCGTGCCTCGTCACGAACGGAGAGAGGTGGTCCCTCGTACACCGCTCCGAGGACGGGGTCGCCGGCGTGGCCAGCTGGTACGCCTGGTCGTGGGGGCCCGAACCCGAGGCCCTCGCCTCGTTCGTCGCACTCTTGGGCATTCGGGGGGTCTTCGCGCGCGAAGGGGCGACCCTGTTCGACCTACTCGACCGGTCCCTGGAACTGGAGGAGGAAGCATCCGACAAACTGGGAGAACAGGTCCTCCAGGCCGTGGAGGTGCTCGTACAGGCGATCGACCGAGTGGACCGCACGCGGGGAGGCGAGTTGCTGGATGGGGTGCCCCCCAAGGAGGTCTACGAGGCCGCCCTGACCGTCATGATGCGTCTCGTGTTCCTGCTTGCCGCCGAAGGGCGGGGGCTGCTCCCCCTGGGAGACCCGATCTACGATTCGAATTACGCAGTGAGCACGATGCGCGGCGAGTTGCGCGAAAGGGCCGATCGCTTCGGCGAGGGCGTGCTCGAGAAGGGATATTCCGCTTGGGTACGGTTGCTGGCCACCTTTCGGGCCGTCCATGCGGGCATCGAGCATCCGAGACTCCGGCTCGCGGGCCTGGGGGGTACGCTCTTCGACCCCGATCGTTACCCCTTCTTGGAAGGGCGGCGCCAAGGGACGAGTTGGAGGGGGGAACGGGCCAAACCCCTGCCGATCGACGATCGGATCGTCCTCCTCCTACTCGAATCGATCCAAGTGGTTCGTGGCCCCGGGGGGCCACGCGTCGTCTCGTTCGAGAACCTCGACGTGGAGCAGATCGGCTACGTGTACGAAGGGCTCCTCGAACACACGGTCGAGCGCGTGGACGAACCCGTGCTGGGGCTGAAGGGGTCCTCGTCCTCGCGCTGGCCGACGATTGGGCTGAGCGAGCTCGAGGGTGCCCGAGAGCGAGGGGAGGCTGCCCTCCTGGACCTACTCGAAGAGCGAACCGGAAGGTCCAGGAGTGCCCTGCGGAAGGCCCTATACGTGGAAGCCGACGAAGAGGTCAGGGCGCGACTACACGTGGCTTGTGAAGGAGACGAGGCCCTTCTCGAACGCATCCTGCCCTTCCACGCGTTGCTGAGGGACGACGTATGGGGCAAGCCCCTCGTCTACCTCCCCGGGTCGGTGGCCGTCGTGGGTGGGCCCGACCGCCGGGAATCCGGCAGTCACTACACCCCCAAGGCGCTCACTGAAAAAATCATCGAGGAGACGCTCCGGCCCCTCGTTTACGAAGGAGTGGCGGAAGGTCGACTCCAAGGGGAATGGAGATTGCGTTCCGCCGAGGAGATCCTGGACCTGAAGGTCTGCGATCCGGCCATGGGCTCGGGGGCGTTCCTGGTACAAACCGCCCGCTACCTTTCCGATCGACTCGTAGAGGCCTGGGCCGAAGGCGGGGCGGGACCAGACGTACCCTCCGATACGGAGGAACGCAAGCTCCACGCCAGGCGACTGGTCGTCGAGCAGTGCTTGTACGGCGTCGACGTGAATCCCCTCGCCGTAGAGCTGGCCAAACTCTCCCTGTGGCTCGTGACGATGTCCAAGGGAAGGCCGCTCGAGTTCCTAGACCACAACCTCAGGCACGGCGACAGCCTGCTCGGGCTGCACGACCTGGATCAGCTCCTCCAGTTGGACCTGGAACCGAAGGGGGGCACGCCGACGCCCATTTTCGGCGAAGCAGTGCGCGACGCGGTGCGGCGGGCCATGGACAAGCGTCGCCAAATTCGCGAGCTGGAGCTCCGCGACCTCGTCGACGTCCACCACGCCGCCCGGTTGAACGACGAGGCCCGGAAAGACTCGGATCGTCCCAAGCGGGTGGCTGATGCCCTCGTCGGGATCGCCCTGGGGAGCGAAGGGGACGACCGTCGTTATCTCGAGGGGCGTATCGTCCTCATGGAGCTCGTGGATGGGTTCATGGAAGGCGACGAGGTGGCGCGGCGTCGACTTGAGGGGTTGGCCCGCGAGGGGCTTTCCACCGACCTTCCTCCGCGAAGGCCGCCACGACGGCCCTTCCACTGGCCCCTGGAATTCCCCGAGGTGTTCCAGCGAGAGAACGGCGGCTTCGACGCCATCGTGGGGAACCCACCATTCCTAGGGGGCAAGCGGATAACCACGGTACACGGCAAGGCCTACCGCGAGTATCTGGTGCGATGGTTGGCCGAGGGGAACAAGGGTTCGGCCGACCTGGTCGCCTACTTCTTCCTCCGCGCCTTCGACCTGCTCCGGCAAGGCGGTGACTTCGGGCTGCTCGCGGTCAACACCATCGCCGAGGGCGACACCCGACAGGTGGGGCTGGAGCGACTCGTCGGCAAGGAGGGGGCCGTGATCTACGCGGCCCATCCCAACGAGCCCTGGCCCGGCAAGGCCGCCGTCGTGACGAGCCGGGTCCACGTCCGCAAGGGTGAGTGGAGGGGCCCCGCGATCCTTTCCGGACGGCAGGTGCCGTTCATTTCGGCGTTCCTATCGGACCAGGAGGAGTGGACACCGAAACGGCTGAAGGCAAACGAAGGAAAAGCCTTCATTGGATCCTACGTTCTTGGAATGGGATTCACCCTTCCCGAGGAAGAGGCTCTGGCCATGATCGAGCACGACCCGAAAAACCGGGACGTCCTGTTCCCTTACCTCAATGGCAAGGATCTCAACAGCCACCCCGAGCAGAAACCGAGCCGCTGGGTCATCAACTTCTGGGACTGGCCGGAGGAGAAGGCGAGGAAATACGAACTGCCTTATGCATGGATCAAGAAACGCGTATATCCCGAACGATTGGAGAAATCGAAGCGGCGCTCTTACAAGGACATTATGTCGAAGTGGTGGCTGCATTGGAACAATCGCCCAGATCTTTACCACGCCATCGGCCGCGGACACGCGTTTTTGCGTCATCCCAAGGATTGGAACCCGAACACGAAACCGATGGAGCGGGTATTAGTGATCGGACGTGTCAGCAATACAGGGGCATTTGCCTTTGTTCCCAACGGATGGATCTACTCGGAACAACTGGTTGTGTTCTCCACGGATGATTTTGCTGATTTTGCGCTCATGCAGTCTTCCATACATGGAGTACACGCATGGAAACAGTCCTCAAAATTGGGGACGGGAATGCGCTACACGCCGACCGATGTCCTTGAAACATTTCCCTTGCCAGAGAATGGTGCCTCCCCCACCCTGCGACGCTTGGGAGAGAAATACCACACGCTCCGCTCCGAGATCATGCGCGACGAGTGGATCGGGCTCACCGAGCTCTACAACCGCTTCCACGACCCCAACGAGCGCGACCCCCGCATCCAGGGACTGCGCGATCTGCACCGCCAGATCGACGAGGCGGTGGCCGAGGCCTATGGGTGGGATGATTTGGACCTGGACCACGACTTCCACGAGGTGGGCTACCTGCCCGAGGACGACCGCGTGCGCTGGACCATTTCGGAAGAAGCACGCCTAGAGGTCTTGAGGAGGCTGGCGCGGCTGAACGAGGAGCGCTACGAGGAAGAGGTGCGCCAGGGCCTGCACGGTTCGGGGTCCCCCAAGCGATCGAGGGCGCAGCGCAAACGCGGAGGGGGCGCCGATCCCGCCCGAGCCGCACCACTCTGGTCGTCGCTCTTCGGTGTCCCCGAAGGGGCCGAATCCGCCTCAGGAAGAGGTCGCAGGCAGATGGGGTCGAGCACGCCGCGGGCCAAGGAAGCCATCGTCGCCTACCTGCGCGAGAACCCGGGTTGGCATGCCAAGTCCGACGTCCTGGCAGCCACGGGCATCTCCACGTCGGAGTGGAACCGGGCGATCAAGGAACTCCTGTCGGAAGGTGCAGTGATCAGGGAAGGGGATAGGCGAGGGGCGCGCTACCGTCTAGCTCCGGTGATCGAGGAGGAAGGATGATGGGGACGAACGGCGGAAGGGACGTGGAAGTGGTGCACGGGCCGACGATCTGGCTCGTCTCGCTCGATGCGGAGGGGGTAAAACCGATCCCTTCTCGGGATGCCCCGAATCGAGTCGAGTTCCGCGAGTTGGCACGACTCGATGGCTTCCCCTTCGCACTCCCCGAAGAGGGGGACGTCGTCGGGCTGTGGGAAACCCCGGATGGGAAGCCCCGCCTGGTGGCAGTCGGTCGCGTCCTGGCCATGCGGTGGAGAGGGTTCGACGGGATCTTACGCCTGCAAGCGGTCGCACGAGTGGAAGGAGACGTACCCCTTTCGGAACTGGGGTTGGATCCGCGAGTCGATCGCAGACCGCTACCGCTGGGGAACGTCGACCCGGCGATGTTGACTCGTGCGGTTGGCGCGGCCAGCCCGGACGACCTGCCGCCGATACGGGACGAGGCGTACGTGCGCGACCTCCTGCACGAAGCCCTGGCCATGGACCTCTTGGGTCCCGCGGGTGGGCCCTACGAAGTCGTAGAGGACACGGACGTTCGCGATCGCTACCTGGTGGGCAAACTGGCACCCCGTTCGGACCGAGAGGTGCTTCCGGAGAAGTACGCCGAGATCCCCGAAGAGGCCGTGACCGACCCAGAGGACCAACCCGACGACAAAGACGTAGGCGGTAGGGGTGTTTCGCTCTTCCCCTCCTCGATCGGTATGACCTTCGAGGTGGAACCCGGCGTGGACACCCTGATCGTGGAAGCTCACTGGGGTAGTTATCAAAAGATCCCCGTTACCGAAGAGGACAGGGAAGCCGGCATCCATCAGAGGTGGAAGCGCCACCCTCGGGGCGGACGCGTCGAGATCGACCTCCGATCCAGAGAGGGGGAGTTCGACCCCTTGGAGCTGGACGCGGAAGCCCCTGGAGTGAGGTTGCACGGTATCGTGCGACCGCCCACCGAAGGAAGCGGAACCAGGGTGGTCACGCTGTTCCTGGTCAACGACCAGGTCAGGCCACGCTCCAAGGAGGGCGAGGCCTGGGTGTTCCAGCCCGAGATCGTCGTAAGGTCTCCCGACGGACGCCCCGTATTCAAGAGGAGGCCCGTGGGATCGACGGAAGACGACAGGGAGCTCCGCGCCTTCGACATGCTCTACATGGAGCACGCACCCTTCGCGATGGGGCACGGTGTGGCCACCCGTGCCAAGCTGGATCCCGATGACCCCGACCATGCGATCGAGGTTGCCACCAACGTGGTGCCGGCGTTCGAGGTCCCGAGGACGGACACGCCGGGCACGTGGGAGGAGGACCGGTCCGCCCTACGCAAAATCCAGGAAGAGGGGTTGCTCGACATGCGACGCCTCGCCGAAGTGGACGAGGGCGACCTCTTCGAGACCCTGGACTTGCTCGTCAACGACTACCGTGCATGGATAGCCGAGAATCGAGAGCGCGCCAAGCGTGAGCTGCCTCGGGAATTCGAGCGTGAAGCCCGGGCGGCACTCGACGGGGCCGAGCGTATAGCCGAACGCCTCGAGGAGGGCGTCCGGGTGTTGAAGGAAGACGATCGAGCGTTACGCGCCTTCCGCCTCGCCAACGAAGCCATGGCCTTGCAACGCATCCGCTCGGTCTACGCCAAGGCTCGCAGGAAGGCCGCCGAAGGGGAGCGCTCGAAGCTTAGGGTGGAGGACTACGACCGACCCGAGAACCGCACTTGGAGGCCGTTCCAGCTTGCCTTCCTCTTGCTCGGAATCCCTCCCCTGGCCAATCCACTGCACCCCCAGAGGACGGATCCCGATGAAGCGGTGGTGGACCTCCTGTGGTTCCCCACCGGTGGCGGCAAGACGGAGGCCTACCTCGGCTTGGCCGCCTTCGCCATGTTCGTGCGCAGGCTCCAGGGCACGGACTACGGCCGGGACGGCACGCGAGGCTTGACCGTCCTCATGAGGTACACGCTGAGGCTTTTGACCATCCAGCAGTTCCAGCGGGCCTCGACGCTCGTCTGCGCACTCGAGGACATCAGGAGGCGGGACGGGAACGAAGACCTTGGGAAGGAACCCTTCACCATAGGCCTCTGGGTTGGACAACGCGTGACGCCCAATACCACGAGCGAGAGCGCGGAGGCCGTTTCCGCGCTGAGCGCGGGCAACGTTCCCCCCAAGGGGTCGCCAGCCCAGCTGACCAGTTGCCCATGGTGCGGCTCCCCATTGGACCCCCGGTATGCCATACACGTAGATACCATGAAGGCGGGTCGTGGGATGACCATCTTGAGCTGCCCCGATCCCACATGTGCATTCAACGAGAGGAATGGCGGCCTCCCCGTTCGGGTGGTCGACGACGAGATCTACAGGAGGCCCCCTTCCCTGCTCGTGGCGACCGTGGACAAATTCGCCCTCATGGCCTGGAAGAGGGGCGTATCGGGCCTGTTCGGGAACGCCACGGACGAATGCCCACGCCACGGATTGATCGTCCTGGACGATGATGGGTGCACGGGTCGCCACAACGCGAGGGGTGGGCTGCCGGCGACCCACCCCCGGAGGATCGACCCGCCCATTCGCCCCCCCGACCTCGTCATCCAGGACGAACTCCACTTGATCAGCGGTCCCCTGGGGACGATGGTCGGCCTCTACGAGACCGCGGTAGACGAACTGTCTTCCTGGGAATGGGACGGAAAAAAGATCCGCCCCAAGGTCGTCGCCTCCACGGCGACGGTCCGAAGGTCGTCTGAACAGGTGAAGGGCCTCTTCGCTCGCGGGGTTTCGATATTCCCAGCCCACGGGATCGACGCCAAGGACGACTACTTCTCGATCAGGAGGCCCCTGGACCAGGCTCCGGGAAGGCGCTACGTCGGTCTGTGTGCGCACGGGAGCTCCCGGCCCGCAGCGTTGATCCGAATCTACACCGCCCTATTGGCAGGGGCACAATACCTCTATGAAAGATTCGGAGAACACGCGGATCCCTACATGACGCTCGTGGGATACTTCTCGTCCCTCCGGGAACTCGGAGGCATGAGGCGCCTCGTAGAGGACGACGTTCGCTCCAGGTTGAAAGGCCTGAAACCAGAGCGACGACCCGGATTGGCCAAGCGATTGTTGGAGGAACCCCTGGAGCTCACCTCGCGCGTCAGGAATCAAGACATACCTCGTTACCTGGATGAGCTTGAGAAGCCCTACGTGCCGATACGCGAACGCGGAAACGGCATGGGTAGTTCGCCCAGCGTATTGCTCGCCACGAACATGCTCTCCGTAGGCGTGGACGTGGACCGCCTGGGTCTCATGGTCGTGAATGGACAACCAAAGCACACGGCCGAGTACATCCAAGCGACGAGCCGTGTTGGGCGCAAGTTCCCGGGCCTCGTGGTCACGCTGTTCAACTGGGCACGACCTCGAGACCTCTCCCACTACGAGAGCTTCGAGTACTACCACGCAACCTTCTATCGCCACGTCGAACCCCAATCGGTGACCCCCTTCGCCCCGAGGGCACTCGATCGAGGACTCCCCGGGGCGTTCGTATCGCGCGTGCGCCACTCGAAACCCGACTTCGCCCCGAACGAAGGCGCCTCCGTGGTGGATGGGGCTGCGCTGAAGGACCGTGCGACCACCTTCGTCGAGCGCGCCACCGTAGTCGATCCCGACCAGGTCACGGCCATAGAGTCCAGTTTGGGAGAGTTGGTGGACGAATGGTTGGAGCGAAAGGATGCCGCCCATCGCTCTGGGACGACACTCAAGTACACGGGCAAGACATCAAGCGACAGCCTACTGAGGCGCCTACCGGCACCACCGGAGGAGCGGTTCGTGGCCCTACAATCCATGCGTGAGGTCGAAGAAGTGGTCGACTTGAACCTTGCGACGGCGGTCTCCGAGTTCGAGTACGCCTGGGAAGACCGTGATGGGGGTGGAGTGGATCGTGCCCAGGAATAGGAATCCGCGGCAACATCGGAAACAAGGATTCGGCCGGGAAGACGAAAAAGACAAGGTAGGAAACATCAGGATCAGCCAGTTCATCTGGTCGGGCGGTCCTGGAGCGCCGATCGACCTGCCAAACTTTTCGGTCGTCCCATTGGGTCTCGAGTATTGGGGCGCTCTAGGGACCCAAGAGATCGACGAACCCAGGTTACTGCGCGCCGTGCGCCACATGCGTGGCAACCAGGTACGCACCCTCAAGCAACCCGTTGGCGCAGGGGAGGGAGGGATTCCCGTCACCGTCTTCCCGGGCTGGTTGCGATGCACGAGGTGCAACCTCCTCGCCGAGGCGAACTCGGGTAGCTTCAGACTCAAGAAGCATCGAGACCCCACGCGTACCAAGTTCGTCCACGAGAGCTGCCCCGGGAATGGGGGTCGCAACGCCGATGCCGTGCCCGCAAGGTTCATGGTCGCGTGCGAGCATGGCCATTTGGACGACTTCCCGTGGCATTGGTACGTCCATCGTGGGGAGTCCGAATGCAAGGGCCCCCTGGAGTTCTACGAAGTCGGAGACTCCCTGCAAACACAAAACCTCTACGTGGAGTGCCGGCAATGCGGCAGCAAGAGGAGCATGGCGGAAGCCTTCGGTGAGCCCGCCAAGGAATCCCTACCAGCGTGCCGGGGTCGACACCCGCACCTACCCGACATGCCGCCCGAAGAATGCGATGCCGAGTTGCGAACGGTCCTCCTGGGGGCGTCGAACGTCTGGTTTTCCGTGACGCGGTCGTCGCTGGCGTTGCCCGAGCGACCCACATCCGAACTGGAACGCTTCGTACGACGCGAGTGGACAGCATTCGAGGACGTGGATTCCGAAGAAAACTTGAAATTTCTCCTCGAAATGTATTTCCGAAAGCGGTATGGGGAACTGAATGGGGTCAGCGCAAGGGACCTGTGGAATGCAATAGCCTTGGTCCGATCCAGGATGGAGGAAGAATCCGAACCCGACGACCTCCTCCTCCCCGAATGGAGGACGTTGACGCGAGTGGATACGCGTCTCGAAGGGGGACCCGACTTCCTGGCCAAGCGAGTCGAACCACCCCGTGGTTTCGAACGCTGGATAGACTCTGTCGTCCTCCTTGAGCGCCTGAGGGAAGTGACGGCACTCCTGGGATTCACGCGCCTAGAACCCCCCGGTGACTGGGATCCCGACAACGCCCCCAGTTGGGCCCCCTTGACCAGCGATCCACCAACCTGGCTCCCTGCGAACGAGGTTCGTGGAGAAGGGATATTCATTCGCTTCAAGGAAAGCGTGGTCCGAGATTGGCTCAATCGCCCTCCCGTTCGTGCGAGGGACGGTCTGTTGGCGGAGGCCCAACGGGCTTGGAACCGGACGAGGGGCAAGGCGGGAACCACCGGTTATCCAGGCATCAGGTACGTATTGCTTCACACGTTTTCGCACCTCCTGTTGCGCGAACTCGCGATGGAGAGCGGATATTCCGCCGCCAGCATCAAGGAGAGGATCTATGCCAGGGAGGAAGGTGAAGGGGAGCCGATGGCGGGAATCCTCTTGTATACAGCTGCGGCCGATTCCGACGGAACGCTGGGTGGTCTCGTTCGTTTGGGCCGGCCCGCGATCCTCGGCCCCATGATGGCACGGGCATTGGAACGCGCAGGGATTTGCGCGACGGATCCGCTCTGCCTCGAGCACGACCCGCGCATGGATGCTAGCCTGCATGGGGCGGCATGCCACGCTTGTTCCTTCGTATCGGAGACTTCGTGTGAGTCAGGAAATCGCTATCTGGATCGTGCACTCGTGGTTCCTCTATGGGATCACGGGGGATTGGCCTTCTTCGAATCTCGACGATGAAGTTGGAATCGGCCGTCGCAAGGCTCATCGAAGTGCTCGACCCCACGACGTTGCATGACTCGTTGACGAAGCTGGAAGGACTGTCCTTCCCAAAATGGGAGGATATCGTCCTCCCGACTCCGGAATCGGCGAAGGCTTGGAAGGACGTGCTCACGGCATGGCGCACCGAATGGCCCGAGGCGCCCCCCAGAATGCTGGCTCACTTCATCCGCTCGGTGGTATACGCCACCGAGCGGGCTTCACGCGGCTCGACACAGGTAGATGTCGTCTGGACGGGACCGAAGTCCCGAACCCCCCTGCGACGAACGTGGCGCGTTCTCGAAGAGCTCATCGAAGGGGCCCACCAGGACCTGTTGCTCGTGAGCTATGTCGTCCACACCATGCCCGACCTCGTTCGCAAGCTCGATGACGCCCTCGCACGCGGTGTGCGCGTTTCCATCCTGTTCGAACGAGGGGATCGGCACGGCGGCTCGTTGTCCTTCGATGCTGCTAGGAAGATCAGGGAGGCCCTACCAGGGATAAACCTACTGACTTGGTCCGACCCCGAGGGACGCGTACACGTGAAGGCGGCGGTGGCAGATGACTCTGCCGCCTTGATCACCAGCGCGAACCTGACGGGGGCGGCCATCCATAGGAACATGGAATTGGGCGTGCTGATTCGGGGTGGCTCGGCTCCGAGGAAAATTCGCGAACACTTCGACCGTCTCTTGGCAGATGGGGTGCTCGTCGAAATTTGAGTCACTGAGACGGGCCCGCTCGTTTTGCTCGAAGCGCGATCGACCACCGCTGGATGTATGCAACACTCATACGGCGGAGATGGCCATAATCATCGACCCTTCGATTGTGAAGCCTATGTACTGGCGCGTGGACTGGTATCCCCCTACGTCGCTGGGCCGCAAGAGGACGCAACCCTTACCGTGTCGAATCCAGTGTAGAGAAGTGGTACCACCAGTCGACGAAAGGAGGTGCCCTGTGGACCAAGGTGCGCTCGAGGCCCTGCCGTGGGAAGCGATGACCGAGGCGATGAAAAGGAAATTTGTAGGCGCCTTCGGGGCTGGATCGATGGGCCTGCTTGCATGAGTGCGGAAGCCGTGTCGACGGTCGTCGTCGACGCCAGCTAGAAATCGCCTTTGGCGAGGCCGAACTCGAGCTACCGTGGGCGTAGGATTGACGGATCCTAAAATCCCGGGCTTCCTTCCTACTACGCCCGACGTACCCTCCCACGGCTTGGTGGCTCGACATCGGATTGGCCACGATGCCCTTGCTGATCGAGTCCTACATGTGCAGCCCGTATCCCGTCTTGTTGCATGAATGCTCCTCATCCTCCGGCCGTGATGGCACGGGCACGCAAAACGCACTGCGGGACCCCTCGAGCCACCTCGGACCCGAAGTCCGGAGGCCTGGGTGGTCCCTTCGAGCCGTCTGCGGCTGGTGTGAACGTAGACCTGGGTGGTGGCGATGGAGTCGTGACCGAGGGATTCACCGACTTCGACCATGGGGCGGCCGGCCTCGGCCAGGGCGGAGGCGTAGGAGTGGCGGAGCTTGTGGGGGTGAGCCGCTCCCAGTTCTTGAGGCCCGACCGGCGGGGGCCCGAGGTGTGGCTCCGGGCGTGGGGGGTTCGCCGGGGAGCCCTCAAGGTTCCGGTGCTTGAGCCACTCGTGGAGGGCCCGCCGCGTGAAAGTTGCTCGGTGGCGTTTCCAGTTTGATTGGTGAGTGAGTTTCTGCAGCGTGTGCTCTGGTTTCGGCGTGGCAGAGGTCGGGGTCGTAGTCGCTTCAGCCTTCGGCTTCTTCACAGGGCCTCACCTGCAGGCTCCGGAGCCGGTTCGCCGCCCCCACGAGCTCGAAAAGGCGGGGAAGCGCGAGCTCGGGGGAGGGCTCAAGGGCGAAAAGGCCCTGCTCTTCGACTTCTTTAACCACCCGCTCGGCGAGGGCTTTGAGCGGGGTCTTCCCGTCCGCGAGCTTTCCCAGGCGCTTGAGCATCGCCCCCACGGCCCGGGCCTGGGAGTCGTCGACCAGCTGTTCCAGGGCGTCGAGCTCGATCACCTCAAAGCCGAAGACGATCTCGCGGAGGCCCTTGGCGCGGACCTTCTCTTTTCGCCCCCTGCGGGGGTCGAAGGACTCGGGCAGGGGGCAGCGGGGGGTGACCGCGAGGGGGTGAGCGGGATCCCCCAGGGTGCGCTGGGTAGGGAGCTCGGCGGCCACCCGGCGGGCCTCTTCGGTGGCGTCTTTCGGCAGGTACTCCTCCATCAAGATCACCCGGTCGGCGACGTCCAGGTAGTCGCCGCTGCCCCCCACCACCAGGATCGTGCTCACCCCGAGTTTTTCGTAGAGCTCCCGGACCCGGTCGATCAGCGGGGTGATGGTTTCCTTCTTCACGAGGCGCTGCATGCGGGCGTCCCGGATCAGGAGGTTCGTCGCCGAGGTGTCCTCGTCCAAGAGGAGCACCCGGGCGCCGGCCTCGAGGCCCTCGAGGATCGCCGCCGCCAAGGACGTCGAGCCCGAGGCGTCTTGGGTCTCGAAGAAGGCGGTGGACTTGCCCCCGGGCAGGTCGTGGATGAAGGGCCTAAGGTCGACGCCGGCGACGCTCCGGCCGTCCTCGCTTCGGACCTTTAGGGTCTCGATGCGGCTTGCCACCCACTCGCGGCCGTCCCCGGGGACGTGGGGGTAGACCCCGAGCTCGAGGGCCTCGAGCAAGGTGGTCTTGCCGTGGAAGCCGCCGCCGGTGATCAGGATCACCCCCTCGGGGACGCCCATTCCGGTGATCTCGCCGTGGTGCCGGGTGGGGAGGGTGACCGAAAGCTCGGGCGGGCTCTTAAAGGGCACCGCGCCTTTCAAGGGTTTTGAGGAGATTCCCGAAGCCCGGGGCAGGACGCTGCCATCCGCGACGAAGGCGACGAGCCCCCGCTCGGCGAGGAGGCTTTGAAGATGGGCGTGGTCCTCGCTCAGCTTGGCAAACTCCCAGGCCATGCTTTGGTCGAGGTTTTCCCAAAGCACCGCCTGGGCCGCTTTGGGGAGCTCTTCCGCGAGGAGCCTCGCCGCCGCCCGGCCCAGAATGCTCCGCCCCCGGGCAGGGAGGCCTGCGCGAAAGCGGAGTTCCAAGTATTCCTCGGTGATCTCCGCCCCCGAGCGCACCAGGATCTCGGCATTGCCGGCGTCCACGAGGACCCGGCCCGAGTGCCCGGTGCCCCCGGTGGGCGGGATCTTTTTTGCGGCATCCCGAAAGGCCCGGAGCACAAAGTCCAAAAACCCCCGCTTCCGGGCCGGGGTGGCCCAGATCTCCGGGGGAATGCCGTGCACAAAGGCGGGGATTTGGAGCCTTAGCTTCGAGGGGCTCGCGAAGGGGTCGGCCTGGACGTGGTCGACGACAAGGGTGAAGGGCCCCAGCCGCCACGTTCCCAGGATGCGCTTATAGGCCTTGTAGCCCCGGCCCTCGAGGCCGGCCAGGATGCGCTTGAGCTCGGCGGCGTCTTTCACGAATCCAAGGGTAGCTCAGCCAGATCGGTCTTCTGAAGGTCGAGGTCAAAGGTGGCAATGGGAATTCCGGTGGCCGCGGCCCTCTCAGCGAGAAAAGCGTCGGTAAAGCTGAGTGGGGCCTTACGCATGCGCTCAAGGGCCTTCATGACCGCCTTACGCTCAATGACGTTGACGCCTGGAAGCGTCAGCAGCTCCTTCACCACCGAAGCGACAACCTCCTTAGGCTTTTTATAAAAACGCAGCAGCACATAGACGATTTCAGCGACCACCAAAGGGTGAACGAGCAAGCGCCACCGACCTTCCTCGGCGCCCTTGAAGATTTTGCGGGCTTTCTCGGCGAGCTCTTTCGGTTCCCCGGTAACAAAACGCAGGGCAACGTTCGTATCAAGCCAGTATTCCTTCACCGGCCGGCTTCCTCCGCCCAGGCACGCTCGATGGCCTCTTCTTCTTCCTCGATGCCCGGGAAGGGAACCTCGGAGCGAAGAACGCCAAAGAGCGCGTCAACCCGGCTCTTGGGCTCAGGCTTAAGCACGGCGTAGCCCTCTTTTACTTCAAAGCGCACCCGGGTTCCGGGGCGAAGCCCCAGGGCTTCGCGGATTTCTTTGGGGATCGTGATCTGCCCTTTACGACTGATTGTGCCCTTTACCATCTCACCTACCACTTTACCACATGGTCATAGTTTTACTTACCCTCAGCCCTTACCGCGAGCGCGACGCCAGCGAGCAGCACCAAGGCCCCGGCGAAAACCCCTACGGGCGGCAGTTCGCCGAAGAAAAGGTAGCCGGCGAGGCTCGCGATCACCGGCTCGAAGAGCACGAAGAGCGAGACCAAGGTGGGCCCGAG
>Ga0256835_1000927_pt1 | contig 18983 bp, 19 predicted proteins | sample PIR30metaG_FD_185972 | JGI IMG/M metagenome (GOLD analysis project Ga0256835, IMG submission 185972) | Hydrothermal vent microbial communities from East Pacific Rise, Pacific Ocean - PIR-30 | ecosystem: Environmental > Aquatic > Marine > Hydrothermal vents | place: Pacific Ocean: East Pacific...
CTCCTTTTCGAAGGCGAAGGTGACGGTGGCGGCGGAGTGGTAGGGGATTTCAAAAAGGGCGTCCGTGGCGGCAAAGCCAAGGGGGCTTAGGAGCTTTGCTGTCTCGTGGGCGGGGGTGGTGAGGACGAGGAGCTTCGTCTCGACCGGCCCCTCGCTCGTTCTCACCCGGTAGCCGGAAGGTAAGGCCTCGATTCCCTCGGCCCGAACGCTGGTCTTGAGCGCGCCGCCCAGTTCCTTGGCCAGGGCGTCTGAAAGCTGGCCGAGCCCTTTTTTGAACGAGGCAAAGAGCGAGCCCTTTTCTCGGCTCGTCTTGCGTTTTTGCATCGCCTTCAGAGAGCCCAGGATCAGGCTGCGGCTTTCCTCTTCGAGCTTTTTGAGCTGGGGGAAGGCGGCGAGGAGCGAGAGCTCCTCGGGGTCGCCGCCGTAGATGCCGCCGGTGAGGGGGGCGGCGAGCCGGTCCCAGACCTCCTGGCCGAGCCGGCGCTTAATAAAGCTCCCGAAGGCCTCGTCGCCGCTTGGACCCTTGGGGAGCAAGAGGTCGAGGGCGGCCCGGAGCTTGCCGAGGGGGGAAAGGAGCGGGGTTTTGACCAGCGGCCCGAGGCGGGAGGGGATGACGACGTTCAGCCCCTCGGGCAAGGGGTGGGCGCGGCCGCCGGTATAGATGAGGGCGGCGGGGCGGGCCGGAAGGGTGCCGACGATCTCGTCCTCGAGGCCAAGCTCCTTCGCGAGCGCAAGCGCCCAGGGCTTATAGCGCACCACCGCGTCGGGCCCGGCCTCGATCACGAAGCCCTCCTCCCGGATCGTCTGCACCTTGCCCCCGGGGCGGCCGGCCTCGAGGACGAGCACGTTTAAGCCCTGCTTTTTGGCCTCGTACCCGGCGGCGAGGCCAGCCACGCCGCCGCCGACGACGACTAGGTCGACCATTGGAGCCGTGCCTCCTCCACGATGGCGGCGAGGGCCCGCGCGTAGTCCTCGCGGGCGTTTAGGGAGGGCGCCCGCACCATGCGGACGCCTTTGCTTTCGGCGGTCTTTCGCGCCTCGTAGTCGAGGTCGTAGTAGACCTCGAGGTGGTCGGCGGGAAAGCCGATGGCGGCTACGAGCACCTCTTGCACGCCTTCTTTGGCCAGTTCCTCGATCACCCCGCCCACGTCGGGGCCGAGCCAGGCCTCATCGGTGCGCCCGGCTGACTGGTAGACGAGGCGGTAGTTTTCAAGCCCCAGGATCTTCGCGATGCCCCGGGCGGTGGCTTCGAGCTGCTTGGGATAGACGCCGCCGTCTTTTTCCACCGAGCGAAGCGGCACCGAGTGGGCGGAAAAGAGCACCGCCGCCTTTTCGGGGTCTTTGAGCTGCCAAAGACCCTCGAGCACCCGCTCGGCCTGGGCCTTGAGGTAGGCGGGGTGCTCGGCGTAGCTCGGGATCATCTTGAAGGCGAAGGGACGATCGAGCTTTCCGAGGGCCTCGCGGGCTCGCTCCTCGTACTCCGCGATCGAGCGGGCGGAGTAGTGGGGGGCGGCGACCAGGCCCACCGCCCGCCGGACCCCGGCTTCGCTCATCGCGAAGACGGCGTCCTCGATGCTGGGGCGGGAGTGCTTGGTGCCGACGAAGACCCGGGGGCCGGCGTCCTCGCGGGGCGGGGGCGGGGCGGGAAGGCCTTTCGCGTAGTAGGGGTGGCCTGAGCGCAATAGGGCCTCGAGCCGCCGGGCGAGAGCATGGGTGATCTCGTTTAAGGGGCTTTTCCCGATCTGGCGGTAGCGCGCTTTGAGCTCTTCGAGGAGCGGCGCCGGCGGCGGGTGGCCGTGGCGGATGTCGGTGTAGTAGGGGAGGATCTCGTCTTCCGTGTAGGGGGTGCCGTAGTACATGAAGAGGACGTCGGTCATCCTCGGGTCCTTTCGTGGACGTAGTCCACCACGCGTTTCACGTTTTCCTCCGGGGTGCCGGGCAGGATGCCGTGGCCGAGGTTGAAAACGTGCCCGGGCCGGCCGAGGTTTGCCTCCAGCACCCGGTCCACGCCCTTTAGAAGCACGTCCTCGGGCGCAAAGAGCAGGGCGGGGTCGAGGTTGCCCTGGACCGGGGTCTTTCCAAGCCGCTCGCGGGCCTCGTCCAGGGGGGTGGTGGTGTCGACGCCGAGGGCGTCGCCGCCCGCTTCCTTCATCAGCTCGAGCAGGTGGTTCGTGCCGGTGCCAAAGTGGATGGTCGGGCGAAGGCCCGAAAGGGCGTCGAAGAGCGCTTTAGTGGGGCCCTTCACGTATTCCGCGTAGTCGTCCTTCGTGAGCCGGCCCACCCAGGAGTCAAAGGCCATTAGCACGTCGGCGCCGGCCTCGGCCTGGGCCTTGAGGTAGGCGGCCATGGCCCGGGCGAGGTGGGAGAGTAGCTCGCCAAAGGCCTCGGGGTAGCGGTACATGAAGCGCTTGGTCTCGACGAAGTTCTTCGAGGGGCCGCCCTCGATCAGGTAGGAGGCGAGGGTGAAGGGGGCGCCGGCGAAGCCGATTAGGGGGACCTCGAGCTCGGCCTTCAGCATGCGGATGGCCTCGAGGACGAAGGGCGTGTCCTCCTCGGGCGAAAACTCGCGGAGCCGCTTTAGGTCCTCGGGGGTGCGAATCGGCGATTCAACCACCGGCCCCTTGCCCTCGACGAGTTTTGTGGGAAAGCCGAGGCCATGAAACGGCGTCGAGAGGTCGGCGAAGAGGATGGCGGCGTCGACGCCCAGCTTTTTCACCGGGAGCAGGGTGACGTAGGTGGTGAGCTCGGGGTTTTGGACGATCTCCTCGATCGTGTACGTTTTCCGGAGTTCGCGGTATTCGGGCTGGTAGCGCCCGGCCTGGCGCATGAACCATACCGGGGTATAGGGGGTTTCCTCGCCGGCCAGGGCTTTCAAGAGGACGTCGTTCACGGCGGCGATTCTACCCCGGGGAGACGACGCGGTAGCCGATTCCCTCCAGGACCCGGCGGGCGGCGGCCTTCTCGCCGGGCTCGGCGAACCCGAGCCGGATGGCGCCGCCGGCGTCGCGGATGGTGAGCACCTCGATGTCCTTGATGTTCACCCCGGCCTCGCCCAGGGCGGTGGTGATGCGGGCGAGCTCGCCGGGGCGGTCGGGGACCTGGACCACGAGCTCGTGGCGCACCGGGAGCAGGCTGCGCTTGACCACCGGGAGGGCGTCGCGGGTGCGCTTGGCCTCCTCGGCCAGGTGGATCAGCTCGTCGGGGTTTTCGAGGGCGGCCTCGAGCTCGGCGAGGGCGGCCTTGAGGTCGGAAAGCGCCGCCCCTACCGCCTCCCGGTTTTCCGCCACCATGTCCCGGCTCATCCGGGGGCTGCCCGAGGCCACCCGGGTGAGGTCGCGGAAACCCCCGGCGGCGAGGAACATCAAAAGGTCCTTCTTCTCGTCGCGGGAGACCAGCAGGTTCAAGGCCACCGCCAGCAGGTAGGGGAGGTGGCTCACCCGGGCGACCAGCCGGTCGTGGAGCTCGGGGTCGAGGACCAGCGGGTAGGCCCCGAGCTCGCTGACCAGGGTTTCCACCTCCTCGAGGTCGGCGGGGTCGGTCGCCCCGGTGGGGGTGAGCACCCAGACCGCGTTTTCAAGGAGCCCGGCGTGGGCGTTTTGCACCCCGGCGCGCTCGCTCCCCGCCATCGGGTGGCCGCCGACGAAGCGGGGGAGCACGCTCGCTGCCCGTACCACCGGCCCTTTGACGCTCCCCACGTCGGTGAAAAGGGTCTTTTCGCTGGCGTGGGGTCTTATCTCCTCGATCAGCGCGGGGATCGCCCCCACCGGCGCGGCGAGGACGGCGAGGTCGAGGTCGGCGACCCAGGGGCCGATCTCGGTGTGCACCCGGTCGGCGGCGCCGAGGGCAAGGGCGGCCTCGAGCGCCTTCGGATCCCGGTCGAAGGCGTGCACCTCGCCGGCGAGGAAGCGGCTTTTCAGGCCTAGCGCCGCCGAGCCCCCGAGCAGCCCCAGGCCAAAAACGCCGACCTTAGCGTAGCGCGGTCGCATGGAAGGCCTTGCCCACCGCTGGCAAGAGCGCCTTGACCCGGCTCATGAACTCAGCGAACTCCTCCTCGGTGAGCTGCTGGGCCGCGTCGGAGCGGGCCTCCTTGGGGTTCGGGTGGGTCTCAACGATGAGCCCGTCGGCGCCCGCCGCCACCCCGGCGAGGGCGAGCGGGGTCACCCAGTCGCGTTTGCCGGCCGGGTGGCTGGGGTCGATCCAGACCGGCAGGTGGGTCCAGGACTTGAGCACCGGGACCGCCGAGACGTCGAGGGTGAACCGGGTCGCCTTTTCGAAGGTGCGGATGCCGCGCTCGACCAGGATCAGGTTCTCGTTCCCCTCGGCGAGGACGTACTCGGCGCTCATCAGGAACTCTTCCAGCGTCATGCTCATCCCGCGCTTTAGGAGGACCGGCTTTTTCGACTGACCCGCCTCTTTTAAAAGCGCGAAGTTCTGGGCGTTGCGGGCGCCGATCTGGAGCATGTCGGCGTACTCGGCGACGAGCTCGACCTTGTCGGGGCTGGTCACCTCGGTGACCACCGGCAGGCCGGTCTCGGCCCGGGCCTCGGCCAGGATCTTGAGGCCCTCCTCCCCGAGCCCCTGGAAGGAGTAGGGGCTGGTGCGGGGCTTGAAGGCGCCGCCCCTTAGCATCTGCGCGCCGTGCTTTTTTACGTAGCGGGCGGCGGTGAGGGTCTGCTCGCGGGACTCGACCCCGCAGGGGCCGGCCGCCACCATGAAGTGGCCGCCGCCGGTTTTGCCGGTGGGGAAGGCCACTACCGTGGGCAGGGGGTGGACCTCGAGGCTGGCAAGCTTATACGGCTTCGAGATGCGGATGACCTCGGCGACGTAGGGCAGGGCCCGGAAGTGATCCATGATCTCGGGGGTGGGGCCCTTGCCCACCGCCCCCACCAGCGTGGTCTCGACGCCCTGGGAGACGTGCGGCCGGAAGCCGAAGCGTTCGAGCTCGCGCTTCAGCTCGGCCAGCGCCTCTTCGCCTGCACCTTTCTTTAATACGATCAGCATGGTTCTACCTCGGTCTTGATCTGGTTCGACTGGAGAAGGGACCTAGCGCCAAACCCCGAAGAGGGGATAACCCGGATAGCCGTCGTCCACGCCGATCCCCCCCTTCGCGGTCGCGCTCATGTTGCAAACTTATGCCTCTTTTTCCCGGGTGTCAAGCGGAACGACGGCGAGCGTCACCCGCGCCACCGAGACCAGCCGGCCCTCCTCGTCGGTGATCTCGACCCGCCAGACCTGGATCCGCCGCCCGATCCGCAGCGGCCGGGCTTCGGCGTAGACCTCGCCGGAGCGCTTCTTCCGCAGGTGGCTGGCGTTGATCTCGAGGCCGAAGGCGACGTGCCCCTCGGGAACGTGGAGGTGGGCGGCGAAGCTGGCGAGGTGCTCGGCCAGGGCGACGCTCGCGCCCCCGTGCAGAAAGCCGAGCGGTTGCAGGTGGGCCGGGCTCACCGGCATACGCGCCCGCGCCCGCTCCTCGGAGAGCTCCAGGATCTCGATGCCCAGCGTTTGACCGAGGCCGCCTTCCAGGTCCATGCGCCGATTATGCCAGGATAGGGGCGTGGACACGGTCGTCTTCTTGCCCGGCTACCTGAGCCCGCCGGCGGGGTTCGCCGCTTTTCAAGAGGCCTTTTCCGGCTACCGCCTCCTCGAGGCCGAGCCCCACCCCACCCCGAAGGAGGCGGAGGAGGTCTGGAAGGAGCGCATCCCCGAGGGCGCCCACCTGGTCGCCTTTTCCGAGGCCGCGCTGCCGGCGGTCCGGCTCGCCCCCGAGGTGGGGGCGAAGAGCCTGGTGCTCTTCTCGCCCTATTTCCGGGTGGACGACGCCCTCTTGGCCCGGCTCCGGGCGATCGGGCAGGCGCTCACACTTGGGGGCCTCGAGGCCTTCGCCACCGCCGCCGCCCCCTGGTTCTTCGGCGCGCTCTTGCTCTCGAGGGGTCAGGCCCAGCTTGCGGCCTGGAAGGAGGGCCTAAAAGGGCGCGACCTCGCCGCCTGGCTCGAGGCCACGCGCGGCATGCGGGACGAGCGCAAGTGGCTCCGAAGGCTCCGCGTCCCGGTGCTCGTCGCCATCGGGGCGGAGGACGTCTTCACTCCGATGCGCTACGGCCACGAGGTCACCGAGTGGGTTCCCGAACTGAAGGGGATGCTGGTGACCATCGAGGGCGCGGGGCACTTCGCCCCCTGGGAAAACCCCGCCGAGGCCGCCGCCCTGGCCCGCGGCTTCATCGAGCGCCACCAGGACTTCCTGAAAGGCCCCGCCCACTGGCAGGAAGAGGAGGACGAGGAACCGGCGGCCAAGCCGCTCCTGCGCTTTGAGCCGGAGGCGCCTTCCTGATGGCCTACATTCACCTCTACGGCACCAACCTGGTCTACGACGACCGCGGCGAGGGCCCGGTGGTGATCCTGGTGGGGGAGAAGGCGGCCGACTGGCCGGAAGCGCTCCCCAAGGGCTTTCGCTACCTCCTTCCCGACCTCCCGGGCCGGGGGCGCACCGAGGGGGTGCCCCTCTCCCCGGAAGAGGACGCCGAGTTCATCGTCGGGTTGATCATGATGCTGAACCTCGACGGCTACCGCATCGTCACCCGGGGCTACGGCGACCGTGTGGGGGCGATCCTGAAAGACCGGATGGGCCTCGAGGAGGTCTGCTCCGCCCCCGACGCCGAGGGCCTCAAGGCCTGCCTGGGCCTTTAGCTACTCGCTTTCCGCCTTGCCGTCCTTGCCCAGCATGCGGTCGATGTCGGCGGGGGCCTCGGGCGGGCCGACCAGGATCAGGGTGTCGCCGGCCTCGAGCCGGGTGTGGCCCCGGGGCACGATCACCCGATTCGCCTTCTCCCGCAGCACCGAGATCACCAGCACGTTGGGCGGCAGCCCCAGCTCGACGATGCGCTTGCCGGCCCAGGGGTGGCCCTCGTGGAGGTGCAGGGCGAAGGCGATCTCGTTGCCGTCCGGGTCCAGCGGGACCGGCTGACCGGTCTCCAAAAGCCGGGCCACCTGCGGCAGGGGCACATCCTTGGGGATGGGCAGGCCGCGCTCGGCCAGGCTCGCGAGCGCCAGGCGGATGTACTCGTGGGCGTGGACCGGGCTGTCGATCCGCTCGGGCACCTGGGAGCGGTAGAGGGTGACCTCGGGGCGAAGCAGGATGAACGAGGTGAAGCTCGAGAGCATCAAGGGCACCAAGAGGCCGTAGCCCCCGGTCATCTCGGTCACCATCACGATGGTGGAGAGCGGGGTCTTGGCGGCAGCGGCGAAGAAGCTCGCCATCCCCACCAGGGCGAAGTCCACCGGGTTCAGCCCCAGCCCCGGAAAGAGCGCCGCCACCGCCTGCCCGTAGGCGCCCCCGAGCGCCGCCCCGATGAAGACGCTAGGGCCGAAGACGCCGCCCGAGCCGCCGGAGCCGATGGTCAGCGAGGTCGCCAGCATCTTGCCGAAGGCCATGAGCAACAGCAGGTAGATGGGCAGCTTGTTCTCGAAGATCATCTGGATCCAGCCGTAGCCGCCCGAGAGGACCTGCGGCAAGAAGGCGCCGATCAGCCCGGTCAGGAGCCCTCCCAGGGCGGGTTTGAGCGCGGGCGGGAGGTTCAGCGAACGGAACCAGGCCTGGGTGCCGTAGAAGAGCTTGACGAAGAGCCAGGCGCCGCCGGCGGCGATCGGGGCCAGCAGGAGGTAGAGGGGGAGCACCGCCGGCTGGTTGTAGTGATCCGCCTGCAGGGTGAAGAGCGAGCCGAAGCCGCTCACGTAGCCCGCCACCGAGTAGGCGGTGACCGCCGAGATGATGCTCGGGATCAGCACCTCGCTCTCGGAGTCGAGCTTGGAGTAGAGCACCTCGGCGGCAAAGAGGGCGCCGCCCAAGGGGGCGTGGAAGACGGCGCCGATGCCGCCTCCGGCCCCGGCCATGACCAGGATGCGCCGCTCGCTGGCGGAGAGCTTCAAGAGCCCCGCGGTCACCGAGGCCAGCCCGGCCCCGATCTGGGCGATCGGCCCCTCGCGGCCGCCGGAGCCGCCGGAGCCCAGGGTGATCGCCGAGGCCAGGGTCTTGATCACCGGTACCTGGGGCCGGATGTAGCCGCCCTGTTCGTGGTAGGAACGGATCACCGCGTCGGTGCCGTGCCCCTCGGCCTCGGGGGCGAAGGTGAAGACCAACCAGCCGGCGATCAGCCCGCCGAGGGCGGTGACCAGGGGGATGAGGAAGCGGCTGTAGGGGCCGAACCGGGGCCCCTCCCCGGCTTCGCTGGGGGGAACGTAGTGGGCCATTTGTTCCAGGAAGAACTCATGACCGACCGCGACCATCCAGTTGAAGAGGATGGCCCCCAGCCCCGCGACGATTCCGATCAGGAAGCTGAAGACGAGGAGTCGGTACCAGTTGACCTCGCTGGGGCGTTTCGCGGTCACAGCGACATTTTATTCGTCGCTCTCCGCGCGGATGTCCCGCCGATGGACTAGGGTAAGGAGGGAGGTGATCGGCGATGAAGCGGAGCTTGCAACGCCTGCTGGCCCCGCTGGCGGTGCTGGCCGCGCTGGCCACGGCCAACCCCCATCCTTCGGTGGCGGTCCGGGCGGGCTACGCCGGGGACCTGGCCTTGGGGCTTGAGGTCGCCTGGGACTGCCTCCTCTTCCAGCCGCCCCTCGGGAGGCTGCGCTCTACGCTGGACGTGCTCTACCTCGACGCCCGGCCCGGGGTGGCCTGGAGCGCCCGCTACCTGGTCTCCCCGCCCTTGCTCGAGGGCATCCGCTTCGGCGGCGGCGCCGGGCTGGGCTACCTCGGGGGGCTTTACGGCTTCGTCCGCGGCGACGCCGAGTTTGACCTGGACGTGGGGACGCTGCCGCTTCCCGCCTTTTTAGGGCTGGACGCGGGCTACGCGACCGGCTTTACCGAGGGTGCCTTCGAGGGCGTCTTCGCCGGCTTACGGCTCGGCGTCCGCTTCTGAGGCCTCGGGGTTTTTCTTCATCACCTCGCGCAGCAGGCTGGTGGCGTAGCTCCCCTTGGGCAGGAAGAAGGAAAGCCAGACGCCCCCCTCGGCGGGCTCGAGGTGGGCCTCTTCCAGGGGCACCCGGATCGGTCGCCGGGCTCCCCGGCGGGCGGAGAAATCCTCGCGGGAGAGGTCGAAGCGGGCAAGGATCTCGTCCTCGAAGGCGCGGGATTCGCTTTCGGCCTCGAAATACTTCTTGCCAAATAGCGGCCCGGTGGCGCTGATCTCGAGGGCTTGAGCGCGGGGGTTTTCCCGCGCAGGGTCCTCCACCAAAAACTCGCCACCGGTCGCGTGCTTCTTGGCCACGTCGCCCGTTAGAAAGCGGTCGTAGAGCCCCTGGCGCAGTCGCTCCGCCAGGTACTCGTTGAAAAGCAGGCTCTGCACGCTCCCGATCAGAAAGCGCTTGAGCCAGGGCTTCCCCCGGCCCTTTTTCTTTTGGATGAGCTCCAGGCCCTTCTCCGGGTTCTTGCCGTAGAGCCCAAAGCGCTGGGGGCCGTAGTAGTTGGGCAGGCCCCGCTCCCTCAGCCGCGCCAGGATGGCCTCGGCCTTTTCCGGCTCCGCCCCCATTACGAAGACCCGGAAGCGGTTGCCCTTCAGGTGGCCGGTTCTTAGCTTGTTTTTGTGGCGGCCGGCCTTCAGGATTCGGATCTTCCCGGGTTCCTCGAAGCCTTGAAGCGCTTTTTCGTAGCGCGCCGGGATCGAGAGCCACTGCCGGGTGACGGCGTGTTTGTCCTTGAGCCCCGCGACCCCGATCCCCACCTCGGGCACCCCGAGGGCCACCAGGCGATCCACCAGGTCGCGGGTGGTGAGGCCCCGCTTTTCCACCAGCAGGTAGAGGTGTTCGCCCTCGCCCGCGGGTAGGTAGGCGGGCACCTCCTCGACCTCGAAGTGCTCCAGCTCGGCACGGATCCTCTCGCCGGTGCCGGGCAGGTCCTCGGTGAGGTAGGGGAGGGCGTCGAAGTCGGGGCGCACCGTCTTATGCTAACCCCAGTGGAAGCGCGGTTTAAGGAAGAGCTCGAAAGGCTCTGCCCCGAGGGGCTCCTCGTCCTCGCGGTCTCGGGCGGGGGCGACTCGGTGGCCCTCGCCGTCCTCGTCCACCGGGCGGGAAGGGAGGCGGTGATCGCCCATTTGGACCACGGGCTCCGGCCCGAGTCGGAGGAGGACGCCGCCTTCGTTCGCGAGCTCGCCGAGCGGCTCGGGTTCCCGGTGGTGATCGAACGGGTGGACGTGGCCCGGGTCGCCCGGGAAAAGGGGGAGAACCTGGAGGCGGTCGCCCGCGAGCTCCGTTACGCCTTCTTGGCCCGGGTGGCCCGGCGCTATGGTGCCCGCTGCATCCTCACCGCCCACACCGCCGACGACCAGGCCGAGACCGTGCTCTTCCAGCTCTTTACCGGCACCGCCCGCGCCCTCGGTATCCGGAGGTCCCGGGGCCCGGTAAAGCGCCCGTTGCTCTTTGCCCGGCGCGCCGAGCTCCGCGCCTATCTCGAGGCCCAGGGCTTTCCCTGGCGGGAGGACCGCACCAACCTGGACCTGGCCAGAGACCGCGCCTACCTGCGCCACGAGGTCCTGCCCCGGGTCGAGGCCCGCTTCCCGAAGGCGGTACCCGCCCTCGGCCGCTTCGCCGAGGCGCGCCAGGCCGAGGAGGACTGGCTCGAGGCCGAATCCCGTGCCCTCCTCTTTTCCGACCCCCGCTTTTTCGTCCCAAACTACCGGGCGCTTCCCCTCTTGAAGGCGCCGGCGCCGCTTCGAGAGCGGGCGCTACGGCAGATCCTGGAGGCCGCCGGCGTCCGCCCCGAGGCCCGCCACCTCAAGGCTTTGGAAGCGGCCCTCGCGGGTGGCAAGGCGGCCCTCCCCGGCGGGCTGCTTGCCCGGGGCTACCAGGGGGCGCTTTTCTTGATTCCGGAAAAGATCCCCTCGTTTTCGCCGCCCGACGGCCTAGAGCCCTGTTCCTACCAGAAGGACCTAAAGCTTGATGGCGGCGGCCGGCTCGACGAGTTCTTCCGGCTCCGGGGCGTGCCCCCGGAGCTCCGGAGGCTTTGGCCCATGGCCTGCGAGGGGGAACGGGTTGCCTGGATTCAGGGCCTTTTCCCCGAGCCTCCGGAGGACCGCTTCATGCGGCGGGCGCTTTTCCTCGCGAAACGGGCCGCGAGAAGGGGAGAGGTCCCGATCGGGGCGGTGCTGGTAAAGGACGGCGAGGTCCTCGCCGAGGCCCATAACCGGGTCGAGGAGACGGGGGACCCCACCGCCCACGCCGAGCTCTTGGCCCTACGGGCGGCGCTTTCCCGGGGCCGGGACCCCCGGGGGGCCGCGCTTTATGTGAGCCTCGAGCCCTGCCCGATGTGCTACGGGGCCCTCCTGGAAGCGGGCGTCGGGACGCTTTACTACGGGGCCGAGAACGAGAAGATGGGGGCCTTCACCGTGCACCGATTGAAGCCCGCTTTTCCCGTGGTGCCTGGACGTTTCGGGTCCCAAAGTGCTAAACTTCTATCCGGGTTTTTCGCCCGTTTGCGCTCGGAGGGGTGCCGGAGCGGTTGAACGGGCCGGTCTCGAAAACCGGTGTACCCGTAAGGGTACCGCGGGTTCGAATCCCGCCCCCTCCGCCAGGTTCCGCCCGCAAGGGCGGTTTTACTTTTCCAGAACCAGCTTGGGGCGAAATCCCACGACGTCGGCGGCCACCAGGTGAAGCGGGATCCCCTTCCACTCCCGGGGCAGCTTCTCCGGGTCGACGGTGTGCAGGTGGCCGTAGACCACCGCGTCGGGTCGGGCTTCCTCGATCAGCTCGGTGAACCGCGTGGGCTCGCCGCCGGGGCCGAAGGGCGGGTAGTGGAGGGCGACCACCAGGCGCTCGTGGGGCTTTCGCTTCGCGTCCTCGAGCGAGAGCCGGAGCCTTTCCGCCTCCCTTTGATAGATCTTCTCGTCGTGCTCGCTGAACTCGTGTTCAAAGGGGGTGATCCAGCCGCGGGTGCCGGCCACCGCCACCCCCCCGATCACCACCGCGTCGTTTTGCAGCGCGTGCATGCCGGGGGGGAGGGCCCTTCGGAGTTTCGAGATCGAGGGCCACCAGTAGTCGTGGTTGCCCCGGAGGATCACCTTTTGTCCCGGCAGGGCGGCGATCGCCTCCAGGTCGGGGAGCGCCTCCTCCAGCCGCATCGCCCAGGAGATGTCGCCGGGGACGATGACCAGGTCGTCTTCACCCACGACCTCCCGCCAGCCCTGGAAGAAGACCTCGGGGTGGCCGGCCCAGGCGGGGCCGAAGACGGTCATCGGCTTTTCCACCTGGCTGCCGAGGTGGGGGTCGGCGATGGCGAAGACGCGCACGGGGGTTAGCATAGCAAGCGTGGGAAAAGCCCTGAGCCGCGCGCTGGCTCTCGTCGCCCGCCGGGCCTACACCGAGGCCGAGCTCAGGAAAAAGCTGAAGGCGTTTCCCGAGCCCGAGGTCGAGGAGGCGATTCGGCGGCTCAAAGACTGGGGCTACCTGGACGACCGGGCTTTTGCCGAGCGCTTCGTCGCCGCCCGGAAAAGCCGCTACGGCCCCCACCGCCTGCGGCAGGAGCTCCGCCGGCGCGGGGTGGAGGAAGCGCTGGTGGCCGAGCTGGTAACGGAGGAGGGCGAGGCGGAGGCGGCCTACGCCCTCCTTGCCCGCCACCGGGGTCGCTACCGGGGCGAGAAGGCACGGGCGGTGCGCTTTCTCCTCTCCCGGGGGTTTTCCCTGGAGGCGGCCCTGCACGCCTTCGAGCGCTTGCAGAATGCGGAAGAAGGGGGGTAGAACTGGGGCATGCCGAAAGTGCGCGCGGAGGTCTTCGTGCCCAAGCCCCCGGAAGAGGTCTACCGGCTGGCCAAGGACCTCGAAGGCCTGAAACCCTACCTCAAGGACGTGGAGACCCTAAGGGTGGTGGAGTCCAGCCCCGAGCGGACCAAGAGCGAGTGGGTGGCGGTGGCGATGGGCAAGCGGGTGCGCTGGGTCGAGGTCGAGGAGTGGAACGACGCCGAGCTCAAAAACCGCTTCTACTCGCCGGAGGGCGACTTCGACAAGTACGAGGGCACCTGGACCTTCCTCCCCGAAAACGACGGCACCCGGGTGGTGCTCGAGATCGACTACGAGCTGAACCTTCCCCTCTTCGGCGGCATCTTGAGGAAGCTCGTCCAGAAGCTGATGCAGGAGAACGCCGAGATGTTCCTGCGCGGGCTCAAGGAGCGGGCGCTCGCCGCCTAGGCTTGCTACAATCGGGGCATGGACCGCCCGGCGCGGCGATGTTGAGGCCGGGGCCGCAACCGCGCATCCCCGAAAACGAGTCGTGGTTTGGAAAAGGAGGTAGCGGTGGAGTTTTACGTCTACAACACCATGACCAAGAAGAAGGAGCCCTTCAAGCCCAAGGTCGAGGGCCACGTGGGGATCTACGTCTGCGGACCGACGGTCTACTCCGACGCCCACCTGGGGCACGCGAAGAGCGCGGTCAGCTTCGACACCTTAAGGCGCTGGCTCTTGCACCGGGGCTACAAGGTGCGCTACGTCTCCAACGTCACCGACGTCGGCCACCTCACCGACGACGCCGACGAGGGCGAGGACAAGATCCAAAAGCGGGCCAAGCTCGAGCGCCTGGAGCCGATGGAGATCGCGGACAAATACTTCTGGCGCTACTTCCAGGACATGGACGCCCTAAACGTCCTGCGCCCGGATATCACCCCCCGGGCCACCGGTCACATCGTCGAGCAGATCGAGCTCACCAAGGAGCTCCTTAAGCGGGGATTCGCTTACGAGCGAAACGGCTCGGTCTACTTCCGGGCGGCCAAGTGGCCGGAATACGGCAAGCTCTCGGGAAGGAGGCTCGAGGACCAGGTGGCGGGGGCCCGGGTCGAGGTCCGCGAGGAGAAGGAGGACCCCCGCGACTGGGCGCTTTGGAAGCGGGCCGAGCCCGAGCACCTGATGCGCTGGCCGAGCCCCTGGGGCGAGGGCTTCCCCGGCTGGCACATCGAGTGCACCGTGATGAGCCTCAAGTACCTGGGCGACGCCTTCGACATCCACGGCGGCGGGATCGACCTGCAGTTTCCCCACCACGAGGCCGAGATCGCCCAGGCCGAGGCCGCCGGCCACGAGTTTGCCCGCTACTGGATGCACAATAACCACGTGCTCCTGGGCGGCGAGAAGATGTCCAAGTCCACCGGCAACTTCATCACGCTCAGGGAGCTTTTCGAGAAGGTCGAGCCGCTGGTGGTCCGGTTTTACCTCCTGCAGAGCCACTACCGCTCGGTGACCGACTTTACCGAGGAGGGCCTCGAGGCCGCCCGGAAGGGCTACTTCCGCCTCCTCGACGCCTACCGCGAGGTCCGCCGGCGGAAAAAGCACGCCCCCGAGGGCAGCGATCCCGTCCTGGACGCCGCCACCGAGCGGCTTCGCGCCGCCTTCGCCGAGGCGATGAACGACGACCTCGGCACCCCGGAGGCGATCGCCGCCTTCTTCACCTGGCTGCCGGAACTCAACAAGGCGCTCTCCGGCGAGGTGGGGAGGGAGAGCCTGGAGCGGGCCGAGGCCGCCTTCCGGGAGCTCGGGGAGGGGGTGCTCGGGCTCTTCCCCGAGCGGGTGCTCAGCGAAAAGCTCGAGGGGCCCGCGCTCGAGGGGCTGATGGAGCTGGTCCTCGAGCTCCGCGAGGAGGCCCGCCGCCGCAAGGACTACGCCCTCGCCGACCGGGTCCGCGACCGGCTCGCCGAGCTTGGGGTGGTGGTGGAGGATACCCCCCAGGGCCCCCGCTGGAAGCTGGTAAGCTAGGGCTCAGGGAGGTGAGGGCATGACCGCCAGGTTCATCCTCTTCTGGGTCGTGATCACGGTTGTCTTCTGGGGACTCGCGTTCGTCTCCAACGGCCTTTTCTTCGACAACTGGGGAATCACCTGGGCCCAGGGGCTGATCGGGGTCCTGATCGGCCTCTTCGCCGGGGCGTTCTTGGACCTCTTTATCAGCAGCCTGAGCGAAGAGTCGGAGGCCTAGGCCTTCCGGCGGAGCCGGGCGTAGTAAAACCCGTCGAGGCCGTCCTCGGGGCGCACGTAGGCCCCGAGGTCGTGCTTTAGGGCGGGGAAGGGGAGCTCGAAGGGCTCGGGCTCGAACTCGGGGTGGTCTTTCAAAAACGCCCGCACCACCCCCTCGCCCTCGGGGCCGGTCAGGCTGCAGACCGCGTAGACCAGCCGGCCTCCGGGCAGGGTGGCCCGGGCGGCGGTCTCCAGAAGCTTTCGCTGAAGCCTTGAGGTTTCCTCGGGGTCGCCCCTTTGGATGCGGTAGCGGAGCTCGGGGTGGTGGCGGAAGGTGCCGGTGCCGGTGCAGGGGGCGTCGAGGAGGACGTAGGCCGCCCGGTCCGGGATCGGCCGGGTGAGGTCGGCGGTCTTAAAGTCCACCGAGAGCCCGAGGCGCTGGAAGTTTTTCCTCCCCGCCTCCTGGCGCCTTGGGTTTTTGTCGTAGCTGGTCACCCGGGCGCCCTGGGCCGCAAGCCAGGCGGCTTTCAGCCCGGCGCCGCCGGCGAGGTCGAGGACCCGCTCGCCGGGAGGGGCCTCGAGGAGCTGGGCGGCGAAGAGCGAGGCCGGGTTTTGCGGCTGCACCAGGCCCCGGCGGTAGGCCTTGAGGGCGCGGAGGGGGCTGCCCGCAAGCTTTAAACTTCCTGGAACCGGGCCGGTTTCATACTGAACCCCCTCGTCCTGCAGGGCCTTTTCCGCCCCGGGAAAGGCAGTCACCCAAAGCGGTGGCGGCTCGTTGAAGTGCCGGACGAAGCCCGCGTCGCCGAAAAACTCCCGCCAGTGGTCGTAGAGGAACTTGGGCACCGACTCCCGGATCCAGGGCGGGGCCTCCCGGGGCGCCGCCTTCCGCAGCACCGCGTTCACCAGCCCCCCGTGCCGGGGCGAGACCTTTTTCGCGAGTTCCACCCACTCGTTGACGGCGGCGTAGTCGGGGGTGCGTAAAAAGAGCTTTTCGAAGGCGCCGAGCCGCAGGATCCAGCGCACGGGCTCGGGCAGGCGCTCGGGGCTTTTTAAATAGGGCGCCAGCACGTGGTCGAGGTAGTGAAGTCGCTGCATCGTGCCGTAGGCGAGCTGGGTGGCGAGGCCCCGGTCGGGGCCTTTGAGCTTGCTTTTTTCCAGTGCCAGGTCGAGGGTGGGCTCGAGGTACTTCCCCCGGCCCACCCGCTCCAAAACGCCGAGGGCGAGGGCCCGCGGGCCCTCGCCCTGCGATTGCCTGGCGTTCATTCGTCCCGCGCGGAGGCGAGAATGGCGGCGTACTGCAGGAGGTAGGCCACGCTCATCGCCAGCGCCGCCACGTAGGTGAGGGCGGCGGCGGTGAGCACCTTCCGGGCGCCGGGGAGCTCCTCGGGGCTTAGCAGCCTCAGCTCCTCGAGTTTTTTGAGCGCCCGGCGGCTGGCGTCGAACTCCACCGGCAGGGTGACCAGCTGGAAGAGGGCGGCGGCGCCGAAGAGATAAAGCCCGAGCTTGGCAAGACCCAAGGCCCCGATCATCAGACCGATGAGGAAGAGCCAGGGCCCCAGGTTGGAGCCGATCTGCGCCGCCGGCAGGAGCTGGTGGCGGACCCGCATCCAAACGAACTTACGGGCGTCCTGGATGGCGTGGCCGGTCTCGTGGGCGGCGACCGCGAGGGCGGCCACGCTATTGGAGGCGTAGTTCGGTTCCGAGAGCCGGACCACCTTTTTGATCGGGTCGTAGTGGTCGGTAAGCGTGCCCCGGACCGGCTCCACCCGGACCTGGGTGAGCCCCTCCGAGTCCAGCACGGTGCGGGCGGTCTCGGCACCGGTGAGCCCCCGGCGGTTGGGGATGCGGCTGTAGGTGGCGTAGGTTTTCTGCAACCACCCCTGCACCAGCAGGGTGGCGAGGAAGACCAGGAAGATCAGCCAGGTGAAGGGACCGAATAACATCATGCTTTCCCAATCCTAGCGGGAAAAGGATGGGAAGGCTGAGCGCCGCTCGGGCGCGCGCCTAGGGGTTCAGTGGCTGGGCTTTGATGGTGAAGCGAAGGGCGGTACGCTCCTCGTTCTCCAACTCCAGCTTGACGAAGGCCGGCTTGACGTAGAGATCCAGGTTGTCCGGGGTGATGTAGCCCCGGGCGATGGCAATCGCCTTGACCGCCTGGTTGACCGCCGCCGGACCGATGGCCTGAACCTCCACCTCGCCCTGGGAACGAAGGAGCGCAGCGATCGCGCCCGCCACCGAGTTGGGCCTCGACTTACCGGATACGCGTAACGTTTCCACAGCAACCTCCCCACGAAGTCGCGATTCCATGAAACATCTTAGAGGCCGGCATTTCTGAGTGTCAAGTGAAAATTCACACGCGCAGGCGGCCGGCGCCCTGTCCGTTTGACCCCATTCGGAGCGACATGTATAATCTTCGCACGGTCGCGCATGTTCTTTCCATTTCTTCGCGACCGGCCCCGAACCTCAGGAGGTCGTGTGAGCACGCGGGAACGAGACGCTTGCGGCATTGTCGCGGTGATCGAGAAGGACGGGAGTCCCCGGCATCGAAACGTTCTGCGGGCGATCGAGGCCCTCTACCGCATGGCGCATCGCGCCGGCGCCATCTTGGGCGAGGGCGACGGCACCGGGGTGATGACCGACCTTCCCCGGGAGCTTTGGTCCGAACGCTTCGAGCGTCAGGGGCTGGACCCGAAGCTGCCCTTCAACCCACGCTTTTTCGTCGGCCACCTCTTCGTTCCCAAGGAGGCGGCCGGCCGCATCCCCGAGATCCTGGACGGGTTTCGGGTCGAGGGCGCCCGCCGCGGGGTGCGCTTGCTCTTCGAGGGACCGGGCGAGACCAACGCCCGGGTCCTGGGCCCGATGGGGCGGCGTACGGAGCCGATTTTCCTCCAGCTCGCGGGACTTTCCGAGGGCGGCGACGGAGAGCTCTTCGAGCTGGGCCTGGCGCTCGAGGGGGCGTTTCCGCTGCACGTGGTCTCGCTTTCCACCCACGCGGTGGTGTACAAGGTTCGCGGCTCGGCCGAGATCCTGAAACGCTACTACCCCGAGCTGGCGCTCCCCAACTTCCGCTCGCGCATTACCCTGGGCCACAATCGCTACTCGACCAACACCCTTTCCACCTTCGAGCAGGTACAGCCCTTCGGGCTGCTGGCCCACAACGGCGAGATCAACACGATCGACCGCCTGCGGCGGGAGCTCGAGGCCTACGGCGTGCCCCGTTCCGGGGGTTCCGACTCCCAGGACCTGAACCGGATGCTGGCCGCGCTGATCTTTCGCTACCGGCGCAGCTTGCCGGAGGCGATCGACCTGGTCTTTCCGCCCGTCTTCGGGGAGATCCAGGGCTACTCTCCGGTACTGGCGGACCTTTACCTGGGCTTCCGCGAGCGCTTTGGCCCGCTGGCCCAGGGTCCGGCGGCGCTGGTGACCCGCTACGCGTCGGAGGCGGTCTTCGCCACCGACGCCATGGGCCTGCGGCCGCTTTGGTTCGTGGAGACCCCGTTCGAATACGTTTTTTCCTCGGAGCGGGGGGTTTTCACCGCCGAGGAGTTCGTGAGGGAGCCCCGGCCGCTGGCGCCGGGAGAGCGGATCACCGTCCGGCTCGGCGACGAGGTGGAGCTCCTTCCCTACGATCGCCATCAACGTCTGGTCCTGGAGCGGAGCATTCGCAAGAACGCGCTGGTCGAGGGGCTTAGGGAGCGGCTTTCCGAGCCGAAAGAAGCGGCGGAGGGGGAAGACACGGCAAAGGTCCTCGTCCGCGAGGGGCATAAGCGGGCCTTCGGCTGGGATCGCTGGGACGAGCGGTACCTGAAGGCGCTGGCCAAGACCGGCCGCGAGCCGGTGGGCAGCCTGGGCTGGGACGCGCCGCTCGCCGCCCTTGCCCCCGAGCCCCCGAACCTCGCCGAGTTCTTCAAGGAGACCGTGGCGGTGGTGACCAACCCCGCCCTCGACCGCGAGCGCGAGATGGAGCACTTTTCCACCCGCACCCTCCTCGGCCGCCGGGCGCTGCCCGACGCCAAGGGGGGCGGGGCGGTGGTCGAGCTTTGGTTGCCGATCCTCTTGGAAAA
>Ga0256835_1000928_pt1 | contig 18975 bp, 17 predicted proteins | sample PIR30metaG_FD_185972 | JGI IMG/M metagenome (GOLD analysis project Ga0256835, IMG submission 185972) | Hydrothermal vent microbial communities from East Pacific Rise, Pacific Ocean - PIR-30 | ecosystem: Environmental > Aquatic > Marine > Hydrothermal vents | place: Pacific Ocean: East Pacific...
AGGATTTCCACGGGTTTTGATTATAATTATAAAGGGGTTTATATGATGATTGAATATCATTATAATGGAGCGGGTTCAAGCTTGCCTCAGGGATACTATGATTTATTTAATACAAGGGCTTACAGAACAAACTCAATTTTTCTTATGGGGAAAAACTATGTGAGCATAATGAGTTCATATCAGATAACGGGTCTTTTATCCAATACAAATATGATTATATATAATATAAACGACAAATCAATACTCTTATCTCCAAAATTTGAATACAATATCTCGGAAAATATCTATCTCTCTTTCGGAGCATTTATCAGTATCGGTAAAAAACCATCCTATTCCTCCTATTTTATCCCACCCGCAATAAGGTCGGAGTTCGGAATGTATCCCAATATGTTTTATACATCTTTCAGAGTGTATTTTTAGGAGGATACAAAATCTTGCATATAGAATAATTGCTTTATTGATTATTATATGGTAAAATATATCATATTTAAGAATATTAATGATTCGATTCAAAAAATATCGGATATAAAATAATCTCAGGGGAAAAAATGGAAAATTTTAAAAAATTAGGTTTATCGTTAAACACGATAGATGCGTTAAGAAAAAAAGGGTATGAAGAACCCACTCCGATTCAGGAAAAAATAATTCCTTTACTTTTAAACGGAGAAAAGGATGTAATAGGACAAGCACAGACAGGAACAGGTAAAACCGCTGCTTTCGGTCTTCCCTTAATAGAAAAATTATCGGCGAAGAATAGGAGTGTTCAGGCGATTATATTAACACCCACGAGGGAACTTGCAATTCAGGTTGCGGAAGAGATAAATTCTTTAAAAGGCAAGAAAAAGATTTGTGTTGCTCCCATATATGGAGGTCAATCAATAGAGGTTCAATTAAGAAAACTTAAGAAAGGGGTTCAAATAGTTGTGGGAACTCCTGGAAGAATTATGGATCATCTTAATAGAAGAACACTTAAAATCGATCAATTATCATATTTTATTCTTGATGAAGCGGATGAAATGCTGAATATGGGGTTTCTTGAAGATATAGAGGAAATCTTAAAACATACTAATGAAAATAAGAGAGTTTGGCTTTTTTCAGCTACAATGCCTGACAGAATAGTCAAAGTGGTTAAAAAATATATGGGAGAGTATGAATTTGTTAAGGTGTCTAAAGAGCATGTTGCTACGGATTTAACGGACCAAATATATTTTGAGGTGAATGAGTCGGATAAATTTGAAGCATTGTGCAGAATAGTGGATGTTGAAGCTGATTTTTACGGTTTGGTGTTTTGCAGAACGAAAGTTAAAGTCGAGGAAGTTGCAAACAGACTTATTGACAGAGGATATGATGCGGAAGCACTTCACGGAGATATATCTCAACATCAGAGAGAAAGAATATTGGGGAAATTTAAAAACAGAAGAATAAATATACTTGTGGCTACCGATGTTGCGGCAAGAGGACTTGACATTAATGATCTGACCCATGTTATAAATTATTCTTTACCCGAGGATCCTAATTTTTATGTTCACAGGATAGGAAGGACAGGAAGAGCCGGGAAAGAGGGAACAGCCATAACCTTTGTTACCCCTGCTGAATACAGAAGATTGGTTTATATTAAAAAAGTCTCAAAATCAAGTATAAGGAAAGAAAAACTTCCGGAAGTAAAAGAGATAATTAATGCTAAAATCGACAGACTTAAGAGTGATCTTTCCGATATAATAGAAGATAATAACCATGAAAATTATCTGAAAATAGCGGAAAATCTTCTTGAAAACAGTGAGCCTGTTGAAATTGTATCTGCTCTTTTAAAATATTCTTTTAACGGAGAGTTTGATGAAAGAAGTTATAGCAAGATAGGCAAGGTTTCTATAGACAAACATGGTAAAACCCGTTTATTTGTTGCGAAAGGAAAATCAGCTGATATGGATGAAAAAAAATTGGTAAAATTCATTAAGGAAAAAACAAAATTAAAGAGTTTGAATATAAAGGATATAAAGGTTTTTGAAAATTTTTCATTCCTAACGGTTCCTTTTGAAGAGGCGGAAATAATATTAAGATATTTTTCAAAACATAAGAGGGGAAGAAGACCTCTTGTTGATAAAGCTAAGGACAGGCAAAAGAAAAAAGGATAATTATAATTATTGAATGATAAATTGAGAAATCAGTGCTTTATTTTAGTAGGCACTTCTCAATAATTTTTGATGTGGAATATTCTGAAACAAGATTTATAAGAATGAGTTTGCCGCCGTTTTCCTCAACTATTTCCCGTCCTACAACATCTTCAGGGTTATAATCCCCCCCTTTTACAAGAATATCGGGAATAATGGTTGAAATTAGATTTATAGGGGTTTTATCATCAAAACCTATTACAAAATCCGTAAATTCTATCGCGAGTAAAAGTTTTTTTCTTTCTTCAAAAGAAAAGATAGGTCTTTTATCACCTTTGTTGATTTTAACCGATTTATCACTGTTTAATCCTACAATAAGGATATCACCGAAAGATTTTGCTTTTTTTAAAAGTTCTATATGTCCCGGGTGAATAATATCAAATACCCCGTTTGTGAAAACTATAATTTTTCCCTGTTTTTTTAATTCTTGAATCTGTTTTAATATATCCGAATCAGATTTTTTTAAATTCAATTCCTTCATCGAATTTCCATTCATGATCGGGTCTATATACACCTACATCATTGATGTTGGAGTCGATTCTGAATTTGTGTAAAAGGTGGTGATAATCATAAGGGGTTCCCTCTTTGGAGTGGACAGCCACATCAATGAAATAAAAACCATTTACAAGTTTTAGGGATGGGATTTTAAAACTTATTTTATGGGAGCCTCTTTTTAACTTTTTACCCATAAGTTTTTCTATAAAAGTATTTGTTCCGTAAACAACATTACCTTCTCCGTTAAGAATCCCGATTCCGAATCCGAAATCATCTTTATTCTCTTTCGCTTTTATCTCCATCTCTATACTTATACCTTCCTCGGGTGAATAGATGTATCTCTCTTTCCCTTTCATATCTTTAAGGATAACAGAGGTTATTTCAACACTTCTGTCTCCCCATCTATTGTTGTCAACAGGATATTTTGTATCACTTTTATCTTTTTTATGCTTATTTTCCTCTTTTTCACTGATTGCTTGAAGATACGAATCAACAACTTGTCTCGGATATCCCCTCATAACGACTTTTCCTTTTTCCATCCATATTGTTTCATCGGTAATCCTTGCGACAGTTTCAAGATCATGACTTACAAAAACAATTGTTTTTCCGTTTCTTTTAAATTCATTGATTTTGTCAAGACACTTGGGAACAAAAGAGGCATCACCAACGGCAAGAACTTCGTCAACGATTAATATATCCGGATTAACATTAATTGCAACTGAAAAACCGAGCCTCATAAACATACCTGATGAGTATGTTTTAACCGGCTGCTCTATAAAATCTTCTAACTCCGCAAATTTAACAATTTGCTCATATCTCTCCTTAATCTCTTTCTTTGTAAGTCCGAGTATTATCCCATTGATAAAAATGTTTTCTCTACCGGATATTTCGGGGTGAAAGCCTGCTCCGAGTTCTATAAGAGCTGAAATTCTCCCTTTTGTTTTTACTGTTCCCTGATTAGGTCTTATTATTCCCGCTATAATTTTTAAAATTGTGCTTTTCCCTGAACCATTCTCCCCTATAATTCCGATTGTTTGCCCTTTTTTAATGTCAAGAGATACATTATTAACGGCAAGATAAACATCTTCGGGTTTAAAGTCTCGGAAAATCGAACCATCTATAAAAGCGCTTTTTAATGTATTAAATCTATGCTTGCTTGAATATTTCTGATATGCTTTAACAATATTTCTTAAAGATATAACCGTTGAATTACTCATTAAACTTCCTCCGCAAAAGTGTCTTTAACTCTATCAAAAAAATAGTATCCCATAAAGAAAATCACAAGTGAAAATATAAATGTTACAATCAATTTTTTATAGTGGGGTAGGGAGCCGAAAAAGAATGCATATTGATACCCCTCTATTATATGTGTCAGGGGGTTTAAAAGAAGTGCTGTTTTTATCCAACTTGATTTTTGAATCGTATCAAAACTAAAAGGATAGATTATGGGGGTTGCGAAAAACCAAAGTGTTAGTAGATTAGCTATAAGATTTTGTATATCCTTAAAATGAACCGTAAGGGCAGCTATGAAAAAAGTTAATCCGAGAGTGAAAAAAAACTGGATGATCATTACAGGTATGGAAAATAGAAAATAGGGGGTTATGGGATGCCCGAGAGCTATAAAAAAAATGATTAGTATGGGTAAACCGAGCAGAAAATTGATAAAATTTGCGGTTACGGTCATGATCGGGAGGGTTTCAACAGGAAACATCACTTTTTTTATCATTGAGCCATGAACAAAGAGGATATTTCCTCCCTCTATGATGGATGCGCTAAACCAAATCCAAGGTAAAAGACCGGAAAATAGAAAAAGGGAATAATCAATAGCTGTTTTTAATTCAGGATTAGGATATCTTGGCTTTAGGATAATTCCAAAAGCAAGAGTATATACAGCCATTAAGAGCATAGGATTAAGAAATGTCCATAAAAAACCGAGAACCGAACCTCTATATCTTGCTTTAAGTTCTCTATTTACGAGTGTAGAGATTAATAACCTGCTTCTGTAGATAGTTTTTATCTTGTCAATTATAAACATACTCACCTCTTAATATTTTTTCTATTTCAGGATAATAATTACCTTTTTCATCTTCAAGAACCAAAGAATCCTTATCAATCTTTTTTGTTTTATTTTTGGTAAGTTCAAACATAAAAAAAACAGGTTTCTTGTTTTTTTTCGGATAAACAACTCTTTCTCTCTTTATAAAGAAATTATTTTTATCAATTGTTTTTTTTATTTCATTGATTCTAATATGGGGATAAATAATATAAAAACTTCCTTTATCAGATAAAATGTCATAGGTTTTTTTAAATAAAGAATCGGAATCCAGTCTTATTTCAAATTTTGCAATGGCTTTTGAATTATTATCACTAATTTTCCCCTGATTTATTTTATAGTAAGGGGGATTTGAAAAGATAATATCATATTTTTTATTAAAGTTGTAATTAAGATAATCTCCCTCTAAAACAAATAACTTATCTGAGAATCGGTTTTCAATAATATTTTGTTTAATTGCATTTATCATAATGTTTTGTATTTCCAATGTAAAAATTTTATTAAATTTTCCTAATTCTAATAAAATAAGACTGATTATACCACAACCTCCGCCAATTTCAAGAATCAAAGAATTTTTCTCACCCTCTATAAAATCCGCAAGAAGAGGCGCATCGATTGAAAATCTATAACCTGATTGCGGTTGATGAACTATTATTCGTTTATTTAAGAAATAATTTTTTGCAAGTTTTGTCATTTGTTAAAGTTCTTTAGTTTACTGTCAATAATGAAAGTTACAGGTCCTTCATTAACTAATTCTATATCCATCATCTCACCGAAAACACCGTCTTTTACAGATATTTCTCTATTCGAGAGATTTTCTAATAGTTTATAGTATAAAGATTTTGCTTTTTCAGGTTCCATTGCATTTGAAAAACTCGGTCTTCTCCCTTTTTTAATTTTTGCAGTTAGGGTGAATTGAGATATTGATAAAATCTCCCCTTTTATATCCATTATTGATAGATTCATTCTATTATCAGAATCAGGAAAGATTCTAAGATTAAGTATTTTTTCTGAAATAAATTCAATTTCTTTGTCATCATCATTTTTCTCTATTCCTACGAAAACAAGAATACCTTTTCCGATTTTATTTATCTCTTTATCATTTACAGAGACTTTTGCCGATTTTACCCTTTGAATTAGTGCAATCATTTATAAGCCCCGTTTTCATAGGAAAAAATAATCGGATTTTCATTAATAAACTCTTTTTTAAACATATCAATATCAATGTTTTTATGACTTTTTTTCGGAACAGGTAGCCCAAGGTAATAAAAATAGATTGGAAAACCATTAATAATATTAAAATTATCAATATCATGATTTTCCTTAATCCCATTCCCGAAAAAGAAAATTAATCCCTCTTTTGAATTTTCGTATGTGGCTGATATCGCTCTTCTGTTTAATGCCTTATCTATAATTATTTCTATCGGATTAACAGGATTTAAACCGAAGGTTGAGTTTATTATTAAAAGATCATCGGTTCTCATATTTATAATAATTTTACCAATATATTGATCAATATATTGGTAATATTTTTCAATTATTGTTCCGTATCTATAGATATCATCTTCGGAAACATTTAGAAAATACTCCGGAAAACTATATTTGTAATAGTGTTGCTCCGCTTCCAATAATCCGTCTATATATGAAAAAAATAATTTGTATTCCGATTTTTTATTTAATGCTTCAATAATAGGGTATAATCTTTTATCATCAAGTAGTATCTCTTTCCTTAAATTAATCATATTATTATCATCTTTAATTTTAATTTCATCAAAAGGAACCGGAAGTTGGTTCTTTAAAAAATCGGATGAGTTAGATTTTTCTTCAAGAAAAAAATCGGTTTTTAAGTATTTGATTTTGTATGTATCAAAATAATCAAAAATTGTTTTTATATAGAATTTTTGTGGGGGGGAAAAAATGTTCTTTGTTAATCCTGATTTATTTATTAAAAAAGATAAAAGACCTTTTGGTATTAAAAAGAAGTTGTGTTTGTAATTATTAGAAAATGATTTAATCCATAGTGAATACAAGTGATGTTTTCTCGGGTAATCTCCGGTTAAATAAGTTATTTTGTGAGAAAGTCTGTGGGTAGGGGAGAAAGATCTGAGTTTTCCCCAGGCACCGTGTTTCATTATCCAGTTGAAATTAGGTAATTTTCCTTCGGATATCAACGGAAAAATAAAATCAAAGGATAATCCCTCTATATAGAGATTTATAATTCTTTTTTCATCTTTCAATGATATTGTGTTTAAATTTTTTTTATCGGAAGGTTTATTAAATGAGGTTTTGTATTTATCATATTTTAAGTATGATAAATAATGCCCTGCAAATAATAAAGATAGCGAAAATAATAAAAGAGGTAATCTGTATCTATTCGTGGAATTATTTTTAATTGAATTTTTTAGGAAAAAGAATAAAACCAAAAGATTAGTTGATAATAATATAATTATTAAGAACAGTAATCTTGAAAATTGGGACGATAGATAATATTTAAAGATAATTAAATTCAAAAGATAAATTAAAATTATAAAAATAATATTTATGGATAAAGAGATAAAAAAGGTTTGTATTTTGGAATTTTCTATCTTTTGAAAACTTTGCCCTAATATGAACACTATTATCTTAAAAAACATATAAGTTATGATAAACATGTAAATAAATATAAGAATTAAAAATAATATTATATTTACATCATCAAATTTAAAGATAAATGGGATATTAGGAAAATTTAAAAAAATTGTAAATTGATATGTGTAAATAACCGTCCATAAAACACCGCTTATGATTAGTGTGAAACTTTTAAAAAACTTCAAGGTTAAAACTGTTGCCCTTTTTCCGACTCCATATAAAGTAGAGCACTTTGTCCGATTTGTATTTCAGTTCTATCATCCAATTTAATAAAATCTATTTTTTCCCCGTCAACAAATGTTCCGTTTGTGCTGTTTAGATCCCTTAGAATTGTTTTTTGATCCTCTATCTCAATTGCGCAATGTTGTCTTGAAACTTCCAAATCGGGAATTATCAAGTCAGCTTCGCTACCTCTCCCAACAATAACTTTAGGCTTTTCAACAAAATATTTGTATCCTGACCGAGGACCTTTTATTATATAAAGATAGATATTTTTATCCTTAGGTAAACTCAATCCTTCAAAATTATCTTTATCTTTTTTTATTTGAGTTGTATCATCTTTAGCTATATTCTTTGCGGCGGCAGGATTTTTTACCTCGAAAATGTGGCCACAACTCGGACATTTTAATTTTATGATTGGTTTTGGTTTTAATTTATTCTCATCTAATTTATATCTCTTCTTACAATTGGGGCAAATTACAAGCACTTTCCTATCACCTCATTTGGTTTATTAACAATATAAATATATTGTAAAAAAAGGGATTTGTCAAGAAGTTCAAAATAAAAAAGAAATATTTTCTTAATATAAAATTGAATGATATTTCTTAGTAAGAAATAAAACATGGTGGTAAATAATAGCAAAATAAGGGATAAATCTTCTTAATATAATATTAATCTATTTATTATCATTAAACAGAAAGGGAATAAATATATATTGAAAAATAATATTTGATGATATATAATTACACTGATGATTTGTTATTTAAATAAGAAAATATTAACTTTATTTGATTTTGTGAGAATAAAAAATGAATACCCTTATCTAATAATAGGTAAGAGATTTAATTCTTTTTTTGTTCCGGAGAATCTTATCCCTTTTGATTATGATATCATGTCTGATGCGGATTACATGGAATTTTTCGAATCAAATTCCTCTTTTAAAGATAATATCGGATTTTTGTTAAACAAGCTTCCGGAGCAAATCCCTTTACATCTAACGGGGAACATCATCATTGTGGATTCATTTAATATATATCAGGGATATTATACTGATGTTAAAGATAATAAATCATATTTTAGGGAGATGGAAGTTATTCTCGGGGAAGTGAAGAATGAGTTATTCCATTAAAGAAAAAGATGCTTTATTGGCAGTAGCGAGAAATGCGATTAAATTATATTTAAACACAGGAAAAAAGGTTTATCCTAAAACAGATAACCCTGATTTTTTGGAAAAGCGGGGTGTTTTTGTTACATTGCATGTCAACGGGAATTTACGAGGATGTATAGGTTATCCTTTGCCTTATAAATCTCTTATAGAGGCGATTGTTGATAATGCTATCAGTGCTGCGACGGAGGATTGGAGATTTATCCCTGTTTCTATTGAAGAGCTTGATAATTTAAATATAGAGATATCGGTTTTAACCGTGCCTGTTAAAATTGAAAAGTATTCGGATATAATCGTGGGAAAGCATGGTATCATTATTTCAAAAGGTAGCAAAAAGGGTTTATTATTGCCGCAAGTGCCAGTGGAACAAAATTGGGATTTGGAGGAATATCTTTCTAACGGATGTTTAAAAGCAGGGCTGCCTCCTAATGAGTGGAGAAATGGAGTTGAAATAGAAGTGTTTGAAGCTATTGTTTTTTCAGAGCAACATTAATATGAAGGGGGAAAAATGGATGAATATTCATTAAGTATTCGGGAAGAATTAAATAAGGTATCTTTTCCTGAACTTATTTATAATATTTTTGAGAAAAAATTATCAGGTGTAATTGAAGTAAAAAGAGATGATGAAGAAAAAGGGTTTATCATTAAAAAAGGGCAGATTGTTTTTTCAAAAACAAATAACATAGAAGAAAGCCTTGGTTCATTACTTTTGCAAAAAGGTTTGATAACAAAAGAGCAATATTCAAGCTCTGTTTTGATTATGCAGGAGACGGGAAAAAGGCAGGGAAGAATCTTGGTGGAGATGAATGCGATTAAACCTTCAGACTTATGGGAGGGTGTAAAAGAGCAATTAAAACAAATCTTTTTTTCAATATTTAATTGGGCCGCCGGAGAATTTAGTTTTAATGAGGGAGATCCTACAATAACCGAGGCTATAGTATTAACCGAAAGCACTCCGGATTTAATATTGGAAGGTGTCAGGGGAGTTTCTGATTTTAATGTTTTTTATCATTATATCAGTGATAGAAGTATCCGATATGTGATAAATGATGAAAAGTATAAAAGAAGACCTATTGTTATGGAACCTTATGAAGAATATGTTACCGATTTGGTAAACGGGGAAAGAAGTGTTGAAGAGATAATTAATCTTTCCGATATAGGTGAGATTGAAACACTTCGTGTTTTATATATCTTAAAAATTTTTAAATTAATAGTATCTGATAAAAATTATACAATAATAACTCCTGTTCCTCTGAAGAATGCTGAAAAAGATGATTTTGTGAAACTTATTGATAAGTTTAACAATGTGTTTTCCTACATTTATCATACGGTTTTAAGAGAGGTTGGTCCTATCGGTGAAAGAATAATAGAGAAAAATATAGGTGAAGTTACACTTTACAGAGGAGATGTTTTTTCAAAAATAACACTATCTAAAAACGGAATATTTGATCCCGATGAACTTTTAAAAGCATTATGGACAGTCAGAAAGGATAAAAGAAAAAAGATACTTGCCAAATTTCTTGATGATCTATTGTTAGCGGAAACTCTGGCTGTTAAAAGAGTCTTAGGTAAAGAGTTTGAAGATAAAGTTATTGCCATGGTAAAAGATATTAAGGAAGGAGTTTGATTAAAAAGATTGGTGTTTAAAATATCGATTGGATATATCAGTAAGAGTTAATGAAAAAACGACAAATATATATTATCATAGGAGGTCCTACCGGTGTAGGTAAAAGCAGTTTGGCTCTTGAACTTTGTAAAAAGATAAATGGAGAGATAGTAAATGCTGACTCAAGGCAAGTTTATAAAGATTTTAATATAGGAACTGGAAAACCAAGTAAATCGGATATGAAAGAAATTCCCCATCATCTTTTTGATATTATTTCGGGAAATGAGAGGTTCTCAGCATATCAATTTATGAATATGGCATCCGGAAAAATCAGAAAAATTCTTGATGATAATCATTATCCTGTTGTTGTAGGCGGGACGGGATTATATATAAGAGCTTTAATTCACGGACTTTTTCCCGAAATTAGAGGGGATGATTCACTTAGAGAGAAAATTAAGGAAAGGGGTGATAAAGAGGGATGGGAAGAGCTTTATAAAGAATTAATGACCGTTGATCCCGAATACGGAAAAAAAGTAAATCATAATGATAAAGTTAGAATTATAAGAGCACTTGAAGTTTATTATAAGAGCGGGAAACCTATCTCATATCATTTTAGTAAAAATTATTCCCCTGTTAAGGATTTAAAATCAATTAAAATATTTATTACTGAAAACAGGAAAAAACTGTATGATAAAATAGATAAAAGAGTTATTAAAATGTTTGACGAGGGACTTATAGGTGAAGTAAAAAAACTTATGGAAAAAGGTTATGATGAAAATTCTCCCGCTTTTCAATCGATAGGATATATCCATGTGGTAAAATATCTGAAAGGGATGATAACTATTGAAAAAGCGATAAACGAGATGCAAAAACAAACAAGACATTATGCTAAAAGACAAATTGTTTGGTTTAAGAAAGAGAAAGGTTTCAGACATTTTAATATAGATGATAGAGAAAAGATAATAGAGTATATACTTAAGGAGATAGGGTGGAAAGAGCATTATTAGTGGGTGTTTATATAGGGAGAGAACCGAGGCGAGAAGCTGAAGAATCGCTTGAAGAATTAAAAGTTTTATCCCAATCCGCAGGTGCGGAGGTAATAGGGGAAGTATTACAGCATAGGGATAGAATAAACCCCAAATATTATATAGGGGAGGGAAAACTTAATGAAATCAAGGTAATGGTTAAGGAATTAGGCGCTGATATTATTATTTTTGATGATAAACTTTCTCCGGCACAATACAAAAATCTTGAAAATAAGATAAATATGAGAATTATAGACAGATCCCAATTAATACTTGATATTTTCGCTCAAAGAGCCAAAAGTATTGAAGGTAAGCTTCAAGTTGAGCTTGCTCAACTTTTATATATTCTGCCGCGACTTGTCGGTAAAGGGGTGGAACTATCAAGGCTTGGCGGAGGAATCGGAACAAGAGGCCCCGGGGAAAAAAAATTGGAATATGAAAGAAGAAGAATCAGAGATAGGATTGCAAAAATTAAAAAGGAGCTTAAAAATATAGAAAAAAGGAGAAACTTACATAGGAAGAAAAGGAAAAAACAACCTATCCCTTTCGTATCTCTTGCGGGCTATACATCCGCGGGTAAAACAACACTTTTTAATATGCTTACTTCAGAGGGGGCTAAAGTATCAAGCTATCTTTTTTCAACACTTGATCCTTTGACAAGGATTATTGAATTAAAAAACGGACTAAAATTTTATTTATCGGATACGGTTGGTTTTATAAAAAAATTGCCTGTTGAACTTGTTGAAGCATTTAAAAGCACTCTTGATGAAATTGTTTACACGGATCTTATTCTTCATATAATAGATTATAGTAGGTATGATTATCAAAAACAGATAGATTCCGTTGAGAAAATCTTATCGGAAATAGGTGCTGCCGATAAAAATATTATCAGGGTTTACAATAAGATAGATCTGATCTCCGAGGGGGAAAAGCTGGTGAATAAAAACGGTGAGAAAGAGGTATTTGTATCCGCGAGTAAAGCTTGGGGGATAGAAAAACTTTTAAAAGGATTGGAAAAAACGATTTTTGCGGATTTTAAACTATATAGAATTAAGATTAAGAGCAGATTTAAAACATTTATGGAGGGGATAAACAATTGGGGATTTATTGTAAAAAAGCATAACAACGGAGATGAAATAATTTATGAGGTTTACATTAAGTATGAAGATATGTTAAAATTTTTACCTAAACTAAAAGGAAAAGGCGAGATAATATGAAAAAACGGACAATATTTTTTGTAAGTTTATTAATGATTCTTGTATTTTTTCAATTTTGCGGCAAAAACACACTCCCCGTAAAACTATTTGTTGATAATACAATTAATATTCAAAATGAAGGGTGGAATCTGTTACAGAATGGTAAAATAGAAAAGGCGAAAGATTATTTTGATAAATCGAAAGATGAATATGAAAAATATTCGGGACTCGCTTATGTTTATTTGGAATTAAATAATATCGGGAAAGCGAAGGAATATTTTCTGAAAGCACTTGATATTAAAGAGAGTTTTCTATTATATTCCGGTTTGGCACAAGCTGAAGAGAAAGCGGGAGATAAGGTAAAAGCTTTGGACTATTATCGGGAAGCTCTGAATTTTTATAAAGATTCATATATTCAGGCAAAGGTAAATAGTTTGGAAGGTGAATTATCGGAAAAATTATTATTAAAAATTGAAAAAACAAAGAAAAACAGTGATAAAAGGGAAAAACTGATAAAAGAACTCTTGGATGTTTCTCCTGCTTCCGAAAAATACAGAATAGAACTCATCGGTTATCTCTTTTATAAAGGGGATTATGCGGGTGTAATAAAGTATTATAATGGCCTTTTAAACAAGGAAAATAAGCCTGATGAAAAAACAAGGTTGTATTATGCAAAATCTTTGTATAAAACAGGGTTATACAAAAGCGCATTAACGGAGATGGAAGATTTATACAGAGATTATCCCGATGATCAGGAATATGAAAATCTGTATTATGAATGGAGAGCTAAGGTGGAGTCACTTAAAATCAACGAATATATAAAGGATATAAAGGATAAAGAGAAAATAGTAAGAGAAGAGGTCGCAGCTCTTTTATATTCAGATTTTAACAATTATATTGATAGGTTAAATAAAAAATCTGTAATTATTCTTGATATTGATGATTCTTGGGCTAAAAATTTTATTATAAAGCTTGTATTTACCGGAATTATGAAAATAGAGGATAATCATACTTTTAACCCTGAAAAGCCTGTAACAAAAATGGAAATGGCAACTATTTCTTATAACCTTTTAAAAAAGGTCGGGATTAAATTACATAATAAGGAAAGGTTATATATAAGAGATATTCCCGTTTATCATATTAAAAGGAGGATAATAGAGAATATTGTAGCCTTAAATATTATGAAACTTGATAATAAAAACAATTTTAATCCGTTGAAAATTATAACGGGTAGAGAGATATTGGATATTCTGGAAAAATTAAAATATATTCTTGAAACGGATGAGAATTAAAGATATTTTCGTATCAAAAGAGGAGTTTTTTAAATTACCTAACGAATTAACACTTTTTAGAATTTTATTAACTCCAATAATTCTCGTGGCAATACTTTATAAAAATTTGGATTGGGCGTTTTACAGTTACATTCTGGCTGCGATAACCGATTTTTTTGACGGGTATATAGCAAGAAAAAGAAAAGAAGTAACAAACCTCGGTAAGATAATGGATCCATTGGCAGATAAATTTTTATCTATTGTATTATATGTATCCCTGAGTATAAGCACACTCGGATATATTAATATTGTTCCTATTTGGCTCACGGTTTTTATTGTTGCAAAAGATATAATTATTGTGTCCGGAGTGATATTCTTGTTTTTATTGAAAAAAAATATAATTATAAAGGTAAATATTTACGGAAAATTATCAACTGTTTTTCAGGATTTTACAATTTTTGTGGTTTTATTATCTAATTTTCTTAAAAAACCGTGTGATTTTCTTTTGTATCTTTATCTGATTACACTTATTATAACTCTAATAGCCTCATATTCATATATAAAACTCGGGTTTAAAATTCTATCCGAGGAAGTAAGGGGGTAAAATGTATGAAAAATACAAACCACTGTTTAATTTATTGATTTTTCTTATCTTGTCTTTGTTTTCATTCATCTTTTTTTCAGCTTTTAAAGTCATTCTCGCACCTTTATTGGTATCTCTTTTAATAGCGTATTTCTTTGATCCGAGTATTAAAAAAATTGAAAAAAAGTTTGAGATTAAAAGGAGTGTTTTATCTTTTATACTGATATTATCTCTTGTAATTGTAGTTACTCTATTGTTTGTTTTATTAACTCCGATTGTTATTGAACAATTTAATAATTTCTCGGCTAAACTTCCGGATTTAATTAATTCCTTAAGTAATTCAGGTTCGAAAATCAGTGATTGGATAGATACCCATTTTAAACTTCCCGAGGATATGAAAATAAATTTTTCAAAAGAGATGGAAAAAGAGATTTTAAAGATTCTTTCAAAATTATCAAGGATAATTCCGTCAATATTTTCAAATATTTACAGTATTATAATAAGTATAATTTATCTTATTTTAATTCCGATATTCAGTTTTTACATGTTAAAAGAATTACCGAATATTAAAGCTTTTATTGAAAAATTGATTCCACCGCGAATGAGAGCGGGAGTTAAGGAAAAAGCGGAAGAATTAAATGATGTGGTAGGTGCTTTTTTAAGAGGGCAACTGATGATCTCATTGATACTGGCGGTTGCTTATTCCATAGGCTTATCAATCATAAAACTTCCTTTTGCCATATTAATAGGGATAATAGCGGGTTTGGGAGATATAGTTCCTTATCTCGGAACACTGTTTGGTATTATTTTATCCATAGTGGTAGCTCTGTTTTATTATCACAGTATAAAATCAATTATCCTTGTAATCATTGTTTTTGCAGTGATAAAAATTGTGGAGGATTGGTTAATTTACCCCAAACTTATCGGTGAAAGAATGGGAATCCATCCTTTTATTATAATTCTTATCATAATTTTCGCGGGGGAGTATTTCGGCATAACCGGTATGATATTAGCCATCCCTTTTGCAGGTGCCCTTAAAATATTTCTTGAGGATATATATTCTTGGTATCTCAAATCATTTATCTATAATAAAGAGGTCGAGATACAGATAGAAGAGGATGAATAATAATTATGAATGATGAATGCTGAGTTTTGAAGTGTAAGTGAAGATCCGCCATTGAGGGATGATTTTTTAAAATTGTACCGACATTCGGAGGGAGTATCAGAAAAAATAGCAAAATCTATTAACAAAACCTCGAAGTATCAAAGCCTCATAAGCCCATAGCACTGAGAATCAATCATGAGCCAATTTTGAGTTGAGCTATTATTAAGCTAATAATAATCTCAATAAATTTTAGTATATTAGTGAAAAAATATAACATAATCACTCGGATATCGTATTATATATAATAAATAAAATATATCGGAGGTTTTTATGAAGAAAAAATATTTTGTAATTTTAATTGTTTTATTAATTGTTTTGCCATTGGTGGCAAGCTCGAAAACCATTGATAAAGACAATTTATTGATGAAAAGGGTTAATAAAACACCGACTAAACCGATAGTCAGATTAAATAATTATAAAAAACATCTTCTAATGCAAAATAATTCCATTTTTAAAAATCTGAAATGGAAGATGATAGGTCCTTTTGAAGTAAGCGGAAGAATAACGGATATAGCGGTCCCGAGTGATAAACCTTATGTTTATTATGTTGCGGCGGCTTCGGGAGGTGTATGGAAAACAGATAATAATGGTATAACATGGACACCTGTATTTGATAGAGCACCTTCCATAAGTATAGGAGATATTGCTATCGCACCGTCCGATTCAAACATCATATATGTTGGTGCGGGTGAAAACAATAGTTCCCGAAGTTCATATTCGGGAACAGGTATTTACAGAAGTGATGATGGCGGAAAAACATGGAAACATCTCGGTCTTTCCGATACTCATCATATAGGCAGAATAATAGTTGACCCGAAAAATCCCGATATCGTATATGTTGCGGCAATAGGTCATCTTTATACTTACAATAGTGAAAGAGGGGTTTTTAAAACAACCGATGGCGGAAAAACATGGAAAAAAATATTATATCTGAATGATAAAACAGGGGCTATTGATATTGCCATAAATCATAAAAATCCCAATATTTTATATGCCGCTATGTGGGAAAGAGACAGAAGAGCTTGGAATTTTGTTGAAAGCGGAGAGGGAAGCGGAATATATAAAACCACGGATTCCGGAACACACTGGGTAAAACTTACCAATGGTTTACCTTCGGGGAAAGTGGTAGGAAGAATCGGGCTTTCAATATATGAAAATAATCCCGATATTATTTATGCTGTTATTGATAATCAGGAAAAGGTGCCTGTGAAAAAATCAAAAAAAGATAATGACAGAATAACAGCATTAAAAGTCAGACACATGACAAAACAGGAATTTATCTCTTTGGGAAAAGAGAAGATTTCTGAATTTCTTAAATCATACCATATCCCCAAAGAATATACTCCGTGTAAAATAATAGAACTATTGAAATCAAATAAGATAACCACAAAAGATATAGCGGAGTATGTTATGGATGCTGATAAAGCTTTATATGAAACAAGCATTAAAGGAACGGAAGTTTATGTAAGTAAAGACGGAGGAAACAGTTGGGTAAAAACAAACAAAGGTAAGATTAAAAGGATGGCCGTTACATACGGGTATTATTTCGGTCAGATAAGGGTTAATCCCAAAAACTATAAAGAGATTTATATAATGGGCGTTCCCATAATGAAATCAGTTGACGGGGGAAAAACTTGGAAAAATACGGGAGGAAAAGGTGTTCACGGAGATTTTCATGCTTTATGGATAGATCCTTTATTCACCAATCATATTATAGTCGGGAATGACGGAGGGGTTAATATATCTTATGACGGAGGAAAGAATTGGATAAAAGTGAAAACTCTTCCGATATCTCAGTTTTATACCATTAACTATGATTTTAAAAAACCTTATAATGTTTACGGAGGCCTTCAGGATAATGGAGTTGTTATGGGTTCAAGTGTCAATAGTCAACGAGATTATAAAAAATGGAAGATGATATACATGGGTGACGGAGGTTTTGTGGAGATGGATCATAATGATGAAAATATTGTGTATGCGGAGTATCAGTTCGGAAATATTTCAAGATTAAATTTGAAAAACAAAAGTTCTAAATTCATTAAACCCTATTCTAAGATAGGGGAGCCAAAGTTAAGATTCAATTGGATAACCCCCTTTATTGTTTCCCATTATAATTCACAGATACTGTATTTCGGAGCTAACAGATTATTTAAATCTTATAACCGAGGTGATAAATGGTATCCGATTAGTCCTGATTTAACAACAAACCAAAAACCTCAGGGAGATGTTCCCTTCAGCACAATCACAACAATATCCGAATCTCAGATTAAACCCGGGTTATTGCTTGTGGGAACAGATGACGGATTGGTATGGATAACGCAAAATGACGGGGCGACATGGAAAAAGATAGTCAAAGGTTTACCTCACGGAAAATGGGTTTCAAGAGTGGTTTCTTCCAAATATGGTTTAAGCAGGGTTTATGTTGCATTAAACGGTTATAGAGATGATGATTTTAAAAGTTATATTTTTATGTCGGATAATTACGGTCTTTCTTATAGATCCATAAAAGGTAATCTTCCGGATGAACCCGTTAATGTAATAGGTGAGGACCCTTTTATTGAAAATATTTTATATGTTGGAACTGATTCGGGGGTTTTTGTAAGTCTGGACAGAGGTAAGAATTGGCATTCATTGAATACTAATCTTCCCGATGTTGCTGTTCATGATTTGAAAATCCATCCGAGAGAAAGGGATTTGATTATAGGAACTCACGGAAGGTCAGCATATATTTTAAATGTTAAACCTATTGAAAAACTGACAAACAGTGTTCTCAAAAAAGATTTTTATCTTTTTGATATAAAAGATACTCCCGTGAATTATTTTGATAATTTTGATTATTATTATCTTTCAACTCAACCTGTAATTTATTATTATCTGTCGTCGGACTCAAAAATAAAAATTGAGATATTTAATTCCAAAAACAAATCATTATTAAAGAAAGAGATAGAAGCGAATAAAGGGATTAACATATATAATCTTAATCTTAATTCAATTTTGGGAAGAAGAGTTATTCCTCAGGTTCTTAATGTTAAATTTACGGTTAATGGTAGGATTTATCAAAAACCATTAAAAATAGTTAAAAGCAAACTCCCTTTTAATCCTTTCGGACAAGTGGAAGCGGAAGAGGGGATCTGATTTCTAATTTAACATTAAAAAATAAAAAATTGATTTCAGGTGGAAGTTTTAAAACATGTAAATATTTTTTACTTTTAATTTTTATATTTATGGCAGGTTGTAATAAAGGGAATAAAAGACAAACCATAAGGAAAATAATCATAAAACCCAGAATGATAAAATCTATTATATTAATTCGTAAAAAGATAATAGGGAAATATTTAAGACCTCTTCAATTACTTGAAGGAATTAACGGAGAGATATTACTTGTTTATGAGCATGAAAAA